>SXGT01831525.1_pt1 | contig 38603 bp, 27 predicted proteins | sample 3176221 | NCBI WGS metagenome assembly SXGT01 (sample SAMN11356862, study PRJNA531348) | freshwater metagenome | isolation source: freshwater sample F1-120 | place: China: Fuxian Lake, Yuxi | collected 2017-12-25 | reverse complement strand
GGTCTTCTCCAGGAAGCTGGAGCCAGGGAGGAGCACGTGGGCGAAGCGCGAGGTGACGTTCTCGAAGATGTCGTGCACCACCAGCAGATCGAGCGCCCTGAGCGCCGCCTCCACGTGGCCCAGGTTGGGATCGGTCTGGGCGATGTCCTCGCCGAAGACGTACATGGCCTTGAGATCTCCCGCCACGGCCCTGGAGAACATCTGGGGGATCATCAACCCGGGCCGCTTCTGGATGGGGCGGCCCCAGCGGGCCTCGAACCGGGCGCGGACCTCGTCGTCGGTGGTGGGGCAGTACATGGTGAGGTAGTTGGGCAAGGCCCCCATGTCGCTCGAGCCCTGCACGTTGTTATGGCCCCGTAGCGGGTTGGAGCCTCCCCCCGGCTTGCCAAGGTTGCCAGTCAGCAACGCCAGGTTGGCGAGGGTGCGCACCCCCGAGACCCCCTGCGACTGCTCGGTCACGCCCAGACCATAGAAGATCGACGCGGGCTTGCTCGACGCATAGAGGTGCGCGGCGCGCTCCAGATCCCTCGCGGGCACCCCGCTGATCTCCTCGACCCTCCGGGGATCGTAGGAGCGAACGAGGGCCCGGTACTCGTCCGCCGGCTCGACCCTGGCATCGAGGAAGGCCTCGTCGGCAAGGCCGTCGCGCAGGATGACGTGGGCGAGGCCATTGTAGACGGCCACGTTGGAGCCAGGCTTCAATTGCAAGAAGACATTGGCGTAGGTGGCGAGCTCGATACGGCGAGGATCGATGACGATGAGCTTGGCGCCCCTCAGCACAGCCTCCTTCATGCGTGCGCCCACCACGGGGTGCCCCTCGGTGGCGTTGGCGCCCGTGAGGAGCAGGCAGCCGGTCCTGTCGATATCGGCAAAGGAGTTGGTGCCTCCCGACTCCCCCAGGGAGCGTATGAGCCCGAACGAGGTCGGCGAGTGGCAGACCCGGGAGCAGTTGTCGATGTTGTTGGTGCCTATCGCGGCGCGAAAGAGCTTTTGAAGGACGTAGTTCTCCTCGTTGGTGCAGCGGCTCGAGCGTATGGCCGCGATGGCGTCGGGCCCGCGGGCGTCGCGGATGCTCGAGAGCTTCCCGGCGACGAAGCTCAAGGCCTCCTCCCAGCTGGCATCGCGCCAGGTGCCGTCGCCCCGGCGGAGCCTGGGGGAGGTGAGCCGCTCCGGGGAGCGCGCGTACTGGTGAGCGAAGCGGCCCTTGACGCAGGTGTGGCCGCGGTTGGAAGGGCCGTCCTCCGCGGGATCGATCGCGACGACCACGCCCCCGCGCTCGTGCGCCTGGAGCGAGCAGCCGACGCCGCAGTAGGCGCAGGTCGTGGTCACCGTGTGGTCGATCGTCTCCCTGGCGCGGAAGGCGGCCTCGTCGAGCGCGCCGGTGGGGCAGGTCTGGACGCAGGCGCCGCAGGACACGCACGCGCTCTCGGCGAAGGACGAGTCGATCCCGGCCACGATGCGGGTGCCGAAGCCGCGGCCCGCGTAGGCGAGCGCGAAGGTCCCCTGCACCTCGTCGCAGGCCCGGACGCACCGCCCGCAGACGATGCACTCGTTGAGATCCAGCTTGATGTAAGGGTGGCGATCGTCCCTGGTGTAGGCGTGGCGCTCCCCCTGGTAGCGGCTCCCGGTCAGGCCAAAATGCGCGGCGACCGACCTCAGCTCGTTGCGCTCGCCCTCCCTGGCCAGCGCCTCCTCCGGGTAGTCCGAGAGCACCAGCTCGACGACCCCCCTGGCGACCCGCGTGGCGGCCTCGTCGCGCGTGTCGACCACCATGCCCTCTCGCACCGGGGTGGTGCACGCGGCGACCGGGCCCCTCGCGCCCTGGACGCCGACCAGGCACACCCGGCAGGCGCCGAAGGCGGCCAGGCGAGGGTCGTAGCAGAGCGTCGGGATCTCGATCTTCTCTCGACGGGCGACGTCCAGGATCGTGGCCCGATCGCTCGCCACCACCTCGCGGCCGTCGATCACCAGCCGTACGAGCGTGCGCCCGGCGCCGTTCTTCTCGCTCATGACCCGCCTCCCATCATCTCGTCCCTGAAGTGCACCATGAGCGAGGCGATCGGCACGGGGATCGCGCCTCCATGGGCGCACAGAGAGCCCAGCTTCATCGTCTCGCAGAGCTCCGTCAGCAGGAGGACGTCGGCCTCCACCGCGGCCCGATCGCGTCGGGTGCGCAGGCGCCTCGCGATCTCCAGGCCGCGGCGCCCGCCTATGCGGCAAGGAAAGCACTTGCCGCAGGACTCGGCGTCGCAGAACTCGAAGAGGTGGATCGCCACGTCTCGCATGTCCACAGTGTGATCCCAGGCGACCATCCCCCCGTGGCCAAGCAGGGCCCCGACCTCGTCCAGCTCCTCGAAGCCCAGCGCCGTTCCCAGCAGGGCCTCGGGCAAGATCCCCCCCAGAGGCCCTCCGATCTGCACCGCCTTGATGGGCCCTCCGCCCTTGAGGCCTCCGCCAAGATCCATCAGGATCGTGCGGACGGGCGTGCCCAGGGGGACCTCGTACATCCCGGGACGGACGAAGCGCTCGTTGAGAGAGACGGCCTTGGTCCCCCGGCTCTTCCCGAGGCCCAGGGCCGAGTAGGCGTCGCCTCCCTGACGCACGATCCACCCGAGGTTGGCCAGGGTCTCCACGTTGTTCACGATCGTTGGCCGCTCGAAGAGGCCCTTCTCCGCAGGGAAGGGGGGACGCGCGGTCACCATACCCCGCAGCCCCTCCAGCGAGCGCAGCAGCGCGGTCTCCTCGCCGCACACGTACGACCCTGCCCCAACCACCACCTCGATGTCGAAGGAGAAGGAGCTGCCCAGAATACGCTCGCCCAGGAGGCCCGCCTCCCTCGAGGCCTGGATCGCCCGCTCCAGCGCAGGGGCGGACCGGGGGTACTCGCTCCTCAGGTAGATGAAGCCCCTGGTGGCGCCTATGGCGTAGCCCGCCAGCGTGATCCCCTCCAGGACCGCAAAGGGATCACGCTCCATCAGGTACTTGTCGATGTAGGAGCCCGGATCCCCCTCGTCGGCGTTGCACACGACGAAGGCGTCCTCGCCCGGCGCGGCCCTCTTGACGTGGGCCGCGGTGAGGCGCCACTTGGTCGCGGTGGGGAAGCCCGCTCCCCCCCGGCCCCTGAGCCTGGAGCGCTCCACCTGCTCGAGCACCTGGTCCGGAGTGAGCTCACCGAGGGCCCTCTGCAGCCCCTCGAACACGTGGTGTTCCCTGGCGATCTCCAGCCTCGTGGCGTCGACCGAGGCTGCCAGCCGCTCAAGCACGATCGCCGGCCCGCCGTGGGCCTCGAAGCGAGGCACCAGCACGTCGTGCGCCTCCTGGAGCCCGCCCCCCCCGTCGAGATCGCTCGCCAGCAGCCTGGCCCTCTCCTCGGTGAGCTCACCGTAGATCCGCCCCTCCACCTCCACTGCGGGGCCCGCGTTGCAGAAGCCCAGGCAGTAGGTGGTCTCGAGAGAGACCGAGCCGTCCGCGCGGGTCTCGTCCACCTCGAGGCCGAGCGCCCTCGCCATCCACCCCACCTGCGCGTCGCCAGAGGCCGCGAAGCAGGCGGTGCCCTTGCAGACCTTCACCCGGGTACGGCCGCGGCGCGCCATCCCTAGATCGGCGTAGTACGTGGCGACCCCGAAGACCGAGGCCTCGGGCTGGTGCGTGGCCCTGGCGATGGCGCGCACGTCGTCGTCGGTGATCTCGCGGCGCTCGTGCATCACCTTCTTCAGGCGCTGCAGGGCGTTGTCGGTCACGCTGAAATCGTTGCGGCGGCGACGGAGCTGGACGAGGTTGTGCGACACGGGTCTCCTTGGAGGGCCTGGCCTCGACCCCTGGATCTTCGCACGATCTCGGCGCGACGCCCGGACGATCGACGAGGCACGCGCTCCGCCCTCCGGAGCCCGGAGAGCGCGGCGGGCTGCCGCTACCAGCCCGTGCAGACGAAGCGGGCGCCTGGGCTGGGCGTCGTGGCCGTGTCCGTCACGAGGTAGAGGCGCCCCGCCGGGTCGAGCGCGATCGCTTCGGTGCTGGTGGTGCCCGCGGCAAAGAGGGGCGTCAAGGCGCCCGTCGCCGGATCCACGCGATAAGACATGTTGCCGTCGGCGCCGTTGGTGGCGATGACCAGGACCTGACCGTAAGCGCTCCCCTCGCTCCCGAACGCGCAGTCGGACAGGGCGGTCGCCGGAAGGGCGAGCGTGATGGGGGGCACCCCTGCATTGATCGAGAGCCTCCCCTGAGCGGTCATGACCACGCAGTAGAGCCTGCCCTCGGCCTTGCTCGCCAGGTAGCCGTCGCAGCCCTCGGCCGAGCGGACCGCGCTCAGGCAGATCCCCTCCAGGTTCTTGCCACAGTTGACGTCGAGCAGGTTGGGGCAGGAGAAGGGAGGGGGCGCGATGGGATAAGCCGGTATGGATTGTGTGAACGCGGAGCCACCGGGCACGAACTCCCTCACGGCACCGGACGACGTGATGGTGTAGAGGATACCCGCGTGCTGGGTCATGCCCTCGATGTCGTCCGAGGCGGCGGTGTCCAGCGGGAGATCCAGCCTGCTGCGGGCGCCCGTCGCGAGATCCTCGAGCAGACCCCTACCGTTGTTGCCGGAGTCCCCCAGCACGTAGAGAAACCGGGTTCCGTTGAGCTCGACCACCGCCGCCGCCGAGACCTCCGGGACCGCCAGGGGGGAGACGTAGGTCGGGTCGGCCACGCAGGTCAGCGGGGGCTTCTCCGAGTCGTTCCGAGCGTCGGCCGAGTCGCCCTGAGCGTCGGCCGAGTCGGCCGAGTCCGTGGCGGAGTCCGCGGCGTCGCTCCTGGCGTCGTCCTTGGCGTCGGGCCCCGGAGGGACCCTGGAGTCCACCGAAGAATCGACGGGGGTCGCCGAGTCTCCTGACAGCGCGTCGGAGCCCCCGTCCGAGATCCCGTCGAAGAGGCCGGAGGTGTCCACGCAGGCGACCGCCAAGGAGATGCCGCCGACCAGACATAGAAGGACCACCGTCGCACGCATCGCTGTCTCCTGGCTCGTAGAGCTCGTATTGGCCTCACCCGTCGAGACATATCCCTCAGAAGACGAGCAGGGCCTGGCGAGGTCGATGGTCGGATGACGGTCTGGTGTAGTGCAGAATAAGCCAGGTCACCCCGACAGCGATCGCGGTTGCGCCCAGGCCGAGGCTCACTCCGGCGAGGGTCTCCTTGGTGTCGATCTGGTCCTTCAGGCTCCTGTCGCACGAGGGGGCGCACCCCGACTCACGGACCGTATCTCGCTGGGAGATGGCCGAGAGATGAAAGTACGTCGCCAGTCCCCCTCCGACGAGCCCCAGCCCCGTCATGGCCGCGGCCGGCCAGGGAAAGGGGCGCCCGTGCGGCGCTGGGGCGACCGGGGGCAGGACGGACGGGGCGACCGGGGGCAGGACGGACGGGGCGACCGGGGGCAGGACAGGCGGTCGGACAGGCGGCGCTCCACCCCTCGGGGCGGTGACGATCATCTCGATCTTGCGGAGGTGCTCCCCCTCGCTGACAAGGATGGAGATCTCGGCGGGGAGCAACCCCCGGCGCTCGACGCGTAGCTTGTGAGGCCCGGGGTTGATCTCGACGGCCCGCCCATCCAGGCCCTTCTTGACCGGGCTGCCGTCGATCATGACCGTGACGTCCGGCAGATCGCGCCCCTGCTCGTCCTTGGCGGAGACGACGATGGTCGGCATCGACCTGGAGACATCGACCATCCAGTCGGCGCACTCCCTGCGGATCGGAGTCGGGCAGTACTCCGATCCGCAGAGCATCAGCGCCGTGCGGGCGGTCACCAGGTCACCCCGGTTGCGCGCGGTCTGGGCGATCTGGGTGGCCTCGATGCATTGTTCCTTGGTCGGCCTGCTCGTCACGGGGACGGTGGGGGGCCTGGGAGCCGGGTCGTCCGCGAGGGCTCTCGGCGATCCGAGCGAGAGCCCCAGCGAGAGCCCCAGCGAGAGCCCCAGCGAGAGGGGGCGGCCCGAGGGCCTACCAGGGTGAGCGAGCGTCACATGCACTCCGATCGAAAGCGCTTGGTGCCGTCAGGCTCCCAGACGAAAGGAGGATCGCAGTTGGAGGGAAGCCTGGGCTTGCCAACGCTCGCGTGGGGCGTGGGGCCGGGCGGCCTCCCCGGGCTGGCAGGAGATCGAGGAGCGGAAGCGCTCGCCGGGCCGCGGGCCAGGGCCGAGGGCAGGGCCGAGGGAGCCGGATCGGCCAGGGGGGCCTGACCGGATGATCCAGGAAGGAGGGGCGCCGAGATCCCGCTCCGGCCTTGCGAGGCCTCTGGCGCGGCGCCCACGTCGAAGCCTCGCCTCTGGCGCGCGGAGACCAGCAAGGTCGTACCGAACAGGAGGCACAGGAGGACGAGCCCGGCGAAGAGCCAGCGCCGGACCTTCCCGGGGCGGCGCTCGTCCCCAAGGACCCCGAGGGGGTGCTGGATCGCCTGGATCGGGTCCCCGCCGGTGTCGTGAGCGGTCCCCTGGATCTCGATGGCCCCGGCAGAGCGGCTCGAGACGGGCGCGATCATGCTGTCGTGAGGTGTCAGTCGGCTCGAGGTGAGGCTGCTCCGGGGCGTCAGGCGGTTCAGGCCCTGTTCGCTCGCCGGAGGAGGGGGCGGTGGGTCGGTGGGTCTCGAGGAGTCGTGCTGGGGCGGAGCCTGGATATCGGGGTGGCTGGACGCCCTCGCAGCCGCGAACTCGGACTGGCTGGACACCCCCACGAGCGACGTGCCCTCGACGTTGGCGAGCGCCTGCGCCCTGGCCTTGAGGACAGGGCCGGCGTGGTGCTCGAGCCAGCTCGCCACCCTCATGCTGCTGGCAGGGGTGACGGCCTGCTCGATGGCGAGCGCCATCTCCCTCGCCGAGGTGAAGCGATCGCCAGGCCGCTTCTCCAGGGCCTTCATCGCCACGCGGTCGATGGCGACGAACTCGGCGGAGTCCACCTCGTCGTCCGGACGGCGCGTTCGCGCCACCTCGCGAGGGGGCTTGGGCGGCACGGTGAGCAGCATCTCGACCAGCGCCGCCTCCGAGTCCGTCCGGTAGAGGCGCCCCATCGTCAGCATCTCCCAGAGGACGACGCCGGCGGCGTAGATGTCCGCGCTGCGCGTGACGTCGGCCCCTATCAGCTGCTCCGGGGCCATGTACGCGTACTTGCCCATGATCCTTCCGCTGTCGCTGGACAGCGAGCGGTTCTGGGCCTTGGCAAGCCCGAAGTCGAGCATGCGGGAGCTCCCGTCGACCCCGACCATCACGTTCTGGGGAGAGACGTCACGGTGGACGACGTGCAGCGGCATGCCCCGCTCGTCGCGCGCCTCGTGCGCGGCCTGGAGTCCGAGGAGGATGGCGCACATGATGGCGCTGACGATGGAGAGGGGGATGGGCTCCTTGAGCTTGGCGCTCGAGGACATGAGCTTGGCCAGGGTCTCGCCCTGGACGTACTCCATGATCACGAAGAGCTCTCGGTCGATCGCCACCACGTCCAGGGTCGAGACCACGTTGGGGTGCTGGATGCGCGCGGCCAGCCTGGCCTCCTCGAGGAACATCGAGACGAACTCGGGATCGCTCGCGAACTGCGCGTGCAGGCACTTGACCGCCACCGTCCTGGAGAACCCCACCGCCCCGAGGAGGCGGCCAAAATGGACCGTCGCCATGCCGCCGGACGCCACCACGTCGTGGATGGCGTAACGCCCGACGATGCGTGGGGGGTGGGAGGACTCTCGCACGACTCCAGGCTATCGATTTCCAGGGCGCGGCGCCAACCCTATCCCGCGGTCCGCCACGGCCCAGGTCGGGCCGCGTGGTCGGGCTCGTGGTAGGCAGGAGTGGGTTCTTGCCCATGCCTCGGCGCGGCGGCTAGGCTTCAAGGGATGATCCCGAACCTGGCCGGGCCTCTGGCGAGCCGATTCGAGATTTGTTCGGAGCTGGGCACCGGCGGGATGGGCGTGGTCTACGACGTGCTGGACCGCGAGCGGGGGGGCCACGTCGCCCTCAAGACCCTGGTCAGGGCAGGCCCTGCCCAGGTCCACCAGCTAAAGCACGAGTTTCGCGCCCTCGCGGACATCGTCCACCCCAACCTCGTCCAGCTCCACGAGCTGCTCTCCTCCCTCGAGGGTGAGCCCTTCTTCACGATGGAGCTGGTGCCGGGGATCGATTTCCTCCGGTACGTGAGGCGCTCCCCTCGCACGGACGACAAGACCCTTCCCATCTCTGCTCCCCCGCTCCCGGAGGGCGCGACCACCCTGGTCACGCCGAGCCTCCGCCCGGAGGAGCCCCGCTCGAGCAACGGCGCGCCCTCCGGGGTGGCGGTGGGCGAGCTGGATGTCGCGCGCCTGCGCCAGGCGCTCGGGCAGCTTGGGCTGGGGCTCGCCGCGGTCCACCAGGCGGGGAAGATCCACCGCGATCTGAAGCCCTCCAACGTGCTGGTGCGAGACGATGGCAGGGTGAAAATCCTCGATTTCGGCCTGGTCCGTGACGCGAGTAGCCACAGGTCCGAGGACTCCCCCGAGCCCGACGTGCTCGGGACGCCCGCCTACATGTCCCCCGAGCACGCGGGGGGGCAGGCGCTCTCGCCAGCGTCCGACTGGTACAGCGTGGGCGTCATGCTCTACGAGGCCCTGACCGGGGGGCCTCCCTTCAGCGGGCGGGCGTTCGAGATCATGATGCGCAAGCTCAGCGAGGATCCACGTCCCCCGTCGGAGCTCGCCACGGATCTGCCGGCGGATCTGGTCGCGCTCTGCATGAGGCTCCTCGAGCGAGATCCCGCCCGGCGCCCTGCCGAGGTCGAGATCCTCCTGGCGCTGGGCGCGGCGCCGGAGCTCGCGGGACCTCCGCTCTCGGCCAGGGAGGCCGTGACCTTCGTCGGCCGAGAGGACGAGGTGGCCGTGATCGAGCAGGCCGTCGCCTCGGCGCGAGGGGGGCATCCGATCGTGGTCTACCTGGCTGGCCGGTCGGGGATGGGCAAGAGCGCCCTGGCCGAGCGGGTCTTTGCTCGCCTGAGGAAGGACGCCGATCTCCTGCTGCTACGGGGGCGCTGCTACGAGCGCGAGTCGGTCCCTTACAAGGCCGTCGACAGCCTGGTGGACGCGCTGGGCGGCCATCTTTCGAGCTTGCCAGAGGCCGCGCTGGACGCGCTGAGCCCGCCCGACATCGGGGCGCTGGCGCGCATCTTCCCGACCCTGCTGCGCATCCCCGCCATCGCGTCGCTGGCGACCAGCGCTCCCGTCGTGGTGCGCGACGAGCAGGAGCTCCGGTGGCGAGGGTTCGCCGCGCTGAAGCGGCTGCTCGCCTCGCTTGGAGAGAGGCGCACCCTCGTGCTCCACATCGACGATCTCCAGTGGGGCGACGTCGACGGAGCGAGCCTGCTCATCGATCTGCTCCGGCCGCCGGACGTGCCCAGGATGATGCTCCTGGCGAGCTACCGGAGCGAGGAGGCCGAGCGCAGCGCCTGCGTGCGCGCCCTCCTGACGGCGGCTCGCTCCCCGGGCTTCCGCTGCGACGCCTGGCACGTCGAGATCACGCCCCTCACGGAGCTCGAGGCCGAGAGGCTCGCCAGGGCGCTGCTCGCCGACGGCGCGACGGGCGCCGCGGGCGAGGGCTCCGACCACGAGCTCGCGGCGTCGATCGCGAGGGAGTCGGAGGGGAGCCCGTTCTTCGTGTCGGAGCTGGTGCACGCGGCCAGGCGCGGCGATCGGGGCGACGTCAGCCTGTCGAGGCTCCTCGACGCCAGGGTGAAGGGCCTCCCCGAGGAGGCGCGGCGGCTCCTCGAGACCGTCGCTGCGGCGGGCAGCCCGGTCCCTCAGGGCGTGGTCGCCGACGCGGCCGCCGTCCTCGATCCTCGGCCCGCGTTGGCGCTGCTCCGGTCCCGGCGGCTCGTCAGGGCGCGGGGGCTCTCCGATCAGGACGCCGTCGAGGCCTACCACGATCGGATCCGCGAGCGGGTCCTCGAGACCCTGGGCCCCCCGAGGAGGATCGCGCTCCACCGGGGGCTGGCGATCACGCTCGAGAAATGGGGAGAGGCGGATCCCGAGAGGCTCGCCGAGCACTGGCAGCTCGCAGGCGACCTCGAGCGGGCAGGGGAGTTTGCCGAGCTCGCGGCCGCCAGGGCGGCCAGCGCGCTGGCCTTCGATCGGGCGGCGCGGCTCTACGCGCTCTCGCTTGAGCGAGGGCAGCTCACGGGGGCGCGCCGCTGCGATCTGGAGATCCAGCAAGGGGACGCGCTCGCCAACGCGGGGCGAGGGGCCGAGGCCGCCCAGGCCTACCTGCGCGCCGCCGACCACGCCTCCCCTGGACTGGGCCTGGAGCTCCACCGCCGCGCCGGGGAGCTGCTCCTCAGCACCGGCCACATCGACGACGGGCTCATGACCCTCCAGAGCGTCCTGGAGAAGCTGGGGGTGTGGCTGCCCTCCACGCCACGGCAGGCGCTCGCCTCGTTCCTGCTGAGGCGCCTCGAGCTCCGGGTGCGGGGCGCGGCCTACCGGGAGCGCTCCGCTGCCCAGATCTCCGAGGAGGACCGCCTCAGGATCGACGCATGCTGGGCCCTCACCGTGGGGCTCAACGGCGTCGACATGATCCGTGGCGCCGATTTCGGAGCCAGGAGCTTGCTCCTGGCTCGCCGGGCCGGCGATCCCTACAGGATAGGCCGGGCGCTCGCGTTCGAGACCACGTCCACCGCCTTCGTCGGGGGCCGGAACCGGGCCAGGGCCGCCGCGCTGGCCGCGGAGCTGATGGCCCTGGCCACCCGGCTGGACAACGCGCACCTGCGGGGCTTCGCCCTGCTGGTCACGGGGATGTGCGAGGCCTTCACCGCCGGGCGCTGGACGCGCGCCCTCGGCTGGTACGCCCGCGCCGAGCGGGTGTTCCGCGAGGAGTGCAGGGGGGTCCCCTGGGAGGTCGCCACGACCGACATGGTCACCTCCTGGTCGCTCTTCTACACCGGCCGCCTCAAGGAGCTCGCCGCGCGCTTGCCCTCGACGCTCAAGGCCGCCGAGCAGCGCCGCGATCTCTACGCCCAGGCCAATCTCACCACCTCCATGGCCTGGGTGATGCTCGCCCGGGGCGACGTGGCGTCGGCCCGGGAGCACCCCGTCAAGGCGATGGCGCGCTGGTCCAGGAAGGCCTTCCACCTCCAGCACTACGTCGCCCTGATCGCCGAGACCCACATCGATCGCTACGCGGGTCTGGGCCTCGAGGCCTGGGCCAGGATCGATCACGCGTTCCCGGCGCTGGAGGGGTCGCTGCTGCTGCGGGCCCAGGCCAACCGCATCGTCGCTCACTACGAGCGCGGCCTCACGGCCCTCTCGGCCGCCGAGGCCACGCCCCGACCCGCGAAGCTCCTCCGGATCGCCGAGGGCGACGCGCGCGTCCTGGCCTCCGAGCGCATGTCCTGGGCCGAACCCTATGTGCACCTCGTGAGGGCCGGGATCGCGGCCCTTCGCTCGGACCTCCCTCGCGCCATCGCGCTCCTGGAGCGCGCCGAGCGAGGCTTCCTGGAGGCCGACATGCACCTCTACGCGGCCAGCGCCCGCCGTCGGCGAGGTGAGCTCGAGGGCGGAGGCCAGGGTCGAGATCTGGTCGAGTCGGCGGACTCGGCCATGAGGGCCCAGGAGATCGAGGATCCTGCCCGGTGGGCCGCGATGCTGGCGCCCGGGTTCGGGCGTTCAGGGTGATGCGGGCTTTTCGGCCAGCTCCGGGAAGATACGCTCGAGAAACTCGTTCCTCAGCACCCGCCCGGGATCGAGCCTGTTCTTGAGCGCGAGGAACTTCTCCAGCCCCCCCTTGTACATCTCCCTCAGCACCTCGGGCTCGGCGCACACGGTCTTTCCCAGGTGGACCCGCCCCCCTGCCTCGAGGCACATCCTGGCGAGCTGGCGGAGGGCGTGCTCGAGCGCCGGAAGGCGCCCGGGCCTCACCGTCTCGAAGGCCACGGTTACCGCGAAGCCGCTCTGCCCCCTGCTGGCCGAGAGCCACGCGTCGTCCTCCGAGACGAAGAGCACGTCGAAGAGCTGGGGATCGAGATCGCGAGAGGCGATGAGCTCCACCGCGCCATCCAGGAATTTATCCAGCGTGTCCTGCGAGGACGGGATGACATAGGTCTGCTGCAGGGTAAATGTCGTGATCCCCAGCCGGCGCTCCGCGGCCCGTGTCTGGACGTTGCCGTCCATGAAGAAGGTATATCCGAAGAGATCATCGATGTAGTCGACCTTCTCCTGGAACATTAGATATGTTCCCCACCAGAAGAGCGGGCCGGTGATATACCCTCGAGCCATCCACTCCGCCAGGGGCCTAAGGGGGTGATCGAGCTGGTGCTGCGGCATCGGCCGGAGCTCGTCGGTGCGGACATAGGTGGATTCGAAGATCAGCCCTCGAGGCCGCCCGCCCCTGCATATGACCCCGTAGAACGCCGTCGCGTTCTCGTGGCTCTCGGTCTCGAGGGAGGCCGAGACCTTCTGCTGGAAGGTGCGAGCGAGCTCCTTGACCGATCGGCTGCGGAGGCGAGCTCCCGGAGGCGGGCTGCGCCGGCGAGGCTTCCACAGGCCGCCTGGCTCGATGAAGGCGTCGAGATCCAGGCATTTCTTTACCCGGGTACGGACGCGGAGCGGGGCGCGCGGCGGGCCGTCCGCCCTGACCCTGAGGACCGAATACGTGAGGCTGGTGATCACCCCCAGATAACCGAGCCCGCCTATGACGCCCAGGAAGAGCTCGCGCTTCTCGTCGGAGCGATCGAGCACGAGCTCCTCGCCGTCCACGGTGAGGAGCGTGAGCTCCACGATGAAGCGCGACTCCTTGCCAAGCGAGGAGCTGAATCGCGAGACGCAGTCGGCCGAGGCCGTGCCGCCCGCCGTGGCCAGGCTGGTGCTCACGACCACGTGAGGCACGAGCCCTCGGGCCTCGAGCAAGCGGGCGATGTCCCCCCAGCGGGCCCCGGGCCCGACCGTGACCGTGGGAGCCCCGGGCTCGTCGGACAGGGCGATGTCGTCGAGCGCGTCGAGGAGGATCACCACGTCCCCGTTGAGCGACTGGGCGTCGAGCGAGCAGCCCCCCGCGCGGAAGGTGACGCGCCGGCCCTGCCTCGCCATGTCGGCGAGGATCATCTTCAGGGCGGCCACGCTGTCGGGGCGGTGGACCTCGCACGTCCGCCGCTCGATCTCCCCGTAGCTTCGCAGCTCGGCGCGCTCTCCTCGCCGGGCGCGGGCCTGGCTCACCAGCCCGCGGATGCCTGACGCGAGTGCCGCGAGCGCCACGACGTTGCCTGGCCGTTCTTCCCCGCCACGCGGCGATCGTTGTGCGGACATGCGCGAGACTCTACGCTCCTTTGCATGCTGGGTGGAAGTCGGGAAAAGATCGCTGTGATAGGCGGCGGGGCGGCGGGGCTGGGCGCCGCGTGGCGTCTCTCCGAGAAATACGACGTCACGGTCTACGAGGCTGACGCCGAGCTGGGCGGGCACGCATATGGGCACCCCTTCGCAGGCACCTTCGTGGACATGGGGGTGATGATCACCCTCCCCTGGGCCTATCCCAACCTCTATTGCATGTTCCAGCGCTACGGCGTCCGGACCCGCGCCGCGGCGGCCACCCTCATGGTGTCCTTCTCGGGCCCTGGAGGGAGCGAGGAGATATGGGGCAACGACGCCTCCCTCCAGGGTACGGCGCTGTTCTCCCGGCTCGAGGCCGGAGCCAGCCGGTTCGAGCAGATGATGTTCGAGATCGCCGCGCTCCCCATGAAGGTGCAGATGGAGCCCATATCGAGGTTCATCGATCGGCGGGTCCCGGGCGTCCCTCACTCGGGCGGCTACGACGAGGAGTTCGTGGTCAAGGGGCTCTGTCCGCTCCTCTCTCTCTTCCTGGTCACCCGCAACAGCTTGCTTCGGACTCCGGCCTGGTCGCTCTCGATGATGTTCAGGTACGGGACGCTCTCCTTCTTCAGCCCCACGACCTGGCGCACCGTCGTGGGCGGATCGCGCAGGTACATCGCCAGGCTGACCCGGTCCTTCAGGGCGCGTTACCTGCTCGGCACCCGGGTGACCCGGGTCCTGCGCTCGGGGGAGGCCGTCACCGTCACGGACGACAAGAAGCTCGAGGAGCGCTACGACCAGGTGGTCTTCGCCACCAGCGCGGACCAGGCGCTCTCGATCCTCGCCGAGCCGAGCGACGACGAGTGCCGGCTGCTCGGGGCCTTCCGCCACCAGCCGGCCGTGGCCTACCTCCACCAGGACAGCTCCCTGCTCTCCAGGGAGTTCGACGAGCGGCTCTTCTTCCAGTACCGCTCGGCCAGCGCCGCCCCCTGCCCCGACCTGGACGGGGTGATGACCTACAACATGAAGCGCGTCTCGGATCTCGATCGAGTGAGCGGGCCCGTCCTCGTCTCCGTGTTCTCCTCCGCGCCGGAGGCGCCGCCGGCGGGCACGGTGGTGAGGAGGGATTTTTCGCATTTCATCCCTGACGATATGGCCATGAAGGCAAGGCTGGGGCTAAATACCCTCCAGGGCGTTCGGCGCTCCTGGTTCTGCGGCGATTACACCACTTTCAGCAGCCACGAGGACGCGTTCGTCTCCGGGATGGTCATCTCCGAGGCGCTGGGCGTCGATTACCCCTTCCGGGATCATCCAGCCGCGGCCTTTCGTTACAACCAGAATCGCCTCCTGATGTTGCCTCCCCTGGGGGCCCGGACTCGCCTTGGCGTGGTGGCCCGATCCGAGCTCCTCCGGGACTCGCTGGACGTTGTCTTGCCTGCGCTCCGCCGCCAGACCCGCCCCCAAGGCGCCTGATCCGTGACCGCCATCCCGAGGCCATCCCATGCCCGTGCTCGTGCTCGCTCTCGTGTGAATGACCATGCTCCAGCAGGCCAGCGGGCCCATGCCCCTGCTCGTGGACAGACCCTTGCTCGCCAAGCCTTCGAGATGGCTCCTGGTTTTTTGCAGGAGCAACAGGAGGCAACTCTCAGGGCGGCGGCTCGTCCTCGTCGTCACCGAAGAGCACGCCGACCTTGAGCTCGATGTCCGCGGCTGGTAGCACGACAGGAAAGGGGCCACCCTCATCGCTTTGCCCACAGGATGACATGAGCCGATGACCGTGCCCTTGGTCCCTGTCGCCGTACGCGAGGCCGCGCCCCTCACGCCCGACCGTCCGCCCGAGCGTCTCCGGTCAAGTCGTTGCCCGCTCCTCCCACCACGAGGGCCTGTCGTCGCTAGACTGCCGCCCTGAAAGTCACCGGAGCGGTCACGGTGGCCTGCTTTATCCCTGTAAATCACGGGGAGAACCAAGAGAGCGATGGCCACCCTCCCGACTTGAAGGTCGGCGTTCTAGACGGCGCGCCTGGCTCGACGTACGTTTTGCGCCGCCATGAACTACAACCCCTACGCAGCACCCTCCGCGCAACCACAGGCCCAACAGCACCTGCAGGGCGGAGGCTATGGCGGCGGCCCCGTCCCGGTAGGCGTTGTGCTCAGCCAATCTTGGGAGCTGTTAAAATCGAATGCGGGGGTCGCTGTCGGCGCAACGTTCCTCGTCGGGTTCCTCTTGGCCATACCGCTGGCGGGTCCGCTTATCGCGGTCCAATGGTACTACTTCAGCGACGCGTTTTCAGCCGCGATGGAGAGTGGGCGCAGTGGCGGTCAGCTCGTTTTCGTATTACCTGCCGACTACTACATGGTGCAGCCACTGCTCACCCTGTGGATGGTCGCCGCCGGTCAAATCTTTGGCCCGGGCTACGCTCGACTGTACGTGGCCATCGCACGCGACCAGTCCCCTGGCGTCGGCGTGCTCTTCAGCGGCTTTGGACGCGTCCCCGCATCCATCGGCTGGGCGCTGCTCACGTCCGCTCCGGGCCTTCTGGTACAGGGGTTGCTCGCGTTGCTCGCGCTGGGCGGAGCAGGTCCTCAGGTGCTGCAGGCACTCGGCAGTCTGAGCGGTTTCGCCGCCCTGCCCGTTCTCCTGTTTCAGGCGTTGGGGCTCATCTACACCACCTGGTTCATCGCCGACGCGAAGCTCGGTCCGATCCAGGCAGCCAAGGTGGCGTGGCGAGCGAGCTCGCGCTGCCGCAGCGAGACGTTTCTGCTGTTGCTCGCCCTTTTCGTCGTCAACATGCTGGGCGCCTGCGCCTGTGGTCTCGGCCTGTTCGTCACCCTGCCTTGGTCGATGATCGCAATCGCGTATGCCTACAATAACCTGCCAAAGGAGCCCCCCGCCCACGCGTGACGGAGGGGGACGCGCCCAGCGCTCTACGGGGCGAACGCGCAGGCTTTGTGTCCGGCAGCAGACCTGCGGACTGTGGCAGGCACCGGTGGATGTCTGGACGGACGTGCATTATCCTGAGGGACCGGGCGCGAGGCACGAAGGAGCCAAAGCATGTTGAGGCGGAAGTTGATTGGCAAGAAGCTCCTGATCGCCTCGCTGGGCGTGGCCGCGATAAACTACGCGGCTTGCAGCTCGAGCGGGACCACCTCGGGCAACCTCCTGCCGCCCCCCGAGGACGCCGCGAGGGACTCGGTGGGAGACGCCACCCCGATCGACGTCAACCCCGACGTCCCGGTGACGTCCGGCAACCTCATGCCCCCTCCTCCTGTTGACTCCAGCTCCGACGGAGAAATGGACGCTCCGAGCGGCGAGCGGTGACTGTCAGGTCGACGGCCCGGCAAGAGCGCGTTGAGCCGCTCCCATGGAAATCGGGCAAGCGGGACGAGCGCATGGAACGCGAGTTGTACGCCGCGGGCCGGGCGCCGCGCGAGAAGGTCCGTGGCGAGGCCCCGTTCGCTTGTGGAAGATGCGCCGTGCTCCACGATATCCTCATGGTCTCCGTGGCGGTGATGATCGCCGGCTGCGGCGTGCACGAAGCCCCTCCTCCTCGGCCGCCGCCTCCGACCGGGCCGACGGTCACGAGCCCGCCGCCCGAACCGACCCAGGCTCCCACCCCTACCAGCGCGCCAAAGAGTAAACAGGCCAGGATGACCGCTCGGGTGACTCTCCCGTCGGCGCTCTGGGGAGGGTCGTGGGAGAGCGAAAGGGGCAGGGGAGGCTGAGAACTCTCCTCCGGCTACTTACCGGACGGGGGCGGGGGCGTCTTCGAAGGGGGCGTCGGGGCGTCGGCGCAACAGAGGATCTTGGCGATGGTTCCGAGCGTGCAGCCAGGGCTCCGGCCAAAGTACATCTCGGTCACGTGGGTGCCTGTGGCCGCGCAGAGGGCGACGGCGCTGGTCCCCACGGTCGCCGGATCGAGGCAGGAGGTCCCGTCACCCAGGACCTTGCCGGTGCAGGAGTGTTGCTCGGGGGATGGCACGCAGCACTGGATCTGGGCGGTGAGGGCTCCCCCCGGGCACGCGGTGCCTGGCTGGAGGCTCGTGAGGGTCTCGTTCGACGCGCAGAGGGCCGCGCCCCTCGTCTTGATGGTCGAGAAGTCCAGGCAGGTGGTCCCGTCGCCCATGGTCAGGCTGCGGCATGGAACGGCGGGGCTGCTGGGAGTCTTGCCGCCCACTGGATCACCGCCGGGGGGCTGTTTGGCGCTCGAGAGAGAGCCCTGGCCCGAAGAGTCCCCCGGGTCGATCGTCCCGGAGCAGGCCGCGATGGTCAGGATGCCCAAGGCGCCGAGAAGCGCTTCCGTCGTATTCATGAGGACCTCATCGGTTTGGGTTGGTCTAGCGCACCATGAAGGGGCTCCGGACATTTCCAGCTTTCACGCTTGCCTTGATCTTCGAGATGTACCTCCCAGCGCCCCCTCGAGCAAGTAGCGCGAGCTGACGGGGCTGTTCGTCAAGACCGTGCTCGACTTCTACCGAGAGCGGGGAGGGGGCCGTCGCGGCAAGGGCGGGGCGATGATGGCAACCCGGTCTACTGACCTGGACGAAATGGCCAATTTTTCAAGAATTCGAGCCGGGCATCCCTCTTGCCCAGAGAATGGCCATGAATCCTCTGCGCCTCCTCACCTCCCTGTGAATTCCCCTTTTCTGGTTGCTCCCACCGCTTACTACGATTCAGCGTGGCGGTACGGGCGACTTGTCGTCGCGCTGCGGACCGCGTTCAGCCCTCCCCGCGCTTCACCCGCGCGAGCTCGATTCGCTCCGCTGCCGCCGTCGCCATCGCGTCCCTCCAGCCGGCCTCAGCCTACCATGCGCTACCATGCGGGGGGCCACCCGAGGGCAAGCCGAGACCGGCGCGAGGTCAGGCGCTCAGCCTCGCGAGCCAGGCCTCGTCCAGGGTGCCATCCGCCGCGCGCTCGAGCGCGAGGCGCACCTCGGGATCCACGCAGGACGAAGCGGCGACGCGCACCCGATGCTGCTCTCCTGCGCTGGCCAGGGCGATCGCGGCGCCCACCCTCTCGTCCGGTGATCGAACAAGGCCGCCGAGCCCAGCGACGCGCCGATCGCGGTGGCCGCCGCAGCCCGCAGGGTCGCGCCCAGGCGCGTCGCCCTCGCCCTCGCCACGGTCGCCTCGCCCAGGCTGCGCCGGTCGAGCTCGGAGAGGATCGCCCAGCGCGCCCAGCTGCCAAGAGCCCCCAGGCCCACAGCCATTACCAGCAGGAAAACGATGACGGGCGGGCGCGGCGCGTGCCAGTTCCGAGCCATGCAGGCAAGGAGCCCCGCCGCGAATACGACGAGGGAGCTCCCGGCCACGAACACCCACGGCCGCCGGTAGAAGGCGCCGATCCGCCGATCTCGGCCGGTCGTGGGTCGCTCATCGGGCATAGGTCTCGATCAGCGGTCCTAGCGCCGCGTCGGCCTGGGTGATGGCCAGATCGTCGCCCCGATTGGACACCACGACAAATACGAGGTTCTTCGCCGGAGCGATCCAGGCATTGGCGACGAACATCGTGTTGCTCCCGGTGTGCTGGAGCGCGGATCCACCCGTCCAGCCCCGGGACGTCACGCCCCAGCCGGCCGCGTAATCCCCTCCCGGAGGGGGAGTGTGCAGGCGCGCCATGCTCGCCCGGCTCACCATCGTGGCCTCGCCTCGCGCCCCTTTGAGGTGGAGCCGGAGAAAGGCCCCCCAGTCGCGCAGGTTGCAGTGGACCGTCCCCGCAGGGCCCAGCGACGGCGGGTTGTCCGCCTGGGGCCCCGGAGGGACGGGGCTTATCTTTCCCCCCGAGACCGAGTGACCCCAAGGCTGATCCACGCGATCGGGCGAGGCGGGCGCCCCGAAGCCGCAGCTTTGCATTCCCAAGGGTGAAAACAGCATGCTGGCGAGCATGGTCTCCCATGTGCCGCCGAATTTGCGCTCCAGGGCGGCGCCGACGACCATGTAGCCCGCGTTGGAGTAGGCGAACTTCCCCGGGGTCTGGGCCGGTGGCTTCCCGAGCATGGCGAGCACGGCGTTCTTCCGGGCGTCCGGGGCCTTTCCCGCCTTCCACATGGCAGACCATATCTCGGTCGGGATGTTCCCTGGGGCGCCTCCCCGGTGCCGGAGCAAGGCCTCGAGCGTCACCGCCGAGTAGCCTGGATCGATCGTCTCTCCCGCGAAGAGCGCCCCGATCGTGTCGTCGAACGAGAGCTTCCCCTGGTCGACGTAGAGGGCGACAAGGGTCGCCGTCATGGCCTTGGTGTCCGACCCCAAGTGCCATTTGTCCTCGCTCGTCACGGGCGATGGATCGCCGAGCTTCCGCGAGCCGATCGCGCCGACGGCCCGCATCCCCTCGCCGTCGAACACCGCGGCGGCGATGGCCGGGAGGCCCTGCTCCAGGGAAGGGGCCAGCGCGCTCGAGAGATCATCCATCGCCGAAGCCGCGTCTGTGCGCGCGTCGACCGAGGCGTCCGCTTCGGTGGAGGGGCCGGACGGGGTGCCGGGCGCGGGGCAGGCCGCGGTGTTTGCCAGCAGGAACACGAGCGCGAGGGAGCGGCGCATCCCCCATGGTAAGCGGGGCTCTCGGTCACCGCAAGCAGCCCACCCTCGGCGGGCGCGCCAGCGACCCGTGCGCCAGTCCAAAGCCAGCGTTGTGCGGGACTGGAACGCCGACCTTCAAGTCGACGCGTGCACCCGCTGCGCGCACGCGCAGCATTTGCCGCCTTGGGGCCACGCGCTGGCGTGGCTCGGCAGCTCGCCGCTGCGACCGCGCGCTGGATTTTCAGCGCGATGCACGGTTTGCGCAGCGGTCCTGGCCGCGGCGCAGCATGGCCGAACCATGGTTCTCGACTGGCTTGCGACTTGCAAATCACACGCGCATGGCGTTCCAAGGGCGATGTCTGACGTGGCTCGGAGTGGCGGCGGCGGGAGCGATGGTGTCGATTGGATGTGAGCCGCCAGCACCCTCCACCCCGAGCAAGCCGGTCGAGACAGAGGTCATCGTCGAGGCGCCGCTCGATTCCGTGTGGGACGCGACCGTGGAGTGGTTCGCGACGCGCGGCCTGCCGATCAAGAACATCGACAAGACCTCGGGGTTGCTTGCCACCGAGCACGTGATGCCGACCGACCAAGTGGCGACGGTCATGAGCTGCGGCACCCCGGACCCGAAACCCAACGGCAAGGTGGAGCACGTCGATCACCGGACGCACTTCAACGTGTTGCTCCGCGCACAAGGCCCACGACAGACCAAGGTGACGGTGAACGCGTTCTTCGATTGCGTGGTGAACAGCTATGAGAACGTGGGTCTGTTCGGAGCGCAGGTGCGCCTCGACTCGAGCACGCGCAAGAAGTGCGGGTCCACCGGAACGCTCGAGCGCTCCATCCTGTCGCGCTTGGAGAAGGTGAAGCCCGCGCCGGCGGCCGAAGGAGCGGTAGCTCCCACCGCGGCGCCGAGCGCGACGCAACCTCCCGCGCCGGGCATGAGCGCATGCACCACGGACACGGAGTGCCGCGGCGGTCGCGTCTGCCGCGCCGGCACGTGCACGACACCTGCGTGTGCGAAGGACGTGGACTGCCCCGCACCCCAGATCTGTGAGAGCGGGGTGTGTCAGGCCCCAAAGCCGTGAGCGTTCGCCGTCACGTGCCGGCCCGCTGAAAAGCCGCCTCCTCCCGGCTAGCACATGCAGAACTCCAACGACAACTACACGTTCTCTGGCGTGAACGACTACCGCTACGCGGGCTACGAGACGACCGCGGGCCAGGTCGGCCTGAACTCGGTCGGGACCTTCGGCGGCTACGACATGGCCGATGTCACGATTTCTCGCACGCAATACTGGATTGGTATTTACGACGCGAAGACGATCGCCATGTCGTTCGTCCACGACAACGGCAAGCTGGTCACCAACTGGTTCATAGCGGCCGCGCCCGGCCAGTACTGCCTGTGATTCGAGCCAGGGCGCGTCACTCGACCAGGCTCCACTCCGACCACGGTGATATCGTCCTCTTCTCCCCGCTGGCCGGGAGCGGGTAATCGCGCCGACGAGACCAGATCACGTACCTCTTGCCGTCGTGGACGGCCTTCTCCTCGAGCTCATCGAAGGTGAAGGCCATCGACGCATGGACGATGGCCCACCCGCGGCTGTCCCTCCCCCGGACGCGGACCGAACTGGGATCATTTGTGTGGAGAGCGCCGAGGGCACGCGAGCAACCCTTCTTCTCCGAGAAGAGCAGCACGGCCATGCCCGGCCCCTCACCGGCCACGAACACCGGATCTTTCACGCCGTCGCCGTCGAGATCCAGCCCTGGAACGAGCGGCCTCGGCGTGCTCCCCCCGGCCTCCGCCAGGAGCTCGGAGGTCGTGCGACACGCCGCCTCGGGAGCGGGACCGGGGACCGCAGCGGCCGGCGAGGAGGGGCTGCTCGGGGGTGCAGCGGCCGGTAGCGCCACGCGAGCGTCGGACGATCCGGCCTCGAGGACGGGCACGGCGCCCGACTCGAGCTGCCGGCAGGAGGCGAGCCAGAGTGTCCAGGTGAGCACGCGCAGCCGAAACAGGAACCCCGATCCAACGACACCCAGGGAAGGCACGCGCCAAAGGCTGGCATGGTCCGCGGACCGCGTCCATCGCGCACTCGGGCTATCCAGCGGCAGGATCGCCTCTGCCCCTGCGTCCAGCGAGGTGAGGGTCGTCGCCGCCGTGGTCCCGACCGTGGGCATCCTTGGGGGGGCACTCCACCCGAGGCCTGAGCTCCCGGAACCTCAGGCCGCCAGCTCGGCGACGACCGCTTCGAAATACGCTTTCGCCGCGTCGAGCGAGCGAATCCCCGCCATCGGTACGGCGAGGATCGTGGCGCCCGCGGCGCGGAGCTCCGCGGCGGCATCGGCGCCGCGCTGCGCCGGGAGGCCCGCGCGGATGCGGATCGTGCTCGGGTCCCTCCTGGCCGCGACGAACGCCTCTCTCAGGAGGCTCGCCCCTTCGTGGATCTCGCCGGCGGTGGCCGAAGCGAGCGGATACCAGCCCTCTCCGAGGTCGGCGATCCGCCGCGCCAGCGCGGGGCTCATCCTGGCGCCGTACCAGATCGGGATGGGGGTCTGGACGGGCAGCGGCGTCGAGTAGACGCGTTCGAACCGCACGCTCGGCGACCCGAACGACGCGGGCACGTCGCGCCACAGTGCGCGACACGCGCGGAGCGTATCCGTGAGCGTGTCCCAGCGCTTCTCGAAGGGGACGCCGACGGCGTCGTACTCCTCGCGTTGCCAGCCGATCCCCACGCCGAGATCGACGCGCCCGCCCGACAGCACGTCGAGCGTCGCGACCGTCTTGGCGAGCAGGGGCGCCGAGCGGAGCGGCGCGATCAGGATCCCGGTCGCGAGGCGCACGCGCTGCGTCACCGACGCGATGGCGGCGAGCACGGTGAGCGGCTCCATCCAGGGCTCGTCGGGCCGGAACGGGAACTTGCCGAACGGGTAGAGGTCGGTGCGCTCGCCCATGAGCACGTGATCCGAGACCGCGATCTGATCGATGCCGGCAAGGTCCGCGATCTTCGCGAGCTCGACCATCCAGCGAAGATCGTGGCCGAACGAGCGGTGGAGGTTGGAGATCGTGACCGAGAGCGCCATGGATTTCTCGACCTGGAGAGTCAGCGACGTACCGCGAAGGTCACGTTGTCGTAGCGGTGAGGGGGCACCCCACCCGTGGTCCCGCGTCCCGCGGAGCCCACGGTGAAGGTGAGCGCGGTGTCGACGGAGGCGACCCCTCGATCCGTGAAGATGGGCACGTCGTTGTACGAGAGGGTGACGGATCCATCCGCGTCCCACGCCAGCTTGACGTGGGTCCAGCTCGAGGCGGTGAGCCCGGTGGTGATCGGCAGCTCCTTGAGCGTCGCGGCGCCGCCGAAGGCCCTCGCCTGGAAGAAGTATCCCGTGTAGTTGGCCGCCCCGCCCACGCTCCCGCCGGCGGTGTAATAGACCGCCACGAGCGCGTTGGTGCTCGTCACCTCGAGGAGCTTCACGTCGCCGGTGTTCGGCGCCACGACCCCCGCGAGCACGTCGGGGTTCACGCGCGCGGAGAGCACGGCCTGGGTGAAGCGGGCTCCTCCGGTCTTTCGCCAGCTCAGGGTGCCGACGCGGTTCGTTCCCATGCCCGCGGTGAGGAGCGCCGAGGGATCGGAGAACGCGACGACCGTCGTGCGCGAGAGGACGCCGCCATCGCTCACCGTCTTGCCCGTGAAGCCCTCCTCGACCGGGCCCGCGCCGTCGAAGTCCGCGCAGAAGAAGTCGGTGAAGCCCACGGGCGCGATCTGGGTGCTGCAAAAGGTCCTGGCGGCGTCCGCCGCGTCCGGGACGCTGGCGTCCGCGGGCTTGCCGGCGTCGGGCACCGGCGGTGGTGTGGACGAGTCCGTGGGCGTGGTCGAGGTCGGCGTCGGCGTCGGGGCAGCCGAGTCACCGGCCGTGGTGACCGGCTCGTCGCCGACGCAGGCGACGATGGCCGAGGCCGTACACGCGCCCACGAGGGCCACAAGCAAGAGGGCACGGCGGCCGAGTCGCGTCGTCATCTCCATACTCCTCCGAGCGTCGCGAACGGTGTCCCATACCTTGGCCCCTCGCGCAACGAAGGCCAGGCGGCGCCCCGCGTCCATTCTCGATGGGCCGCCAATCGCCTCGAGCGAGTCATGCCTGGCGCGGCAGACGATGTCCAGGAAGCCTGCTCTCGTGCGGCCTCGAGCTCCTCTCCCGGGTGAGAGCACCGGTTCGGGGTAGGAGCGTCCGTCGGCCTCCGGAACGGCGAGCTAGCGACCCAGCGCGTCCAGGACGCGCGCCGCGGGCAGATGGTTGGCCTTGACGGGCACGAGGATGCGGTCGACGAGAGCGGTCCAAAGGTCAGGTCGCATCGACCCCGCCATCCACTCCGCGACCTCTCCGAGCTCCATGCTGGTGACGGCGCTGTTCCTCATGACCTGCAACGGGCGGCGGGCCAGGCTACGGCAAGTGCCGGACTTGGGCGGGTCAAGGGGGAGCGAACGGGGCAGGGGAGGCTCCGGGTCCTGTGGCGTGGACCGACGGGTCTTGCCTGAAAAAGTCCTTTGATTTGCTTGCGGTCCCGGAGGCGCGTACTGTGGGTGTCTTGTGCCCTGACGCTGCGAGGAGACAGGCCAATGACGCCGATGCGTGGTGTAAATGCGACTCTCCCCCACCCGCCGCGCGCCTCTCTTCGGCTTCGCCAGAGCGAGCCCATTCGCCGGTCCCTCTCCAGGCTTTCCAGGGCGACCTGCGTGGTGGCAGCGCTCGCCCTCGGCGGTTGCAGCGTCGAGCCAGAAGCCGAGGGGCCGCCTGGGCTGGGCTCGGCGAAGGCGGCGCTGGAGACCTGCGTCACCGTGCGGCGAGGTGACTTTGGCACGGTGAGCGACTCCGAGGTGGCTTCGGGGACATCCTTCCGCAACACCGCATTTGGCTCGGCCACGACGGCAACGGTCAGCTTCAGCAACAGCGCCTCGACAGGCGTCAGGCACTCCCTCTTCAAGTGGGACCTGGATTTCCTTCCTGCGGAGGCGACCGTGACCTCGGCGGTGGCCAGGCTGACCCAGACCTCGGGCGGGTCAGGGGCGATGACGGTGCACCGGTCAACGAGCGCCTGGGACGAGGCCACCGTGACCTGGAACAGCTTCGCCGAGGCCTTCGATCCGGAGGTCGTGAGCACGCTGACCAACCCTCCTCCGGATGACGTGCAGGTGTTCGATCTGACCGCGCTGGCCCAGGAGTGGAAGGCCGGAATCCGGGCCAATCACGGGATCATCGTCACGCGCTCCGATAGGGTCACGACCACGTTCCTCACCAGCGAGAATGCCGCCGAGACCTCGAGGCCCACGCTCGACCTCTGCTACACGGTGCCGAGCTGCGACGACGGCATCCAGAACCAGGGAGAGTCGGCCATCGACTGCGGAGGCCCTTGCGGCGCCTGCCCGGCGCTGGGACGGGACGCCTACCTGCAGTCGCTCTCATCCACCGCTGTGACCCTGGTGTGGACCACCGACATCCCGAGCGACAGCGAGGTGCATTTCGGAAGCAACCCAGCGGTGCTCGACCAGGTGTTGAGCCTGCCGGCGAACGTGACGCAGCACGAGGTGCTCCTCGAGGGCCTGACCCCCAGCACCCGCTATTACTATAGCGTCGGGTCGTCGCACGGCGCCCTCGCCAGCGGCGACGACTACACCTTCCAGACCGCCCCCACGCCGGGCACCCGCAAGAAGTTCCGTGCCTGGGTGGTCGGAGACTCCGGAACCGGTCAGGCCAGGCAGGGCCAGGTCCGGGACGCCATGCTTGATTATGTGGGGGCCTATCGCCCGGACATGTTCATTCACCTGGGGGACATGGCGTACAACAGCGGTACGACCTCCGAGTTCAATGTCGGATTCTTTAATATGTACCCGACCATACTTCGCAATACGGTGGTGTGGCCTGCCATTGGAAACCATGAGGGGGGGAGCTCCTCGTCGGCCACGCAGACGGGGCCCTATTATACCGCCTATGTGCTTCCCACGATGGGCCAGGCTGGCGGCGTCCCCTCGGGGACCGAGGCGTATTATTCCTACGATCATGGCAACGCGCACTTCGTCGTGCTCGACTCGTACGGGACGTCGCGCGCCGTGGGAGGAGCGATGCTCACCTGGTTGGCGGCCGACCTGGCCGCGTCGAGCGCCGAGTGGACCGTCGCCTTCTTCCACCACCCGCCCTACACCAAGGGGAGCCATAACTCGGACACCGAGATCGAGCATATCCAGATGCGAGAGAACGCGCTTCCCATCCTGGAGGCCGGCGGAGTCGACCTGGTGCTGGGTGGGCACTCCCATATTTACGAGCGCTCGTACCTCGTCGACGGCGCGTACGGGACGCCCACCACGTCGGCTGGACACATCAAGAGCGCCGGCGACGGGAAGCTCCTCGGGAGCGGCCCTTACCAGAAGCTGACCGGCGACACCCCCAACGACGGGACTGTCTTCGTCGTCGCAGGGCATGGAGGAGCGTCCGTCAGCAGGATCGGGAATCACCCGGTGATGTACTTCAGTGAGATGGTCCACGGCTCGTGCATCCTGGATATCCAGGAGAATCGGCTCTCGATGACGAACGTGCGCTACGACGGGATCGTCAGCGACAAGTTTGCCATGATCAAGGGGGACGGCCTGTTCGTCGCGCTCCCCGATGGCGGCGAGTCCCTCCTCGCCGGGGCGCCCTACACCGTACGCTGGTCCACCGTGGGAGCCATCCCCACGGTGAACCTCGAGTACACGGAGGACGACGGCGCCACCTGGCTGCCCATCGCCTCGGGGCTGGTCAACACGGGCTCCTATGCCTGGACCGTCCCTGCGACGGCGACATCCCACGCCTTGGTGCGAGTGGTGGATGCGGTGAACCCCGACGTGGCCGATGAGAGCAACGCCGGATTCCGCATCTCGAACAGCGCGACGTTCAACGCGATCTCGATGGGCGACACATGGAAATACCACGATACAGGGGTCGATCTGGGAGCTCTCTGGACGAGCCCCGGCTACGATGACACGGCCTGGGCCGAGGGACCCGCCCAGCTCGGATACGGGGACGGCGACGAGGCCACGTTGCTCTTCTCGCAGCCCGCCGCGTTCCCGTCGGTCTATTTTCGGAAGCACATCCATCTACCGTCCACCCTGAGCGCAGCTACGCTCGAGGTTCTTCACGACGACGGCTTCGCCGTCTGGATCAACGGGGTGCTGGTCGCCTCGAAATACGTGGCCAACGGGACGAACTACTCCGCCTTTGCCAGCGCCACGTCGGTCGACAACGAGATCACCCTCACGCCGCTGAACATGGCCGCCAGCCCCTTCGTGGTGGGGGACAACGTGATCGCCGTGATGGTCAAGCAGGCGAGCGCGTCCTCCTCGGACGTCTCCTTCGACATGGAGCTCTCCGTGACATCCCCATGATGGTGCCCTTTCCGTCACACTCTCCGCGGTGTCGAGGAGGTGGGCGGCTCTGCGCGGTACGAGGGCCGACACCGGGGGACGACCCTCTGCCTGCGGGTGCTCGTGACGGAACGCCAGGAACCGCGCATGGAAGGTGTTCTCCTCGAAGGCGTCGGGGGCATGAGGCCCGAGGTCGATCCCGCAGCGCTGGGCTTCGTGGCCGCGCTCGTTGACGCGCCCGAAGACGTGGGTGAGGCGGAGGTACGTCCTTCGAGGCTGGAATGCCGCACGGAATCATGCCCTGTCCGGGCGCGGCGCGAGACCGCCGGCGCTCGCGCGTGGTTGCGCGTTGAGTGATCCGAGCCATGATCTTTCGTCGAGCATGACGCTCACACCGGACGTCGGATGGCACTACCCATGTGAGCGGCGTGCCAGCTTGCCCGTCGCCGGCGAGACCTGTTCGAGGAGGAGCTGAACTGTGAAGCACAAGATGAGCACGAGGGGCCTCTCATCCACCACTCGCCCCCTCCCGTTCGCCTTCGGTCTGCTGTCGGGGCTCCTGGCGCTCGCCGTGATGCGCGCCGTCGATGTCCCCGAGCTGGACGTGACGGCCTACCGGGCGGGTGGAGGCCTGGCCGGGGGCCTCGGCGCTCTCACGGGATGGCTGGTCGTGAGGCTCCGCGAGCGAGGAGTGTACGGTCGATTCTCGGGGTGGCTCGTGCCCCTGGCGGGCAGCCTCGTCGGGGTGACCGTACAGGCCCTTGTCCTGGTGGACGGCGCCGACGACGATTTCAGCTTTGGCGGGGTGGAGATCAGCGCCCTCCGCTCGGTGACCTGGGTGCTCTGCGGGATCCCGGTCGGCGCGCTGGCCGCGCTCGTCGTCTGGGGCGTCCTGGCCTTCGTGCCGCGCTTGCTCTCCACCCCTTCGCACGACTCGGCGGAGCGGCTGGCGACGCCCTTCGCTGTTGGCACGGCGCTCGTGGGTTCGCTGGGGCTCGCCACCGCCAGCCGGATGGAGCTCCCGATCGTGATGGGGAGCACCGCCGTGGCGCTGGCGGCCCTCGTTCACATCGTGCTCTCGGACCTCGCTCGAGCTCGCTGGTTGCGCTCCGTGTTCAGCGGGGAAATAAGGGGATTCGAGGTCGTGCCGTTCAAGACCTTCCCCTCGGACAAAAAGGGTACGTCCGTCGTGGGAGGGGTGGTCCCGCGGTCCGTCATCGTGTGGAGCGAGGGCAACTTGTCTGGCTATCGCGCCGCCGCGAAGTCGGTCTTCGCGACGACCGGCGTCGATCTGAACCGCGCCACCGCGCCGCTGCGGCTGCGGGGCGTCGGGATCGCGATGACGGTCGTGGCCACGGTGGCGATGGGCGTGCTCTCCCTCGCCTCGCGCTGACTCTTGCCAGCGCGCGGTCAGGTCCGCGGCGACCGGGCTGGGCATGTTGCGGATGAACTTGTCGTTGGCGCCGGAAAAAGTCCCTTGATGCTCACGGTCCGCAGGCCACGGGCATCTCGGTGGTCTCGTCGGTCCGAGTGGACGAGGCGGATTGAAGAGGGCGCGTGGCGTCGCGAGCCCTCTCCCCGCCACAGCCCGTCGCGGCACCCGCTTGCCCCTCTCCCATGAGGAGGCAACAGCCTCGCCTCCTCTCCTGTGATTTACCCCTCGCCTGTCTTAGGGAAGGGCAAAGCTTAGGCAGGGCAGCCTCTCAGGGCGGCTCGTCCTCGTCGTCACCGAAGAGCACGCCGACCTTGAGCTCGATGTCCGCGAAGGGCTCGGCGCGCACGCGAGCCGCGCGGCCCCTGCGGAGCGCCAGCAGGTATCCGTCGGGCGAGGGGCTGCTCACAGGCATGACAAGCGAAATGCTGAAGGCCGGACGTATCGTGCTCGTCACGGTGAGAGGGACGGAGGTGCTGTCCGTGAAATCGCCAGGCAAGCCGTAGAGCCAGAGGCGGGCAGGGGACCAGGGAGGGAGCGCGCTTGGCTGTTCGGGGGCGAGCGAGTAAGGTCCGCGGTCAGGAGCATCCTGTGAGCGACGAAAAGCCCGAGTCCGACGAAGCCGAGAAGCCCCTCGCGTCCACCGATGCGAAGGACACGAAAGACGCCAAGGACGCCAGGAGCGCTGGAGCTGCGAAAGACGCGAAAGACGCGAAAGACGCGAAAGACGCGAAAGACGCGAAAGACGCGGAAGACGAGGACGAAGACGAGGGCGAAGAGGCCGAGGACCAGGCCTCTCCGGAGGCCATCGCCAAGCGGGTCGAGGCCCTGGGCGAGGAGGACGAGCTCGAGAAGATCGCCCGCTCCGAGGAGCAGAAGCTGGCCGAGCGCCGCTCCAAGCTCAAGAAGAAGGGGGGCAAGGCCGCCCTGGCCAAGGCCGCCTCCAAGCGCCTGGCCGAGATCGGCGAGAAGCCCCTCAGATCCCGCTCCGCCGCGGCCGTCGACGCGGCCGATCCGCTCCTCGCCCGCACCAACCAGCTTGGCAAGTGGATCGACACCAACCAGAGGACCGTGCAGGCGGGCGGAGCGCTCGTCGTCGTTGGCCTGCTCGCGACCGGGGGTTACCTCTACTACCAGCAGAAGCACGAGGGCGACGCCTCTCGCGCGCTCGCCCACGCGGTCGCGGACGAGCGAGGGACCGTGGGCGAGCCCCCGCCGGACGACGAGGAGAACCGGCTCAAAGATCCGCGGCCCATGTTCAAGACCGCGGAGGATCGTCGGGAGAGCGCCCTCAAGAAATACAGGGACGTCCAGGCAAGGTACGCGGGCACCGGCGCGGCCTACCTGGCCAGGCTGGGCGAGGCCTCGGTCTTGCTGGACAAGCGCGAGGCGGACGGGGCCATCGCGGCCTACAACGACGTCAAGGCCTCGCCGCTCGCCATGGCCGACGCGGAGGTGAGGGGCAGGAGCACCGAGGGCCTGGGCATGGCCCACGAGCTCAAGGCCCAGCTCGATCAGGCCCAGAAGGAAAAGCACCTGGACGACGCGCTCGCCGCCTACAAGGCGCTCGAGAACACGGTGGACGTCAAGGGCTTCAAGGAGCTCGGGATCTACCACCAGTCGCGCGTCTTCCAGGCCAAGGGCGACAAGGCCAAGGCCAAGGAGCTGCTCGTGACCCTGCGAGAGCGCCTCTCCAAGCCCGGAGAGAGCCACCCTTTCCCTTACCTCGAGGAGATGGCCTCGGATCGTCTGAGGCTCCTGGATCCCTCCGCGGTCCCTCCCAAACCCAAGTACAACCAGGAGCAGATGCAGAGGATGCTGCAGCAGATCCGCGCAGGCGGCGGAGCGGGCGGCATGGAAGACGACGAGTGATGGCGTCTCGCTCTCCTTTCACTCGCACGGGGTCTGGGCTGGCGGGGTCGGGGGCCCGGGTGGGCCCGGCCCTGGCGTTGCTGGTGGTTGGGTTGGGTCTGGCGCTCTCAGCCTGCGGCACGCTCTCGGCCGAGACCGTGAACGACCGGGTAAACCCGGAGGTGCCGCTCTGGTTCCACCGGCCCGTCGGGGTCATGTCGATCGAGTTCGATCGGACGATCACGGCCGAGTCCAGGAAGGTGGGCGAGGCCTGGGAGCGCGGAAAGCCGGAGATCGACGCGGTCCATCGCCGGGTCTTCCTCGGCTCGGCCGACCACGGTCTCTACGCCCTCCGCGCCGGCGACGGCAGCACGATCTGGCGCTTCGAGACGGGGTCACCGGTGCAGTCCGAGCCCCTCTACGACAGCGAGATGGACACGGTCTATTTCGGCTCTCACGACGGGGGTCTCTACTGTGTCAAGGCGGCCAACGGCGCCCTGCTGTGGAGGTTCGACGCGGGCGCGGAGGTGGGCAAGAAGCCCGCGCGCGACGGGGAGAGCCTCTTCTTCGCCAACGCGGCCGACATGCTCTTCTCCGTCGATCGCCGCAGCGGAAAGCCGAGGTGGCAAGCCCACCGCCAGCCGGCCATGGGCATGGAGGTCGCAGGCTACGCGGGCCCGACCTTCGATCGAGGGACCGTCTACATGGCCTACTCGGACGGCCACGTGATGGCCTACGACGCGAGGGACGGCACCGAGCGGTGGGCGCCCGTGGATCTGGCCGCGGACGCCGAGCAAGGGGGCGACGCTCCTCGCTACCTGGACGTGGACACCACCCCCGTGGTCGACGGGGATCACCCTCGCGTCGTCTACGTGGCGAGCTACGCCGGCGGCGTGGTGGCGCTCGACGCGCAGACCGGCACTCGCCTTTGGTCCAACGACAAGGCGGTCGGGGTCACGGATCTTCTCATGTACAGCGAGCCCGCTCACCGGGCGCGCGGCGAGAAGGATCCCGACGCGCCGCTCGTACCCGAGCGAAGGATCCTGATCGCATCCAGCTCCGTGAGCGGCCTCTGGGGGCTGGACCCGAAGGCCCAGGGGCGCATGCTCTGGCGCGACAAGGTCCCGGAGGGCGGCATCACCGCGCCCACCGTGGTGGCCGGCGCCATCCTCGTGGGCACCACGCGCTACGGCGCCTTCCTGCTCTCTCCGCTGAACGGCAAGGTCATCGACGGCTTCGACATGGGGGGCGGCCTGGCCCACACCCCGGCGGCCTTCGGCACGCGGGCCTTCCTGTTCTCGAACGGCGGCCGCTTCCTGGGGCTCCATATCGCGCCGCCGATCGAGCCCTCCAAGAGCGTCCAGTAGCCTCCTCGCAAGGTGAGGAGGAGCGGCCTGGCCGTCTCGCAACGAGACATCTTTGGGCGTCTCCGCCGCGGGTGACGTGGTTCGATTCACGGGGAGGAGAGGAAGCGCGGAGGGTCTTGCGAGGCCGTTCCCCATCGTCTCCGTCTCCTCCCTGTAAAAAACCAGGGGCCATCCAGCCCGAGGCACGGCGAAGCATCAGCCTGGCGGCGAAGCATCCGGCCTGGGTGATGCCGTGCCTTGGGCGTGGGCGGGCGGGAGGGACCGCGGGCCGCGGTTCTATAAAATTCGCATAAGATGCATTATGTAAACTTTACGAACGACCTGGTTTTCCGGGCTCTCGGCCAGGCCAGGTCCAGGCCCAGGCCCGGGTTCGGGCCCTCTCTGGGGCCTGAGCACCTCGAGCGGCTCGCGGTTCAGGGCTCGTGCAGGAACGGGAGCGATGCGCCCGCCTGGCGAGCGTCCAGAGCGAGCTGGGCGCCGCCCTTGGCCTGGAAGAACCTCAGGCGCACCCGATGAAAGCCCCGGGCCAGCATGGTCTGGCCTAGCCGGGTCTGCGGAGCATGAACGCCGTCCAGGTCGATGAGCTCCAGGCCGTCCACGTCAAGACGCGCTCCGTCGTCCGCGGTCAGCTGGAACGCCACCGGTCCGTCTCCCGGCACATGGACCAGACCCGAGAGCTCGAGCGCATAGTCCTCTTTTCTGCAATTTATCGGAATTTCTGGCTTTTTCAGGATCCCCACCTGGACGGAAGGCAGGCTTGCCACCTCGGGTACCCGGGTGAAGCCGCCTTCCACGTAGCGGTAGCGCAGCCCGGGCTCGGGCTCGGCCGAGACCTGGACAGCGGGCCGAAGAGCCTCCTTCACCCACCGCCCCAGGGCCGGCAGGCTCTGGCGACCGTCGGTCAGGATGGTCCTGGCCTCGATCAGGGCCGACTCTCGAACGACCAGCGGCCCTGTTGCCTCGATCGTGGTCACCGAACCCATGCCCCGATCCCTGGTCGAGAGCGTGACCGAGATCCTGGCTCCAGGGTGGAGCTCGGGCGCGGACAGAGTCAGGGTCGCCGTGTCCGAGAACGCCAGCATCTCGGGCAGCCCGCGAGGAGCCTCGATGAAGCCCCGGATGCCGAGGCGCTCCAGCATCGGGGCGATCTTCACGTAGCGGGCCACGAAATCGGCCTGGGAGCGGTCCCCAGCCGGCGACCAGAGCACCTCGGACAGGGCGAGCAGCCTGGGGAAGAGCGCGCTCTCCAGGCCTGCCTCGTCGCGGATGTGCTCGGTCCAGAGCGCGCCCTGGGCGCCGATCACGTGGGCCCTGGCCCCGGGATCCAGGCCCTCGGGAACGGGGTCGAAGGAGAGCACGTCCTGCCAGGTGAGCTTCGGGGCTTGCGTTGCCGCGATCTCGCCCGCCAGCTCGGACTGCCTCAGGTTGAAGTAGGTTCTGGTGTAGGCGTGGGCCACCACGTCCTGTCCGCGCCTCGCCGCATCCCGAACCGCATCCATGCTCCGCCAAGCCATCACCAGAGCGTCCTTGCCAGCAGCCTCGGCCCCCTCGTCCCAAACAACCGGCCTGCGTCCCAGCGCCCGGACGTCCGCGGCGGCGCCCGCGAGGAACACCCCATGCAACGCCGCAGGATCCAACAGTTTTTCTTGGGTGGCTCGGGCGCGGCATCTCGGACAGGCCCGGTAGCGATCCGGCGGGACCTCGTCCCCTCCGATGTGAAGCCAGGGGCCTGGAAACAGCGAGGCCGTGTCCCTCAGCACGTCGCGGACCAGCGCCGCGCTCCGATCGTCGCCTGCGCAGAGCACGTCGTCGAAGATGCCCCAGGTCGATGGGACTGGCAGCGGCTGGCCCCGGCACGAGAGCTCGGGGTGGCTGGCCAGGATCGCCCGCGCATGACCAGGCACGTCGATCTCGGGCAAGATCGTGATGAAGCGCCTCCGGGCCTCGGCCACCAGGATGGCCAGATCCTCGGCCGAGAACGAGCCCTCGTGCCCGTCCCCGTCCCTGCGGCTACCCACGGCCACCAGCTCGGGGTGCGAAGCGATGGGGATACGGAAGCCCTGGTCGTCGGTGAGGTGCAGGTGCAGCACATCGAACTTGAAGAGCTCCATTCGTTGGAGCAGGCGAAGCACCACATTCCGAGGGAAAAAATGCCGGGCGACGTCCAGGTGGAGCCCCCGGTAGGAGAAGCGAGGGTGGTCCTCTATCCGGACCCGGGGCAGGGTGCGCTCCGGCGTTCCGCGCGCCTCCCAGAGCTGCCTCAAGGTGACGAGCCCGGCATGGAGGCCCGAAGGCGTGCTCCCCTCGAGCAGGATCCGTCCCTCGCCGATCTCCAGGCGGTAAGCCTCGGGGCCGAGCGCAGGATCCAGGGCGTGGACCCGGGCCGCGATCACAAGGGCCCCAGTCCCGCCCCCTCCAGTCCCGCCCCCTCCAGTCCCGCCCCCTCCAGTCCCGCCCCCTCCAGTCCCGCCCCCTCCAGTCCCGCCCCCTCCAGTCCCATCCGGTCCGGCCTCGGAACCCCATGAGGCCGGCTCGAGCTGGAGGGCTCGGCCAAGCTCCTCGTCGACGCTCCAGCCGTCGACAGCCAGGGCGCCCCCTGCCCGCTCCAGCCTAGGACGCCTCGGGATCGCCACCCGTCCCGGCCTCCGCTCCAGCTTGGCCGGCCGAGGGATCAGAGCTACAGGCTCGTCAAGAGGACGGGGGTCGGAGGGCGCCGGAGCTCGGACATGGCAGGAGGATGCGACTCCGGCGAGCATGATGGCCAGCGCATACAAACGCCCGATTTTCATGGAACGGCGTGGACATCAGCTCCGAGATGCATGTGAATTCACCACCTCCATAAGGTCGGAAGATACCTGACCCACGAACTCAGAGATTCTGGTTCAAGGCTTCAAGAACAACGTTTTTTCAAGGCGCATGGTTCTTGACACTTGTTCGAGAGGTTCCTTTCCAAGGCACCAGGATCGCGGCGGTTTCTCGAGGCGCCCGGATCGCATGGGTTGCTTGAGAGCTTCCAGTCTAAGGTCCCGGGATCGCGGCTGTTTCTCTCTTTGATGGGTCGGAGATGGCGGAGGGGGCCTCGTTCAGAGCCTTCTCCACGAGGGGAGAGGGCTTCTCGCTGGCGACGCACCAGAGCTGGTGAGCGGCCCGGGTGGCGCCCACATAGAGCGCGTGGCGGGCCTGCGAGGTCTCGGGGTAGCTGGACGCGGTGGTCTCCAGGAGCACCACCTCGTCGAACTCGAGCCCCTTGGTCTGCCGGACGTCGGTGACCTCGACCCCGGGCTCCCAGGCAAAATCCTGCTTGGCGACCCGACGGACGTTGGGTACCTCGGCCCGGACCAGCCCCTCGAAGTAGGTCTGCGCCTGCTGAGGGAACCGGGCCACGACGGCGACGTTGGCCTGTGGCTCGCTGCGGGCGAGCTCCTTGAGCGACTCGGCCAGGAAGAGCACGGCCTCGCCAGGCGACGAGAAGGCGAAGAGCTCGACGGGAGGTCCGCTGCGGGTGGCGATCGGCTCGGCCTCGTGGGCGTAGGGCCCCAGCACGGAGCGGGCAAAGGTCGTGATCTCGGCGGTCGAGCGGTAGCTCACATGCAGGGGCGACAGGGTCGAGCCAGAGATCCCCATCTCCTCGAGGATATGGTTCCAGTCGAACTCTCCTCGCTCGTCGCTGTCGTCGAGCATGCGCTGGGCCGTGTCCCCCGAGAGGGTGATCGACCCGGTGGGACCGCCCGCCAGCTCGAGGAGCACCCTGAGCTCCACGGGGCTCGTGTCCTGGACCTCGTCCACGAAGAGGTGGGCGATCTTGCGGGGCTTGCCGGTGATATCGACGATGGGACCGCGGACGGCCTGGAAGATCCGGAGGAGCAGGGCATGATCCTCGGCGTCCAGGGCAGGAGCCTCGCCGTCGCGATCGCCCTCCTGGCGAACGCGGGCCTGGCGAACACACCACTCGTGGACCTGGTCCAGCTGACCTGGACCGAAACCCACCGCCCCCTCGAAGGCCCTGGCCAGGAGCTCCCGGTTGGTCGTCAGCTCGTCCCACGTGGCCAGGACCGTGCGCGTCTCCTTGCGCAGATCGTGACCGAGCTTCTCGAGGGCGCCCAAAGTGACCTCCGGCAGATCTCGGGCCGCGACGATGCCAGGACCCGGCGCTCGCTTGCCGGCGAGCCAGGCCGCCAGGCCCGAGACGCGCTCGTCCGGCGCGCCCTTGCAGGCCGCCCAGGCCTGGATGACCTTGTCGCCCTCCGGCCAGCGCGCCATGCCGCTCACGACCATCCTGTCGAGCTTCTCGTAGAGGCGCCTCGCGAGCTCATCGATGGCCCTGAGCATGCGCGCGCTCGACTTGGCCCGGGCCACGACCGGCGGCGTCTCGTCGCTGACCCGGGCGGGGATCTTGGGGTAGAGCTCGAGCACGACCTGGGCGGCCCATTTTGGGAAGGTCGTCACCGGGACGCCCTCCACCCCCAGCGAAGGCAGGACCCGCCCCGTGTAGTGCACGAGCGCCTCGTTGGGGACGACCACGAGCATACGTTCCGGGCGGAAGCGCGCAGGATCGCTCTGGGTGAGGAAGGCTACGCGGTGGAGGCCGACGGTGGTCTTTCCGCTGCCGGCGCCGCCCTGGATGGCGACCAGACCAGCGCTCGGCCTGGTGATGAGATCGAATTGCTCCTTGTCGAGCAGCCCGGCGATCGCCGGGAGTTCCTTGTCCGTGCGCAGCTCGCCGTCGAAGCCCACGCCAAGGCGCTTTCGTATCTCCCCCGCCCTGCTCCCCCACTTTCGCTCGGTCTGGAGCCTGGACACCCGGGCGTCGAGCCTGCGCCAGCCCCCCTCCTTGCCCAGCAGGAAGGTCCCCTGGGGGGCAGCCACCCGCCGGAGCTGACCATCGACGATGGCGACGCTGCGGCGCGCCAGGACACGGCCCTCGATAGGGCGATCCCCCAGGGTCTCCTCGTAGTCCTCGTCCTCTCCGTAGCGGTAGAAGATCCTGCTCACGGGGGCGTTGCGCCAGTCGACGATGCGGAGGCCGGCCCTTGCGTCGACGTAGGAGCGCGAGCCGATCAGGACGTCGCGGCGGCGAGGCGCCTTGGCCGCGCTCGTGACCTCCTCCAGGCGCAGGTGGCCAAAGTAGGGGCTCCGACGATCCACGGTGCCGGTCGCGCCCTTGCCGCGCTGGGCCCTGAGGGCGCCGAGGTGGTGCATCTGCTCGAGGAGCGCGGGGAGATCCTCGGGCCTGGCCACCGAGATCTGCTCGCGCAGATCGAGCAGGCGCCCGTCGTCCTCGAACGCCGCGGCGGCCTGGTTGGTCGAGTCGGCGTCGGCGAGCGCCGAGAGGATCGTCGCGAGCAGGCGAAGCTCCTCGGCGACGATGCGGGCCCCGTCAGGATCGTTCTCGAGGCCTGAGACTTCCAACTCTCGCTCTCGCATGGGGGGAAGCGTTATTGCGAGTCGCTCTCGCGATCGCAAGGGGCTTCTTCGCCTGGGCCCCATCCTTCGTCGCCGGTCGCGTTCGGGGAGCAGATCCCGGGCCTCGTATCCGACTCAGATCAGGAACTCGTCTTCGAGCTCAAGCACCGTGAGGTTCGCGCCGCGGAGGCGGGCGCACTGCTTCTCCACCGAGGCCTGGAACACCGGCTTGATATGGTAAAGCAGCGTCGGGACGCCCTTTGGATCGCGGAGCTTGGCGATGTCCTTGGCCAGCGTGTTGGGCGTATGGTGGCCGCTGAGGGTGGCGAGGCTCTGCTCCTCGTCCGGGAAGCTCACCTCCATGAGCAGTGCCCCCAGCCCGGGCGTCTCGTTGAGGACCGTCCAGAGGCGATCGGTCGGCCCCGTGTCGCCGCTGTACGCGATCGTGCGTCCCCCGCGCTCGACGACGAAGGCACTGGTCTCTATGGTGTGGCTCACAAGAACGGCGAAGACGGTGTACCCGGCGATGTCGGTGCGACGCTCCGGCGAGAGGACCTGGAAGCGAATGGTGGGCGCTGCGGCGCTTGGGATCTGCGAGAAATCCGGCCAGAGCTTGCCGTTGAAGAAGTGCCTCTTCAGGATGTCGATCGTGACGCGCGTCCCGGCGATGACGAGGGCCTGCGCGCCGCACTGCGCCCGGTTGTCGGCGATGGTCGCGAGATCGCGCACGTGATCGAGGTGGGCGTGACTGACCAGCACCGCCTGGAGCTTGCACTGCGCGCGCAGATCCATGGCGCTCGTGAGCGAGCCTGCGTCGATCGCCAGCACGTCGTCGAGCACGAAGGCGCTCGTGCGATGGCGACGGGTCTCCCCACCGTGACAGCCTACGACATGCAATCGCATCGTCAGGTGGCTCTCGACGGCGTCGGGCCGCGGCCACCGCACCCGTCCCGCGCAGGATCGAGCCTGTCTTCTGGGGGCATGTCGCCGTCCGGCGTTCGAAGATCGGCGTGAGACATGGCGAGAGCGAGGTTACTCCGCTCCCTTCGAGCAAGTCAAAAGAGCTCGACGCCCAGGGGCCACGCAAGGAACGGCCCCGGACAGCTCGCGCCGCCCAGGGCCGTGGGATGGTGGTCGAGACGTCGATCAGTCCATGTCGAAATCGCCGCCCATTCCGCCCATTCCGCCCATTCCGCCCATTCCGCCCATTCCGCCCATTCCGCCCATTCCGCCCATTCCGCCGCCGCCGCCGCCGCCGCCGGCCTTCTCCTTCTTGGGCCTGTCGGCGACGATCGCCTCGGTCGTCAGCATCATGCCCGCGACGCTGGCCGCGAACTCGAGCGCCGAGCGAACGACCTTGGCCGGATCGATCACG
>SXGT01718413.1_pt1 | contig 38604 bp, 26 predicted proteins | sample 3176221 | NCBI WGS metagenome assembly SXGT01 (sample SAMN11356862, study PRJNA531348) | freshwater metagenome | isolation source: freshwater sample F1-120 | place: China: Fuxian Lake, Yuxi | collected 2017-12-25 | reverse complement strand
GCTACGACTGCGGCGAGACAGTGCATCGTACATACGACACCTACTGCCCGAAGGTAGCGAAAAACCCGCAAATGCAGGATGTTGAAGGGGGCAACCATCGCGACTGCCGCGCTTTCAGGCTCGGTCCTCCTAGGGCAACAGAAGGCCGCAACCACGCCTCCGGTTATCCAAGGAGCGATGTGGCCTCTCGCGATCGAAATTCGGCGTCGAGTTCGAAGCCGGCGTCTACTTCATAGTGCGCACAGCCGCACCAAACTTCTGATACTCGCGACTTTTGTCGTACTGAATCGCTGTGTGAAGTCCAGCGAGGTTTTCCGTGTGCGACGCCACCCACACGACATCGGGATTTGTCGGATCGTCGGCGATCTTCGTGATGGACTTCGCAAGCGCGAGTAGGGCGCTGATCGACGACTTGATTTCTCGTTGTAGGTCCTGCGATTGTGCCCGCGTGTCAACATCGGGAACGCGAATCTTTTTCTCCCATGCATCCTTCACACCGTAGATTCCGTCCTTCCGTCGAACAATGCTTCCGGGCACTTCCGGACTACCGCATCGCCCTCGGACAGGCGGCACATAGATTCCATCCTCCCATCGGCCCGCCGTTCCTGTGAAGTACTGATCAAAGAGCGAAAGATCCTCCTGCATCACGCCCAGCAGCTTTCTGTACTTGGCTACGAACTCCAGCAGCTTCGGATTCCCTTCTACCTCGAGAGGCGTCGACAGGCTGTGTGGATCAGCCTCGGAAGGGCGCGGTACTCGCGATGGAGGACCACCGAACGGCGAAGCCGGAGCCCTCGGTGATACAGGCATGTGAGGCGGCCCACTTGGTGCCGCCAGAGCGATCGGTACCGCAGCTTCACGCGCACTCACATCTCCCGCCTCAATCGCGATCGCAGCCGCGGCCGCATCAGGGGCTTCAATGACTGAAAGTCCACTCGCGCGAAGGAACACCGGCGCAAGCGAGACCGCCCGACCAGGTACGCCAACTTTGTGCGTTCCCTTTCCGTTCAGCGCGAAGCCATCCGCCTGACTCCACGCGAGCGAACCAACGGCAATCACGAGTCGCGATGCGAAGACCGAATCGAGGCGACCAAGTTTCGCGAGATGCGACGCGATGGCTTCGGCCTGCGATCCACTTACGCACCACCCCGGGCCTGCGCCCTCAAGAGATGCACCAGGCAATGTCACGATCGCGTCACACGAAAACGCAATGATCGTCGCGCCGTCCATCGTGTTCCCACAAATGGCAATGGTGGAACCTCCCTGCCGACGTCGATCGTCGATCGCGTGCAGCACAGCTTCGGTCGAATCGGCATCAAGCCCTTGAGGCTCGATGAAGAGCGGAAGTGGCGACTCGGATGGGAACTCGCGAATCACTTTCGCGGTCGCTCGAGGGTCCGCGCCGAGAATGATTTCATCACCCCTCGCGAGCGTCACGAGCGAGAAGCTCATGAACCAAAGAAGAGCGAACGAACACAGGCCGCACGATTGAGGGTGTTGTCTCTTCATCTCGATCCTCCGAATATGTGAGCCATCGCGCAACCGGCAAGATACCGCGTCGGCCCCCGCGTCGCACGCGTGGCACCCGCGCCGGAATGTGTGAAAAACCGCAACTCATCGCGGAATTCAAAGGCATCCCTTGGAAGGCCGCAAGAGGCGGGTGAGCGCACCCTGCGAACCGCTCCCACTACCCCATGCTCATTGTCATGAGGAATTCGCCGTTGGACTTGGTCTTCGCCACGCGGGTGCGGAGCATTTCCATCGCGTCCACCGTGTTCATGTCGCTCACGACCTTGCGAAGCCGGATGATGAGTTCGTGCTCCTTCGGATCGAGCAACAGCTCTTCGCGGCGAGTGCCGCTCGCGCTGATGTTGATCGCGGGATACACGCGCTTCTCGACGAGTTTGCGATCAAGGTGCAATTCGGCATTACCAGTTCCCTTGAACTCTTCGAAGATCACTTCGTCGGCTCGCGAACCGGTATCGACGAGCGCAGTGCCGAGGATGGTGAGTGAGCCACCGTTCTCAATGTTGCGCGCGCTACCGAAGAATTTCTTTGGCTTGATAAGCGCGGAGTTGTCCACGCCGCCCGAGCCAATCTTTCCGGAGTTGGGAAGTGCGTTGTTGTAGCCACGAGCAAGGCGCGTGATCGAGTCGAGCAGGATCACGACATGCTGGCCAAACTCCACCATGCGTCGAGACTTCTCCGCGACCATCTCCGCGACCTGGATGTGTCGACCCGCTTCTTCGTCGAAGGTGCTCGCGACGACTTCGACATGCGGCGGCGTGTTGCGGCGAAAGTCCGTCACTTCTTCCGGACGCTCATCGACAAGCAACACAATCACATGCACATCAGGGTGGTTCACCGCGATCGCGTTGGTGATCTGCTGCAGAATCACCGTCTTACCCGTGCGAGGAGGCGCGACGATAAGCGCGCGCTGCCCGAATCCGAGCGGCGTCACCATGTCAATGATGCGTGTCTCCACGCGACCATTTCCAAGCACCTCAAGATGAATGCGCTTGTTGGGGTGTAATGGCGTGAGACTCTCAAATGGCGGTAAGTCCGCGAGAATCGCAGGATCGCGACCATTCACGCTCTCCACCTTCAGCATCGCGAAGTAAACCTCTTGATCCTTCGGTGGCCGAACGAGCCCGCGCACGACATGCCCCTTGCGGAGTCCAAAGTGGCGAATCTGCGCTGGAGAAACATACACATCGTCGGGCGACGCCATGTAGGAGTAGTCCGCGCTTCGCAAGAAGCCGAATCCTTCAGCGAACACTTCAAGTGTTCCCTCCGCGACCATGAGGCCGAACTTCTCTGCCTCGATGCGCATGATCTCAAAGATCAATTGCTGCTTCGGCTGCGCGAGATCTTCCACGCCAGCCTTCTTCGCTTCTTTCGCTAAGTCGTCGAGCGAAAGGGAGTGCAAGCGCTCGACACCAAGGTCGCTCTTCTTCGCGCCGTTGTACTTCTCCTTCAACTCCAACTCAAGCGCTTCGATCTCCGCGGCGAGTTGCTCGTCGGTGGGCAACATTCCAGGCTGCAAATCGATTGGCGGCGCACTAGTGTTGTGCGATCGGCCGGGACGGCCTTCGTATCCGCCCTCATGTCCACCTTTGCGGCCACGACCACGACGACGCTTTCCATTACTCATCAGAAACTCCGGGGCGCCCGATTCCGGCCCACGCACTCGCGTGAAGCAGGACGATCGAGCAATCAAAATCAAGCAACAACAAAGACGGGCAACAACGCCAAAACCATCAGGGGGATGCCGCGCAGAGAGGCGCGGCAAGGCTCGTCGCAAACAATCTCAACTGCGACAAGCGCATCTTGGCAGGTGAATCGCTCCGCGTCAAGTGCGTTTGGATGCAAACTCTTGGATGGTCTTGGAAAGAAAATTCTGCACCGCGATGCGAAGGACTGCGAGTGCGGGCTCTCCATCTTCATCATTGGCGATAATCGCGGTCGAGCGTGCGCGCTTCTGCGCAAGTGGCAACTGCGCGCCCTCGCGAACCGAGAACCGAGCAGCACTCCAACCGCGATCTCGCCGCACTCGTTCGCGTCGCACCGCCTCGGGCGCATCCACGAAGAGCACGGCATCGCACTCGCGATCGAGTCCAACTTCGAGCAAGAGCGGTGCGTCAATCACCACTGCGCAACAGGTTGGCGGCATGGAAGCGGTGCGTCGTCGCCGCTCAGTCTCAATCCACGGATGCAAGATGCTCTCGAGCGTGGCGCGAAGGGTCGCGTCTGCGAAGATGCGTTCCGCAAGTTTCGACCGATCAAACTCGCCATCCTCGTTGAGCACTTCGTTTCCGAAGTGCGAAAGCACGGCCGCGCGGACGCTGCGGTCTTCGAGTGCTTCATGCGCGATATCGTCGCTGTGCACGACGAAGCAGTTCTCTCCCGCAAGCAGTGTTGCGACGCGCGACTTGCCCGCGCCAATGCCGCCCACGAGACCAATCACTGGTCGCGCGTGTGAGGATGGATCTGTGTGTGTAGCCACCCGATCAAGATAAGACTTCTCGCAACATCGTGCGGAGGTCGCTGGATCGAAACTCCTTGAGCCGTCGTGCGTCCTTTCGAACGCTGCGCCGAATCTCCTTGCGTCGCGCCGCGATCGACGAAAGAATCGACGAAAGCAGCTCCTGCGACACGAAACGATCTCGCTCCAACACGCAACGGTCAGCAAGCATTGCGAAATCCCGATCCTCGCCGATCCTTCGAGTCACTCGTCCAACGAGTTTCGTCAACCGTGCCGCGTCATCCTGCCGTTCCGACCTTCCTCGCCATGCGTCCACGCAGCCGACCACCGCCACCAGTTCCTTCCGCACGGCGTGGAGCGCCGCGATGTCGCGCGCGACGAGCGCTTGTCGGAGAGTTCGCCGAGCCTGCCTCCACTTCGACTCTATCGATGCAGCAATCACTCTTCGCTTGAGTCCCTCGCCGGAAATCGTGGCAACCGCGCTTCGCACTTGGAACGCGGCGTGAAGCACGCGTGCGAGAATCGCGTCCTCGAATCCACGCTCGTCGCCCGCCGCTTCGGTCGACTGCCCATTCACGCGCAACAACACCGCGGCCGAGAGGACCGTCCGAACGGAGCGCTGCTCTTCCTCCGGAAACAACTCGCCCGTCCAACGGATACTGCGCCGAAGCACGGAGTGATCGCGCAGCGGCGAGAGCAATCGATTCGCTTCGCCGAGAATCTTGAGCGTCGCTTCACACAGGGCGCGATCCCCACCCTGCGCGAGCACTGTCAGTAGCGCGCGGAGCACCTTCGCGCGCGTTCGAAACGAGCCGATCGCCTCGCTCATTTCCGATGCGTGCCAGCTTCGCGCGGTTTCCGCCGCAATCACAAGCTCCTCTGCCAACCCATGCGCGGCGCGAACAAACTGCGCAGCCGCCGCGGATGGTTGGCCGGTGCATGGCTCAGGAAGTTTCGCAACAGCGGTCATCCGAACGCAATGTAGGGCGCGCGAGGCGCGGGACCACAGCGTGATTCAAATTCTGCGCGTTCTCGGGCGTCAATTCATTCGTTGCACGCGTCCGAGTGCTACCTTCCCACCCTTCCAAGAGCCCCACCTATGAGCCAGCCACCAAAAGTGCAGACCGCTATCACGCCCACCCGCGCCGAAAACTACGCCGAGTGGTATCAGCAGGTTGTTCGCGCCGCGGAACTCGCGGAAGCGAGCGATGTGCGCGGCTGCATGGTCATCAAGCCTTGGGGGTATGCGCTGTGGGAGAACATGCAGCGGTCGCTCGATCGCATGTTCAAAGACACGGGCCACCGCAACGCCTACTTCCCGCTCTTCATCCCGCTCTCCTATCTCGAGAAGGAAGCGGAGCATGTCGAGGGATTTGCGAAGGAGTGCGCGGTCGTCACCCACCACCGACTTGAACCTGGGAAGAAGGCGGATGGCCGTATGGGTCTCGTCCCCGCAGGCGAGTTGCAGGAACCTCTCATCGTCCGACCAACCTCTGAGACGATCATCGGCGCGAGTTTCGCGAAGTGGGTGCAGAGTTACCGCGATCTTCCGCTACTCATCAATCAGTGGGCGAATGTGGTCCGTTGGGAGATGCGCACTCGGCTCTTTCTGCGTACTGCTGAGTTCTTATGGCAAGAGGGTCACACCGCGCACGCGACGCAAGTCGAAGCGGAAGCAGAGACTGCCAAGATGCTCGCGGTCTACGCGGACTTCGCGGAAAACTGGATGGCGATGCCCGTCGCGTTTGGCTCGAAGACCGCGGCAGAACGGTTTCCGGGCGCGGTCGAGACCTACTGCATCGAAGCATTCATGCAGGATCGCAAGTCGCTGCAAGCGGGAACATCACACTTCCTCGGCCAGAACTTCGCGAAGGCGAGCGACATCAAGTTCCTCGACCAAAATTCTTCGCTGCAACATGCATGGACAACCTCATGGGGTGTTTCGACACGCCTCATCGGTGGCATGATCATGACGCACGCGGATGATGACGGCATGGTGCTGCCTCCACGACTCGCGCCCGCGCACATCGTGATTCTTCCCGTTATGCGAGATCCTGAGAAGGCGCCCATGGTGCTCGCGTGGTGCCGCACGCTGCAGAAAGAACTAGGACAAATCGAATACTACGGTCGCAAGCTCGAAGTCGAACTCGACGCGCGCGACCTTGGCGGTGGCGACAAGGTGTGGCAATGGATCAAGAAAGGGGTGCCGATTCGATTGGAGATCGGCCCACGAGACATCGAGAAGGACTCCGTCTTCATGGCGCGCCGCGACAAGGGGCCAAAGGAGAAACTAGGCGTTGCCCGCAGCGAGTTTCTCGCAACCGTCGGCGGCATTCTGGATGAAATGCAGAAGGCGATGTACGACAAGGCACACGCACACCGCGCGGCCTTCACGAAGTCGTTTACGAATGAAGCAGAGTTCCGCGCATTTTTCACTCCCTCGCAGCCCGTGAAGGAGAACGAGGCCGCAGAGATCCACGGCGGTTTCGCGATCGCCGCCTACAACGGCGACGCTGCTCTCGAAGAGCGCATCAAGAACGAACTTGGCGTCACCGTTCGTTGCATTCCGAGCGAAGGATCATTCGGCTACGACTCGTCGCCCGCAACTTGCATCTTTACCGGTGCACCAAATGCTCGTCGCGTGATCTGGGCGAAGTCGTACTAGTCTTGAGCGCTCGCGACTTGGAATCTGCTCCGAGCAGCAGATTCCCTCGCTCGCGAGTCTTGAGCGCTCGCGACTTGGAATCTGCGCCAAGCCGCAGATTCCCTCGCTCGCTTTCGACTGCGCCGCCGCAAATGAATCGCGATCGGCGCAAATCGGATCGTACTAGTCTTGAGCGCTCGCGACTTGGAATCTGCGCCAAGCCGCAGATTCCCTCGCTCGCTTTCGACTGCGCCGCCGCGAATGAATCGCGATCGGCGCAAATCGGACGCGTTGCATTTGGTGACGCACTCCGACGCACTGTGCGTACTCTGCGCTGGTGGCGATTCACTCGCCCCAGCGCAGTCCAGAGCGAGTGCAACGATTTGACCCGCAGCGGGTCAGAATCTTGCACGAGCGCTCAAGCACGCGCGCGGCAGAATTCCAGTCTCGCGCTCAAGTACTTGAGCGCTCGCGACTTGCGCCGCGTTGCGTCCTCCGTGCAACGAACCTCGTAGGTGCGGCGTCCGGCACAAGTACTCAAGTCAGCCGCTCAAGATTCGCTTGACGGAGTCGCTTCTTCGCTCGCCACTTCTTCTGCGCCTGTGGGCGTGGCAGTTTCAGCAGTGGTGTTCGCTCGTGCCGCTTCGCGCGCGGCAAGACTTGCAGCCTTCCGCGCTTCGCGATCCGCTTCCGCCTGCGCTTGCACGATGGCCTCGGCAGGTCGTGGATCATTGGCGGTTGGCGCAGTGACCGGAATCACCCACCGAGTGACAGAGTCAAGTTGATACCCCGAGAAGACGCCGCCGGAGAACTTCACCGTCGCGAGTTGCCAGATTCCTCGGTCAACATAGAGCACATCGACTTCCGCCTTGCCGCCGTTGAGTCGAATCTGTTCAACGCTGTAGACGATCGCATCACCATCCGTCATCGCTCGCACGGGCAGCGTGGTGCGCGAACTCAATCGCGACTCCACTCGCTTCCACACTGTGCTCTGCACGCCTGCAGGCAGGTTGAACACGACTGCTTCCTGATTTGGATCCTTCGCCGCTCGCGCAACGCCAAGCACCGCATCGCCCATCAACTCAGGACAGGGCGAAACATCCGGTCTCGCGGGCGCCTTGCCGGCAGTCGCGGGGTAGGTGAGCGACGATGTGCAGCCAGTCACCGCAACGCATCCAAGAAGTGCGGAAGTACCAATGGCAAGAATACGAAGTGCGCGCATGGCGAGATCGTAGCGCGTGGAACCGCGCGTGAGTCTGCAATCAACCGCTAGCAGATAGACGCCACTACTTTCCAATACAGAATCGCGAGAAGATTCGGCCAAGGACTTCGTCGGAGTCAAGTCCGCCCGCAATCGGATGCAGCGCCTCAACAGCCGCGCGGAGCAGTGCTGCGGTCTCTTCTGGCCGAGACCACCGGCGCGGTGAGAGCTGCGCGTCCGCCGCCGCTGCGGCCTCGAGAAGAATGCCGCGCGCCTCCGCAACGGCCGACGCCTGCCTCGGAAGGACAGCCGACAGCGCTGCCCCGCGCGATGGCAAGCGACGCAACATCCTTGCGACGAGTGCCTTCAGTGCTTCCACGCCTTCGCCACTATGCGCGCTCGTTCGCAGCGCGTCGGCTGCGACCTCGCGATCGGCGTTCCGATCGCACTTGGTTGCCACGCGCGCCAACCTTGCGGGGTCAAGCTCGGTCGGTGCGCGATCGAATTCGACCGAATCGACGGCCTCGCACCAAAGCACAAGGTCCGCATCCGCCCGTTCCTCCTGCGCACGCTTCTGCGCGAGCGCCGCGATGGAGTCATCCAATGCCAAACATGGTGTGTAACCCGCAACATCGGTCAACTCTGCGGTGATGTCCTTGGCAAACACAACGCGCTCAGTAATCGCGTCGCGCGTCGTTCCAATCTCATCCGCAGTCACCGTCCGCTCTCTCCCAAGCAGGGCGTTGAAAAGCGAACTCTTCCCCGAGTTTGGCGCCCCAAACAGCGTCACTCGACTAAGGGCTCGTGCGCGATCCTCTGCCACCCCACGCCCAGCAAGGATGTCGAGCCGCTCGCTCAACGCGCGCAGCAGCGGCGCAAGCTCCGCGGGGGTGATTGCGGTGACATCTTCCACATCGCTGAAGTCAATACCGGCCTCGACAAGCGCGAGAAGGTTCGTCACCTCATCGACAACCGCAGTGGCTTCGAGCGCGAGTGCGCCGGACGCAAGCATGCGCGAGGCGGCAAGCTCTGCATCGTCAGCCGCCGCAATCGCCGCGGCGAGCGCCTCGGCAGCAGCAAGGGCGAGTCGTCCGTTGAGAAATGCACGCATCGCAAACTCCCCCGCCACCGCCTGCCGCGCGATGCAATCCTCCTTGGACGCACTCGCGAGGAGTGCCTCGAGTGCGGCGTCGAGGAGCGCTGGATTCGACGGCAAGAGTGCCTCGAAGCAATCTTCCCCAGTGAAGCTCGCAGGCGCGGGCATCCAAAGCACCAAACACGGGACGATGCCCACGCTCGTCTTGAGACGATTGGGCGCATGACATCGGTGGGTCGGCAAGGCGCGCACAAACGCGTGTTGAAACGCACGCGCGAGCGATGAACCCGATGCTCGAAGCAATGCACGGGTGCCGCGCCCCGGCGCGCTGCCGCGAGCGATCACGATGCCCGACGCAGACGCAGGAGTTGCTTGCGTCGTGGGTTCCACACTCACCTGCCCTTGAAGCGATTGGGCTGATCGGGCTTCTGCTTCGCGCGCTCGAGCGCTTTCTCGTAAAGGCGGCCCATGAAGTCTTGCTTCTTCTTGGCCTTCGGCGCAAGCAGGTCCATTTGCTCAACCTGCTTGCGAATGATGCGACCTTCGATGATGCCAAAGCAAGTAGAGGTGAAGATATACAGGGTCAAGCCACTCGGCGCGGAGTAGAGCATGATCGGGAACATCGCCGTCATCATGATCTGCATCATGCGCTGCTGCGACTTCTGTTCGTCAGTCATGGTGGCGGAAGGCGGAGGCGACATGTACTTCGCCTGCACCCAGAAGACAAAACCCATCATGATCGGAAGAACATTCAATGACGAAATGGACAACCAATCGAAGCCAATCGGTGAACCGAATACGAAGAAGCGGTCGGCCGTGCTGAGATCAGCGAGGAACGACCAGCCACCAAAGTTCTGGAAAACACCGAAAAATGCAGCCTCTTGGCGAAGCGCGATCGCGAAGTACAGGACGGCGTAGAGCGCCATCCAGATAGGCATCTGCAGGAAAGTGGGCAACATGCCACCCACACATCCAGCTGGACTCACGCCCTTCTCGCGGAACATGCGAATCTGTTCCTGCTGCATTCGAGCTGGTTCGTCCTTGTACCGCTTCTGCAGAGCGTCGAGTTCTGGCTTGAGCGCGGACATCGCCTTCGAAAAACGCTGCATCGAAATCTGAGACTTCTTCGTCACCGGATGCAAGATCAATCGAACGACGATCGTGAGCGCAATGATCGACAATCCCCAATCGAAGAGCACATAGTCATGGAGTGTCGTCAACACCCACAGCAAGGATCGCGCGAGCCAAGGGAAGGTGCAGAAACTGCAGCAGCCGGCCATGGAGTAGACGATGAGTTCACCCATGTTGAGCGCCGCGTAGGGATCGTGCGACTCAAGGATGCGCGGCTCAAGTGGCCCTGCGTACACGCCAACATCAAACGATGCGCTGGCATTCGGCGCGATGGTCGCGGTGGGTGACCACACGGTTGTGAAAAGCTGAGGCTTTCCATCGGAGCCCGGAGTTGTGCCGCCTGACACTTCGTCAATCGCGATCAACTTCTTTGATGGCGAAGATGGCGGGGCGTAGGGCGCATAGAGCGCAAGCGTGAAGTATCGATTCGTCGAACCCACCCAGCTCAGCGAGTATTCACCCTCTTTCGCCGCTGCATCCGGCCACAGGCCAGTGTTTCCACCATCGACAAGGTCAATCAACGTCTGCCGTTCAAAGGTCTGACCGTTGGAGAGAACGGTCGCTTGCAAGGGATCCCTCTTCTGTGGAAGGATGTACCCAAAATGCATGCGTCGCGTTTCGGTGTACGCGCCCTTGTCCCCAGGCAGGTCACTCGGTCCATACATCTCGAAGCGCACTTCGAGCGGCGCTGCGGTTCGATTCGTGACTGACTGCAGAAGTGTTAGGTCATAGTTCGTTCCGCTCGATCGGTACTCGCGCGCGATCGTTGCAATGACCGCGCCGGTCGCGTCGACGATTTCTGATTCAAACCGACCCGCGCTCGGTGAATGCCAGACCACGCCAAAGAGTGGAACGCTCGTGCCGTTTACGACGATCTGACGAGCGGCGAACACTGGAACTTCGAATCCACCAATCGCCGACTCTCGTGTCACTTCGTACGGTTCACGCACCTCGCCCACCGTGGTTGCCGCGACAAAGTACTTATTGAAGATGATGCTGCGAATGCCTGCGGCGTTGCGCGCGAACTCGATGCGAAATGGAAGAGCCTCATCGCCGCCTTGGCCCCCGAGAGCTCCGAGGCCAAGTGGTTCACCGACAACGGCATTGCCAGCTGGTCGCGCGGCGAGGGCGGAAAGCGGCGTAACCGTCGGAGCAGCCTCAGGCGTGGCCGTCAACTCGGTTCGCGGAGCGATTGCATTGGCTCCGCTCGCATCGCTTTCTCCCTCGGCACTGACCGACGCTGGTGCGACCTGTGCAATCGGAGTCGGTTCTGCATTCAGCGCACCACGACCCTTTCCTGTCATGAGGATCGCCACAAATCCTCCAAGCAGGCAGAGCGCAAACAGAGTGAAAAAGAGTTTTCGCCGGGCGGGATCCGTAAACATGGGAGGGGAAGAATAGCGGAGGGGTCGAGCGGGCACTCGCAGGCGACTCGAGCAGGGCTAGGGCTACCAAACCATTCCATCCAGGGCATCGCCATCGCAGGTCCTACGCGACCAGCGTCAGCAGGGTGTCCCTGCACGCTATGAGAAAAACTCAGGTTTGACGACGCGCGCTGCTGATCTTTCAAGTCTCACTAGAGTTTGATTGACGCGAGTGGGAGCCTTGGAATAGTCAATTTGTCATGGCCTCGGGATCGTGCCCCCGAGATTGGAGTCCCGAGGACCAACATGATCGAGAGGAAGAACAAGGTCTACGATGCCCTCGCCGAACTCCCAACGTGGTTCATGCGCACGGCTATGTGCCCGTGGCTCCTCATCTGCGCATCTGTGACTTGCACTGACGCTCGTGCGCACGCCATGCAGGAAGTTGCGCCCGCCTCGATTACAACCATTGCGGAGTCTGCGACAGCGATGACGCTCCGATTCACGGATGCGCGTGCCGCGCACATGACGATCGAGTTCAAGCGAACTACATCCACTGCGGCATGGACGCCTCCCGCTGATGCGAACGGATCCGAAGGAATCGTTTTTGGTCGAACCAATCCCGTCTACGCCTCCATCGCGCGGCAGCGCGCGCAAGGCATCACCGCCGAACAAGCAATCACAACGCTCACTTCTGCAATCTCGACTCGACCACTGACCGACATCACCATCTTTCGACTCGGTGCGACAGAAATGGCGATCGGCCTCTGGCAGGGAAAGTCCATTACGGAGATTTGGTTTGTTGGGGCACTCGTCGGGGAAATGCTCACTGTGGTCGCGCCCGGCGGTTGGTCGTTTTGCGATCGGGCCCTGCGCCTGTGCTGCCGAAGTGTTCCGAACCCCACCCCGGCGTTCGGCGAGCCCGCCAACATTCCGCAACCTCGAATCGGTTCCTGCAAGTTTGTGGCGAGAATCTGCGGCGAGGCCGCGAAGGAGGCCGCGTGCGATTGCCTCCATACAGCCTGCGAATTCTGCTTTACCGAGCCGGAGTATTGCTGTGGCGACGACCCGCCGACCGATCCACCGACCGTTCCGCCGTGCCCGCTGCCCTGGCTTCCCGCAGACAGTGAGGATGCGTGTGTGACCGGCGTCGAGATCTGTGTCACGCCACCGGAGTCGCCCGCTCCGGCGCCGCCAGGACCATTGACTCTGCTCCTTGATGAGATCGCGAATCGGCTGCAAGCTTGCATCGACCTACAGAACGCACAGGCGACGTGACCCCACACACGAGCCTTGCTAGCCTTTGATTGTGGCGCGAATCCGTTGCGCGCGGTCGCCACAAGATCGAAGCTCGCTGTGGCGACTCATGCCGCGCGTCGGTGCCCCATGGAAGGGATGCAAATCAGTTTGTGATTTGACCTCACTACCTACCCTCAAGCAGCCGCTCCCCAAGCCATCGGTCGAGTTGATCATTCGCGAGAATGCGATCGCAAGTCTTCTGCACATCGTATTCAACGCGGTGAAACTCGATGCGATGGCGCGGTCCACCTAGATCGAGAATTGCATAGCTCGCGCGCGGATCACCGTCCCGCGGTTGACCCACTGAACCCGGATTCACGATCGCCTTCAACTCTTCAGGTGACTCAACTTCGGACGCATCGGGCACCGTCCACACATTGTCAATGTCGGCGGGGCTCTCGAAAATGAAATCGTCGTAATCGCGGCTGAAGACGCCAGGCCAGTGTGTGTGACCAACAAAGAGCGTGCAACCATCAGGAATGAGGCTGAAAATGTCTCTCATCTTGCGCGGATACGCCGACGCATCCTGCGGAAACAAGTACTCGTTGATGTACTTGCGCAGCGTGCCATGCACCGCGACATAGCGATCGAAGCGCTTGCGCACCGGCATCATGTTGATGAAATCGAGTCGACGCATGCGATCTCGCTCAATGCGTGCGCGTTCTTCGGGGATGGATGGGTCCGTCGCAGCGAGCGTCCCTGATGCAATGCGCGCATCAAGCGCCGCTGCCTCGACGATATGCCGCTGCATGATCGCGTCGCGGGTCCAATACGCCGCGCGCTTGGCAACCTCATTGAAGTTCGTCGGCTCATAGAGCACGGCGCAGTCGTGATTACCAAGAAGAGACCAGTCGCAGCGAGCCGCGACGATGTCGACACATTCCACTGGGTCTGGACCGTATCCGACCACATCACCAAGGGAAACGAACTGCTCCACACCGTTGGCCTCGGCGTGCGCGATCACTGCCTCGAGCGCAGCGAGGTTCGCGTGAATGTCACTGAGGATCGCAATTCGCAAGGGAGGTGGACTTTCCGACAAGGATGAAGGCCTAGAACCAGAAGCGAGGGTGAATACTACAGGCTTGATCCACCAAACTGAGCGGCGCGGACATACGGCGGGTATCGAAACGGGAGCTAGCCCCAGGGTCCACGGTTCCGTTCACCCCGCCATCCGTTCCCAGAGGGCCCGATCTCGCAGAGCAAATCGCAAACGCGGCGATATCGTCACCTCTACAATCCGCCCCCTTCAGTCGTGCGGCGATCGCAATCGCGGCACTCCTGCACGCATACTTCGCACTTCCCTTGGAGTTTTCAGTCATGGCAGAAACAAAGCACTTCGATCTCATCGTCATTGGCGGAGGCCCCGGTGGCTATGTTGGCGCGATTCGCGCGGCGCAAATGGGAATGAAGGTCGCGTGCGTTGAGCGAAGTAAGCTCGGCGGCGTCTGCCTCAACTGGGGTTGCATTCCCACAAAGGCGCTCTTGCATAACGCTGAGCTCTATCTCGAAGCGATTCGCCACGGACGCGATTGGGGTTTCGACATCGATCCCGCAAGCGTGAAAGTGGATTGGTCGAAGGTCATGGGACGGAGCCGAAACATCACCACGCAGATCAGTAGCGGCGTCGCGTACCTCTTGAAGAAGAACAAGATCGAGCACTTCGAAGGACACGCGAAGATTGTCTCGGGCAAGACCTCGACTTCTCCATGCCGCATCGAACTCTCGAAGGCCGACCAGAACTACTACCACGGCATCGGCGGCGAGAAACTCGGCGAGATCACTGCTGATCGCATTCTCATCGCCACTGGAGCAGCACCTCGCGAACTTCCAAACACGCCGTGCGATGGAAAGACGATTTTGTCGAGTTACGACGCGCTCGCCTGCACCGAACAACCCAAGTCGATCGTCATCGTCGGTTCCGGCGCTATCGGCATGGAGTTCGCGTACTTCTTCAATGCATTCGGCACCAAGGTCACGGTCGTCGAAATGGTGGATCGCATTCTTCCCATCGAAGACGATGACATCTCCAAAGCCGCGCTGAAGACCTTCACCAAACAAGGTATGGAGTTCCTCGTCGCGCACACGACGACCAAGATCGAGAAGAAGGCAACGGGCGGCGCGATCGTGACCGTGGCGAGCACGCAAGACAAGTCGCAGACGAAGACGATTGAATGCGATGCAGTGCTTGTTGCCATTGGTGTGAAGGGGCGCTTTGATGGACTCTTCGACGCGAAGCTCGGCATGCGCGTGGAGAAGGACCACATCTGGACGGACTACAAGGACAAGAAGGAACCGACCTACCAAACCTCGGTTGCGGGCATCTACGCGATCGGCGATGTGATCGGCGCTCCGTGGTTGGCGCATGTGTCGAGCGAAGAAGCGGTCGCGTGCGTCGAGCGCATGAAGGGGCATCACACGCTCGGCGTCGACTATGCGTCGATTCCAGGCTGCACCTACTGCAACCCGCAGATCGCATCGGTTGGCATGACCGAGCGCGACGCGAAGGCCAAGGGCATCGCGTACTCCGTCGGTACCTACAACCTCAAGAGCCACGGCAAAGCGATCGCGGTCGGCGCAACCGAGGGCCTCGTGAAGATCATCACCAGTAAGCCGTATGGAGAAATCCTCGGCGCGCATATCTTTGGTGAAGACGCAAGCGAACTCATCGGCGAGATGTGCCTCGCACGCAGAGTCGAAGCAACCATCGAAGATGTGATCTCGACGGTGCACGCACATCCGACGATGCACGAAGCACTCCACGAAGCAGCCCTTGCCACCGAAGGCCGCGCGATTCACGCGTAGCTTGAGTATCGCTTCACGCTCTGACGAATCCGCTTGGCGGAGTTGCCCGCATTCGCGTAAGGAGTTCCGTGAGACACAGTGGCGTGCAGGCGTTGTCCTTGTGATCGACTCCGCAGTCGTGTCGCCTTGCGACATCCGATCCAAATCCGTGGACATGTCCATGAAGGTGCATCGCGCCCGTTGGCCTGCCCTGCCATTGTTCGAGTGGATAATGAAAGAGCACTACGCGTTCTTCGATGCCTTGGATGCCCTTCACAGAGACGATCTCGCCCACTGACTCAAACATCGCGTCGAACATGTCCTCGCCCCTTGGATCGTGATTGCCTTGAATCAAGTGCACGCGTTCGCAGTGGATTCGATCTCGATACTGTTGCGCGCGCTTGAAGTCCTCGCGTTCCCACCTGCGTCCGGTGCCCTTCACCATGAAGTCACCGAGGTGAATCAGAATGTCCTGCGCATCCACGCGGGCGTTGATGCCGTCAATCAATGCGTCGTCCATTGCTTCCACACTCGCATACTGGCGTCCATACCATTGCATTGCATCGGTATGACCAAAGTGCGAGTCCGCCGTCACGAAGATCTGCCGCTCTGTGTTGGCGAGGACTTTGGCGAGAGGTTTGGTGGAAGCCATACGCGAAGAATAGTCCATGCCCTGTAGCATTCGCGCATGCACCTTCGAGCCATCGCTGCGGCACTCGTCTGTTCACCATCGATCTTCGCTCTCCCCCAAGAGGAACTTCCCCGCCACGCCGGCACGAATCTTGTGAACGAAACGCCCGCGGAGCACGACGCGCGTATGCAGTGGTTTCGCGAGGCAAAGTTTGGGATGTTCATCCACTGGGGCGCGTACTCGACTGCGGGCGGCGAGTGGGATGGCAAGCCCGTGCGGGGCGCGGGCGAGTGGCTCCTTTCCAATGCGCAAATCACGCCCGAGGCATACGAACCGCTACGCGATCAATTCAACCCTGTGAAGTACGACGCCAAGCGATGGGTGGAAATCGCGAAGGACGCGGGCATGAAGTACATCGTGATTACTTCCAAGCACCACGATGGGTTCGGCTTGTGGGACTCGCCAATCAGCGATTGGGATGTTGGCTCGTCACCATTTGCTCCGCGCGATCCACTCAAGGAACTCGCCGATGCGTGCGCCGCGGCAGACATTCGCCTGTGCTTCTACCACTCGATCATGGATTGGCATCACCCCGACTATCTCCCGCGCCGACCATGGGACAAGCGACCAACGGATGCTGCTGTGTACGATCGCTACGAGCAGTACATGAAGTCGCAATTGCGCGAACTCGTGGGCGGCAAGTACGGCAAGGTTGGGATCCTCTGGTTTGACGGTGAGTGGGAAGGCACTTGGACGCATGAGAAGGGCATGGATCTCTATGACTTCGTCCGCGGACTAGATGCCGACATCATCGTGAACAATCGCGTCGATACTGGTCGAAGTGGCATGGAAGGCGTCACGCGTGAAGGCAACTATCGCGGCGACTACGGCACGCCTGAGCAACAAATCCCAGCGACAGGGCTGCCCGACGGCGTCGATTGGGAAACATGCATGACGATGAATGGGACTTGGGGATTCGACAAGAACGACCATGATTGGAAATCGACGGCAGATCTCATTCACAAGCTCTGTGACATCGCGAGCAAGGGCGGAAACTTCTTACTCAATGTTGGACCAACGGGCGATGGCGAGATTCCAGCAGCGAGTGCCGAACGACTCGCTGCAATCGGTGCGTGGATGAAGGTCAACAGCAGCGCGATCTATGCGACGCATGCGAATCCGTTTTCTGAAGCACCCGCATGGGGGCGAGTCACGCGCGGAGTCAATCCGAGCGGTGGCGATCGCCTCTATCTCATGGTGTTCGATTGGCCCAACGATGGGAGGTTGCAGCTCTCCGGATTGCTGAGTGGGGTTGGAACCGTGCAAGTCCTCGGGCAGAAAACGAAGGAACTCTTCCGCAACACACAAGAGGGCGGCATCACGACCTTCCTGCTTCCGACAACGCCGATCGATCCAGTCTGTACGGTTGTTTCAGTCGACCTCGAAGGCACGCTCGTCATCGCATCGAGTCCCGTCATATCCGCTGCCGACGACAACTTTGTCGACGCGCTGCGGGTGTCGGTTGCCCCAACCTCTGACGATGGATTGCTCGTCTATCGATACACGACAGACGGAAGCGAGCCAACCCACAAGAGCGCGCTGGCAAGCGAGCCACTCACCATCCATGCAACGACGACAGTCAGCGCGCGGGGCTTCTATCAGGATCAACCCGTCACGAAGATCGTGAACCGCACCTTCACGCGACTTACGCTCGCCCCCGCGGTCCAAGCGCTCACGATTGACGCAGGACTCGCGTACACAACCTACTCCCTCGCGGAGACTACGAAAGCGTGCGCGCAGATTCGAAGTGGCAAGAAAGAATCCGAAGGCGTGGCAGCAACGCCGTCCGTCGCAATCAAACCGCGCGAAGAATTCTTCGGGCTTACCTTCACCGGCTTCATCGACGCGCCCGAAGATGGTCTCTACCGCTTCTTCGTCGACTCCGATGACGGCAGTAGACTCACAGTACAAGGCACACTCGTCGTCGACAACGATCAACTCCATAGCGCCGCAGAAAGGTCTGGCGCGATCGCGCTCGCGAAGGGGCTGCATCCAATAGAGCTCGACATGTTCGAAGCCGCAGGACAAGATCTCCTGCGCGTGTCGTGGATTACGCCAAGCAACGCAAAGAAAGTCGTTGTCCCAGCCGAGGTGTGGAAGCACTAAGTCCGCGCACAGAGTCGCTGCCCCTGAACGAAGGCCCTTCGAGCACCACTCCGCGCCTCGTCACTGGCTCCCCAATTCGCGCGTGCAGATCCCACCTGCTCCCTTTCACGCCGCTTCATCCCAACTCCTGGAACGAGGGTCCAATCCACTTCGATCGCCGTATCACCACTCTGTTGAAACTGAAATCCTCGAACGGAGCCGAACAAAGCGCACACCGAGGAACAAGCGCAACGCCAACCTCAACGACGACTACGACACAAATCTGCAATCGCGTGTAACTTCAAGTGCGACTGATTCACGACCAGAATGGCGGCAATGAGGCTGTAATCGCTTCGATCCACCCCTTGTGAACAGCATCACGAAGAGTCGAACCGCCACTGCATACCCCGTGTCCGCCTCGAAGCCGCGAATCAACTCGCTTGCAAGAGATACGCGCACAGATCGCGCACCTCTTGTGCATTGAGCCGATCGATGAAACCCGGCATCATCGGCGAGAGCTTCGATCGTCGTTGCGACTTGATCTGCGACTTGAGCACTTCAACGCGCGCGTCTGGTGCGAGCAGATTCTCGACAATCAGATATCGAGTGTCGTTGTCATCAACAATTCGACCCACGATCGCTGAGCCATCGAGAAGTTCGAACGCTTCGAACTCGTACTGATCACTCAAGACCTTCGAGGGTTCCACGATTGCTTCTGCAAGTTCGCGCGCGCCAAACCGCAGGGCGACATTCGTGAGATCGGGTCCACCCATGTGAAGCGCCGTGAGCGCACCGCTGCGATGGCAATCGATACAACTTGCGGCGGCGAACATCATCGCGCCATTCACGACATTCCCTCTCGCCGAATCAAGAGCGAGTTGCTCGACTTCGTCGGTGGTCCAGCTTCGCCCGGGTCCAATCGGCTGCGGACGGTCGGCGAGGTCCGCGCCGTCATCGCTCGCGAGTTGCTCAAATCGACCGCGCTTCGACTCTGGCACATTGACCAGTGCGTCCTTCAATATCTGCTTGAGAGATCCCTGATACGAGTTTCCTCCGGCCGTTCGGCGCGCGCGTGCCAACCAGAGTGCATATCGATCGCGGAGTCCGTCCGTCCAGCCATTCTTCGCCTCACGCAACATCATCGCAGCCGCGAACTGTTGCCTCTCACCTCGTTGTGCGTGCATTCGTTCGACGGCTGGACCATACCCCTCACTGCGCGCCAACATTGCGGCATCGTGCGCGTCACGGACGACATCCTTCGCTTCGAGCATCGATACAAGCTTTGGAACCACCGAGCTTGCGCCAAGACGCACAAGCAGTGCTCCGACCTCTCGGTCGTAGAGTTCGTCGCCAGACGGAAGTCGCGCTTCGAGTCGCTCAATGGTCGCGATGCGCGCGAGCGGCGAGAGTTCGTGCCCTCGCGCAAGCGTAATGCCGAGAATGCGCGCGGCACTCCGCGCGTGATCTTTCGACAGTGAACCGCTGTCGAGTTCCGCAATCCGCGCTTGCACCGCAGCCGCGTCGCTTGGTGAAGTGCGGGCGAGTGCGAGCAATGACGCGATCGCCGTCTCATGATCACTCTCGCTCAACGCCCGCGGGCTCCACGATGGCGGATCTTGGTGCTCGAGTGCAACTCGCGCCGCATTTCGGAGCAAACGATCTTGGTGACCAAGTCCGTGCCAAACCCTCTCGAACTGGTCGGCCGTGAGTGCGGGGTGCTGCAGCGCCTCCAACTCGCGGCGCATGGCGCGAAGTCCTTCTACATCGGGCATCTCAACCATTTCCGACTGCGGAGCGCGCTCGCGTTCCCGCACGCGATAGATCGCACTCGCGGCACCACGACCTCCGACGGCGAAGTAGAAGCCACCATCTCCGTCGCGCGCCACGCACGCGTCAGTCAACGGAAGTGGTTTGCCCGAGAGAAACTCGGTTCGCGTCGCAGAGAATCCAGAGCCGGATGGTTCAAGGAAGAGTGCGTGAATGGTGCCGTACGTCCAATCGAGAGCGAGTACCGCGTGCTTCCATTTCCGATCAGAAAAACACTCTGCGCAGTTCAGCATTCCGGTTGGTGAACCAGGGCCAATGTCGAGAACCGCCGGATTGGTGTCGGGGTACCACGACGGAAACTTCCCTGAACCACTGCGCCACCCAAAGTCGGCGCCACTCGCGAGGTGCAAGATGCGCGTGGGGCGGTACCACGGGGTTCCCATTTCCCACTCCATGTCGGAGTCGAAAGTCAACACTTCACCATCGATAAATGCGATGTCATACGCGTTTCGCATCCCGATGGAAAGCAATTCGAACTGCTTCGCATCAAGGTCGGTTCGAACAAGCCATCCGCCTGGCGCGAGCAATCCGACAGCGTGACCACCCGGATCCCACATGCGCGTCAATACATGGTCTTCCTGCCACACCCGCGGTACACGCGAGGTTGCGCAATCGGGCGGCGGAAGATGGTTCCCGCCAATGGCGTAGAGCATGCCATCGGGAGCAATCGCGATGCCATGTGGTCCGTGTTCGCCGCCGGTTTCCGGGTAGCCGCGCAGGAGTTCCACGGATTCAAACTCTCCATTCGAATCGCTATCGCGAAGGCGGTAGAGACCACTCGGCACCGTTCCGGTCGAGTTCACATTCACATAGAGATGTCGTTCCTCGCCGCGTTCTAGGTAGGCAAGCCCCTGCGCATCACCGATCGGAAGTTCGATCGGCGTCACGCTCGCAGGAGCTCCCGTTGAGGAGGGAACGATGCGAAGCAACTTGCCGTGTTGCGGGCTCGCGACAAGAGAACCGTCTGGCAACGACTCAAGCGCGACGATTGAACCGAGTGATCGCGTGATCTGCGTCACAAGTTCAACAGTAAATCCTTCGGGAACGACGATCGATGACTGCACCGCGTGCGCGTCGAATGACGCAAGCGCGCCCCAAGGTGCGACGCCGTATGGTCCGATGACTCGTACTGGTGCGCGTGCTTCGCCTTGCACCGTCCCCCAACTCCCATCACTCACGACCTGCGTCTCGCGTCCGAGCGCATCGCGAATCATGAGATCGACGAGCACGGCCGCGACACCACCCTCGTTGTGCGCGCGAACTTCGATCGTGTGCGACCCGCGCCCAAGTTGCGCCGCCACGCTTGCTTCGACTGGCGCCGCCCAGTCGTTCGTTTCCGAAACCAGCGTCCCGTCAATCAACACTTCTGCCGAGTTGTCGACGCTGACGACGAGCGTGGCCACTTCCGCGGCCTCTGCAAGCGTGAACTCTCGAACAAAGGTCGCGTCGATGGCGTTCGCCTCGTGTGTCCAGATCCACTGCGGCCGCTGCGGCGCCGCGCGAATTGGGGCCACGCGCGTTTGCGTGACGAGCACAGGAGGCGGCGCGTCGAGCACAGTCTCGCCGTGCTTCAATACTGTCGAGACCGCAACAACACTGAGGAGCAACGTGCCGCATCCGACGAGGATCACCGCCAAGGGGAGCCGTGACTGCACTTCCCTCATCGACCGCCCCACGCTGACTCATTGTCCGCGTCCACCTTGGTGATGCGTAGGTTTCGATACTCGACGAGCATCGGTTCACCGACATGCAACTGCACGCCGATACGACCGCTCTTGCGAACGGCGACATCTTCTTCCACTCTGGTCATGAGCACGCCATTGAGATCGTGCGTCACGAGGCCATTGATCGCGATGATGCGATACGCATTCCAATCCTCGCGCTTGATCGCGTTGTCCATGGTTGCTGCGTCAGCAAATCGTTCGGCGGTCCGGGCACCATTGCTGTAGTGCACCGACTCGCCCCGCTCATTGATCAACCCACGCCCACCATCGCCACCTTCATAAACTCGCGCGGTGTAACTGTGCGCAGCGTCAAAGTCCGCTTGGAATCCGCGTGGCTCACCGTTCACTTGCGGCTCGGAACGATATTGAATGCCTGAGTTCCCACCCGCTATACGAACTTCACACAGCAATTCGAAATCGGAATACTCGCCCGGAAACCACAAGTATTGATTCTTCGTGATCGGGTTCTCGGCAGTTGTTCGCCCGGTCAAAGTTCCCGCATCAACCGACCAGTACTTCGCGTCGTACTCACATCCCACGAGACCGTTCTCGAGAAGTGAAACCGGCGGCTTGGGTGCCGCATCGCACGCAGTGAAAATGGCCACAGCAACAAACGCGAAGATCGAGGCACGCATCAATCGGTCGGTTGGGCGGATCATCTACGCAGCCTGACCTCGATTGCTCCAATATTCAAGGCGCACTTGCTTCCTCTGGGTTACAGTCGCATCGATGCGCATGACGACTGCCGTGGCCGACTCCTTTCTCTTGACTGCAGCAGCGATTTGGGGAGCAGGATTCGTGTTCCAGGTGCTCGGCGCAGATCATGTCGGTCCATTTGGGTTCACGGGTCTTCGATTCACAATCGGGACCATCCTGTTGTTGCCGCTGCTGTTTGTGATTCCGTGGCCAGAAGAGGATACGAAACAGGTGCAGCGGACCACCATCCGAGGTGGCTTGATTGTGGGAATCGCGATGGCCGCTGGTGCGCTCTTTCAGCAAGCGGGGCTTGGGTTTACCACAGCGTCCAACGGCGCATTCATCACGAGCCTCTATGTCGTCTTCGTGCCATTGCTCGGATTGTTCATCGGGCACCACTTGCGTTGGCCGGTCTGGACTGGTGTCGCACTTGCGGCGGTTGGGCTTGGGCTGCTGGGCATCACGCGGCAGTTCGAAGTCAATCCGGGGGATGGGCTCGTTCTTGTTTCCGCTGTCATCTGGGCAATTCAAGTCATTCTCGTCGGTCGCTACTCGTCACGAGTGGAAGCGATTCGTTTCTCCATCATCCAGCTTGGAGTGACTGGAATCGTCTCGTTGATCTTCGCCGCCTTCTTCGGTCAGCTTGAGTGGGAATCCATCCTGCTTGCGAAGTGGTCGATCCTGCTCGGCGCCGCGTTTCCGGTCGCTGTCGCTTTCACCCTTCAAGTGCTCGCGCAAAAGCGAGCTCCCCCCGCGCATGCCGCGCTCATCATGTCACTCGAAAGTGTGTTCGGTATGGCGTGCGGCATCATCTTTCTGAGTGAGCGACCGGAGTTGCAGCAATATGCCGGTGCCGCGCTCATGCTCACGGGCGTGATGCTGAGTCAGTTGGTGCCACGGGAGTCGGCGCCAACCGCGCCTCAAGGATAACCGTGCCATTCGATGTTTCGACGACCGACTGCGCGGTGCCAGCGCCAAGTTCGACTTGTGCAACGGTTTCACCAAGGCGCGGTGTTCGCATGCGCTTGCCTGTGTCGCGAAGCACGATGCCCCCCGCCGTTGTGCGAAGCGTTGCGACGCCGTCATAGGCGGCGCTGACCGAAACAGTCACTGGGCCATTTGTGGTTTCGATTTTGAACTCCGCATCGGCGGTATCTGCGTAACGCAGGGAAACCGGCGCATGCTTGGATGCGATGTGTACATCCCGCATCGCCTCGAAAACATCAATCGTGCCATTCTCCGATTGCACATCAATCACGCCGGTACACCCGCGAAGCAACACGCTCCCGTTGGCGCCGCGAAGTCGCAGCTTTCCCGCCACGCCCGTGGCCTTCATCGCGCCATTCCTCGCACGAATCGAGGTGTCAGCGGCCGCGAAAGTTCGAACCGTCACATCCACGCGCTCGCCGGGACGCATGCCGTCAACCAGAATCGGTTCCACGAGAATCAATCCGTCGGCGGTGCGCGCAGCGTAAAGGCGAAGGGTCGCGCACCGCTTTGCCAGTTCAGCCGCATCGCGGCCGACGAGGCGAAAGACTGCCTGCACATTGGTACAGGTCAGCGATGGGTCCACTTCAACGGTGACATCGCCAGCATCACAACCAATCACGAGCCTCTCGGCCTCGCTGTCGCTGCGTTGCTCAATGTCTGCGCTGCGCGACTCGGTCGCAATCGGCGGGTCGTCTGCACGCAGTTGCTTCGTGCACATCAATCCGAGCGCGCACACGAACAGGCGAATCACTGCCCACGATGGAGAAACGGATATCGGTCGAAAGCGGATTCCTCGCATGTGTGTGTAGAGCATGGGTTTGAGCGAGCAGTTCCGCAACCCCCTTTCGTTATTGGCTACACATTTCTTGCGCTGTTCGAAGCCGAGGCTGGCTGCCGAAACAACCGTTGTCGCAGCGTGATGCGTGTCACGCGGACAACAACCGGGAGGATCCCGGTCCTCGAAAGCAGCCAAGGCGCACTCTGGATGGTGCCTAAGGCCTCTGGCTCTAAGCCCCTCACTCTCATGAACATTGAACGCAGCATCGAGCAACTCCACTCGCACCTCGTCTCAGGCGAGCGCCGCAGCGCACGAAGATTCGTCAACTCCCTTTACAACTCCGGTGCGGACGCTGAATCGCTCGCGAAGGACCTCTTCTGGCCACTCCTTGAAATGACGAGCACGCTCTTCCGCAAGGATCAGATGACGACGCTCGCACACCACTACTCGACACGCATGCTCCGCATGCTCGTCGATCAAGCGCAGGCGCGTTATGAAGAGAAGCCACTTCGCGGCCGATCCATCTGCATCTTCTGTGGTCCAAACGAAACCGAAGAGCTCGCCGGCCAGATGGTCGCTGATCTTCTCGAAGCAGATGGATATGAGGTGACCTTTGCGGGCGGGGGCGTCGCGAACGATGACATCTCCGAAGAACTCGCACACCGACAGCCTGATGTCCTTCTCCTGTTCGCTTCGAGCGCGAAAGATGCGCCAATGATTCGCGAACTCATCGATTCGATTCGAGAGAAGAACGCGCACCCCTCAATGCAAATCGCGGTTGGTGGTGGAATCTTCAATCGTGCGCCAGGACTCGCTGAGGAAATCGGTGCGGACATCAGCGCGAAAGGCCCTTCGGATCTTCTCACTCGACTCGTCCAACTCGAAACCGTCCGCAACGAGCGCTGGGCGAAGAAGCTCAAAGTCCGCGCTGCGGCCTAACGCTGAGCCCACTCACAAGTCTCACTTTTTCCTGACAACCGCCGTTCGCTTCGGAACGGCGGTTGTGTTTCTCGGCGTGCGCTGCGCGATCAGGACATCGAATCAATGATGTGCTCAAGAAACTCTTGACGGCCACTCTCCACTGACCACTCCGATCGATCGAGGGCGAGCACTTCGAGTTCCTGTAGCGTGACGCGACCTTGTTCAATGGATTTCCCCAGCGTGGCATCCCAACTTGCGTAACGCTGCTTTACGAAGTCGGCAATGCGGCCATCCGCGCGGATCGCGGCAGCGGCTTTCAACCCGCGCGCGAACGCGTCCATCCCCGCAACATGGGCGTAGAAAAGGTCGGCCGGCTCGAAGCTCTCGCGCCTTCGCTTGGCATCGAAATTCAAGCCGCCCGTCTTGAATCCACCTGCAGCGAGAATCTCAAGCATCATCTTGGTGCACAAGCGATGGTCCGTAGGGAACTCATCCGTGTCCCATCCGCAGTGATCCGTGCCACTATTGGCGTCCACTGATCCAAGCGTACCGGTTGCGCGGCACAGCGCGAGTTCGTGTTCAACCGTGTGACCCGCGAGCGTCGCATGATTGGTTTCAATATTCAGTTTGAAGTGCGTGCGCAGATCGAACTCCGCGAGAAACGCGAGGCATGCCGCTGCATCCGAATCGTACTGATGCACGCTTGGTTCGCGAGGCTTCGGCTCGATGTAAAACTGCCCCTTGAATCCGATCACCTTTGCGTAATCACACGCCATCTGGAGAAAGCGCGCGAGATGCTCGCGTTCGCGCTTCATGTCGGTGTTCACGAGGGACAGATACCCCTCGCGCCCCCCCCAGAAAACATAGCCCTCTCCGCCGAGTTCATGCGTCACTTCAAGGGCCTTCTTCACCTGCCCCGCTGCGTGCGTAAAGACTTCGACGCGCGGGCTCGTTGCGGCACCGGAGACGAATCGTGGATGCGCGAACAAACATGCTGTACCCCACAGGAGTCGCACGCCAGTCGCCTGTTGCAACTGCTTGCAGTGCGCCACCACCTTGTCAAGATCGCGATTCGATTCGCGAAGCGTGGCGCGCTCCGGAGCGATGTCTCGATCGTGAAAGCACCAGCGACCGATGTGGCATTTCGTGACAAACTCAAAGAATGCGTCGGCTCGGCGGAGGCAGTTGCTGACGCTCTCGGTACCGTCATCCCACGGCATCTGCGCAGTCGCGCTGCCAAACGGATCCGCCAGCCCATTGCGCATCGTGTGCCAGTACGCGCTCGCGAAGCGCAAGTGATCCTGCATCGCCTTCCCCTCGACCAACTCCGTCGGTCGATAGTGCCGAAATCCAAGCGGCGCGCGCGAGGCGAGCTCCACAAACGGCACACTGTCGATGTCTGGGAATGCGTTGCGGGTCATGCGATCACTCCTCTAGTAGCACTGAATCGACGAGATGCACGGCGCGGCGAGTGCGTCGTCAATCACGACGCGAATCGCCGTGGCGCTCACTCCATCAAAGCGCAAGATCCGACGCGCGCCGATCGTTGTGCCTTCGGTAACGCGCTTCCATTCGCCATCCACAAGTGCGTCGACATGAAACTTTGCCACTCGCTGTCCAAGCTTGATGTACTCCTCGATACGCACAATGCCAACCTTGGTGGGAGCCGAAAACGAAATGGTGACAGCGCCATCGTGGACAGCATCGTCGGTTGCCCAATAGGTCGACGCATCGCCGTCGAGCACACGAGATGCGCTAAAGCGCGTGGGAGAGACCGTGGATACTCGTGTCGTCGTGGCTGATGCAGTCGCGCCACGCGCGAGATCCTTCGCAAAAGTCGCATCGAGTCGCGCTCGCAACCCGCGCAGCACCGCGGCATCATTGTCATGGATCAGTCCGCGCCGATCGGGCGGCACATTCAACAAGAGTCCGCAACCACGACCGACACTCGCGTACCAAATCTCTTCAAGCGCATCAACACTCTTGACCTTCGCGTCTGTGTCGGGGTGATAGAACCAACCTGGGCGAATCGAAACATCGCACTCCGCAGGAATCCAATGTGTTCCATCACGATGGCCTTCGCCAAGCTCCTCGCTGCGAGGGGTGCCTGGAAAAAACTCATCCCGATTGAGTCGGCACCAATGCGTCTCGTTTCCAATTCCACGCTCATTGCCAACCCAGCGAACCTCTGGCCCTGCATCACTGAAGATCACCGCGCCGGGCTGGAGTTCATGCACGAGCGCATTGAAGGCGGCGAAGTCATACACCTGCCGCTTGCCGTTGGGACCTTCGCCACACGCCCCGTCAAACCACATCTCCACAATCGGTCCGTACGCACCACCAAGGACCTCTCGCAGTTGCGCCATGAAGTACTCGTTGTACGCCGAGCCTGTGCCGTACTTCGGATTGTTCCGATCCCACGGCGAGAGATACACGCCAAGCCCAAGCCCAGCCTTGGCGCATGCGTCGCTCAACTCACGCAAGACATCTCGTTCGCCACCGCTCCACCCGCTCGACGCAACATCATGCGTCGTGGATGCGCACGGCCAGAGACAGAACCCGTCGTGGTGCTTCGTCGTGAGAATGATGGCTTCCATGCCAGCATCCTTGGCCACGCGCGCCCACTGGTTGGCGTCGAGCGCCGTCGGCGCGAAAAGCTTCGGATTCTCGCCGCCCTCCCCCCACTCCAGTCCCGTGAATGTGTTGGGACCGAAGTGAATGAACATCTGCATCTCTCGATCATGCCAAGCCAACTGCGCCGCGGTCGGCACCGGTCCAAACGGAACTGGTGCGTCATCAGTGAGCAGCGAGCTTTGCATCGAGAGTGCCGAGAGAAGCAAGTGGGTGCAGAAAGCGAGCATTACACCGCCGTACCTTCAAGCCCAACGATCACGGTCGTCTCGTTCCCGAGCGCACCGTTCTCGACGCCGTAACTCACACCAAAGTCAGATCGGTTGATCTTGAAACGAGCTTCTGCGCCAGCTCGAGCGCCGCGCCCCATGTCGAAGCCCCAGCCCGTCACTTCGATGACGGCGTTCACGCTCTTTGTCACGCCCTTGATCGTGAGATCACCAGTCAAAGCAAAGGTGCCATCGGCGTTCTTCGTGCACGCCGTGCTCTTGAACACCATCGTCGGAAACTCTTTCGCATTGAAGAAGTCTGGACTCTTCAGATGGCTATCGAGCTTTGTATTGCCCGAGTCCACGCTGTCTGTTTCAATGGAAACATCGAACGCCATCTTGGAGGGGTCCTGCGAGAGCGTGAAGGATCCGGCGATGTTATTGAAGCGCCCCCAGAACTGACCCGCGTGAAAGTGCTGCACGCGGAAGAGCGCACAAGAATGGACATCATCGATCGTGAAAGCTCCGTCCCGCCCTTGCACCACTGGTGCTGGTGCTGGTGGGACGGGTGGCGTCGATTGTGGAATCGGTACGAATGCCAGGGACGCGAAGAGAGCGAATGGAAGGGCAACGGTAGTGGCGTTCATGAGAGGAGTCCTACCAACAACTGGTGCGGGAGTATTGAGCAGCGAGAAAGTCAAACATCAGACTGTGCCAGTCGAAGTGCAGCTTCCTTCGCTTCGCAGCTTGGATTGCATTCAACGCCAATAGGCTTCTTGTACCCAAGGTCGCGTAGTTCTTTGTACACGCGGGCGTAGGAGATCTCTCCGGTGCCCGGCTCCATGCGACCTGGATTGTCGGCGATTTGAATGTAGCCCACTTGATCGAAGCCCTCGCGGAGTCGCCGACAGAGATCCCCTTCGCTGATTTGCATGTGATAGAGATCCCAATTGATCTTGACCCAAGGTGATGCAACCTCGCGACAGATGCGTACAGGGTCAGGGCTTCCCCACAGGCAGTGACCCTTGTGATCGTTGCGAATGTTCATCGGCTCCAGAATGAGCATGACCTCATGCTTCGCTGCGATCGGCGCAAGTCGCTTGAGCACTTTGGTGACCTGTGCGTGCATGTCAGCCTTCGAGACACCCGCGATGTCGTTCCCCGCAACGACCGTCATCATGGGCGCACTGATCTCTTTGGCGAAAAGGCACGAGGCTTCTACTTCAGCAACGCACGCCTCTTCAAACTTGGGGTCGTTCATCCCGGGCACGAAACCCCAAGCGGTGAACTGCGTCACCTGCACGCCAGTTTCTGCGAGTGCTGCTTTGATCGCCGCTGCGTCCTTGTTGCGCCACGGCCAGAACTCCACGAATTCAAAGCCAAGATCTGCTGTCGCTCGGATGCGATCTGCAAACGGCAGGTTGCCAAACCACATTTCGATGTTGATCGCAAACTTCATGTTCGGCGTTCGTCCTGGCTTGTTGGGATCGAGCGCGACCTTGCCAGCGGCTGCGGTCTCAACTTGCGGAAGGTGGCTCGCCGGCGCGATCGACGCGATTGACACGGCGCCCATTGCTCCAAGGAAGGTACGGCGCGCAGCGAAGGGATCAGCATGTTGCGACATTCGCGTGATGCTATCGCCGATAGCATCTCGCACTCTCATGTGCTCAAGAGGTTCCACTCAATTCTTCGCGTTTGCAGCCAGTGCACTGGCGACCGTTGCGCCCAACAGCAGCCTCTTGGCACGAGTGCCACCCACTGAGGCGGAGAACGCAGCGCTTGCGGAAGCGCACCCGAAACTCACCGACCCCTGCAAGCTCCGGCCGGTCGCTGGATTGTCGTGCCGCATGATCGCCGTCTATCCAACGATTGATGATCCTGTCGCGATTGCGATCGATGAGCAGGGTCGCATCTTCGTTGCGGAGAGTGATCGGCAAGAACTCGGCGTCGAAGACAATCGATCGAGTCGATGGTGGTTGCTTGATGACCTGCAATCCCAATCGACCGCCGATCGACTCAAGATGTACGAGAAGTGGGAAGCGAAGCGAGAAGGCGGTATGGCGTACTACAGAAAGTACGAGGATCGCGTCTCGATGCTTGAAGACACCGATGGGGACGGCTTGCTCGATCGGCGGAGTCTTTTCGCGGGCCCGTTCAACGACCCACTTGACGGAACGGGCGCGGGGCTCCTCGTTCGCGACGGGGCAGTTTGGTACACCAACATTCCGTCGCTCTGGCGACTGCGCGATCGCGACAACGATCGTCGCGCAGAAATCGAAGAGTCTGTGTACGACGGATTTGGTGTGCGCGTTGCGCTGCGTGGTCACGACATGCACGGCCTCGCGTGGGGGCCTGACGGAAAACTCTATTGGTCCATCGGCGATCGTGGCTACAACCTCCGCACACCAGAGGGTGAAGTGCTCAAGGACCCGCGTTCTGGCGCGGTCTTCCGCTGCAATCCGGATGGCAGTGCAATCGAACTCTTCTGCACCGGCCTTCGCAACCCGCAGGAACTTGCGTTCGATGACTTCGGCAACCTCTTCACGGGTGACAACAACTCTGATGGAGGAGATCTCGCGCGATTCGTCTACTGTGTAGAAGGAGGCGAAACAGGTTGGCGCATGGAGTACCAGACGCTCGACGGAGTCAATCAACGCGGGCCGTGGAATCAGGAAGGCATCTGGCATCTGCGCGCGGACCTTGCACCGACGAAAGTTGCATCGAGCAATCCGTCGCAACCCGCGTGGACGATTCCGCCTCTTGACCATGTAAGCAGTGGGCCGAGCGGACTTGTGTGCTATCCAGGTACAGGCCTTGACGCGTCCTATCAAGGCGCGTTCTTCCTCTGCGACTTTCTCGGCGGCGCGTCGTACAGCCAAGTGCTCGATATCCGGGTCCAACCCCTTGGTGCCGGTTTCCAAGTCACGAGCGTCACGCCCTTCATCGAAAATGTCCTCGCGACCGACATCGACTTCGCGCCCGATGGCCGCATCATCATCAGTGACTGGGGTGATGGTTGGTACTCCGCGAAGAAGGGGGAACTCTACGCCGTTTGGGATCCCAAGCACATCCAAGATGCGAGCGTGCTCTCGACTGCCCAACTCTTGCGTGAAGGGTTTGCGCAGCGCGACAGCGATGAGCTTCGCGATCTGCTCGCACACGCTGATCGCCGCGTCCGTGCTCGCGCGCAATGGGAGCTCGCCTCACGCGGAAGCCAGACCACCGCGCTTCTTGGCGATACGGCGACCATCGCGCCCAACCAGATCGCGCGCGTGCACGCGATCTGGGCCCTGGGACAGCAGGCACAGATTCGCCGCGCGAGCAATCCGAGTGCGAGTGATCGCATGGACCCAATGCGATTCATCGCCCCCCTGCTCGATGATGTTGATCCAGAGATTCGCGCGCAATCGTCGAAGGTGCTTGGAGAAGCGAGAGTATTGACCGTCGCGCCGAAGCTCGCAGATCTCTGCGCCGATCCTTCGCTTCGCGTGCGCTACTTTGCAAGCATGGCGCTCGGACGGATGCGAGCGATCGAAGAGGCGCCATCCATCATCTCTATGATTGCGGAGAACAACGACCAGGATGTGTTCCTGCGGCATGCGGGCGTGATGGCCCTGCATTGGATGCAAGATCCAATCAAGCTTGGCGAGTTTGCAGCCGATCCGCGCCCTTCGGTTCGACTCGCGGCGCTTCTGGCAATGCGCAAGGCGGCCGATCCACGCATCGCGCAATTCCTCGAAGATCCAGATCGGCTCCTTCGCCACGAGGCCGCGCGCGCGATCAACGATCTCGAACTCAATCCACTCACCCCGAAACTTGCGGGATCGCTCGTTCGAATGAACTCACAACTCGATGCGGTTCCGACCGGCGCGCCCGCTATGGCGCCGACGCACGCCTTCACTCGCGAGGTCTGGCAACTCGATCGCGCCGCAACCGCGAGCGATCTTGGGGATGCGTCGCGTTTCGCCACGCCGCCGACAACGACAACATCGCTTGAAACCCCCGACGCTCCGCGCAACGCAGGTGACCAGTTTCTCGCTCGCATTCGTGGTCACATCGAAGCACCATTGACCGGCGCATACACCTTTGGCATCGCGAGCGACGACGACTCTGTGTTGCTCATTGGCACAAGCGAAGATCCGACCACTCTCCGCGAAGTTGCGCGCGTCGAGGGATACTCCAATGTGAACGCCTTCAGTTCCGCACCATCACAGCAAAGTGCGTCGATACAACTAGAGCAGGGAAAGCGCTACGCATTCGAAGCGCGACACGCCGAAGGCGGCGGCGGCGACCACCTCACGGTTCGTTGGACACTCCCGACTGGCGTAATCGAAAGTCCGATTGGCGCAACACCTATTGATACGAGCGAGTTCCCGTTCACTCGGCGCGCCCTCTATGCGGCGCTTCGTGAAGGTACGAGTGAGCTGGCGTCCGAGGTCTGCACCTATGCGTTACAGAGCGGGAACCCTGAGCCGATGCGCCTTGAAGCAATCGCGATTCTCGGCGAGTGGCTGTCCCCGGGCGTGCGCGATCGTGTGAACGGTGCGTATCGGCCGATCGAAAGCGCGGGGCGCGACGCGATTGCCTTCAAGGCGGTCCTCGCACGAAGGCTCGCGCCACTTGCAGAGGACAGATCGGCGGCGATCCGCGCGGCGACGCTCGAGATGACTTCGAAACATGGCGTGTCGCTCGATCCCGATGCGGCGTTACGAGCGATCGCAGATGCGACGCTGCCGCCACGCGAACGCCTCGCGAGCCTTCGGTCGCTTGCGAGTGATGTCGCGCGACGACCAGCGGCGCTCGAAGCGGCATTCGCGTCCGACGAACCTGGATTGCGCGCACAGGCACGATCCATTCTCGCCTCGATTGACTTCCAAGCCGCGATTCCTCATCTGCAGCGTGCGATAGAGTCGGGGTCCCTGCTCGAACAGCAAATCGCGCTTCGCGATCTTGCCAAGGAACCGGAACTTGTGCATGCCATCGTCGCTCCACTCGCGCAGCAGCTTGCCGACGGAACGCTTCCCGCCTCGTTGGCGCTTGAGGTGGAAGAATTCGCCAAGACCACGCAGGATCCGTCTATACGCGCCGAACGAGAACGATTTCTCGCGAGAACACCGAGCGAACTCCAACGCTACGAGGCCCTTTGCCTTGACGGCGGAGACACCGAACGAGGTCGACAGTTAGTGCTCTATCACCAGTCCGCTGTCTGCGTGAAGTGCCACACCGTTGAAGGCACTGGCGGTAACGCTGCGCCAACACTTGATGGCGTCGCACTCCACGCAGACAAGCGATCTTTGTTGCAGTCACTACTCGCGCCGCAAGCAGTCGTCGTCGACGGATTCGGTCCGGTCTCGGCCATGCCGAAGATGGGATCTGTCTTGACGAATGCGGAACTGCGCGATGTTGTGGCGTACCTCTCAACACTCAAGACGCAGACGAGCAAACCATAGCGCGTCGGCGTGATCGTCCAAGTGCACTCAGCGCAAAGAGCCCAAGTGCGCCCGGCGCCGGCACTGCCGCAGGCGCTCCCCACAGGTTGAACACCCAGCCGTCCCAACTCCCGTTGGTCACTGCACGATCGCTGAACCCAACCCACGATTCACTCCACGCTTCGCCCGCGGACTCGCGCGTCCAGTAGTGCCAGTAATCAAGATAGTCGGGAGCCGTGCCAAATCCTGAAGCGAAATCCGATCCGATGCCAACGCTGAACAAGGCGTCGCCGAAGGAAAAGGTGATGACCTCGTGCGAGAAGAACGATGGTTGCGCCTCCGCGATGATCGCGAAGAGGTCATCGCCAAAGAGTCCCTCGCCATGCGCGACTTCATAGATGTAGGTATTCGTCTCGTTCGTACCGAGCGTGACGAAATCGAATTGCACCGTCGAAACCTGCGTGCCACTCCCCACTGCGTAACTTCCAACGATGCCGCCGCTCGCGGTTGCGGCAACAACGAGTGCGAGTGCGTTCCCAATCGACGCGGCTGTGAAAACTGAAACCTGCATACGAATAACCCTTCTGGCTCGATGTGCGCGAGCCAAAGCAAACACATCCCCTCCGTGTGGCACTTTCATAAAGTCGAGGCGCATTGCCGTGCGTGTTCATCGCCATTGGCGCGAACCCGTAGGGCAGCTGCAGCCGGCGCACCTCATGAGCGGAGGGGTCGGAAAGATTGGTTCGCCAGGTCGACCCGACTTCCGCACGAGCACTTCGCTCGCGCGGTTCACGGTGACGCCTTCGTAGCGGATTCACACCGCTTTCGCCTGACGCGCCAAATGTCCCGCAACACACGGGACCGTCACAGCGTACTCGATTTCATTGATCAGCGAGCGCTCGGATCGCCTTTGCTTCTGCGACGGCGACTTCTGATTTCGATCTGTTCTCAACCTCGACAGCCAACGCTCGTGCCCCTGTTTGGTCTCCGGTGCGAAGCCGCATGCGCGCGAGCAAGAGTTTTGCAAGATCGCTCCCCCCACTGCGCTCGACCATCGAGTCCGCAAATCGGTGCGCCGTATCGATCTCATCCTGGGAGCAACTCACATCATCACCGACACTGCGCACATACCGGATCGCTGCTGCAATCCACAGCGACTCCGTCAACTCCCGGCTCATCAGCTGCACAAGCAAGATGCGGCGACCTTCCCCCTGCGCGCCGCTCGCGATGAGCAATCCGCCAAGATTCAGTCGCGCCTCCCGATCGCCAGGCGCCACCTCCACAAGCGCGCGCGCCGCGACGAGCGCTTCGGGGATATCGCTCTTGCGCGCAGCAAGCGCGAGCAGGCTCCTGAGCGCAGTCTCTCGCACGCCGCTCCGCTCGTCGCGCGCAGCCAAACGAAACTCGACCTGTGCTTCATCGTCCCGAAGCAACTGCTCAAGCAACCGACCGCGAAGCCAGTGCCACTCTGCAGTCATCTCACATCTTCCTAACGCGCCTCTGGGCTCTGAATAAACTCTCTCTAGTTCATCGAGTTCAACGAGCGCGTGATCGAAGTTCCCAAGTAGTCGGTACGCCTCCGAACGATTGACGCGTGAGACGGAAGGATCATGTCGCTCAGACGCTGGATGATTGGACAACCAGAGCGCATCCTCCGCGCGCTCGCGGACAAACTCCGCCCGCGCCGCTTGCTCCCCTGCGAGTTCACTTGAAGGAAGATTGAGTACCTCCTCCGCCTCGCGCAGTGCGATCGCCGAGAGGTTGTCACGCGCGATCCAGGCCTCACTGTTCTGCGCGGCGGTGATTGTCCAAAGCGTCTTCTCGTCGGAGAATCGCTCGAGCGTCCGCCAACACTGTAATAGAAGGAGTGCAATGACCGCCGTGAAGATCGCGTGCTGGGTTCGCGAACCTACAACCCACTGCGTGATGAGCGACACGACGGCGCAAACGATTGCAGGAATGGCGGCATAAGCGAAGTGATCCGCCACGAACGAATAGCGAAATGGATAAATGTCAAAGAACCCGAGTGCTGGAAAAATCGCCGCGCCATACCAGAGCAGAATCAAGAGTGGTGCGCGATTACGCCGCCACGCCACGAGCACTGCACTGACGATCGCGATCGAAAGGGCTAAGGCGACGAGGCTTACTGCGTCGAGCCCGAAAAACTCTTCACCAAGGCGCCATCTCGGCATGATGAACACTTGTTCGGTGGGCACGAGCGCATGCAATGGATAGAAGATGAAGTTCTGCGCAATGAGTCCCAGTCGTTGCAAGAATGTCAACGCGAACTCCTCCCCCACTGCACCAACAAGCGTCTTCTCCAGATACGCCGTGTGCAATCCGCCGATCGCGCCAAGCACAAAGTACGGAGCAACGCGCACGAAGAACGCAGAGTCGATTGGTCGCCGCGCCCACAATCGAATCAGGATCAACGCGGGAGGAACAAAGACCGCTGTCGTCTTCGACAACATCGCGGCAGCAAAGCACGCAAGAGAAATGGACCACCACTTCACCGCGTGCGCCTTCGATTCGCTGTCCTCTCCGCGCAACCACGCGAGCACACTCACGGCTGCAAAGAGAAACGAGAGCACATTCTTTCGCTCTGTCACCCACGCGACACTCTCCGCTTGCATCGGATGCACTGCGACGATTGCTGCGATCCAGAACGCATGTGGCACGCGCAGCCAACTCAGAACGAGATAGAAACATGCGCAGCCCAACGCATGCAGGAGCGCGTTGTCGAGGTGATAAAGCGCTGGGTGCAAATCAACGAGCGCATGCTCAAACCAGAAACTCACAAAGACGAGTGGGTAGTACTGCGGCGTCGCGCCAGGAATCCAAGCACGCCAAAGTCCGTCCGGACTCTGCACAACACGATTGAGCGTGATGTAGGAATCGTCGTCCCAGATCCACCCACACATCCACACCGTCGGAACGAATGCGAGGAGTGCCAAGCACGCCACGCAGAGTGCGAGCATTCGGACTCGACGGTTCTGGCTTTGTTCGTCGGTTTGGAGGGAGGAGGTGGCGTTCACAAGAACTGCGCATCATGGAGCAAGCACTGGATCTGTATCCGGAGCGGGATTCAGATAACGTCTGATAACCTGTCAAACTCGGGATGGCGGCTTGTCGCGCTGCATGCCGCTTGACATTCAAACTAGGAATCAGGACGCTACGGCAACTTCTCATGAACCATGTTCCACGGGGAACATGATTTCCGCACCCGACATGCAACGGATGGCATTCATCACAAATGAACGATTCAACCTCGAATTCTGCTGGAAAATCACCACTTCGAAAACTCGGAAGAGGGTTGGGGGCCTTGCTCGGAGCCCCGGTCGCTGTCAGCGTTCCAGATGCAAAATCTCTGCCTGAAGTTGAAGCCAAGGTCACCGCGACAAGGGCAAATCAAGCGCAGGATCGAAGTGCACTTGGATCAGAGCTAAGCCTCGGTGTTCCACGGGGAACATTGTCCCCCGCCGCCAGCGTCGAGCCCAAGCCATCGATTCAGGGGCGTTTGCCATCCACGCCTGAATCTGCGTCAGAGCGCACAAGCGAACTGCAGCAACTCGCCATCAGCCTCATCCATCCAAACACCCGGCAGCCGCGCGTCGATTTCGATGAATCCAGTCTGAAGTCACTGGCCGAGTCGATCCGCTCGGCGGGTCTGATGCAGCCGATCGTGGTTCGGCCGAGTAGTGGCGGGAGATACGAACTGGTTGCCGGCGAGCGGCGTTGGCGGGCGGCGAAGCTTCTTGGAATGACCCAGATCCCAGCGCTAGTCCGCTCAATCTCCGATCAATCTGCTGCCGAGCTAGCTCTCATTGAGAATGTCCATCGCGAGGATCTCAACGCGATGGAAAGGGCGTTCGCTCTACGGAAACTCGCGGATGATTTTTCTCTCACGCACGCCGCAATGGCTGATCGCGTTGGCCTTGACCGCGCATCGGTGACGAATCTCCTTCGCCTAACCGAACTTGACCCTGGAGTCGCGACCCTCGTCCGAACGGGCGCATTGTCCCAGGGACACGCGAAAGCGCTTCTTGCCATAACCGCAGTTTCGGAGAGACTATCCCTTGCGAAGGACGCGGTATCGTTCGACTGGAGCGTCCGAGAACTTGAGCGGCGAGTGAAATCCCGCCGTTCTCCGCGCGTAGAACAAGCAGCGGGGGGTGCGAGTGTCACGGTTGCTCATGTGAGTGACCTCGAGCGACAGATTTCCGCACAGCTCGGAACGAAGGTCAGACTTCAGCTCGGACGCAAGCGTGGGTCAGGAAGACTCATTGTTGACTTCTTCACGCTCGATCAGTTCGACGGCATTTTGGCGAGGCTTGGTGTCGCCCAACTTGACTCGTGATTTCGACGCAAAAGGCTGCGATTTCGCGTGTTTTCGCTGCAGAAGCCCTTTGGGTGAAACTGACTTGAGCACCCTTGTGATTTTGTACAAATGGAATCGATCGGAAACTCACGAATGAGTGGAGTGGCGGCGCATTGAAGTCGACTAAATCGAAGCCAGAGTGGCGACTTTCGCTGCCGCTCGACGCAAGGAGGACTCTTCATGCGCCCTACCCCAAGTTACCGAACTTCGCCCGTCTCAGATTCAGGGGCCATGGTTTCCTTGGAGATTGATGTCTGTCAGTCGCAACGAGCCGTTGAAACGGCGCATCGCTTGTTCAGCCGAGTGCTTCTGAATTGGGCGAGTGATGTGTTGGAATTGCGCAGGCGGTCGGAACTTACGCCGAAGTGGAAGTCCAACGCATCTGGGTCGTCCGACTGGTCGATGAACGAAGCGGCCTGACGGGTACCGCGTTGGCACTCGCCTTGCTCAATCGACGGACTCCGACGACGCAGCCGGAGTTCACTCGGAGAGTTTCCGAGCGAGTCATCACAGGGGTATCACCCATATGGCTGGGCTTTCCGTCGGTACTGGGCTCATCAGCGGCATCAATAGTGCTGCGTTGATTGAACAACTGCTCTCGCTGGAGTCGCGTGGTAAGGCGCCGATTCAACGCAGAATTGGCGCAGTCACTGCGGCAAGGACTGCGCTTCTGGATGTGAACGCGCGCATTCTTGCGGCCAAGAGTGCTGCGGGGAAACTCCGTACCGGCAAAGTTTTCGACGC
>SXGT01344823.1_pt1 | contig 38604 bp, 26 predicted proteins | sample 3176221 | NCBI WGS metagenome assembly SXGT01 (sample SAMN11356862, study PRJNA531348) | freshwater metagenome | isolation source: freshwater sample F1-120 | place: China: Fuxian Lake, Yuxi | collected 2017-12-25 | reverse complement strand
CGCGATACGCAGCGCGGAGGCGCCGAGCGACTCGCCGATGGCGAAGCCGATGAAGCAGGCGCCGGCAAGCTTCTGCGGCATGAACAGCAGGATGAAGAGCATGAGCACGAGCTCGACGGAGATGAGCGCCATGCCGATGCTCATGCCGGCCTTGAGCGGGATGGCGTAGGTCGGGAACGGCTTGCCCGCCAGCGACGCGAAGGCCGCGCGGCTGTTGGCGAACGTGTTGACCCGGATGCCGAACCACGCGACGCCATAGCTGCCGCCGATGCCGACGAGGCTGAAGAGCAAGATGATGGCCACCTCACCCGGCGACTTCGGGTGCTCGGCGAGCACGCCGAAGTAGGCGATCATGATGACGCCGATGAACACCTCGAGGATGAGGATGAACTTGCCCTGTGTGATCAGGTACGTCTTACAGGTCTCGTAGATGAGCTCGGAGATCTCGAGCATCGCCTTGTGAACCGGCAGGTTCTTGAGCTGAACGTAGAACATCAAGCTCAGCGCGATGCCGAATACGGCGATGGCCAGGCCGGCGGTGAGCAGCGAGTGGCCGCTCATGCCGAAGAACTTGACCGACTCGTCCCTCAGATTCGGAAGCTCGAGGTCGGCCTCGCTCGCGAAGGCGGCCGACGCCCACAACAGCGTCAGCAGCGCCAGTGCGCTTCGTCCCAGGTGCTTGAACATCCGTGCTTTCTCCTTGCATCTCCTGTTGGTGCGCGACGCCGCAGCGTCTGCGCGGGCGGTCCCGATCGGGCGCGCGCTGATACCACGGGTTGAGCGGAGGGACAAGGGAAAGTCGGCCTTGACCGATCAGGTCGGAGGCGGGCCGGAAACGGAGCGAGCCCCGACTGCGTTAGAAGCCGCAGCCGAGAGGATTCTGGCCGGAGGGATCCGCGCCCTTGAGTCCGCAATTGTAGAACCCTTTGCCGGTCCCGGGTTCTCCGTCCCATCCGCAGGTCTGCTGCACAGCCTCGGCCGCCTTGGGGCAGTCGATACAGAAGAGCTTGCCGTTGTCACAGAAGACGACGCGGCCCTTGGGATCGCAGCACCCCTCGAACGTGAGGCCCGCGGGGCAGGTCGGAGCGCTCGCACCGGCTTCGAGGCCGAGGCACGCGTCCGGGTACGTTGTGCCCGTCGACGTCACGCACTGACCGTCGGCGTTGCAGCTCTTGCCGCTACCGCACGCACCGCACAGGCCGTCGCAGCCGTCCGGGCCGCACTGTTTGCCGGTGCACTGCTTGACGCAGCTGCCGCCCTCGCACTTGCCGTCAGCCGTGCATGATTTGCCGCTGGGACAGGTGCCGCACTGGCCATTGCAGCCGTTGGGACCGCACTGCTTACCACTGCACTGCGGCGTGCACGAGGCGCCTGGCAGGCTGAGCCCGGAGCACGCGCTGAAGCTCTTGTCGCAGCCGACCTCACTGAGGCACGAGATGCAGTTGCTGTTGCTGAGCCCGCCCTCGGTGCAGACGGAGCCGCAGCTCTCCTTGCCGCACGCGGTGAGCGCGCCAAAGCAGCCGCCGCACGCGACGGAGAGACCCACCATGTTGGCCATGCAGTCGGTGACACAATCAGGCTTTCCCGCGCACGAGAGGCCGCAGCTCTGGACGGCGCCGAAGACCTCCCCGCCGAGCTTGGCCAACGCGGCCTTGTCGGCGGAGCTGCCGCACGAGCCGCTGGGGTTGGACGTGTCGTGGCTGCCATCGGCCGGCGGAACCGGAACGTCAGTTGTGCCCGTGATGCCTCCACCGCCGTCTTTGGAGGCGTCACCGCCGCTCGAAGAGCCCCCGCCGTCTCCGGGCAGAATGCCGGTGCTGCCCGAGCCGTCTCCGCCCGTGGTCGCGCTCGGGGCGTCGCTCTGTGGCGCGGGCGCGTCACTTCCAATCAAACCGCTCGCGTCCGTCGCGGTGCCGGCGCCGGTCGCGCTCCCGCACTGGCAGGACGAGTAGGTCTTGTTGTCCTGGCAGACACGCGTGGACTTGGTGCCATCGGTGCACGTACAGCTCGTGGTCTCGCCGGGCTTGAGGCACGAGCTCGAGCCACCGCCCGTGGTGCAACCAGACGCGGCGACCAACAAGCAGAGCGAGGCGCCCGAGACGGCCATGAGATTCAGCATCAACTTCAACATGTTCAGCAGCTCCTTCAGCCCGTGAGCGCGGGTGGCGGAATCTACGAGACGACCCTTGCAAGTGCAAGGACAACCGTTGCGTTCCCCGATCCGGGCGCGGGAGCCTACGGCTGTTTGAGCTCGGACGGCGGGGAAAGGTCCGAGCGCGCGGGGACCTTTCTGAGCGCCAGAATGAGCGCGTCGAGATCGGTGTCGGTCAGACCACGGTACATCGACCATGGCATGACCCACAGCTTCCGGCCATCGCGACCGCCGCCCTCGCGGAAGACGCGCTTGAGGTCCGCGTCAGTCCACTTGCCGATGCCGGCGGCGTCGTGCGAGCTGATGTTTGGCGAGCAGACCTTGCCAAAGCGGCCTTCGAAGCACATCCCGCCCGCGTAGAGCTTGTCGGCCACGATCGCGCCGCGCTCCATCGGCGAGTGGCAGTCCTTGCAGCCCATGACCTCGAGCAAGAGCTCGCCGCGCGCAGCCGGGTCGTCCGGCCACGCCGCGGGGGAGTGCTCGACCGGCTCTGGGAGCATGCGGATGAACATCGACACCGGAAAGTTGATGTCGGGCGGCGGGATGACACGCCGAATCGGCGGACGCGTCCGCAGGTACGCCACGACCGCAAGCACGTCCTCGTCCGACAGGCGCCGGTAGGCTTTGTAGTTCATGATCGGGAAGATCGTGTGGCCGTCCTTGCCGATGCCCTCCCGGATCGCCCGCACGATCTCGCCGTCCGTCCAGGCGCCAATGCCCGTCTCCGGGTCCGACGAGATGTTGGCGCCTGCGAGCGTGCCCGGGAAGTCGGCCGGGATCTCGAAGATGCGGCCGCCGTACTCGGTCCCGGGCTTGAGAAAGTCGCCGGGCCGCGTGTCGTCGATCTCGGAGTGGCACCCTGCGCAGCCCAAGACGTGCTCGGAGAGATAGCGGCCGCGCTCGATCGCCTCCGGGCTCGTTGGAGCATGCAGGTCCTGCGCCGGTCGAACTCGCGGACGTAGCCCGTAGAAGAAGCCGAGAACGAGCCCGACACCGAGGACGACGACGCCGGCGAGGATGAGCAGGACGCGTTTGACCATGTGCCGAGTATCGCCGATGCGGCCGAGCGACGCGAGTTACTTGGACGCGGGACGCCGGAGGGTCCGGAGGTGCGCGACGACCGCGTCGATCTTCGACGGCGACAGCGTGCCCTCGAAGGCCGGCATCTGCCCTCGACCGCGGCGAAGCACCTCGCGGAGCTGGTCGTCGGTGACGCCCTCCTGCCACGTCGGGCTGCCGAGGTCCCGTGGTGGCGCAGTTCCCGGCTGCGTCTGGAGGCCGCCACGGCCGTCCTCGCCGTGACAGCGGGCGCACGCCGAGCGGTAGAGGACCGAGCCATCGACCGGGTCGGACTTGCAGCCGGTGACGCCCAAGAGAAGCAGGACGAGCCAAGCCGGAACCATGGAGCGAGTCACGGCAGCGAGGTAGCACGCGACCTGGCGGGCAGCAAGCCAATTACCAACGTCAACGCATGGCGTGCTCGAGAGCGGCAAGCTGCGCCTCGAACTCGCTCGTGACGGCGTCCCATAGCGCGACGCCGCTCGACTGCGCATGGGCGGTCATCCAGGCCGTAGAGCAGTCGGTCGCCTCGCCAAAGCGCAGAAGGACCCGCTTGCGGACCCGGGGCAGCGCCGCGCCGATGGGGAGGATCCCGTGCATGCCGTGGTGATAGAACGGCAAGACGAGCGGCCGCGTGTCCGCGATGAGCCGCCCGATGCCGTTCTTGAACGGCCGGCGCAGGCGCGCCTCGGGGTCGCGCGTGCGACCGCCTTCCGGGAAGACGTGTACCCAGTCGCCCGCGAGCAGCCGCTCCCCCAGAAATCGGAAGCCGAGCTGATCGAAGCCTCCGCCGCGGACGACGGGCACGACGCGACCTCCGCTGAAGAAGACGCCCTTGAACGCGTTGCCAAAGAAGTTCGTCGCGTCCGCCGCCACCCAGCGCTGGCGGTGATAGGGCAGACGCGCGAAGCACGCGAGCAGCAGCGGATCGTCGTAGAGGGCCACATGGTTCGAGAGCGTGAGCAGTCCGCGCCCGCCGCGATCTTGCAGCGCGTCGAAGCGCTCCTGACCCTCGATCTCGACGCGGTTGAGCCCCTGCATCACGAGGCGCGAGGTCACGAGCACGGACTGAGCGATGAAGCGATAGAGCAACGAGGCCCCCGGCTTGAAGCGCGCCACGGCCTTGCGATCGCGCGCGTCCAGGCGGTCGAGGCCACCTCCGCGCGCGGCGTCCGTCTCTGGCGATGGCCCCGATGTCAGCTCCATGAACGGGGCATACCGCGCGGCGCGCGGGAACGCACGACGCGTTGCGTCATGCGACCAACGAGTGACACCGCACTCGCACTCCGGTAGCGTGCCGCGCCGTGTCCGCCCTCCCCTTACGCCCTCAGGCCCGCTCGTCGCGCATTCCGCTGAGGACGATGCTGGCGTACGCCTTTCCGGGCTTCGCGCTCTCGCTTGCCGGCATCCCGGTCGCATTGCTGCTCCCCCGCTTCTACACCGACGCGGTCGGGGTGAGCATGGCCACCTTCGGTCTGGTCTCGTTGCTCGTCCGTGCGGCGGACGCGTTCGTCGATCCGCTGTGCGGCACGTGGTCGGACCGGACGCGCACGCGCTTTGGCCGCCGCCGCCCGTGGATCCTGGTCGGCGGCGCCATGCTCGCCCTCGGCGTCCTGTGGCTCTACATCCCGCCGCGCGTGTCGGGCATGGGCCTCACCCTCTGGGTCACCGGCGGCCTCGTCGCGTTCTACGTCAGCTGGTCGGTGCTCACGATCCCGTGGCGGTCGCTCGGCCCGGAGCTCACGAGTGACTACGACGAGCGCACGACCATGTTCGGCTGGCGCGACGGCCTCGTCGTGCTCGGCTGCCTGGTGGCCGCGGCCGTTCCGGAGCTCGTCATCGGACCGCTCATCGGCTCCGACGGCAGCCCCGAAGGAGAGCGCAGTAAGTTCCTCGCCTACGCCTGGATCGTCGCGCCGCTGCTGATTGTGGCGGCCATCGTGTGCTTTCGCGGCGTCCCCGAGGCACCGGCCGCAATGCCCGTCGCGCCGCAGACCGGCGGACATTTCTCCGGCGCACGCGATGCGCTCAAGAACCGGCCGTTTCGCATCCTGCTCGTCGCGTTCTCGGTCGCGGCCTTCGCCAGCAACCTCCCCGCGAGCCTCCTGCCGTACTACGCCAAGTACGTGCTCGGGAGCGACCATGTCGTACCCATCGCCTTCGCCGAGTACTTCGTCATCGGCCTCATCGCCCTGCCGCTCTGGATTCGCTTCGCCACGCGCTTCGGCAAGCGCGCCGCCTTCATCACCGCGACCGCCATCAACATCGGCGCCTTCTCGTTCGTGTTCTTCGTCGGACCCGGAGAGACGGGAGCCTATCTCGCGATTGTGGCGATCTCCGGCATCGGCGGCACGGCGTCGTGGACGGTGCTCCCGAACTCGATGCAAGCGGACGTTTTCGACTACGACGAGCTCCTCTCGGGCCAGCGCCGCGAAGGGCAGTTCATGGGACTCTGGTCCATCGCAGACAAGCTCGCGCAGACCGTCGGCATCGGCGTGGCGCTCCCGATCCTCGACTGGGCGGGCTACCTGCCGAACGTGACGCAGACCGAGACCACCCTCTTCACGCTCCGCGTGCTCTACGTGCTCGTGCCGGTCATCTGCAACGTGCTGGCGATCCTGGTCGTCGTGGCCTACCCCATCGATCGCGCTCGTCACGCCGCCATCCAACTCGGCATCGCGCGCCGCCGTCGCGGCGAGGCGGTCGAGGATCCGCTGCGTCCTGGAGTGTGGCTCGCAGGTACGGTCCCCGACGCGCCGGCCATCACGGTGTACGGGTTGCCTCCGGTTCGGTAGGTGCGCGCCATACGCCGTGCTTCGAATAGGCGCGAGGTGGTCAGGGGCAACGGGTGAACTGCCATTGGGGGCTTCGCGACCCTCGCCGGAGTAAAGTTGCATTCTGGCATCAGTGATTCCAGAATGAGTCACAGAATGGAATCAACACCGCGATTCTTTGAGCCACCCGAAGGCAGCTTCTTTCTCTTCGGCCCCCGTGGCACTGGTAAATCGACCTGGCTGCGACAGCGGCTGCAACTCGCGCTCGTGATCGACCTCCTCGACCCGGTCGCGTTTCGTAACTACTCTGCGCGACCTGAACGTCTCATGGAGGTCACTCGCGCGGCGCCGCCCACGACCGACGTCATCATCGACGAGGTGCAGAAGGTTCCCGAGTTGCTGGACGCCGTCCATCTTATCATGGAGGAGGACCCGCGGCGCCGATTCGTGCTCACCGGCTCGAGCGCCCGCAAGCTCCGCCGCTCTGGTGTGGATCTCCTGGCAGGCCGCGCCGTCCGGCGCGCGTTGCATCCGTACATGGCCGCGGAGCTCGGTGCGGCGTTTACACTCGACAGCGCGCTGACACGCGGGCTCGTCCCGTTGGTCCTGGGCGCGCGCCAACCGGCCGACACGCTGGCAAGCTACGTCAGCCTGTATCTCCGCGAAGAGGTCCAGGTCGAGGGTCTCGTGCGCAACGGCAGCGCGTTTTCGCGGTTTCTCGAAGCGGTGAGCTTCTCCCACGCCGGCGTGCTCAGCGTGAGCGCAGTGGCCCGGGACGCCAGCGTGGAGCGCAAGACCGTCGAGGGCTACCTCGGTGTCTTGGAGGATCTGCTCCTCGGCTATCGCCTCATGCCGTTCACCAAACGGGCGAAGCGGGCGATGATTGCGCATCCGAAGCTTTACCTCTTCGACGCCGGAGTCTTTCGCTCCTTGCGACCAGCGGGCCCGCTGGACCGACCGTCGGAGATCGACGGCGCTGCCCTCGAGGGGTTGGTCGCCCAGCACCTGCGCGCATGGATCGACTATCGCCAAGCCGGTGACGGCCTCTGGTTCTGGCAGACCCGCGGCGGGAGCGAGGTCGACTTCGTGGTCTACGGACCGCAGACGTTCGTGGCGCTCGAGGTCAAGAACACGGCGAGCGTGCGCCCGGAGGACCTAGGCGGGCTGCGCGCGTTTCGCGCGGACTACCCGGAGGCGTCGGCGGTGCTGCTGTACCGCGGGACGGAGACGTTGGAGAAGGGCGGCATTCGCTGCGTCCCCGTGGAGGCGTTCCTGCGCGCGCTGCATCCCCGTGAGGCGCTCGTCGCCGCGTGCGGTGGTGGATGACGTGATCTGGTCTATTTGCCGTCGCAGTTGTCGTCGACAAGGTTCTGGTAGGAGAAGACCGTGGTGAGGTCGTAGTTGTTGCTCATCCAGGAGACGAGGACCTGCCCTGTGTCGACCATCGAGACCCCGGTCGGCACCGTCAACGGGCTCGAACTTCCGACTTGGAAACGACTCCAACCTCCGAAGGCGTTGGTCAGGTGGAATACAGCCCGTCGCACCGACGCCGCGATGTGAGTGTTGCCGGACGCGTCGATGCCAACTGACAGGTAGGACACGGAATGGGTACCATTCAAGCCGTCCGCGATCTCCTCGGGTGTACTCCATGCCTCACCCTGGCGCGAAGTGCGCATGATTTTAGGGCCCAGCGAGAAGTAGAGGTGCTCCAGGCCGGCGCCGTCCACGACCTGGGCAAAGTCAGCCGGGACTTCGTCCGGAAAGACGGTCTCGATAGACCACGCGCCGCTCGTGCCAGAGCGGCTGGCCGTGCGAAGTCCGTACCCGGGGTAGACAATGACGACGGTACCGTCAGGCCGCACGCGCATGGCCTGCCGGAAGCCCGTACCTGGTGTCGGATCCGGAACCTCCACGCCGCTCTGCACGCCCGCCGTTAGGGTCGCATATCTCAGGATCCCGTTGGTTGGCTCGTACCAGGCGATGTGCGCGGTCCCGGTCGGACCTATCGCGAGAGCACAGCTCCCATCGGACTTGCCGGAGGGATCCAACGGCTGCGTGACCTGGATCCCCTCCCAGCCTATGAATCCATAGGCCATGCCCGATTGACCAGGCTGCGACCCCGCGACGCTGCCGCAGACGTGCGCCGTGCCAGTCGAGCCGAGTACGACGTCTGCCGGTGAGATACTAGCCTTCTGCTCGCCCAGCGGCCACGATCCGTAGACCAGACCCGTCCCGGTCCAACGAGCCAGCCCCAGGCCACTGCTCCCCCAGCGCATGGAAACGAGGTCTCCGTCGCCGATTGGACGCGACGTGGCTGCCAGAAAGCTCGTGGAACTGACCCCGCCCCAGTTCGCGTTTACCGGGACCACGGTCATCTGTCCGCCGCTGGTCCACGTCTCGAGTCGAAGCTGATCTGACTGTTGTCGCGCAAACATCGGCCCGGCTTCGGTGGCAATGAGGGCAATCGGCGACGATCCGTATTCGCCGTGCGACGTAAGCGCCCACTGCCCCAGTTGTCCACTCGCGAGCTTGAGCGTCCCGGTATCGACGTCACGATAGATGATGTGCACTTTGCCACCCGGCTCCACCGCGACATGCGTGTCCTTCCCCACAGTGCCAGGTGCATCAACGGTCTCGGTGACCCAGGTGCCGCTCGCGTTGGTGGCGTAACGAAGGTCGGACCCGATGAGCTCGTAGTACGCGACGTGGGCTTTCCCGGCGCCGTCCAAGGCCATTGAGGCAAAAAAGCCCGCCGCCGAGGCCGCACCATCGACCTTCGTGAGCGTGAAGGCGTTCGGGCTGCCAGAGTCGGTCGCGACCTTGAGGTCCTGCTGGGTCGTGTCGAGGTAAGCGATCCAAACGGCGCCCGCCGCGTCCACGCCGAGCGAGGCGTGCTTCCCGACGTCCCCTTCGGTATCGAGTGCCGTCACGCTCCACGTGCCCGAGGTGCGTCGTGCAAGCATCAGGTCGCGCTGGTTGCTGTCGTAGAACGCGATGTAAACTAGAGGATTGACCCCCGGGCCAATCCACATGGACGGCAAGGTCGCTGAACGCTCGTCTGAGCCGGCGAGCACTACCTCCTGTTTCCAGCCGTTGGCGCCTCGGACCGCGAAGCACAGGTCGTAGCCCCCGGAGCTACCGGGGCGGGTGTGGGCGACATGCACCTGGCCAGACGCGTCAAGCGCCATCGCGCCCTCGAACTGTTGACTGTCGACGTTCTGACCGACGGGTCCGAGCGTCCATGTGGATGCGCCGGGTGTGCGAGACCACACATAGAGTCGGGAACCGCCAGACGCCACATTGCCGCGCGCCAGGACATGGACATCTCCCCCAGGACCGAGCGCCAACGCCTGAGGTTCGGTGGCCAGGCCATTCAGGCCCGAGACACGATCCTCGATCGCGACCTCCAGCTTCTCCGTCGCTCCGGGATTTACGCTCCCGCCCGCATCATCACAGTCCCCACCGCCCTTGCTGCACGTCTTCGGCACGACGCCGGCCGGAATCACCATCGCCGAATCGCACCAGTCATCGTTGTCGTCGTCACACCCGTCATCGACGCCCGCCTTGCAGTCGTTGTCGAGGTCGTCGCACACCTCGGTCAGCCCCGGGTGCGCCTTGTCGCTCGCGTCGTTGCAGTCGTCGCCTTGGGGACAGCTCGCGTCGATGTGCCCGTCCTGATCGACGTCCTTGGTGCCCGTGCCGGTGCACTTGCCCTTGGCGCACGCATCCAGCGGCGTGCAGGCGCTCTTGTCGTCGCACGGCTCGGCGTCGGGGTGTGGCGTGTACACACAGCCGGACTTGGGCTCACACGTATCGGTCGTACACACCTCGTTGTCGTTGCACTGGAGCTTGGACCCGGCGAGACAGATGCCACCGGAGCACGTGTCGCTCACCGTGCAGGCGTCGCCGTCGTTGCACGGCGTGGCGTTGGCCACGTTCTGATAGGCGCAGCCCTTGGCCGGGTCGCAGAGGTCGACCGTGCAGGTGTTCGCGTCGTTGCAGTCGAGCGGTTTGCCCGACTTGCAGCCGCCGCCCTGGCAGCCGTCGTTCTCGGTGCAGGCGTTGCCGTCGTTGCAGCCGACCAGGTTGGCCAAGAACGTGCAGCCGGACTTGGCGTCGCAGCCGTCGTCGGTGCACACATTCCCGTCGCTGCACGGAAGCTGCCCTCCACCCAGGCACTGGCCGCCGGTGCACTTGTCCGCCGCAGTGCAGGCGTTGCCGTCATTGCACTGGATGCCGAGCGCCGTGTCGTACTGGCAGCCGAGCTTGGGATCGCAGGCGTCTGCGGTGCACACATTGCTGTCGTCGCAGTCCAACGCGGCCTTGGGAGTGCACACGGCGCCCAGGCACGTGTCACCCGTGGTGCACACGTTGCCGTCGTTGCACGGCAAGGTGTTGACGTTGTGCACGCATCCCTGGGTCGGGTGACAGCCGTCGGTCGTGCACGGGTTGCCGTCGTCGCAGCCGAGTGGGGGGCCTGCGCTGCACTTGCCGCCTGCGCACAGATCCCCTTGGCTGCACAGATCGCCGTCAGTGCAAAGCACGCCGTCCAGAGACAGCGTCTTGCACCCGGCGCCCGGATCGCACACGTCCTGCGTGCACGGGTTGCCGTCGTCGCAGGCGACCGCGCCGTACTGTCCCGCGCACACGCCTTTCTTGCACGCGTCGAGGGTCGTGCAGGCGTTGGCGTCGTCGCATCCCAGCCCCTCGCCGGCGGGCACGAGGCCGCACTTGCCGGTCTTGGCATCGCACACGGCCTCGACGCACCCCGCTGCCCCGCCCACCGGCTGCGCACACGTGATCACGGTCGTCGGATCGACGAGGCACGTGTGGCTGAGCTTGTCGCAGGTCAGCGTGCCGTTGCAGACGTCGCCGTCCTCTTTGGGCTTGCAGTCGGCGGTTACGACGCACTCGCCGCAGGTGTACTCGCCGGGCGCGCACTGGCCGTTGTTGCACGTGTCGCCTGTGGTGCAGGGATCGCCATCGCTGCACGGGCTCACGACAAAGGCGTGCTCGCAGCCGAACGCCGGGTTGCAGGCGTCGCTCGTGCACTCCTTGCCGTCGTCGCACTTGAGCGACGCGCCCTGGCAGACCGCCTTGCCGTCAACGATGGCACAGCTGTCGCCCGTCGTGCACAGATTGCCGTCGCTGCATCCGCCGCCGAGCTTGGGCGCATGCAGGCACCCGCCGCCTTGGGGATCGCAGCTGTCGGCCGTACAGGGATCTTCGTCGTCGCACGGCAGCTTTCCAAGGCCGATGCACTTGCCGGCAAAGCACGAGTCCCCCAGCGTGCAGGGGTTGCCGTCGTCGCACGCCGCGATGTTTTAGAAGTGCTTGCAGGCGCCGCCCGCGCCGCTATCGCAGGCGTCGTCGGTGCAGGGGTTGCCGTCGCTGCACGAAGTCTCCATCACGGTGCACGTACCGCTCTGGCACTCGGCGGCCAGCGTGCACTTGTTGCCATCGGTGCACGTCGCGCCGTCAGCGAGGAGCGTGCCTGCGCAGCCTGAAGCCGCGCAGGTGTCGCCCGCCGTGCACGGCTTGCCGTCATCGCAGGAGGCTCCGGGCGCGGCGGCATGGGTGCAGCCCGTCGCCGCGCCACAGGAGTCCAGCGTGCAGGCGTCGCCGTCGTCGCACGAGACCGGGTCGCCGAGGCACTTCCCGGCCTTGCAGGTGTCGTCGGTGGTGCAGACATCGCCGTCGTTGCAGGGCTTGGTCACCTGCGCGAACAGGCACCCGCCGAGGCTGATGTTGCACGCGTCCTCAGTGCACGAGTTGCCGTCGTCACACGCCGACTCGTCGATGGCGCCGTCGCAGTCATCGTCCTGACCGTTGCAGGTCTCCTTGGCCGGCACAGCGCCGAGGCAAGCGACCTTGCCCTTCTCGCACGCCGTCTGTCCGGCGCAGACCCCGTGGCCGTTGGAGTTGACGCACGGCGCCGGTGCGATGTCCTCGTCGGTCGCGCCGTCGCAGTCGTCGTCCTGGTCGTTGCACGCCTCGGCCTTCGGGATGGGCGCGGTGCACGCCGATAGACCGGCCTCCGAGCAGCCGCGCACGCCATCGCAGGTGCCGAACGCGGAGCTGTGATGACACGAGGTCGCCAGCTTGGCACCCACCGCCGCAGCCGAGCAGGTGCACAGCCCCGAGACGTTGCGGCATTGCCCGCCAGTGCCACCCTCGGCCACGCACGCGAAGCCCTTCGGGCAATCGGCCTCCTGCTGGCACGGAGTGCCACAAAACGAGCCGTCATCGCCATACGAGAGGCATCGGGCGCCACCGCCGCTGGCCAGATCGGCACACGCCGCGTCGGCCTCACACGGATCGCACAGGTGGAGCCACCGGGCCACGCACACGTAAGTGACGTCGGCCGTGCCTGTGAGAGCCGTGCAGGCAAAGCCCTCGGGGCACACGTCGACGCAGCCTTGGGTGCAGAGCTTTCCAGCCGGACCTGGAACGCAGTAGCCGCTTGCGCAGTCGCCGTTGGCCTGACACGGCGCGCCGAAGGTGCCAGGCGCTGGTGGGGCGTCCGGCTTGGAGATGGGGACGTCGGCTGCCGTGTCCGGTGCCATTGCGACCGCAGTGCCATCGGCGAGCCCCGAGGGCGGGATGTGAACCGCGGTGTCGGCGCCATTCGTCGTTCCGCTGGACGTGTCGACGGCCACGGCCTGCGGACTTGCTGCCGGTCCTGCGCACGCGACGCACACAATCAACCACGTACAACCTACTGCGTCTCGAATCGTCATACTGTGCCCCCTGAATTGGAGGGGATACGACGTGGCGCAGCCGTTGTCTAGCGGGCACTCCACCACCGAGGCAGGTCGGAGCAGGCTCCTAGCCCGCATCATGCATGAATGGAACGATGTCAACGCCGCGAACGCACGGCTGAGCCGTCGCGGCGCAACGCGCCGGGATTCACCGACTGAGACGTACTGGTGGTACGGCGAAGGAGGTGAACGACGGCGCAAGCCTGCGATCGCGGACGTTGACGCGTGACAGTCATGCATAATGCGGGCTAGATCAACGACTCGAAGACCTGAGGAAATTCGTGCCACGGCAGGGCCTCGCAGCCGAACGGCATGACGGTGCGGGACGCGACGCGACACACCAAGAGCCCCGGCATGGCCCGCTGTGCGCCGACGAGGTTCGAAAACCGCCGCAGCGGCTCGACGTGCTTCGGCGAGGGCGATGCGGTGAGCTTCACCTCGATGGGCAGCAAGCGGCCTCCGATGGGCACGACGAAGTCGACCTCGAGTCCATCGTGTGACCGCCACATGGCGATCTCCGGACGCCGTCCAAGAGCGGCGAAGGCCTTGACCATCTCGGACAGGACCCAGCCCTCGAACAGGCTCCCGCCGCTCGGACCCGCGAGCGCGACCTGCCCATCGCGGAGGTGGGTAAGGGCACACACGAGCGCCGAGTCCAAGAAGAAGAGCTTCGGAGCCCGAGTGACGCGCTTTCCGAAGTTCTCGAAATAGGGAGGCACGAGGGTCGCGAGGTAGGAAGCCTCCAAGAGACCGCTCCACGCCCGGACGGTGGGCTGCGAGATCCCGACATCGCGCGCGACGTCCGCCATGTTGAGGAGCTGTCCATGGCGCGCAGCGCACACGGCGAGAAACGCCTCGAAGGTGCGCAGGTTGGTCAGGCCATGCAGTGAGCGCACGTCACGCTCGACGTAGGTCTGAAGGTACGAGCGCGACCACAGGTCGAGCCGTTCGGGATGGAGCGCAGGCTCCGGATACCCGCCGCAGAGAATGACCGACGGCAGATCCCGCGGGACGGACTCCATCTCGCGGTGGCTGAACGGTGGCAAGTCCAGCAGAGCGATGCGCCCAGCGAGCGACTCGGTCACTCCGCGCATCAAGGCAAAGTGGGCCGAGCCGGTGAGGACCCAACGCCCCGCGCGTTGGCGCTCGGCATCGATGCGGGTCTTCAGATAGCTGAACAACTCGGGCACGCCCTGAATCTCGTCAATGATTGCCGGCACGTCGCCCAAGGAATCCAGGAACCCGTTGGGATCGGCCGCCGCGCCCGCACGCGTGATGGGGTCGTCCAGTGAGACGTAACGGTGAGTTGCACCGAGCTCAGCGCGGAGGAACGTCGTCTTGCCCGACTGCCGCGGGCCGGTCACCAGGACCGACGGAAAGGAGCGCAGGGCACTTTGCAACGTCGGAAGGAGTCGGCGAGGAAGAAACACCCGCCAGATCTAAAATCGACTTCACGATCTGTCAAGATCCGTCCCTGATCGGCGTGCGCTGGGCTCTCAACCGAAACAGAACAGGTACCCGCCGGCGTTGCCGACCCAGATCTTGCCCTCGACGATGGCCGCGCCGGAGTGGGAGCGCTCGCCCAGGTCGTGCTGCCACAGCAGCTTGCCGGTCTTGGCGTCGAGCATGCGGTAGTGCCGGTCGTAGGAGCCGAAGCAGACCTTGCCGTCCACGATGTTCGGGCTCGCCCAGATGGGGCGGCCGACCTTGAACTCCCAGAGTGACCGGCCGGTCTTGGGGTCGAGGCAGTACATCACGCCGTTCTGACCGCCGATGTAGAGCTTGTCGTCGTAGAGCCCTGCAGAGCCCCAGACACCGCCGGAGATCTTGAGGTCCCACACGAGCTTGCCAGTGCCCCGATCCAGACAGTGAAAGGTCTTGACCGAGTCCTCACAGCCAATGTAGAGCCGGTCCTTCCACAACAACGGCGAGCTGTCGGTGTCCCCGCCGATCTTGGTCGCCCACTGGAGCTTGCCGTCGCGCGTCGAGATGGCCCGCACCTTGCCGTCGAGGTGCCCGAAGTAGGCGATGTCGTCCATGATGGCCAGGCTCGACTCGATGCCGCCCGAGCCGAGCTTCTCGCCCTGTCCGACGCCGAACCCTTGACGCCAGACGAGCTTGCCGGTCTCCGAGTCCAGGCACTTGACCGCGCCGTCCTCGCCGCCCACGTAGACCTTGTTCTCGTGAACCAGCGGGGAACTATCAATATCGTTGGGCGAAACCCACGACCACACGACCCGGCCGGTCTCGCCGTCCAGGCACCGCAGGTGGTTGTCCACGTTCGGGCAGATGACGCGGTTCTTGTAAAAGCACGGTGAGCCTTTGAACGAACGCCCGGCGGTGAAGTACCAGACGAGCTTCCCGGTGTCGGCCTCGAGGCAGTGCATGTGCCCGCCGGTCGAGCCTGCGTACACGTACTTGCCGGCCTTCAGCGTTTGGCCAGTCCAGCCCATGCCCTGCCAGTGGTATTTTTTACCGTAGCTGGTCTGCGTGTAGAAGTCCGCCATCTTGAACTTCCAAAGCAGCTTGAGGTTCGTGCCGAGCGTGCCGGACCCCGAGTGCGCGTGGGCACGGTTACCGCGAAACATGCGGTATTGCGAGGCCGTCGAGTCGCTGGAGGTCGAGCCGTCCCAGGCCGGCAGCACGGCCTTCGTGTTCGTGTGGCGATAAGGGTCTCGCGCCGGCGCGCCCATGTCACCGGCAGGCGGTCGGGCCAAGGCGCGCGAGGCGAGCAGCGAAGCGGAGGCGGCGAGGAAGTCACGTCGGTTCATGTGGCGCGGACTACACGACGCGCGGCCAGGTCGCAACTTCGGAGTAGCGCTCTCCATCGCGATCAGGGCGCGCCTACTCCAGCGCAGGACCTGATCGAAGCACCTGACGCCGCCTCACCGACGGCACGGCGATTGCGGAGAGCCTCCTCGAGCGCGCCCCAAAGGCCGCGTGAGGAGGAACATGTCGCAAGCATCCCACGTCCGTGTCGTCATCTGCGCTCTCGTCGGGCTCACCGCCGCCAGCGCGCGCGCCGACGAGCTCAAGGTCTGCGTCGAGGTCGTCATCCGCGCCGAGGAGCCCGCTCAGGGGAAGACCCCCGCCAAGCGGGCCTATCCGATGGAGCCAACGAGGTACCTGAAGCGCCTCATCGAGCACTACGTGACGCGCGAGGCAGGTTTCGACGCCGTCGAGGCCGGCTGCGTCCAGCGTGTGACGGTCGAGCTCTATCCGCTCGCGGAGGGATGGACGCTTTTCGCCAAGCGTTCGGAGCGGTTCCGATCTGCGTCGAGGTCCGCGTGACCGGCGGGACGACGTCGGTCGCGGCACTCCAGAGCCTCGTGCACGGCGAGGTGCGACGCCACCCGCCACACGAGCCGGTGGAAGCCGAGTGCAAGACGACGCTGCACGTCGAGGTCACGACGCTCGAGCAGCGGACGTGGCTCATCGGCTGGCTCGACGGGCAACCGGCCGCACGCGTCCAGGCGGGCACGTCGCTGGAGAACGCATTGGCGGAGCTGGTCACCCAGGTGCTGCGGAGCGATCCGGTCGCGCTCTCCGAGGACATGGGGCGACTGCTCGACGTCATCGGCGGCGGCCAGGCCGCGAGCGTCCGCGGCGTGATGCTGTACGGCTTCGAGGCCTTCCAGACGGTCACATGGACCGACGAAGGCGCCGCGTGGCTTCCCGGCGTCGCGTTTCGGCTGCGGCGCGGGCTCGGGCCATTCCACGTCGGTGCGCGCGTCGCGACGGCGTTCGGGTCCCCGAACGTAGCGGCACGTCATCGCGTGACTGTGGCTGCCATCATGGAGCCCGAGTTCGCCTGGTTCGTCTCACCGCGCGCGACGTCCTCGTTCTACCTGGGCGCCTCCCTCGGCGTCAGCGTGCTCCGAGTCGACTCGCGGCCGGGCGCGGACGTCGAGGAGCACGTCATCGTCTGGGGCGCACACCTCGGCGTGCGTCTCGGCGTGGAGCTCCTGCGCGCGAGCGATTGGAGGCTCGACGTCTTTGCGTGGGCCACGCTGCCGTGGTTCCGCACGCACGCGCCCGACTCGTCGCTCGTCGATGCCTGGACCCCTTCGGTGTCGCTCGGCCTCGGCGCGGCGTTCTGAAGCGGCGAGTTTGAATATTCGCTAACGGCTTCGTCTGAGGTAGCCTTGGCACCTTGGAGGGGGTCTCTCAATGAAGTACTGGGCTGTTCTCGTGCTGGCGTGTCATGTCGTCGGTTGTACCGACAAGGAACCTGCGGTCGTGGGACAAGGTCCCTCCGACGACACGGGTGGCACCTCGGGGGGCCAGGACACGCGGGCGGACACGGTGCAGGACGTTGGGGCCACCGACGCCAGCGAGATCCAGACGAGCGAGACCAAAGACGCTCTGGCGAAAGAGCTCGCCTCCGAAGACGCCGGCAAGCTCGACCCCTGTGAACTGCCCGCGGCGCTTGGCTGCGCGTGTGTCAAGCACACCGACTGCGAGAAGGGGGCCTGCGTCCTCGGCGCGTGTGCGACGGCGTGCACCGACACCTGCCCGAAAGGCTTCGCGTGCGCCTCGGCAGGCAACGCCGCGTCGGGCCTCGTCTGCCTCGCCGACTCGACCTGGGCCTGTCAGCCGTGCACCGGGCCCAAGGACTGCGCCGCCGGCACGTGCCAGAGCTTGGGGGACGCCGGCAGCTTCTGCGCCCTGCCCTGCGAGCCGGACGGCTCGTGCGCGGCGGGCTACACCTGCAAGGCCGCAGGTGTTACCGGTCCGGGCTCGTGTCATCCCACGTCGGGCACCTGCGAGTGCAACGACTGGGGCTGGTTGGTGCTCGCCAAGACGAGCTGCTCGGTGACCAATGCGGCCGGAGTGTGCGGCGGGCAGCGGCTGTGCACCGATCAGGGCCTGTCGCCCTGCGACGCCGCGACACCCGCGGCCGAGGTCTGCAACGGCAAAGACGACGACTGCAAGCTCGGCGCCGACGATGGGCTCGACCCCAAGGTGTGCTGTCACCAGAACGGCGACTGCGACGATGGCAACGCCTGTACGGCCGACACCTGCGCGCTTGCGACGTTCGTGTGCAGCTCGGTCGCGACCAACGAGGGCGGCTCCTGCAATGACGGCAACGTCACGACGGAAGCCGACACGTGCACCGCGGGCACGTGCGCCGGCAAGCCCAAGGACTGCTCCAAGCTGGCGGGCCCGTGCACGCTCGGCATCGTCAACACGGCAACTGGAGACTGCCAGGCCCAAGCCAAGGACAACGGGACCCTCTGCGACGACCTCGACGCCTGCACATCGTACTCCGACTGCCAGACTGGACAATGCGTTGGCGTAGGCCAGGCGTGCGTCGAGGATCGTCTGTCGGTTGCAGGCGGCGTCGCTCAGCGCCCGTCGATCGCGGCTCTCGGGAGCGGCTATGTGACACTGTGGGCCGGTGGCTTCGGACAAGGCAGCTCGCTGCGGCGCACGGACGCGGCCGGGAGCCGTCTCGACGAACAACAGACAATGGAAGGCCATCCACTCCGACTGCCCGTGGCCGCGCTGCCGTCGGGCGGCTACGCGACCCTGACCCTCGCCAAGCTGCCCAAGACCGCCTCGACCTGTTACCCCGGGGCCTGTCCGTGGAACACCTGGGCACGCACGGGGGTGCCGCTGACCATCGAGACCTGGGACGCGTCCGGGAAGCTCCTGCTCCAGGGCACACCCGGATCGATCGAGGCCGCGTGCTTCAGTGGGCCGGGCTCGTCCACCTGCAATGGGCCCTCCTTCGCGGCGGCCATGGCGCGCACGCTCGTGTTCTCGGACGGCTCGCTGGCCCTGCTCTCGTCGTGGCGTAACGGTTTCCTCAGCTATCCACTGTACTTCACCACGCTCGACGCCAAGCTCGAACCTGCCGGTGAGGCGCTGACCCTGCTCAACGCCGCGGACTTCAAGGGTCAGGCACTCATCGACGCGTCGGTCTTCCCCGACGGGACCGACCGCATCGGCCTGACCTGGGTCGCGGCCGACGGCGTGACCGTCATGGTCCGGACCCTCTTGAAGGCCGGGACCCCCGAGGCCGCGGCGACGACAGTAACCGTCGCACCGGACGCCGTAGGCGAGGTGCGCCTCGCCACGTTCAAGAACGGCCGCTTCCTCGTGCTCTGGCAGGCGTTCCAGCTCGATGGCGCTGGCGATGGGATTCGCGGCCAGCGGTTCAACGCGGACGGCTCGAAGCTCGGGGACGCGTTTGCCGTCAACAAGAATACCGCCAGCGATCAGCGGCTCGGCGAGGTCGGCGTGCTGTCTGACTATGGCTTCGTCGTGGCCTACGACGACGCGCTGGCGGACGGCGACGGCTTCGGCGTCGTCGCGCGCGCCTTCAACGCCTCCGCCGAGCCGGTGGCTAACCCCGTCCTTGTAAACGCCGTCCCCCAAGGCGAGCAATACGACTCGACACTGGCCGTTCTCCCGAACGACGAGCTCATCGTCGCGTTCCACGACGCCAACGGGGTCGGCTGGACGCGGCGCTTGTCGAAGGACCTGCAGCCAATTCCGGGCGCGGTCGAGACACGGGCGCATGACTCCATTCAGCAGGACCAGGCGCACCCGGCGGGGGCCGTCACGGCCAGCGGGACAGCGGTCGTCGTCTACGAAGGCAAGCCATTGGTCGGCAAGGCGACGGAGATCCAGGCCACGTTCACCAAGACTGCCGGCGGGGTGTTGGCCAAGGAGACCCTCGTCAACACCACGAGCGCGGGTGCTCAAACGACGCCGTCGGTGAGCGCGGGCGGTGCCTGGGCCGTCGTCGCGTGGACCTCCGAGGGTCAGGATGGCTCCATCGATGGCGTCTACGCGCGCCGCTTCAGCGACGCTGGCGCCGCGCTCACGGCCGAGATTCCCGTGAATGTGACGACCGAGGACTTCCAGACCGACCCGAGCGTGGCCATGGCCGCCGACGGGAGCTTCGTGGTCGCCTGGACGGCCTTCGCCGCGACGCCGTCGATTTCGGACATCACGGCGCGCCTGTATGACACCTCGGGTAAGGCCACCTCCGGCGAGCTCGTCGTCAATACGACGACTGCGCAGGTGCAAGACGACGTTGTTGCCGCCGCCGTGCCCGGGAAGGCGCAGTTCGTCCTGGCGTGGTCGGGCAAGGGCCTTGACGGCGACGGCGCGGGCATCGCCTTTCGACGGCTGAACGGCGACGGGAGCTTTCAGGGCGACGAGGCGTTCGCCAACCTCACGACGGCAGGCGATCAGCGTCACCCGACGGTCGCCGTCTCGGGCGCGGGCCGCATCGGGCTGTGCTGGGAGTCGTTCGCAGGCACCTGGGATATTCGCTGCCAGCTGTTCAAGCTCGACACGCTTGCCGTCGTGGGCCCAGAGCTCACGCCGCACGCAGTGACCAGTGGCCAGCAGCAGAACGCGTCGGCGTGCTTCACGCCCGCCGGCGATCTGGTCGTTGTCTGGCAGAGCGAGGACCTCGACGGCAGCGATCTCGGCCTTCAGCTCGCGCGCTTCGACGGCCAGGGCACGCCGGTTTCGCCGCGGGTGACCGTCAACCGAACGTGGCTCGGCGCGCAGCGGCGTCCATTCGTCGTGGCACAGCAAGGAGCGCTGTGGGTCGGCTGGGAGTCCGACGGCCAGGACGGCGACGGGCTCGGGATCTACACGCGAACGATTCCCGTGCCCTAGGACCCGAACCCGGCCGCAGGAAGGATCTCGCCGTCCCAAAGCCGTCGACAGAAGTCGGCCAACGGAAGCACCGTGATCTCTCCGTGCCTCAGTGGGTGTGGTCCGAGGTAAACCACGAATGCGGCCTCGATGGCCTTGGACGCCAGCAGGTGATTGAGCCCTCGACCGTGTTCCGGGCGCCAACGCTCGGTGGCCTTGATCTCGATGCCGACCACGCGCTGACCCCGGCTCCACACGGCGTCGACCTCGGTCTTGCTCGGAAGGGACCAATAGGACAAGGCACCACCGAGTCCAAGGATGTCGATGGCGGCCCGAAGCTCGCCCAGAATCAGAGTCTCGAAGAGCGGACCGCGCTCATCGGGGCCGAGCGGGTCGTAAACCCGACCTGTCGCGGCCCGAACGACGCCCGGGTCGAAAAAGTGCCACTTGGGATGCCCCGACTCACGAACCTTGATTGACGGAGTCCAAGGCCGCTGCCATTCGCCGATCAAGGTGTCCGTCAAGGTCTCAAAGTAACCCTGCACGGTCGTTCGCGCCACAGCCGCATCGCGGGCGAGGCCAGAGGTGTTGACGACCTGTCCGTTGCACAGCATCGCGACCTCCAGGAACCGCGTGAACGTCGCTAGGTCCTTGATCGTCGCGTCCAGCCGAACCTCCTGGGTCAAGTAGTTGTCGACGTAGGCCATCAGCAGTTCCGCCTTGAGCCTTCGGTCCGATTCCGCGACGATGGCCGGCAGTCCACCGAACGCAAGGACCTCGTCCACGTTGACGTCAAATCCTCGCTCGGCAATGGTCAGGGGGAAGAAGCGGCGATTGACGGCACGCCCGGGAAGCAGGTCGACGCCGACCCGGCGGAGCTTGCGCGCACTGGAGCCCGTGAGGGCAAATCGCCGCTGGTCGGGCGCTTCCGTGAGCAGCGCATGGACCTCGTTCAGCAGCCCTGGCAAGCGCTGAACTTCGTCAACGACGACCCAGCTGCCCGAGGGCAAGGCACGGACCTCGGCCGAAAACACGCCGGGCGAGCGAAGCAGTCGCGCGAGCTCGCGATCATCGAGCAGGTCGAACCAGCGCGCCGGAGTCGCGCCCTGCGGCAGGCACGCTCTTAGCCAGGTGGTCTTCCCGGTTCCGCGAGGTCCCAACAAGAAGAAGCTTCGGCTCGGTGGTTGGGCGATGCGTGCGTACATGGCCGGCAGAATGCATTGCAATCTGCCGGAGCACAAGCAAGGTTGTCCTTGTTTTCGTCTAGGGAAAAACACCAATGACGCCATCGTCAGCGCCAGTGAACGTCATCGTCTTGTCCTGTGGCGGCGCGCCTTTCGGGAGGTCTACGACGCGCTTGGCGGCGGTCATGGCATCGAAGAGCCAGAGCGCGTCGCCGGTGAAGCAGGCCAGGCAGCGGCCATCGGCGCTCACGTGATGCGGGTGGAGGAAGCCATTGCCCGGTGGAGGATCGTGAATGACGACCGAGGCGCCCGTCTCCGGCCGGGTGAAGTGCATCGACTGGCCGTCCACCCGGCTGACACCGGCGGGAGCGGCGCCGTAGTCGTCCTGAACAAACCCGAGGCCCTCGCCGCCGATGAGGTAGGTCCCGCCGCGTTCGACGACCAGAGTGTCATGGATGGCGCCCAGCGGGAGGCCGATCGGCTCCCACTGGGCGGCGTCGCGGCTACGCCAGACCCGCGCGACGTGGTCGTCTCGCAGGCCCATGACCTTCCGCCCATCGCCGTCGATGGCAACCTCCGGCGGCCAGGCGGTCGTGAACGAGGCGCCGGTCGCGAAGTGAAAGCGGCGTTGGCCCTGCGGCAGCACCAGCGTGAACGGGGTGGACACCGCCGAGCGGACATTGACGTTGGACACGAGCGAGCCCGCCGCGAGCAGCAGGGCCCAGCCCGATGGATGCAGGTCGTAGACCGAGCCGACCGTGTTCACGACGGCGTTGCTCGGGAACGTGGCGAGCGCGGTCGGCCTCTCGTAGGTGAGGTCGGGTGAGTCATAGCGCAAATACACAAAGCCATCTCCGAGCGCGTGCGGCATGGTGGTCGCCAGCTGGATCGTGCTGTGCGCCGTCTTGGTGACCGCTCCGTCGCACACACGCCACCAGTGGGGCTGATAAAGGTCCTCGATGGGTACGACGGAGAGCGCGGCGCCGTCGGTCGGGTCGGTGAACGGCAGGTACCCGTCGAGCTGGCTGAGCGTCTGACCGTCCGGCAAGAGCATCCACGTGTCGGCGTGCGGGCCAAAGCGGTGCCCGAAGGCGACGAGCCCGCCGGCCGAGGCCAACAGGCGGACATCGCCGCCCCAGTTCTGGTACGGCACGGTGCGCGTCGCGGCGCCGAGGAGGGCGCCCGTGGCGTCCAGGATAGCGACCTCGAGCGTGGCCTCCTTCGGGTTCGGACCGGGCGGCTTGTGGATGGCCGCCGCGGCGGTGATCGCCCCGCGGCTCGCGAGACGTGCATACAGCAGCGACCGCTCCGGGAACGCCGTGGCGAAGGTATGCAGCGTGACCAGGGCGCCGTCGCCTCGGACACCGAGCAACGCGTGCCCCCAGAAGGACCAATGCACGACGTGCGTGGCGGGGCCGGCTCCTTCGAAGCCGCACCCAGCCGTTGGCGCCTGCAGCGGTGTCTGCGGGACGGGGAGCAGGTCCGCGCACGTCGGGGGCGTGAGGTCGGCGACGAGGACTACGTCCAAAGGCGACAGGAGGTCCGCGGCACCGTCCTTCACCGAGAGAGTCACTGCGTCGCCATGAACGACGGCACCGGCGTCCGGCAAGACGAGCGCGCCGAGCTGTCCGGCCTCACCGCAGCCGCCGGCGGCGAAAAGCATGAGCAGTGGGAGACTGAGGCGACGCATCATGGGCCCGACTAGGGACAGCGCGGATCGCCGTTTTGGAACGCTTCGATGAGCTCGGGGCTCGCGCCGATGGGCTTACAGCCGTGGGTCGTCTCGCACACGAAGTCCCACTTCGCGGTTGCCGGCAGGTGGCACTCGGCGCACTTGCCGCCAAACTGGTTCTGCACGTCCGTCGTCCCACGGCTGACGATCGTCGTGCCCTCCTTGGCGACGTTCAGCGAGAAGAACTCCCAGTCGCCCAGGGTCGGGTTGAAGCCAGCCTTGCGCTTGACCATGGCCTCGAACGGGATGATCTGGAGCACGGTGCCCACGGGGTAGGCGCCTCCGGTCGGCGAGTTGGCCACGGCCAGCGCCTCATCGAGGTGACCGAGCCGATTCCAGAGGAAGAAGCGGCGCACCTTGGTGCCGGTCGTCAGGCAGGCGAAGTCGGTCGCCGCCATGTCGAGGTCTTCGGGTGGCGGCGGAGGCACGTCCGCCGCGGGCACGTCCGGCGTGACAGCGGCTGCATCGATGACGGCAGCTTCGGGCGCGAGCACGGCGGCCGTATCGAGCGCAGTGGCGGCGTCAGCGACCGGAGCGAGTGAGGCGGTCGACGAGCATGCGAGCGTCAGCAGCGATGACAGCCCAAGCGCGCCGCGAAAAGTGATGAGGTGCGTCAGCATCGCGACACGCTAGCGCGATCACGCTCGGCGGTCACGTGCACAACGCGGCGCGCGGTTCCTGGTGCGCAGCCACGCTGCTATGGTGGCGACACCATGCGCGCCCTCCCCGTCATGCTCCTGTTTCCGCTCGCGAGCTTCGCAGGCGTCATTCCGCCCGAACGGACGGTCGATTGGAGCATCGCCGGCTACCCCGGCGCACTCCCGCGTCCAGCGCTCCAGGTCGACGTCACCGGCTTTGGAGCCAAGGGCGACGGCAAGACCGCGGACCAGGGCGCCATCGCCGCGGCGATAAAGGCGCTCGGTGGACAACCGGGCGTGGTCTACTTTCCAGCCGGAAGCTACCGCATCACGGCCGCCGTGAGCATTCCGAGCGGGGTCATCCTGCGCGGCGCCGGGCCAACGACCGCGCGCATCGCGTGCGATCCGCCGAACTCGGGGACCTCGTGCCTCGTCGTCGGTGGCTCGACGGTGGGCGCGTTCCGGCCGGTCACCGGCGGCCTGACGAAAGGGTCCACGCAGCTCACGATGGCAGACACGGCGGGCCTCGCCTCGGGTGACTGGGTGGAGCTGCGCCAGGCCAACGGGACGTGGGACATCAAGCCGGCGAGTTGGGCCACCCACGTCGTCGGGCAAGTCGTGCGCCTGACGGCCGTTACCGCCACGACCCTCACGCTCGAGGACCCGCTCCGCATCAGCTACGACCCGAGCCTGGGCCCAGAGCTCATCGAGGTGAATCCGGCGCACGACGTCGGGATCGAGGACCTCGGGATCGACCGCGTCACGGATCCGACCCCGACCGCCGCAGGGAACAACATCAGCTTCACGTACGCCGTTCGTTCGTGGGTCGCCGGCGTCGACAGCAAGAAGAGCATCGGGTCTCACGTCGGCATCTTCCACAGCAGCCAGATCGAGGTTACGGGCAGCGCCTTTCAGGACGCCTATACCTTCGACGGAACCAGCACGCGCGGCTATGGCGTCACGCTCAACAACCACACCGGCGCGTGTCTCATCGAGGGCAACGTGTTCAGCCACCTGCGCCACGCGATGATGGCCAAGACCGGCGCCAACGGGAACGTGTTTGCCTACAACTTCTCCCGGGACCCGTTTCGCAGCGAAGTGTTCAACGACTTCGCCGGCGACATCAGCCTCCATGGGCACTACGCGTTCGCCAACCTCTTCGAGGGCAATGTCGTCGCCAACATCATCGTGGATCAATACTGGGGACCGTCGGGGCCGCACAACACATTCTTCCGCAATCGCGCCGAGTGGTACGGCATTATCATTACTCCAGACAACGCCTCCAACGACCAGAACTTCGTCGGAAACGAGGTCACCAAAGGCAAGAGCAACGCGCTCCTCGGGCTGGCCTACACCCTCTACTACGGGCCCAAGGGCACCGGGCACTTCGAGTACGGCAACAACGTGGCTGGAAAGGCAACGCCGAGTGGTACCGAGGCGCTCAGCGACGTCTCGTACTATCGGCCCGTCACGGCGGACTTCTGCGAGCTCGCCGCCGCATGGCCGTCGATTGGCTACCCAATGGCGTTGGCGAAGGGCACCAACCGGGCGCGCAGTCGGTGGGATGCGTCCTGGTCGCTCACATATCGGGCGCTGTGGACGGAGGTCGGGCCCGACGTGGCCATCCTCGACGGTGAGAGTGTCACGATCAAGGGACACACCGGCGGCGGCGCGGCCCCGATCGGCTCGGCGTGGTCCCCCGTCGCTGGACTCGCCACGCCGAGTGCGGCCCTGACGCTCGCCACGCCGGCCATGAGCACGACGTACGCGTTCACCACCACCGACGCGCTGGGATGCACGGCCAGCGACGCGCTGCACGCCACTGTGAACGGAACCGTCGCGACGCCCGTCATCGCCCCCGAGAGCGGGACCGTCCTCACGCTGCCCACGGTCACCATCACGGTCGCGACCCTTGGCGCCACCATCCACGTCACGATTGACGGCACCGAGCCGACCGAGGCCTCGCTGGTCGTCGCGGCGCCCTTCGCGCTGACGGGTGCCGGGACCGTGCGTGCGCGCGCCTTTCGACCCGACTTTGTCCCGAGCGCGATCGCGACTGCGGTCTATACGCTCGATCCCGACGAATGCGCGCTGGAGACCGACGGCTGTAGCGCCAATGCCGTGTGCACAAACCAGCTCGGTACGTTTGCGTGTGCTTGCCTGCCGGGCTATCACGGCGACGGCGTCTCGTGCGAGCCGAAATGCGGCGACGGTATTCCGACCATCGGCGAGGCCTGCGACGACGGCGATACGGACGAAACCAACGCGTGCCTCTCAGATTGTACCGTGAATGTCGTGTTGCCCGATCCGCCCGAGGCCGACGCCGGGGTCGCAACGCCCGAGGCCGCGCTCCCAGAAAGCGACGACGTCGGGCCAGCGCCGGTTGCCGAGGCTGGCCCCCTTGCCGAGGCTGCCGTCGTCGTCGAGCCACTGGAGATTGTGCCGGACACTCAGGTCGCGAGTGAGCCGTCGAGTGACGTCCCCGCCCGGCCGCCAGAGGCGGCGCTACCCGAAGCGACCAGCAGCGTCACGGTCGAGGTCACGGTGAGCCTTTCGGCGGAGACGGGCGGCTGCGGTTCGGGCGGACGTCCGAGCCTCATGGCGATGGCGCTGGTGGCCATGGCGCTGCTCGTCGCCCGGAGGCGAACTCGAGGCGTGGCGCGGCTTGCGTTCCTCACGCCGCATCGTACGATGCGCGACATGAACCGCAGCACCAAGGAGGCGCGATGAGGACCATCCAGGAAGTCGCTGAGAGACTCGCCGCCATGCACCGCGCAGAGGACCCCGGTACAACGCACGTCTTTCTGGCCAAGGGGGACGCCACACGTGAGCCCGAGGTGCGCCTCGTCGAGGTCTCCGAGTCTGTCGGACCCACTGGGGACGTCCTCCCGTTTGCATTTCTGCCGCGGGCCGACCTGGGCATCGACTTTCGTTCGGCGGTCGTCGTATTGAGCCTCGACGAGTGGGCGCAGATCAAAGATGGCCGGCTCAAGCTGCCGGAAGGTTGGGGCACCACAAGCGACCTGCAAGAACTCGCGGCATAAATGGCAGCGACGCCGAGCGAGTGGGCCAACGCGTATCTGTCGCAGGCGCGCGTCGACTTGGCTGCGGCGGCTCTTCTTGCCGAGCATCGTGGCCCGAGATCCGTGCTGGCGATGCTTCTGCAGATGGTGTTCGAGAAGCTGGCAAAGGCGGCTCTACTTCGCCAGGGGGCCGTTCACGTTTCCTGGGCGACGACCAGTCACGCCGCCGCTCGGGGCTTGGTGCGCGCGCTCCGTGTCCAGCGTCCGTTGCTGCAACCGATCGGCGGTCGCGAGGCGTGGCGTTCGGCACTCGACCTCGTTGACGAACTGGAACGGGCACACCCGCAGCTCGCGGCAGACGGGGCCCCGCGTCTTGAGTACCCATGGGAGGACTCCAGCAGCTTGGTACGCTGGCCCGAGCAGCATCTTCCGCTGTTGCGCCACCTGGAGCCAACGTCGACACGGGGCGCCCAACTCCTCAAGTTCGCCAGGATGCTCGAGCAGCGTTTCGACCAGGTCTTTCCGCCACGAGAGACGAGTGTTTCGTGATCGTCCGAGGAAGCCGGTAAGCGTGGCGGCCAGCGCCACATCGAGCTTCGGGCAGCGATGCCGGTTCAAGCTGCACGACGGCTGGAAAGCCACCGACAACCTGCACGAACCTCAGGGGTCACGGCGACTGCCGGGGCACCCGGGTGGGTGCCATCGCTCGTGTCGACGTGTCTGTCCCGGGCCACAGTGGTCGACGCTCGATGTGACACTCGATGCACCCGCGATGCTTGTGACCTGCGCTCGGGTCATGCTAAGGATTGAGGCATGGTCGGAGCCGGGGGCGGCCTCGCGTGGTTGCATCGGCTCCGGCGGGGGTTCAGTTCGTCCCGGCAGCAGGGAGGTCGTCGATGTTCGTCGCTACCGTAGCCCGCACCCTGGCCACATTGGTTCGGTCGCATCAGCAGTGGGCGCTTCAATGATTCTGGTTCTGTGCCACTGTCGCAGTGCTCATGGCGCTCGGATGTGGGCCAAGCGGAGGCTCCGGCTACGTCGGCGTCTCGGATGCCGTAGTGAGCAGCGAAGCAGTCGTCGAGGACCTCGAACTCGATCCAATTCCCACGACATGCGCGGACGGGTGTGGCGAGTTCATCGAGGGCGCAACGTGCCAGTGCGACGAGAGCTGTGCCGGCGAGGCGACGTGTTGCGCGGATTTCATTTCGGTATGCTCTGACTTCGTACTCGCCACCTCTGGGACACCAACGGGTGACCTGGACAATGCGTCGTACGAATGCGAGTCTGAGAGCGACTGCCCGGCTGGCTCACTCTGCGATGAAGGAACGTGCGAGGACGCTGGCGCGGACCTGGCGGCGAAGAAGTCACTGCCAGATTTGGCAGTGACCTCAGTCACTTGGCCGTCCTCAAGCGTGCTGAAGGTCGGGTCGTCGTTCAAGATCAAGTTCACGGTCAAGAATCAGGGGAAGAAGGCAGCCAAGGGCTTTTACAACTGTGTGGTCTGCGGCACCGGACCAGCCAGCGTCTCGGCAATTGGCAAATTCTGGAGAGCGAGTCTCGGTGTCAGCGCGACCGTCAACTATTCGTCCACTGTGAAGGTGCCTTTGACATGTGCAGGGCTGTCTTGGCTGAAGGTGCATGCCGATTGCACCGGCGCTATTTCGGAGTCCGTCGAGTCGACGGCGTCCAACACCAAGTCAAAGAGCGTATCGTTTCCCAGTGGCAGCCCCTCCTCCGGCAGCAGTGGGAACTGCCTCAAGGACAATGCGAAAGTCAGCTACTTCGGCGACAACACCATCACCTGCTCCGCCGAGAAGTGCTGCAGCGGCGAATGCTGGGCGAACAGCGCGGGCTTTTACGCACCCTCACAGGGGCAGTGCGGCAAGACCGGTTATTGCATTGGCTCCCACACCGTCAACTGCACGAAACTTAGCACAGGGAAACGCAAGTGCTGTCGAAGGTGGTGCAACGGCTTGGGTCCCGGCAAGGAGCTCGACATGGGATGCTCCACGTGGTAGCAGCGATGGGACGGCTGACGCCTGCCACTTTTGCGTTCGCGACATGCGCATTGGTGCACTGTGCTTGTTCGGGCTCAGGCACACGTGGCGCGGACGCAGGCCACAACGGCGGGACCACGCCAGTGGGCGCGATGGAGTCCTGTCGACGTCTGGAGTCGCAGCCGGGACAATTCGTCTGCATCCAGTCGGAGTCGATCTTCAGCGACGAGCCTGGGGTCGGCCTTCAGTCTGGCCTGCCAGAATCGAACCTGCCCACTACCGTGAGCCATCGAGTGGAGTACCTTGACCAGTGGGCACCGGAGATTTCGGACCAAGGCGAGTGCGCGTGGTGCGTCGCGCACGCAGTCACGCAGGCGATCGAGGCCCTGGTCGCGCGTGACGGCACCATGGCGACTCCCGTCTCCGAGCCACACCTGTGGTCTCTGGGTGACAAAGATGTGGCCCACTGTGACGGCGGCTGGAAGATCGACAGCGCGCTGGCAGTCGCACGAGCGAACAGGCTCGTCCCGAACGCCACGTGGCCCTACTCGGGCCTTGGCGGACTTCCGACCAAGGTACCTCAAATTCCGACCAACGTTCTCGACAGGGAATCGCAATTTCAAATTGAGGACTACTACGGCGTTGAGAAATCATCGGTCATTGGCCTGAAGAAGGTGCTCTCTGGGGGGTACAACGTGGTGTACGGATTGCCGATATTTCGTCGGGCGGGGTGGGACAAATACGTATCGGGTCCAGCGTGGAAGGATGGCGACATCGACCTTCGGGCGTCGACTCAGGGCGACCCGTCGTGCTCGGCAAAAACGTCGCCGGCCGAGATTTCGACTTGCAAGTGCTCTTCTAGCACGGACTGTCCAGACCTGGCACCGTTGTGCGCACGTGGCCGTTGCAGTGAGGGGCTCCACGCGGTTCTTATCGTGGGGTACACAGACGCGGACGGCGGCTGGTTCGAGTTTCGCAACTCGTGGGGATCGAAGTGGGGCCGTGGAGGCTATGGACGGATCTCCTACGGGCACCTGACGGCGTTCGGGCTCGGTGGAGCCTATCCGACGTCTCTCGCGGCCTGTCGCCCGCACGACGAGTGGAAATGCAGCTCCGGCGACATTCACTGGTTCGACAGCTGCGGCAAGAGTGAGGGGATCCACACGAAGTGCGCAGCGGGGTGCGCAGGCGACCTTCCCTATTGCAACGGGGCCACTTGCGAAGACGACCACTCGAGCCTGGGCTGTTTCAAGGGCGACGTCTTTTGGCTCGATTCGTGTGGCAATCCGACGACCGTCGGTCAGGCGTGTGGGCCAGGCCAGTCGTGCGACGCCGGAGTGTGCACCTGCGTGCCGAATTGTGGAGGTCGCGACTGTGGGGGGGATGGCTGCGGCGGTTCGTGCGGTGACTGCACGGCGGCCGGACTCGTCTGCGACAGTGGCAAGTGTGTGGTGGATTCCACGTTCTGCAAGGCGCTGTGCAACGGACACGGGAGTTGCTCCACTGGGGCTCAAGGCATGACTTGCGATTGCCACGTCGGCTACTCTGGGTCCACGTGCGAAACGTGCTACTCCGGCTTTGGACCCTATCCGACATGCCTGCCGCTGCCGAAGTACATCAACAACGACTTCGGTCCCTCGAACGATTCGACTGCGAGAGTCACCTCGGCGCCACTGCCCGACGGCGGCTTCGCAGTTGCCTGGCTCGGCATAAGTAAGAATCCTGACACGACGCCGTTTCCGCTTGAGGACGTCGCGTGGCATGCTGCGTGTTTCGATCAGACAGGTGCGTTCGTGTCAGGCCACGCCGATTTTGGAGGGTCGCGGAGCCTCTCGGCGCTTTCCGGAGGTGGGCTGGTCCTCGGAGGACATGCTGGATCAGGGTGCACAAACACCGGAACAGGGAAGTTTCCGATCTGGAAATGCGTCGACACGGTGGTCACCTTCGTGCGATTGAGCTCGGCATGCGAATTGCTGTGGACCCAGGGTTACGTACTTGGTGGCTTGCCCAGCGCGGGCCCCTGGAACGGAAGCAACGGCCAGGTCGCCGGAACGGCAAATGGCGAATTCGCCTACGCATTGCCGGGACTGTCCGGTGTCAACGTCGTGTTCTGCGACACGGAGTCGCCTCCCAAGTGCACGATTCACGATGTCGATCTGGGAGCCAATCTGAACGGCTTCGCCTTTGAGGCACTTTCGCCACTGACAGGGGGCGCGATGTTGCTGCTGGAATATCAGGTAGGCCCGGAACCCCAGATCTCATCTTGGACTCTGCTAAGCGACGGAACCATTGCCGCGTCGAAAGTGCCGATCACTGGGGGCAACGGGGGAAGCTACGCGCGCCTGGCAGCGCGAGCGGACGGGGGAGTTTGGGCGCAGTGGGTTGAGGACAAGTCAAGCGCACTATATGCGCGACGAGCGTCCGGCAAGGGTGAGTCTGTTGGCGGCACGGTCTCGGTGTTCAGTGCGTTGTCGCCGGCAATCAACAATCACGACATTGCGGTACTTTCGAATGACACCTTTGTCTCCGCATGGTACAAGGCCGACTACGCCCAGAAATCGTGGGGAGTCTATTTTCAGAGATATTCCTCGACTGGAACGAAGCTCGGTATTCCGGTAGAGGTGTCAACTCTACAAACCCCAGCAGGGCTGCTCGTGGACCTGACAGTCGTGGCGACATCTGATGGTGGCTTCGTCGTGGTCTACATGGGCGACTACCTGCCGACCATTGATCGGTATCCGCTCTACATGCAGCGGTACGACGCCGTGGGTCAGGTCAAGGCCGTGACCAATTGAGGGCCCTATTTAGCCGAGCAGTGGCGCTCGGTGGTTGCATCGGAAGCGCGTATCGGGAGTCGCCGTAGTTGCTAGCGCGACGAGCCCCTACCCCACCCCCGAATCCTCCAGGTCGTACGTCACGACACCCGTGAGAATCTTCGGAAAGAAGTACGTGCTCTTCTGCGGCATGCGCGCGCCGGTGAGCGCGACCGCATGCACGACCCTAGGGTCCGTCGGGCGCAGCAGCAACGCCAGCTGATACGCGCCGCTCGCGAGCTTCTGTTCGACCAGCGACTCCTGCTTGGCGTAGTCGAGGTTGGTCTGTGCGGCAAGCTGAGCGGGCCCGACGCCGAGCACGCGCTCGAGCACCAGCCCGTGCAAGACGCTCACGTCGGTCGACCGCAGCGGCTCGGTCGAAGGCAGGGCTGCCAGCGCGGACTCGCGGACGTCGTCCCTCAAGCGCAGCGTGAAGCCGCGCCCGGTGGGCAGGAGCACGCCGAGGGTGCCGGGGCCGGCGTGATGCATCGCGACCCGCACCGGCCGAAGCCCGCTCTCGGCGACGGGCGTGAGCATGAACCACTCACTGAGTCGATCGACCAGCAGCGGCAGGGAGAAGCCGGGCAGATCTCGCACGAGTCGGTGGATGGGATATACCACCGTGCCCGGGTCGGCCATGTTTGCGAGATAGATGGGCGCGAAGTCCGCGGGTCCTGTGGCTGCGCCGCGCGCCGCGCGCTGGAGATCGCGGTAATGAAGCATCGTCTCGTAGCGATGGTGCCCATCCGCAATGAGCAAGGTGCGGGAGGCGAAGAACGCGTGCACCTCGGCGAGGATAGCCGGGTCCGAGACCGTCCACACCGCGTGTGCCACGCCGTCGTCGCTCTGGGCGACGAGCTCGGGCACGGTCGCACGGGCGAGCAACTGGTCGACAGTATGGTCCGGGTCATCATAGACACAGAACACCTGGCTCGCGGTGGCGCCGCAGGCCTGAAACAGCCGCAGCCGATCCTCCTTGGGGCCGCTGAGCGTGTGCTCGTGGGGCAGGATGATGCCGCGGTCGAACGGCTCGAGACGCACGGCGGCGATGAGCCCCTTGCGCGTGACCGGCGTGCCATCGGGACCGGTGAACGTCTGCTGCTTGACGGTAAGCGTTGGAACCGCGTCGCGCACGAGCACGCCATCCCGGAGCCACTGGCGGTAGCGCTCGCCGGCCGTCGCGTATCTGTCGCCGGAGCTGACCTCCGGCAAATCCACATGCACGGCGTTGTGGGGTGAGCGGGCGGCGAGCCGGGCGCGCTCGTCGGGCTCAATGACATCGTAGGGTGGCGCAAGCAGCGTGCTCGCGTCCCGTGTGGCATCCAGCCGATACCGCAGGCCCCGAAAACCGCGTACGTCCGCCATGGCTACTCCTCCTGGGCCGGCTGGAGTGCCCCCGGCAAGGCCGCGATGAGGTCGGACGCCGTGAGGCTCTCTTCGCCCAGCCGCGCAGCGACGCGATCACCCGTCCGTCCGTGAAGGAACACCGCGAGCTCGGCGGCCTCGCGCAGCTCCAGACCGCGGGCGGCGAGCGCGCCAATCATGCCGGCAAGCACGTCGCCGGTCCCGGCCGTGGCCATGCCCGGGTTGCCGGTGCGGTTGATGGCCACGGGCGACTCCGGCGTCCCAATCAGGGTGCCTGCGCCCTTGAGCACGACCACGCTCGGGTACCGCTCGAGCAGCCCCGCGAGTGCGCCGAAGCGGTTGGCTTGTACCGTCGCCGAAGACACTCCCAGCAGGTGGCCCGCCTCGCCCGGATGCGGTGTGAGGCAGACGCGCGCGCCGTCGGGGACGAGCTCCGGCTGGAGGTGTCGCAGTGCGGTCGCGTCCACGACGACCGGGACCTCGGCCTCGGCAGCGGCGGCGAGCATGAGCCGCGTCACGGCAGCGCCGTCCTCGCCCGCCGAGAGGCCTGGGCCGAGGACGACGGCCGACTTGCCGGTGACGAGCTCGAGCAGGACCGCGGGATCCACGTCGTCGGGCATCCACGCGGGCTCGATCATCAGCTCGGGGAGTCGCCCTTCGAGCGCGGGCTGAATCCGCGCGTCGGTCGCAATCGTCACCGCCCCAGCGCCGAGCCGGAGCGCCGCCCAACCGCTGAGCAGCACGGCACCGCCCTTCCCCGGCGAGCCTCCGACAACGAGCAGGTGGCCGAAGTCACCTTTGTGCGCGTCGCGGTCACGCGGTGGCAAGAGCGGGTCGCCCCAGTCGTTGAACTGAGCCTGCGGGCCGACGTGCTCGAGCGCGTCGATGGGGATGCCGATGCCGGCGACGTGCACCTCGCCCGACAGCCGTCGGCCTTCACCCACCGCGAGGCCGCGCTTGGCGCACGCAAAGGTGACGGTGATGGTCGCAGCGACGGCGGTCCCGCGGACGGCGCCCGTGTCCGCGCAGAGCCCGGAGGGGAGATCCACAGCGACAATGGGCGTACCGAGCGCATTCATCTTCTCGATGACGGCGGCGCAAGTCCCAGTGACGTCGCTCGTGAGGCCCGTGCCGAAGAGCGCGTCGACGAGCACATCCGCGGCGCCGAGCGCATCCCCGACGACCTCGGCCTCGGGGTCGGGCACCTCGAGCACCGGAATACCGAGCGTATCAACAATGTCGAGTTGCGTGAGCGCGTCTCCCTTGACCTCGACTCGGGGCACCGCGAGCAGACAGACGACCTCGACGCCCGCGTTCGCCAGCGTGCGCGCCGCGACGAAGCCATCACCGCCGTTGTTGCCCTTGCCGCAGACGACCGTCACGGTGTCGCCGCCGCGCTCAGCCAGCAGCCGGCGCACGGCATCGGCGACGGCACGGCCGGCGTTTTCCATGAGCACGAGCGAGGGGATGCCCGCGTCCTCGATGGCGATGCGGTCCATCTCGCGCATCTCGGCGGCCGTCACGACCCAATTGCTCATGCAGCACCTCGACCCATGACGACGAGCATCTCTCGAACCGCCTCGCGCAGCCCGACGAACAGGGCGCGCGCGATGATGGCGTGGCCGAGGTTGAGCTCGACGATGGGCCCAATCGTCAGCAGCGCCGCCGTGTTGCGATAGTGCATGCCGTGTCCCGCGGCGACCTCCAGGCCGAGGCCCTGCGCGTGGTGCGCGGCCTCATGGACGCGGGTGAACTCGCGGGCCTGCGCCTCGCCAGTCGCCTCGGCGTACTCGCCCGTATGCAGCTCGACCGCGTGGGCGCCAACCGCGTGGCTCGCGTCCAGCTGGTACCGATCGGGCGCGATGAAGAGGCTCACGACGATGCCGGCCTCTCGGATCGGCGCGATGAAGGCGGCGAGGCGCTCGCTTTGCCCGGCGATCTCGAGCCCGCCTTCGGTCGTGCGCTCTTCCCGTCGCTCGGGCACGAGCGTGACGCGGCTGGGTCGAAGCCCGAGCGCGATGCGCTGCATCTCCGGCGTCGCCGCCATCTCGAGGTTCAGCGGGACCTCCAGCGTGCTCCGCAGCAGCGGCAGATCCCGGTCGACGATGTGTCGGCGATCCTCACGCAGGTGCACGGTAATCTGGTCAGCCCCGCCATCTTGGGCCAGCAGCGCGGCGTAGACCGGCTCGGGGTAAGGCGTGCCGCGTGCCTGCCGCAGCGTGGCCACGTGATCGACGTTCACTCCCAGCCGGACGGTCATGGCCCGATCTCCTCGCGCAGCACGGTGGCGATGTCGTCCGCCTGCCGCTGGATGGAGGCGCGGTCGAGGCCCTCGATCATCACACGCGCCTTGGACTCCGTCCCCGAGTAGCGGACCAGAACGCGGCCATCCTCGCCGAGCGCGCGCTCGACGGCGGCGATGAGCGCCGAGACGCGAGGCAGCGACTCGAGCGGCACCTTGCGCGCAACGGGGACGTTCACCATGACCTGCGGCACCGGGGTGACGACCGAGGCGAGCTCCGAGAGCGGCCGACCGGTCGAGAGCATGACGGTCAGCATCTTGAGCGCCGCGACGACGCCGTCGCCCGTGGAGGTGTGGTCCAAGAACACGATGTGCCCCGACTGCTCGCCGCCGAGGTTGTGGCCGTTGTTGCGCATGTTCTCGACGACGTGGCGATCGCCTACCTGCGCGCGCTCGAGTCGGATGCCCTCGCGCCGCAGGGCGACGTCGAGGCCGAGGTTGCTCATGACGGTCGCCACGACCGTGTCGTTCTTGAGCACGCCGGTGCGCTTCATGTGGATCCCAGTCACGGCCAGGATGCGGTCGCCGTCGACGACCTCGCCGTGCTCGTCGGCCACGATCACGCGATCGGCGTCACCTTCGAGCGCGATGCCGATGGAGGCGCCCGTGCGTCGGACCTCCTCGCACATGTGCTCCGGGTAGAGCGCGCCGCACCCGGCGTTGATATTGGTGCCGTCAGGTGCTGTGCCCATCGTGATGACGGTCGCGCCAAGCTCCTCGAAGACCGCCGGCGCCACGCGGTAGGCGGCGCCGTGACCGCAGTCGACGACGATGCGCACGCCGTCGAGGCGGAGGTGGGTCGGAAGGACGGCCTTCAGAAAGACGACGTAGCGGGCCCACGCTTCCTCGATGCGCTTGGCACGTCCGAGGCTCGCGCGCGTGGAGCCCACCTTCTCCAGCCGGTCATCGTTTCCGAGGAGAACGGCCTCGAGCGCGTCCTCCTCCGCGTCGGCGAGCTTGAAGCCGTCCCCGCCAAAGAGCTTGATGCCATTGTCGTAGTACGGATTATGTGAGGCCGAGACGACGATGCCGGCGTCGGCACGCATGCTCGTCGTAATGTTGGCGATGCCCGGTGTGGGCAACGGCCCGCAGAGCCAGATGTCGGCGCCCATGGAGCAGACGCCGGCGGCGATGGCCTGCTCGAAGATGTAGCCCGAGAGCCGCGTGTCCTTGCCGACGACGACGCGGGGGCGATGCCCGGCAGGCGCGCGCTCGCGCAACCGCGCGGCCAGCGCGCGACCGAGCTTGAGCGCGAGCTCGGGCGTCATGGGCCAGACATTGGCCTCGCCGCGAATGCCGTCGGTTCCAAAGAGCTTGCCCATGATCTACTCCGCCGCCTGGGGTCGAGTCAGCTCAGCCGGGCTGGGGTGCCCCGCGAACCGCGCGGACGACGTGTAGCACATCGGCCACGGCGGCGACATCGTGGACGCGCACCATCCGAGCGCCGAGCCAGGCGACGACGGCAACGGCGCCGAGCGTGCCAGCGAGGCGTTCGTCGACTGCCCGGCCCGTGAGCTTGCCGAGGAAGGCCTTGCGGCTCGGACCCACCAGCACGGGACGCCCGGTACCCGCCTCGAGCATCGCGGTCGCGCGCAGGAGCGCGAGGTTGTGCTCGAGCGACTTGCCAAAGCCGATGCCTGGATCGACGACGATCCCCTCCGGTCGTACGCCGGCGTCCATTGCGCGCAGGACGGCGTCATGGAGCACATTGCCGACCTCCATGACGACGTCATCGTAACGCGGCGCGTCCTGCATCGTCTGCGGCGTCCCGGCCATGTGCATCACGCACACGGCCGCTCGATGGCGCGCCACGACGGCGACCATCTCGGGAGCGCGGAGGCCCGAGACGTCGTTGACCATGACGGCTCCGGCGACGAGCGCGGCGTCGGCGACGGCAGGCTTCATCGTGTCGACGCTCACGAGGCCGACCCGAGAGAGCGCGGCAATCACCGGCAGGACCCGGGCGAGCTCGTCCTGCTCAGAGACCGGAGCGGCTCCGGGGCGCGACGACTCTCCGCCAACGTCCACGAGGTCCGCGCCGGCCGCAAAGAGCACCTGGCCTGCAGCGATGGCCGCGTCTGCCGTCGCAAATCGCCCGCCATCGCTGACCGAGTCCGGCGTGCAGTTCAGCACGCCCATGACGGCGCACCGCTCGGGTCCAAAGACACGGTCGCCAATGACGAGACGCGGGGCGCTCAGGTCTCTTCGCTGTTGGGCTTGGCGGGCAGGATGCTGGGCGTGGGCCGCTTCTCGCGGGGGGCGGCGGGCGTGGTGCCAGCCGCTGCGGTCGCGGCCGGATCCTCATGGTCGACGACCCGCCGCTTCTTGAGCTCCTCGACCGATACGCCGTCCATGATGAGCCGAAGCTCCGGCAGATCGAGCGTCTCGAGCTCGAGCAGGGCAAGCGCGATGGCATCCAGCGCTTCGCGGTTCTCCAAGATGAGCTGGCGCGCGCGCTCGTACTGCTCGGTCACGATGCGATGGACCTCGCGGTCGACGCGCACGGCCGTGTGCTCGCTCATGCCGTGGTGCCGCTGGATGTCGCGCCCGAGGACCAGCGCCTCGTCCTTGGAGCCGAACGCGACCGGCCCGAGGTTGCTCATGCCCCACTCGGACACGTACCGGCGCGCGAAGTCGGTCGCGCGCTCGATGTCGTTGCCGGCTCCGGTCGTGATGCGCGCGAAGACGATCTCCTCCGCCGCGCGACCACCCATCGCCATCGCGATGAAGTTGAGGATCCAGCCGTCATCGACCGAGAAGCGATCCTCGTTGGCCGTGTGCTGAGTGACACCGAGCGCCATGCCGCGCGGGATGATCGTGACCTTGTGGACCGGATCGTAGCCTGGAAGCTTCATGCCGACCAACGTATGACCGGCCTCGTGATAGGCCGTGAGGCGCTTCTCCTTTTCCGGGATGACCATGGAGCGCCGCTCTGGCCCCATGATGACCTTGTCCCGTGCGTAGTCGAAGTCCTCGTTCTCGACCACGTCCTTGTTGCGTCGCGCGGCCACGAGCGCGGCCTCGTTGACGAGGTTGGCCAGGTCCGCGCCGCTCATGCCAGGAGTGGCGCGGGCGACACCGTTCATGTTGGCGTTCTTGGCCAGCGGCACCTTGCGGGTGTGCACCTTGAGGATGGCCTCGCGGCCGGCGACGTCGGGCAGGTGCACGACCACGCGTCGGT
>SXGT01294144.1_pt1 | contig 38618 bp, 42 predicted proteins | sample 3176221 | NCBI WGS metagenome assembly SXGT01 (sample SAMN11356862, study PRJNA531348) | freshwater metagenome | isolation source: freshwater sample F1-120 | place: China: Fuxian Lake, Yuxi | collected 2017-12-25 | reverse complement strand
GCGGGAACTAACACCTCAAGCTAGCGCGTCTGCCAATTCCGCCACCCGGACTAAGGGATGGGCAAGGATAGCAATTGGATGAGATAATGGCGAAATGTCTCTCACTCAAGGCCTTGAAGATGAAGTAGTTCGTATCTGCCAAGATTTGATCAGAATTCCCAGCGTAAATTTTGGAGAAGGAAAGGGCAATGAGAAAGAGGTAGCGGAGTATGTAGCCGCCTCACTAGAGGAAGTTGGAATCAAAACAAAGATTTATGAATCCGCGCCAGGGCGTTGCAACGTCATGGCAAGAATCTCAGGTCGTGACTCTTCCCGTCCAGGTTTGGTAGTCCATGGGCATTTGGATGTCGTACCGGCAAATGCCAATGACTGGAGTGTGGATCCTTTTTGTGGCGACATCATCGATGGTTTTATCTGGGGTCGAGGCGCGGTCGATATGAAAAATATGGATGCAATGATCATTGCGACCGTCAGGGATTGGTCGCGAACTGGGTACGTACCTCCTCGCGACATGGTTCTTGCCTTCTTTGCAGATGAGGAGGCTGGCAGCATCCTTGGCTCTCATTGGATGGTCGATAACCATCCACAACTATTCTCGGGCTGTAATGAAGCGATCTCTGAAGTGGGTGGATTCTCGGTTACGGTGGCAGATGGTAAGAGGTTTTATATGATCGAGACAGCAGAAAAAGGTATTCACTGGATGAAATTGACGGCTCATGGCAAAGCTGGACATGGCTCGGTTATGAATCAGGAGAATGCTCTTACTCGACTGAGCGAGGCGGTAGCAAGAATTGGTAGCTATGAGTGGCCTCAGCGCTACAGCACAACGGTGAAGGCTCTCTTAAAGAAGGTCGCCTCCGTTACGGGAAAAACCTATGATGAAAAAGATCTACGTCCCTTACTTCTTGAGATAGGTAATGCATCGCGAATGATCGGAGCAACTCTTCAGAACACAGCAAACCCAACAATGTTGGAGGCAGGTTACAAAGCCAACGTGATTCCAGGATCGGCCAGTGCCGTCATTGATGGTCGCTTTATCCCTGGCTTTGAGGATGAACTCACCGAGACGATTACGCAACTTGTCGGACCCCATGTTGGTATCGAGACGATTACGCGTGATATCGCTCTAGAGGTCCCATTTGAGGGTGAGCTTGTTGATGCAATGTGTGCGGCGATAATCAAAGAGGATGCTCAGGCGATACCTGTCCCCTACCTTATGTCTGGTGGTACCGATAACAAGGCACTGGCACAGTTGGGTATCGTCGGATATGGATTCTCACCGCTAAAACTTCCAAAAGAGTTCGATTTTGTCGCTATGTTCCATGGCGTCGATGAGCGGGTTCCGTTGGAGGGTTTGACCTTTGGGGTTCGCGTTCTCAAGGACTTCTTAGAAAACTCTTAAATACTCACATCATCGAGTGCGCTGCGTACAACATCGGGCAGAGAGATTTCCTCGCTCTTTAATAGGCCTCGCAGCTGTGCCCCTGTGCGCGCCCCAACTATCGCGCTGGTAACTCCTGGAGCATCCCTTACCCAGGCAAGAGCTACCTCTAGTGGTGAATAACCTAAACCCGAGGCTGCGACGGCAACTGCCTCGACTGTGCGGGTGCTACGCGCATCCAAATATGGCTCTATATGTTTTGCAAAGTGCGGGGCCGCTCCACGTGAATCACTTGGAATTCCATTTCTGTATTTTCCTGTCAGAACACCACGCGCAAGTGGAGCCCAAGCGAGAAAACCGACGCCGCAATTTTGTGAGGCTTCGATAATCTCTATCTCAGCCTCCCGATTTAAAAGAGAGTATTCGCTTTGAATAGTCGTGATCGGGGCCTTCATTGGGTTTGCCTGTTGCTTGGTCGCACTACGCGCCAACTGCCAACCAACATAGTTGCTTACACCAACGTAACGGGCTCGCCCGCTTGTATAGGCATAGTCCAAGGCGGCTAGGGTTTCATCGATTGGAGTGAATAGATCCCAAGCGTGTAACTGCCAGATATCTACAAAATCACTTCCCAGGCGTGTCAGTGATCTATCGAGTTCGGCGATCAGTGCAGCACGAGATGCGTTCACACTTCTGATTCCATCTGGAAAGCTCAGACCAGATTTTGTTGCGATGATCACGTCATCACGATTGACTAGGGGACCAACTAGGCCGCCCAACACCCGCTCACTATCGCCATCGCCATAGGTATTGGCTGTATCTAGGAAGTTACCGCCGGCATCTATAAATGCGCGACATTGTTCAGCGGCCTCATGCTCATCGGTATCCCGACCCCACGTCATCGTGCCAAGGGCCAATCGTGAGAGCATCAGGCCGCTGGTGCCTGCTCTCCGTAATTCCATGAGACGACCTTAGCAAGGCGTCAGCTATAAACCTGCGATAGCCTTGACGTTATGCAAGTAGTTCTGATTCGACATGCGCACTCTGAGGCCAACGCCAAAGGAATTCTCTCAGGGCGTATGGCAGGGGTAGCACTTTCGCCTACTGGATTGCTCCAAGCTGAGGATCTGATCTTACGATTGGGTGCAATCAAGGTAGCTCAACTGCGGATTAGTCCCCTTGAACGCTGTGCACAAACGATAAACCCCTGGTGGCAGATGGTAGGACATGTAAAGAATCCCTCAGTAGAACTCCAGGAGGATGAGAATCTTATAGAGGTTGATTACGGCAATTGGAGCGGTAAAAAGTTATCGGTCTTATCGATGAACCGGTTGTGGAAAACAGTGCAAAACAATCCAAGTGCGATGTATTTTCCATCGGGTGAAGGGTTGGCTGCGATGCAAGAGCGGGCGATGCGCGCTATCTATGGCTCACTTTCCTCCAAGAAAAAGGGGGCAACCGTGCTGGTCAGTCATGGAGATGTCATCAAATCCATCGTTGCCTCGTCTTTGGGGATGCATCTTGATGACTTCCAGCGCATCGTGATTGACCCAGCATCTGTGACTATCATCGATTTTAGTGGAAACATGCCCCGTCTCTTGCTTCTCAATGATTCTCGATCTCAATTGGAGAGTTTTATCAATGCTCCTTACCGCAAACGTAATCTGCTGGGTGGGGGCGCGGGTAGGTGAGCTTCATATTTGATTCAGTCGATCGGTTCATAGCCGGTACGGTTGGGGCGCCCGGGGAGCGTGCTTTCTTCATACAGGTTCGTTTTGCATCTCGATTAGTCACCGTTGCACTTGAGAAGGTACAGGTCGCCGCCTTGGCACAGCGGTTGGAGATGCTCATCAGCGAATTACGAAGGAGCAATCCCTCACTTCGTACTTCGTCTTCTTCTCGTGATGATGAACCTCTGGAGGTTCCGATTGAGCCCGAATTTGAGGTCGGTGCAATCTCTATTGCCTGGGATGAAAGTGAGGTCAAAATCAGTATTGATCTCTTTGAGATGACAACAGCGCAGGAGGAGTCGGCAAACTCACTGAGAATATATGCCGACATCCCAACCTGCGCCGCGTTTGTTAAACGATCAAAGGCTCTCGTGAATGCAGGTCGTCTTCCCTGCCCATTCTGTGCCATTCCTATAGATCCAACAGGCCATCTGTGTCCGAGGGCTAATGGTTATAGACGCTAAGAAATCGCTTATACTCTTTGGAGAGATGAGTGTGACGGGGCGTCTTATCGATGCTTCAAATGCGACTTTGTATGCCACGGTTTGCGATGAGAGTAGAACGATGACATGTATCTACAAACCGGTTGCAGGAGAGCGTCCATTGTGGGATTTTCCAGATGGTGGATTAGCTAACCGCGAATATGCAGCTTATTTGGTCAGTGAGGCTATGGGCTTCGATGTAGTGCCTCTTACAGTTCTGCGAGAGGGTCCATATGGATCCGGGATGGTGCAAGAGTGGATAGATATTGATGAATCAATTGATCTTGCTGAATTCTTCTCAACGGATTTACCTTCCTTACGTGCAATGGCCATCTTTGACGCCGTGATTAATAATACCGACAGAAAGATCGGACATTTGCTCCCGTCACAGAATGGGAAGTTGTTTGGCTGTGATCATGGTGTCACATTTCACAGCGATGACAAATTGCGAACGGTGCTCTGGCAATGGGCAGGGGAGAAGTTGACGGGCACTGAGATCGATCAGCTTCACAATGGTTTAGATCTGGTCAATGGCCAATTAGATCTCTCGCCATATTTAAGCCCACCTGAGATCAAGGCTCTCACGCTGCGCCTCAAGAGGCTTCTTGCCTCTGGTGTGATGCCTGTTCCTAGCGCGGATTGGCCACCTGTCCCGTGGCCGGCATTCTGATTCAACTCTATCTAGAATAGGTCGATGAAATCTTGGGAAAGTGCCCACGCGCCCGAGATCGATCCACGCCTGGTGTCTACAACCCTTGAGCTGACCAACTCTCGTACAGGTATCAAGGAGCCAGTTACAAGAAAAGACGAGTACACCATGTATGTCTGTGGGATTACACCCTACGATGCAACGCACGTGGGTCATGCGGCAACATATGTGAGCTTTGATCTCATCAACAGATATCTTCTTTCACAGGGTTCAAAGGTCAACTACGTCCAAAATATCACCGATATTGATGATCCGCTTTTGGAGCGAGCAGTGCGCGATGGGCTGGATTGGAAGGAGCTCGCTACTTCACAGATAGAGCTTTTTCGCAATGACATGCAGGCACTCCGTGTCCTTGCGCCAACAGATTATGTCGGTGCCGTGGAGTCGATACCTCTTGTCATCGATGCAATCGAAATATTGAGAGATCGTGGTGCGACTTATACGATCGAGGGAGATCATTATTTCCATAACTCTCCAGAGACTGGCTTCGGTGGTTTGGCACATCTGGAGCAGTCAGAGATGGAACTTATTTTTTCGCAACGAGGAGGAAATCCACAGCTGGCAGGCAAGTTAGGCCCTCTGGATTGTTTGGTCTGGATGGCACAGCGAGAAGGTGAGCCGGGTTGGAGTACAAGCATTGGTGACGGACGCCCTGGTTGGCATATCGAATGCACGGCCATAGCAATGCACTATCTGACTGGGGATAATCGGCAGGAAAGCCTTATTGATATCCAAGGTGGTGGTAGCGATCTGGTATTTCCACACCATGAGATGTGTCGCTCACAAGCTAGGGTGCTGACGGGAAAAGAGTTAGCAGCACACTATGTTCACACAGGGATGATCGGCCTTGATGGTGAAAAGATGAGTAAGAGCAAGGGAAATTTACTCTTTGTCTCGAAGTTGATTGAGCAAGGAACACATCCGATGGCACTACGTTATGCCCTGATGAGCTCTCACTATCGCCAGGATCGTATGTGGAGCCAAGAGATGCTCATAGAGGCCGAGAAATCCCTCAAATATCTCTCTGGTGCTCTGTCAATGCCGAGTGTTCATGAGACGGATTCACTTTGTGCCCAGATTGCTGATGCTTTGGCTGATGATTTAGATACGCCAAGAGCTCTTGACTTATTGCAAGAGTGGAGCCGCTTAAGTGTTGAGGGATCATCGGGAGGAGATGCGATGCAATTGCGCGATACGGTAGATATGTTGTTGGGGCTTCGCCTTTAATCCTTCGAACGACGGCGCAAATAGCGTTCAAACTCTTGTGCAATCATCTCACCCGAAACATCCGGGATCTCAGCGGCATCCTTGGACTCCTCTAGCGCCTTCACATAGTCGGCAACATCCCTATCCTCTTTGGCAAGGTTATTTATCTCGATCTCCCAAGCATCCGATGCTGCAGCGAGTGCGGACTGCGGGATGGATAAATTGAAAAAATCCTCGAGCCCGTGAATTAGTGCTAGAGATGATTTCGGTGATGGGGAGTTTGAGGCGTAATGGGGGACAGGGGCCCACAATGAGATCGAATCAATTCCACGGCGCATACAATCCTCATGAATCACGCCAAGAATTCCCGTAGACCCCTCATAGCTTGAAAGTTCAGCCCCTAGACGCTTTGCAATCGATGCACTAGCTGCCGTCAGATTCACTGAGATGGGGCGGCTATGAGGAGTATCTGCAAGCAATGAGCCAAGTGTCACAATCATCGAGACTTCAAGGTCATCGGCTAAGTCCAGGAGTTCGTGTGTAAATGTCCTCCACCGCATTGAGGGTTCTGCCCCCTTGACGATCACAAAATCACGTGAAAGATGAGGCAGGATAAGTCCAAAAATCGAGGTGCCTGGCCAGACGATGAAGCGGGCCTGAAGTTCATTTAAGCGAGTTACAGGGCGATTGACTTGAAAGTCATAGAAATCTTCGGATTCAAGCTCGGCAATTAACTCAGGCGCAACTTCGTAATCAGTAAAACTCCAGGCACCTAAAAGATGATCCAGTGCACCTGAAGCAGCCTCTCCAGCATCACTCCATCCCGAAAATGCCATCACCATGACGGGATTGCGTAACAGTGGGATCTGATGTATCTGCATAGCCTCAAACCTTACGGTACGCTCGCGCAAGTGAGGAGTTCTGATAATCGTGGTTTTTTTCAGGCCATCTTCTTTGATATGGATGGACTTCTCGTTGACTCAGAGCCATTGTGGTTGGAGTCAGAGCGCCAAGTCACTGCAGCTTTTGGCTACACCTGGTTGGACTCTGACCAAGTGGCCTGCTTGGGGGGACCCCTAACTCGCGTTGGCGAGTATATGTCCCTCAAATGCAACGGGAGTAGATCTCCTGAGTACTTCACCCAAGAGCTCATCAAGGTTCAATGTTCGAAACTTCGAGGTCGTACGCCCTTGATGCCTGGTGCCATCGAACTCGTCAGAGAGCTGAGCAAGAACGGAGTTCCAACTGGGCTTGTATCGGCCAGCCCACGATCCATTGTCGATGTCGTTTTGGAGAATTTGGGCGGAAATCCCTTCCCATTCTCGATCAGCTGCGATGATGTTCATCAGACCAAACCACACCCGGATGCCTATTTATTGGCCGCTCATACATTGGGGGTAGAGATCTCCCAATCACTGATTTTTGAGGACTCGCTCACCGGGGTTGAGGCGGCAAAGGCCAGTGGGGCTTGGCTCATAGCGGTGCCACATCTAATAGTTGTTCCTGAGAGTGAACGTGTACGAAGTATTAGGAGCTTGGAGCAGCTCTCTTTTTCGAAGCTGCAGGAGCTTTACCAGGACTTCCAGATAAAAATTTAATTATGTGCCGGACAGATAGTTTTGAAGAAGCACCAATCACAAAGTTTGCTTGGCTTTGGTGGCCAGTACTCCTTCTCAATTGAGATAAAGATATCTTTGGCCGTCTGATGTAAGGATTTTTCAGCATCTTGGAGATCGGTTGGGGTCGGATTATTCTTTAGAATCCTCCCATCTCCAAGATAAATGAGTTGGAGAAGACGGGGAAGAACCTTGTGTGTCTTCCAATATAGGAGTGCATAAACACGTAACTGAAAAAACGCTTTACCCTCCCAGCCTGCCCGTGGTGCCTTTCCTGTTTTATAATCCACGATCCGCACCTCACCAGTTGGAGCGATGTCCAAGCGATCAACGTATCCATGAAGATATACATCTGGAGTAAAGTCACTCTCTAGATGCAACTCTCGATGCGTCGCCTCAAAGGTATCTGGTCGCTCGAGTGTGAAGTATGTTTGCACAAGTGCCGATGCCCGGTCTAGCCACTCTTTTTCATCACTGACCATCTGTGCTAACTCTGGTTTTGCCGCGACTTGGGCGCGCCATCGAGAGGCAAGAAGTTCAACTGCTGTACTCACCGTTCTCTGGTGCGGGATACTTTCGAAGAGATCGTGTAGAACGGTATGAACGAGAGTTCCCCGCTCGGCATCGAGATTGGGTGGCTGTGGGAGCTTATCAATCGAACGGTACTTGTAGAGTTGTGGACAGTTCGTATAATCCCCGACGCTGCTCGGTGATAGGCGAAGCCGGGGATCATTACTCACGTGTTGCAAGATACTCGTACTCCTGCCTAAATTTTCGCCTAAGATACCCTCGTGTCTAATCTTGGGTATTTCGCTGCCGGTGATCGCATTCAATTGACTGATCCCAAGGGCAAGATGTATAGCTTTACCATCGAGGCTGATAAAGAGTGGCACACGCACAAGGGTTGGATTACTCATAACGAGCTGATCGGTCTTGCTGAGGGCTCAGTCGTCAGTACGAACGCAGGATTGAAGTTCACGGCATTTAAACCCCTTCTTGCCGACTTCGTCCTCACGATGCCTCGGGGTGCAACGATTATCTATCCCAAGGACGCCGCGATGATTGTGGGGTTGGCCGATGTATATCCAGGGGCCCGTGTTCTAGAGGCCGGAGTCGGCAGTGGTGCACTCACCATCTCACTTTTACGGGCGGTCGGAGGTGGCGGCAGTGTCCACTCAGTAGAGCGGCGTGAGGATTTCGCCGCACATGCACAGGCAAATATTGCAAGTTACTTCGGTGGCGCACCAGCTAATTGGAGCTTGATTGTTGGGGATCTTCAAGACCAAGAGGTCGGTGAAAACTTCGATCGAGTTATCCTGGACATGCTCTCGCCCTGGGAGTGCATCGATTGTTCGGCCAGGGCGCTACGTCCAGGGGGTGTCTTGATGGCCTATGTCGCAACGACAACACAACTATCAGTGACCGCTGAGGCTATAAAGGGCGACGGGCGTTTCACAGAACCAGAGAGTAGTGAGACGATCGTACGAGGTTGGCATCATGAGGGGCTGGCAGTTCGGCCCCAACAGCGCATGATTGCTCACACTGGATTTCTCATCCAATCACGCAAGATGGCACCAGGGGTGGAGGTCCTTGCCCGTAGGCGCAGGCCAGCAAAGGGAGCATACGATGTCGCGCAAGATTGAGCGCTTAATCAATCTTACGATCGCCCTGCTTGCGACAAAGAGATATCTCACGAAGAATCAGATTTTCGCATCGGTAGAGGGGTATGAGGGCAGTGCCGAAGCCAAAGAGCGTATGTTTGAGAGAGATAAAGATGATCTTCGAAACTTGGGCGTGGCCATTGAATTGGGTAGTTTTGATCCCCTCTTTGAGGATGAGGCTGGATACCGAATTGCCCCGGAGGGTTATGCCCTAGACCTTGGGGCAATCACTGGTACCGAGATCGCCCTACTCTCCTTGGCGGCAGAGGCGTGGAAGGGAGCAGCGCTGGATCAATCTGCACAAAGCGCTTTGACAAAGCTCCGCTCAATGGGTGTGGACTCTGATCTTGATGCACTACCTGCACTGGCACCTCGATTGATGGCTACTCATGCTGGCTTTCAAGTTATCACAACGGCTATCTCAAAGAGGGAGAGGATTTCATTCTCTTACCTATCTGAATCATTAAAATCAGAGCTACGCACAATAGAGCCATATGCGATAGCAACAAAAGCTTCCCACTGGTACGTCGCCGGACGCGATATTTCGAAATCTGCGATGCGTACCTTCAGATTGGATCGCATAGACAGTGAGGTAACAACGAGTAAGAATGGTAGCGGTTATGAGATTCCTCCCGACTTTGATCTTCTGGCCAGCCTTGCCCTTGAACAGAGTGCGCACATTGCCAGAGTTGATATTCGCAAAGGTAAAGCACATCTAATGCGCAACGCTTCTCTCTCAATAGAGGATAAGGGAGAATGGGATCAAATCACTATCAACTATCTTGATTCAAGGAGTTTGATTGATCTTCTGCTGTGGCACGGTGATGATGTACTTCTGATCGCCCCTGAAAGCCTTCGTATGGAATTGATCGACCGAGTTCAAGAGATCATCGACCTTCATGTCTAAACCTTCACAAAGCTCTCTTGGACGTACCGCCCGGCTTTTAGATCTGGTGCCCTATCTAGCATCCCATCAGGGTATTGCGCTCTCGCATCTAGCGCAGGATTTTTCTGTCACAGAGCCCGAGATGATCGCAGATTTAACGACTCTCTGGATGTGTGGTCTGCCTGGATATACACCCCTTGAGCTTATGGACCTCTCCTTTGAGTCGGGTTTTGTGACTATACGCAACGCCTCGACCCTCTCAAATCCCCGAAGGCTCAGCGAAGAGGAGATGATCGCCCTTCTGCTTGGTCTTGATCTGGTTATTGAATCCCTACCCAGTGAGAGAGAGGATCTGCGTGTAATCGCCGCCGATCTTGTAGCTAGGTTATCGAGTCGAGTCAGCGTCCCAACCAAGTTATCGGCGAAGCCCTCTACACCTGGCTCGGTACGCGCTGTAATACAAGATCTCTTGCAGAAGAGGGGTGCACTAGAGATCCTCTATCACTCCTCCTACTCAGATACCGTGACTTCTCGGGTTGTAACGCCTATTGAATTTCGGGAGGAAAATAATTTCGAATATCTATGGGCTTTTTGTCAGAGAGCAGGGGGATTTCGCAGTTTCCGTCTTGATCGTATTCAATCGGCCCAACTCAGTCAGATGCCCACATATGAACCGGAATCACCGGTTCAAGACAAGGCCGCTACGATCTCCTACACGCTACGAGCTCATTCAAGGCCAAGACAGATCATGGAGCGATTTGGAATCGATAAGAGTGATTTTGCCGGGGATCTTCCGGCCGCCTCCTTTTCGTACGAGTGGATCCGGCGTTCGATTCTGGCATGTTCAGGCAGTGTGGAGCTTGTGCAGCCAGCCTCTGTACGAGCGCTGATACTCCATTCGGGTAGAGCGATATTGGAGCGTTACAAAGCAGGCTGAGTTCGGCTATCGCTTGGCCCTGGCTCTGCGGTAAACTATGCTCACCACTTCATCAGCGACTAGGGAGCAAGCCTCATGGGTTTTCGAAATCCTACGACCATCATTATTCTTCTCACCGTAATTCTCGTCCTATTCGGGGCAAAACGTCTTCCAGACTCTGCTCGTTCTCTTGGGCGCTCAATGCGGATTTTCAAGAGTGAGATCAAAGAGATGAACAATGATGAAAAAAGTCCCGAGGATGAAAAAACTTCCGAGAAATAAACTGTGATGGCGTCGAACCTTGACGCTCGGATGCCTCTGCTTGATCATCTGCGAGAACTTCGCAAGAGAGGTTTTCGCGCCGCAATCATAATCGTGTTGGCTTCTGGAATTGGTCTTTTTTTCTACAATGAGATCATCACCCAACTTGCCGTTCCTGTCTGTGATCTCAAAGCGGCACAGGCCTCAGGGGCTTCGAATTGTGGGGCTCTCTATATCAGTGGAGTTCTAGGTCCTCTCAACCTTCAGATTAAGGTAGCGATACTTTCGGGGCTCATCGCCTCTGCACCTCTATGGCTCTACCAATTATGGGCCTTCATAGCCCCTGGTCTGCATCGAAAAGAGAAACGCAACTCAGTGCTTTTTATAGTTTCAGCAACTCCTTTCTTTGCACTGGGAGCGACTCTGGGCTACTTGGTCCTTCCAGTAGCGATTAGAATTCTCTTCGGTTTTACACCCAGCGCCCTTACAAATCTCGTTCAGTTTGATGACTACCTCGATTTTGTCTTAAGGATAATCTTGATCTTTGGCCTTGCCTTCGAATTGCCCGTCTTTCTTGTCACACTCAATCTGATTGGAGCCATCAGGGGAGAGACGATACTCAAGCCCTGGCGAGTGTGGATTTTTTCCATCGTTCTCTTCACAGCGGCCTTCACACCAACGGGTGATCCGATTACCATGCTTCTTCTAGCTGGACCCCTGTGCGCCCTCTATTTTCTCGCAGGTGGCATCGGTGTTATGGTCGATAAGAAACGCGATAAACGCGCTGCACAGATGCCAACGGGTATCGCACCTATTGAATCTGCCACCCCTATCGAGTGATAGCGCGATAAGGTCGCCTTATGTGGGCCTTGGTAATAAACCCATCGTCTGGGTCGGGAAAAGGCCTGAGAGTAGGGCGCAACGTCAAAGAGTTTCTCGTTGAGCATAGCTTAGAGCACGAGATAATTGCAGGCGATTGCACCAGTAGTGTTCGTAGAAATCTCTCTAGTTTTCTAGTCAAACATCCCGATTGCTCTGGGGTTTTTAGCGTTGGGGGAGATGGCACCGCTCATGAAGTAATGCAGGTGACCACCCCTCTTAAGGTGCCGCTTGCAGTGATCCCTGCAGGTTCTGGAAATGATCTGGTTCGAGCGCTGGGCTGGCCTTTGGATGATGTAAGTGATTATCTAGACAAGATCATCTCTACACCCTGTACGAGCATCGATCTTGGATACGCTCAAGGTCAGTGGTTTGGCGCCGTTCTCTCAACCGGCTTTGACTCTCTCGTCAATGAGCGGGCGAACAGATTGTCATGGCCTCGGGGGGTGATGAAATACAACGCAGCGATCGCCATTGAACTACCACGATTTCGACCCCGCCACTACGAGATTAGGCTGGATGAGCAAGTAATCTCAACAGGGGCGATGCTAATCGCAGTTGCCAATGGAAGTAGTTATGGCTCTGGAATGTTGGTATGTCCTGAGGCCACGATGATGGATGGTTATTTTGATGTGATGATCCTTCATCCCGTTTCTAAATGGGAGTTTCTCAAGGTTTTTCCACGCGTCTTCAAAGGCAGCCACATCACCCATCCAGCGGTCCAAATAGTTCGTAGTAAGACTGTGAGGATTAGCGCCGATGCCGTTGCTTACGCAGATGGTGAGAGGCTTGGCCCCCTTCCTGTTTCGGCACGGTGTGTTCCGGATGCAATGCGAACCTGGGTAGCATGACGACGCCTGCCCAAAACTACGCTGCGGCCAAGGCGCGAAACGCCCATCCGATCACTCAGGCGTTTCTAGCCACCTTCAGTTTCGAGTTCGACAGTTTCCAGATAGAGGCATGTCAGGCTCTGGAGCAGGGAAGCGGGGTACTAGTTGCTGCGCCCACCGGGGCTGGAAAGACTGTCGTGGGGGAGTTTGCCGCATATTTCGCCCAACATCAGGGGAAGAAGTGTTTCTACACGACTCCGATAAAGGCACTATCTAATCAAAAATACTCCGAATTCGTCGCAAAGTTTGGGCCGGACAGAGTCGGACTCCTTACCGGGGATACCAGTATCAATGGTGAGGCAGATATATTGGTAATGACAACAGAGGTGCTTCGTAATATGTTGTATGCGAGCTCTTCAACTCTTGCCAATCTTGGCTATGTTGTTATGGATGAGGTTCATTATCTTGCAGATAAGTTCCGTGGTGCAGTCTGGGAAGAGGTTCTCATCCATCTTATGGAGGCTGTGCAGGTGATCTCACTATCGGCCACGGTGTCAAATGCAGAGGAGTTCGGTGAGTGGCTTGGTGAGGTGCGTGGAGATACGTGTGTCATTGTAAGTGAGATTAGGCCGATCCCGTTGTATCAGCATGTGCTCATCGGTAATCGCATGCTTGATCTCTTCGAGAAACCTGGAGTGATTAACCCAGATATTCTGGCCCGAGAGCGAGAAGCGATGCGTAAATCATCGATGGAGCGCCACCGTCGAGCTCGCTACAGTGATGTGAAAAACCGACTCTCACGTGCCGATATCGTTGAAAAACTTCAGACAGAGAATATGCTGCCGGCAATTACCTTCATCTTCTCACGGGTCGGATGCGAGGCTGCGGTTCAACAGTGCTTGGCGCAGGGTATTCGATTGACAACCCCGCAGGAGCGCACAGAGATCAAAGCAATCGCACTGAAATACACGGCCAATATTGCCGCTGAGGATCTAGAGGTTCTTGGATTCCCCGATTGGTTAACTGCCCTTGAGCGCGGAATCGCCGCTCATCACGCTGGCCTACTTCCAAGTTTCAAAGGGGCAGTTGAAGATCTCTTCCAACGCGGTCTCGTCAAGGCAGTCTTTGCGACAGAGACACTTGCTCTGGGAATTAATATGCCAGCACGAACGGTGGTCCTAGAAAAACTCATCAAATTCAATGGTGAAGCGCTGGTTCCAATAACCCCAGGGGAGTACACACAACTCACGGGTAGAGCTGGTCGTCGCGGAATCGATATCGAAGGAAATGCAGTCATTCAGTGGTCTCCAACGGTCGATTCTGCAGCTGCAGCAGGTCTGGCCTCTACACGCACGTATCCATTGCGCTCCTCTTTTGCACCCACCTACAACATGTCAATAAATTTGATCTCCCGATTTGGAAGAGAGCGTGCACGGACATCGCTGGATTCCTCCTTTGCACAGTTCCAAGCCGATCGGGCTGTGGTGGGGCTATCCCGTCAGATACGTAAGAATGAAGCGGCCATAGAGGAGATATTGAGTAATGCTCAATGTCATCTCGGTGACTTCATCGATTATGCGAGTATTCGTCGCGAAATCAAAGAGGTAGAGGTTTTTTTGAGCCGGCGGGACCATAAAAAGAGTTTTGATAATCGTCAACGCTCCAAGTTGGAGAGTGATCTTAGTGATCTACGCAAGGCTCTTCGCAGTCACAGTTGCCACAAGTGCAATGAGCGGGAGGAGCATTCCCGTTTTGCCGAACGTGCCGCCCGCCTCAACCGTGAGAATGATGCTCTTCGGACACGAGTTGAGGCCCGCACAAATGTCATCGCGAAAACCTTTGATCAAATCTGCCAGGTCCTTACGCATCTGAATTATATGAAAGGGGACAAGCCGACTTCTCAAGGGCAGATTCTCACAAAAATATATGCTGAATCAGATCTGCTTCTCACCGAGTCGATTCGCTGTGGTCTTTTTGATGAACTCAACGCTACCGAGCTTCTATCAATCATCTCTTGTATGATTTTTGAGTCCCGCTCAGTTGAGAGTATCGCCCCTAAGATGCCAAGTCCTCGAGTTTCATCGGCCCTGACCGAGGTGATCTCTATCTGGGCGCAGTTAGAGCTTATAGAGACCCAGTATGGTGTGAAGACGCAACGCGAGCCCGATGCAGGATTTTGCTGGATCGCCTATAAATGGGCCAGCGGTGGTTCCCTTCAGAGCGTACTTAAAGGCAGTGATATGTCTGTGGGCGACTTTGTCCGTTCGATGAAGCAGTTAATTGATCTACTCACTCAAATTTCCGGAGCCAGCCAGAGACTTCGTCCGATATGTAAGGATGCAATCAAGCGAATCGATCGTGGAGTAGTTTCATATCTCATGGGCGATATATGACTTTGATGCTCATTGATAGCGCATCGCTGTGGTATCGAGCCTACTATGGGATGCCAGATACTTTGCTAGCACCGGATGGAACCCCAGTGAATGCAATTCGCGGCTACATCGATATGACGGCCCGATTGATGAGCATCTATAAACCCACCCGTATCGTTGCCGCTTTAGATGGTGACTGGCGCCCAAGCTGGCGTGTTGAGCTATTTCCCGACTATAAAGCAAACCGCCTTGAACAAGAGGGTCAGGGCGAGGATGAGGAGGAGCCCGAAACACTAACACCGCAAATCCCAATCTTGCTTGAACTCCTAGATCTCTTTGGAATCCCGGTGGTCGGTGTAGATGATTTCGAGGCCGATGATGTCATGGCAACATACGCTGAAAATGAGAATGGGCCAGTTCGAATAGTCACGGGCGATCGAGATCTCTTCCAGATGGTCGATGACAAACGAGATATCAAAGTTATTTACTTGGCTAAGGGTGTATCAAGCCACGATCTCGTCGATTTCACGTACATATCGCAGAAGTATCAGATACCAGGGGAGCGCTATGCACTCTTTGCCCTTTTTCGTGGGGATCCATCTGATGGACTTCCAGGAGTACGTGGTATCGGTGAAAAAGGGGCTGCCTTGATAGCGAGAAACTTCTCTTCATCTGCCGCTGCCATTGAGGGGGCTCATAGCGGGCATGAATCCTTACCGCCAGCTTTGGCAAAGAAAATTATCGCTGGCCTTGACTATCTCACAGTGGCTCCGGCAGTAGTCTTTCTTGCGCGACATGTGGCATTACCGCGAATAGATTTGTCGATTCCTGGAGCACCGAAGGATCTCTCTTCGATTTATCAATTCAAGGAGCGCTACGGCCTAGGTGCTAGCGTCGATCGTTTGATCAGTGCTCTGAATTGGTAAACCTCTTGTTGGCACTTCTGAGCGGAGGCCTTCTGAGCGGGGCATTCGCACCCCTGTCACTGTGGTGGTTGGCACCACTAGCAATCGCCATCCATATGCACTCTCTGAAATCCTCGGTCCATCCGTACGTGAACTGCTTCCTCTTTGCTCTCACATTCAATGCCATCGCACTGAATTGGACCAGTATCTTTGTTGGTGCGAGCCCATGGCTAATACTGGCGGTGGGTCAGGCCCTTTTCTTCCTGCCACTTGGCCTGTCTCGAAGGTTTTCCCCAGCTATCTATCCGCTCATCTTTCTCTCTCTTGAACAGTTACGAACAGTATTTCCATTTGGCGGCTTCGGATGGCTTCGAATCGCCTACTCTCAGGCCGATTCGCCATATAGCAGGATTGCCGCGATAGGGGGAGCGCCCTGCTTGAGCGCAATCGTGTTGTCTCTGGCACTTGTTATCACCGCTGTTTTTTCAAAGAAAATCATGATTACACCTATTCTTCCCCTGCTTTTGATACTTATCCCAGTACAGACTCAAGCTGTGGGAGATATCAAAGTCCTCATGGTGCAGGGAGATGTGCCTCAGTTAGGATTGGATTTCAATGCCAGGGCAAAAGCAGTTTTTGCAAATCATGTTGCGCAAACAAGAAAAGCCTTGGCTATTGATAGCGATGTCGACTTTATCCTCTGGCCCGAGAATGCAGTTGATGTCGATCCATTCACACATATCGATGTGGAAAGTGAATTAAATTCATTCTCGCAACCTTTGATAATCGGCGCTGTCATTCGTAATCAAGGAAGATTGCAAAACACATCTATCCTTTGGCAGGGTCAATCTCGCCAGATCTACGTAAAAAGACATCTGACACCCTTTGGTGAGTACATACCCGTGCGCTCCTTGGCCCAAAAGATCTCACCATTGAGCCGATCCGTCGAGGATTTCCAAGCGGGTAACTCATCACCAGAGTTCTCCATCGCAGAGGCGAAAATCGCTCCGATTATCTGCTTTGAACTCGTGGATGATCGATTACTCGCCCAGGCTGCACAGCGCTCCAATATCTTCGTGGTCCAGACCAATAGTGCGACCTTTGGCATCTCTGCCCAAAGCGCCCAGCAGTTGGGGATTTCTCGCATACGGGCGATAGAGCATGGTAGAGATACCCTCTCAGTCTCAACGACCGGGATCTCGGCTGTAATAGATCATCAAGGTCAGATACAAGAGCGCACGCAGTCACACCAGAGCGCTCATATATTTGCCACAGCGAAGCTGCGTGCCGGCCATACCCCCGGAGATCGCCTTGGTGGCTGGGCCCCAGTACTCAGCCTGGCCTGGTTATTGACCCTGGTGCGAGGGCGAGGCCGCCTCAGGGTTCAACGCCGATAAGTAATATTATGTAAACTCAGGCGAACTCAGAGATAGGCGGGCAGGAGCAGATCAAGTTCCTATCCCCGTGGGCCCCATCGATACGCCCAACTGCCGGCCAGTATTTACCCGGCATTCCCACTATCTCACCGCTGATAAGTCCAGAGCGCACCGTTGGTGTAGCCCCGAACTCTCGAGAATATGAGCGCTCCCAGGCCGAGGCGAGCACTGAATCGATCGTGTGGGGTGCATGGCGCAGCGCCGACTCCTCAACGCTTATCTTCCCCTGGCGGATGGATTGAATCTCCCCGGCAATGGCGATCATGGCCGAGATAAATCTATCTATCTCGGCGATATCTTCACTCTCTGTTGGCTCGATCATCAAAGTGCCTGCAACTGGAAAGCTCATGGTCGGTGCGTGAAGACCGTAATCCATCAACCGTTTGGCGATGTCATCGACACTCACCCCTGTGCTCTTGGTGATCTCACGAATATCCAATATGCACTCATGGGCCACGCGTCCAGCCTTTCCTGTATACAGGACGGGATAAAAGGGATTTAACTTTGTGGCTATGTAATTTGCCGACAAGATTGCAACCGATGTGGCAAGAGTTAATCCAGCACCGCCCATCATGCGGATATAGGCCCATGAAATCGGCAGGATGCTGGCCGATCCAAATGGTGCTCCACTGATCGGACCCGGTCCGCTCAGTGGACCAGCAGAGGCATCCATCGGATGGTTAGGAAGAAAAGGGGCCAGATGCGCTCGCGAGATCACAGGTCCGACACCTGGTCCCCCACCCCCATGCGGGATGCAGAAGGTTTTATGCAGATTCAGATGAGAGATGTCGGCGCCGAATTTTCCAGGTTGAGAGAGCCCAACAAGAGCATTCAGATTTGCACCATCGACGTATACCTGACCACCTGCCTCATGAACCAGGGCGCATATCTGTGTGATCTCAGATTCAAATACTCCATGGGTAGAGGGATATGTCACCATGATCGCCGCTAATGCCCGTGCATGATTTGAGATCTTTGATCTTAGATCATCAAGGCTGACATTTCCGGCCTCATCACACTCGACCACAACAACCTTCATCCCTGCCATCACCGCTGAGGCGGCATTGGTGCCGTGGGCACTTGATGGAATCAAACAAATTGTGCGCCCCGAATCTTCTCGCGAGTCGTGATAATGACGGATTGCAAGAAGGCCAGCGAACTCGCCCTGACTTCCTGCATTTGGCTGTAGAGAAACAGCCTCATAACCGGTGATAGCAAGCAACCATTGCGATAACTCGTGGATCAATTCGCGGGTACCGGCGCTTTGGGAAGGGGGGGCAAAGGGGTGAAGTGATGAGAACTCTGGCCAGGTAACCGGGATCATCTCGGTTGTTGAGTTCAATTTCATCGTACATGAGCCCAGCGGGATCATCGTGCGATCAAGTGCTAGATCGCGATCAGATAACATTCGAAGGTATCGCAACATCGATGTCTCTGAGCGATGTGTGTTAAAGATGGGGTGGCGAAGATAGGAAGAGCTGCGTACCTGTTTGGGTGGAATCGATGCAACGTACTCTCCCACTTTCCCACCGCCGAAAATCTCTTTGAGATCGGCCATCAAAGATGCATCAGTGGATTCATCAAGTGATAGGCCTATGTGCGTCGAATCGATTACACGTAGATTAATTTTTTTTCGGGCAGCGGCGCTATGTATACTCGCAGCATCACTGACCTGGACTAATAAGGTATCGAAGAAGTTTCGATGGACGATGCGATGACCTGATGCAGCGATTGAGGCCGCGAGTTGTTTTGTCTGCTCATTAACTCTGGAGGCGATGATCTTTAAGCCCGATGGTCCATGCCACATCGCATAGAAAGCACTTATGACTGCAAGTAAGACTTGGGCTGTACAGATGTTGCTCGTTGCCTTGTCCCGACGGATGTGTTGTTCGCGAGTTTGCAGCGCCAATCGAAAGGCTGGATTCCCATGGGCATCGATGCTTTGGCCAACGAGTCGTCCCGGAAGTGATCGCTCAAGCCCATCGCGCACGGCCATGAAGCCAGCATGTGGTCCACCGAAGCCCATCGGAACTCCAAAGCGTTGGGCAGAACCGATTGCGATATCTGCTCCCCACTCCCCCGGTGGGCTCATCACTGTGAGGGCAAGTAGATCGGTCGCTGCAATCAGTAGAGCGCCATGAGAGTGAGCCCACGCACTCAGGGCTGAGTAGTCTCGGACTTCCCCGTAGGTATCTGGGTACTGCACAAGAACTCCAAAGACGTTTTCTATCTCTGGAATCTTGGAGAGATCAAGAACTTTTACGTGGATTCCCAGAGGCTTTGCCCGAGTTTGCACAACGGCGATGCTCTGCGGATGCACACTCTCATCGATAAGAAAGAGCGCATCATCACCACCTGCATAGACACGCCTTGCCAGGGTCATCGCCTCGGCGGCGGCCGTTGGTTCATCGAGCATCGAGGCATTGGCAATCGGTAGAGCGCTCAGATCAGAGATAGTTGTCTGAAAGGCGAAGAGAGCCTCCAACCTGCCCTGGGAGATCTCGGCTTGATAAGGCGTATATGCGGTGTACCAGGCTGGGTTCTCGATAACATTGCGCAGCACCACAGGTGGAGTAATCGCGTTGTAATAGCCGGTTCCTATGAGTGAGCGGTACATCTCATTCTTATCTGCCAAGGTGCGAAGTGCTGCAATCGTCTCTACCTCGTTGATCGCGCTAGGAAGCAGCTCATCGAGCCTGCCTGAGATCGCAATCGTTGATGGGATCACATCGGCGATGAAATCGGCCATGCTGTGATAGCCAAGCTCCATGAGCATCGTCTGGCTTTGATCCTGCGAAGGGCCTATATGGCGCCGCGAAAAAGCCTCATAGTCGGACATGTGCTAAGGGTAGAGTGGTTTAGGCGCCCTTGCTCTTTCTACGCAGTGCAAGCTCATCGTTATCTTGGCCACTTACCAAATGACCATTGATCTCACCAGCCAAGTTCAAAAGTGAGCCCTCTACCTCATCCCAGACCTTGCCCACAGCGATCCCGAATACACCCTGGCCACCTGCAAGCAGATCGATGATCTCATCGGGGCTTGTGCACTCATAGATAGATGCTCCATCACTCATCAAGGTGATGCGCTCTAAATCACTGACTCCCCTGCCGCGCAGATGATCCACGGCGATTCGTATATTTTGAAGTGAGACCCCAGCATCCAACAAGCGCTTGACGATCTTGAGGACCAAGATGTCTTGAAAGCCATAGAGGCGAGCCGTGCCAGAGCCACTTGCACTTCGGATACTGGGCTCTACCAGGGATGTGCGGGCCCAATAGTCGAGCTGGCGGTAGGAGATACCTGCCGCCGAGCAGGCTGTGGCTCCGCGATAGCCGATCTCTAACTCCTGGGAAGGCACGAAGACTCAATTCTCTTGGGGGGTATAAACCTAAGGTAGGGCGGGCCTGGATTCAATGACCGACACGGTACAAACCTCTAGTAGAGATTGAGGGTTTTGAACCCTAACCCGCAAAATCATCGGGATTGATCTCCTCCAAGAACTGGCGAAAACGCTCGACCTCTTGATTCTCCCCACCGGCCTCAACTGGAATCTCTATCCCAGCCTCATCAAGGAGCTCGGCACTTGCCAGGATCTCACTATTGGTCCGTAGAGCCAGAGCGATCGCATCCGAGGGCCGCGCCGAGAGCTTGCGTTCGGGCTCACTGCCGCCTGCGATGATCAAATTTGCGAAGAAGATGCCATCCTTGACCTCGGTCAGGTGCACCGCACGCAGCGTTGCACCTAAGGTCGAGAAGAGCTCGCTCATAAGATCGTGTGTCAGAGGCCGCGGGGGCACCACCTGTTGCTGGGCAAAGGCGATCGCACTCGCCTCGGCTGCCCCGACCCAAATCGGCAAAAAGCGCGAACCTTCAATCTCCTTGAGCAAGACGATTGGTTGGTTAGAGGGCATCTCAACTCGAACGCCCACAACCTCCATGCCAATGAGCATGTTCTATGGACGCAGGCGGTGAAGTCCGCCACGAACAAGGGCGGCATGTAAACGGATAGAAAGCGCCGCGATCTCTTTTTGAACCTCTTGGGCGCGTGCTTTGGACTCAGAGGATTTCTGACGTGTCAAAGGCGTGATCACCTGCTCGATGAGCCCGATCTCCCGATCGGCCGCTGATTTGAAGGAGCGTAGATGCCGAGATTGAATTCCAAAGCTTGCCATCTCGGTAACCGCCTTGGCGATAGCAAGTGCATCACCATCGTAGTGACGACCACGGGGGGCGATAAGGCCATAACTCTCAATCTCAACTAATTGATCATCACTCATACCTGAGTTCTTCAATAGCTCATCTCGTGAGAGGCGCATCTCACTATTCTCACCAAAGGCCGCGGCAAGCATCTGCCCATCGACAGTTGCAAGGGAGATTGAGGGATGTGCAACTCCCCCAACAGGTGCTGGAGTCAACCCTCTATCCATTGCATCAAGGTTGTCTTTGATCACTTTGAGTGGGAGATACTGATCTCGCTGAGCCAGCAGAACATAGCGCAGACGCTCTAAATCTGAGCTTGTGAACTTACGGTAGCCCGAGGGGGTTCGCTGTGGCTCGATCAAACCTTCAGACTCAAGGAATCTAATCTTTGAGATCGTGATATCAGTGAAATCACCGCGAAGTCGGTTGAGAACCTCGCCGATACTTAAATAGGCACGTGCTGGAACTGCCATGAGAACTCCTGTCCTAAAAGAATGATCATCTAGTTTTCTCGTTTTGCTGGCCACTTACAAATAAGAGATGGAACTTTCCTATTTGGATCTCATCACCAGATCTTAGATTTGCTTGGGTTACGGACTTGTTGTTGAGATAGGTTCCATTTAATGAAGCATTGTCTTTGAGAAGAAAACCCTGCCCCTCTATTTCGATCTTCGCATGCGATCTGGAGACCGTTACATCATCGAGGAATATGGAGCTCAATGGGGATCGACCGATGCTTGCCCCCTCCTGTGTGATGAGAAATCGTGAGCCCTCACGCTGTCCACGAAAGATAAGGATCATGGCCCTGTCCCGACCACCAGATTCGATCTCCCGGACGACCTTGCGATCTGGCTCTGCAAGAGTGGAGAGGTATTCATCAAGTGCTCGCCTGCCCAGGCCACGGGGCTGATCTGTCTCAAGATGAAGAAGGCTCGTGAGTTCATCGACAGGACGTTTCATTGCCTTGCCCCTTTACTCTCTACCTTAGGCTGAGATTAAAGGGGTGAGAGGAATTGGTCAAGCCGTCAAAGCGGCGTATTCACCAGAGCTTAGAAGGTTTGAGGGTTCACTTGTGACCTCAATTTTAACGAGCCAACCCTCACCGTAAGGATCGGAGTTGATTGACTCCGGCGATGCTAAGAGCAGATCATTAATCGAGGTGACTATGCCGCTCACCGGCGCGAAGAGTTCAGAGACTGATTTGGTCGACTCGACCTCTCCACACACTGCACCTGCTACAACACTCTCACCGATCTTTGGCAGCTGCACATAGACGATGTCACCGAGCGCGGCTTGGGCGTAATCGGTGATACCCATGGTGTAGATAGATCCCTCAATCGATATCCACTCGTGCTCGACGGTGTATTTGAGCCCTTCAGGTGTTGATGACATTGCCAGACCTTATCTTGTAAAACGCCTCACGCGCATAGTAGGCGCCGGTCACAAGGTAGAGGCCCACGCCCCAGATGGCAAAGGCCCATCCCACTACCGAGGCGATTGTGCCCAAGACGCTCTCTATTGTGGCAAGAAGTAGAAAAGGAAAGGCATACATCAGATTAAAGGTCGCCGCCTTGCCCAAAAATGTGACCTGTAAGAGAGCTAGACCTCGAGCCCTCAAGATCACACTGAGAAGGGCCAGGATCAGGTCACGCAAGAGTAAGACTGCGATAAGCCAGATAGGTACAACCTCTCGGATGAGAAATACGACCAGGATTGCACAGATATAGAGCCGATCGATAGCAGGATCTGCAATCTCTCCGAGTCGCGATGTCTGGCCCCAGGCCCGGGCCAATTTGCCATCAAAGTAGTCGGTTGCACCAGCGATGGTTAAGACCAGAATCGCCCACTCATCTGCTTTCAGGCTCAATGTGAGGTAGACAAATAGTGGTACGCCTAAGAGGCGAAGAAGAGTCAGGGCGTTGGGAATCGTGAGCACATCTTGATTTATCACTCTCTCTCCTTGACTCGGATGGCAACATGCACGGGAGTACCAGGAAAGCCAAACTCCTCACGCAGACGTCGTTCGATAAAGCGCCTGTAGGAGGCCTCGATCCAACCGTTGGAAAAAACGACGAACTTTGGGGGCGCTATTCCTGCTTGAGTTGCATAATAGATCTTCGGCTGTTTGCCTCCCCTAACAGGCGGGGGCGTAGCTCCGATGAGAGCGCCAAGAAATGAGTTGAGAGTGGCCGTAGGGACCCTGCGTTCCCAGGAATCAAGGGCGCTGCGAAGGGCCGGAGCCAGGCGATCTCTATGCCAGCCTGTCTTTGCCGCCACATTCACACGTTGGGCCCATTCCACCTGGTCAAGGTGGCGATCGATCTCCTTATCCAGCTGATCACGGCGATCCTCATCGACTAGATCCCACTTGTTCATCACGATCACCATGGCCTTGCCAGCCTCTTCGACCATCGTGATCACACGCAGGTCCTGTTCGGTGATCGGCTCTGAGGCATCGAGCACTACCACGGCTACCTCTGCTCGCTCCAATGCACTCTGTGTTCGAAGCGAGGCGTAATAATCCGTACCTGAGGCTTGGTTGGCACGTTTCTTTAATCCCGCCGTGTCGATAAATCGCCAGGTCGATCCTCCAAACTCTATCAACTCATCAACGGGATCACGTGTGGTACCTGCAAGATCATCGACGAGTGAACGGTTCTCCCCTGCTAAGGCGTTGAGTAAGGATGACTTGCCAACGTTGGGGCGCCCGATGAGTGCCACTTTGCGAAATCCATCGGTACCTGCCGCTCGCCCAACCTCTGGAAGCTCACGCACGATGTGATCGAGTAGATCCCCACTTCCACGCCCATGTAGTGCAGATACAAAGTAGGGCTCACCAAGACCTAAACTCCACAGGCCATGTGCATCTGACTCTTCTGGCTCTCCATCGACCTTATTAGCGATGAGAATGAGTGGCTTCTTTGTTTTTCGCAGACGCTGAACAAGAATCTCATCTTCATCGAGTGCGCCAACTTGTGCATCGACAACAAAGGCCAAAACATCGGCCTGCTCCATCGCAACCTCTGCTGCTGCGCTGACTTGTATCGAGATTCCATCGGGCTTTGCCTGCCATCCCCCAGTATCCATAACGATAAACCTGCGTCCGCCCCATTCGCACTCGTACTGCACTCGGTCACGCGTCACACCCGGTATGTCCTCAACGATCGCCTCTCGCCGCCCGAGAAAACGGTTGATGAGCGTTGACTTACCGACGTTTGGGCGGCCTATGATGGCAAGGATCGGTAGACCTAGTAGAGAGCGCTCGCGCAAAAGCTCCCAGACTCGATCGATCGTCTCGTTCAAATCAAGGTAAGTTGAATCGATTTCGACTGCATCCCTTGCAATCACAAGGGGAGAGAATTGCCGGGTTGAATCGATGAGATCACGCGAATCCAATGATGCTCGAACATCTATCTCTTTATCATCGGTCTCACTCTCTCGACGCACAGTTCGCGAGTCCAAATCAGCTGTAAGAAAAATCTTCAAAGCTGCATCAGGGGCTACAACCGTTGCAATATCACGACCTTCAACGACAATACCCCTGTGCGCCTTATCAATAATCCCACGTTGGAGTTTCAAGAGTTCCTTGCGAATTTCCGGCATCGCACTAATGCGACTGACATTCTCAGTGACAGAGCTGCCTCGTATCGAGTGCGTTACCTGCTCCTCTCCAACAAAGACTTCAGGATTTTCTGGATCTGATTCAAATCTTATAGGAGAGTTTTTGAGTGCGAGAATAATCTGGGCACTCTCCTGAATCTTATTCTCGAGGGCTAGCCAGGTAACAGCCCGATAGAGTGCGCCAGTATCTAAATAGTTCCACCCAGCTCGGATAGCAATCGCCTTTGATGTGCTCGATTTTCCTGCTCCGCTTGGGCCATCGATCGCTACGACTACGCCCATGTTCTTAGAGTACTTCTATTTAAGAACCGGATGAACATTCCATCCGATAGAAAGTAAATGATCTGAAATCAATAGCGCATCAGATGATGAGAGCGATAGAGTGATCAGTGCGCTCAACTGTCCCGGTGAGTGTTCGATACTCAAATCTTCGATGTTGACACCGATTGCTGCGCACTCGTTAAAGATTGCAGCTAGTTGACCAGGTTTGTCATCGATAACGATCGGAAGATATGTATATTCACGGGCCGCGCCACCATGTTTGCCGGGAATCCTGGCACGTCCCTCTCCTCCCGCCTTGATCAGTTCGGCGATCTGGGCGGGATCATCAAGATTTTCTCTCAGTTCATTTACAGAGTGCTGCATTGAATCTAAAAGCCCCCGAAGATTTTCGCGATTGGAGTAGATGATCTGACTCCAGAGCCCTGGATCCGATGCAGCGATTCGCGTCGTATCGCGCAGTCCAGAACCTGAGAGCTCCAACCAGTCCATGGGAGTATCGTTCAAGGTTGCAGCCAGCAGGGATGAGAGAATCTGGGGCAGATGAGAGATAGCGGCCACGGCCCGGTCATGCTCATCGGCCTTCATCACCACGCAATGGGCTCCGAGGGTTTGGATCACCTGCCTGACTACGGCTATCGCCTCTTGAGATGTCTTGGAACCCGGGGCCATCACCCAGGTGCGAGTTGCAAAGAGATCGGCGCGGGCTGCCTGTGCTCCCCCAATTTCACGACCGGCCATCGGGTGGGTTGCAACAAACTGCTCTAAGGGAAGGCTGGAATGTGCAATCTGTTGTAAAGGTTCATACTTAACACTTCCAACATCCATAAATATCGAGTTTGGGTTTAGCAAGAACTCAGCCTCTATGACCGATCCAAGGGCATGAGAGGGCAGAGCAAATATCACTAAATCTGAAGGACCCTGATGCGCCCGACCCACTAAATCCTGCGCCAAGTGCGCACGCGCCGAATCGATATCAATCATCTGACTGGTTATTGAGTGTGGGCGAAGCCCTAAGGCTATCGAGGTGCCAATTAGGCCTGATCCAACGATGCGGACAGAGCGCAACACTATTGGGCTATATCTTTGCGCAGGGATTGAGCCCCATGCAGATAGATGTGAGACATGACCGGTGCACTTGTCTCACATGTGAGCAACACGCGGATAGTGCGCTCAAGTGCACCTGGAACATCGACCTCAACAGAGCCAAGCAGCGGCACGGCTTCAAAGCCAACTGCTCGAGCTGCGGCGGCTGGAAAGGCGGCTGTGAGATCCGGGGTGGACGTGAAATGTACTGAGATAACCATATCTGGGGTGAGAAAGTTGGCCTGCATGAGCGATCCAATGAGCTCTTGAACACCGGCGAAGATAGCCTCCTGTGTATTGGAGCTTACTTGCGTTGCTCCCCGTACAGCTTTGACTCCCATGCGACAAGGGTATCGTTCTGAACTATTTTTTCGCGCATATTTCGAACTCTGTAAAACAATTAAACAATAAATTGTTTTGACGTAAAATCTACAATTATGTTTCGACGCAAAAGTAAGGAGGTGAAAACAGTGAGGTTGGGCATTATCGATATACCGACTTAAAAGCTCGTATATAAGCCTAGTGTTTATTCATAAATCTACTTTACTGTTCTTATTGTCGATATATATATTTATTAATATTTTTAAGCAATGTCAATTTATAGTAATGTGGTTAAAACTGTAAAACTTTACGTAGTTTTATTAACTCTCCATCATTGAGATCTCGCCAGCGACCCTCAGGTGTATCCCCCAGGGAGATCGGACCAAATCGGGTTCGAATCAAGCGCAGGACATCGATGCCTACGGCCTCCATCAAACGCCGAATGATGTGGTAGCGACCCTCGTGAATGGTCACCTCGATCCAGCGTTGGGATAGCTCTTTGAAAGATGAGACCCGACCCATCCCATCCTCGAGCTCTATGCCTGACAGCAGAGATTTATCGACCCCGGGCGGCAACTGCCCATCGAACTCGATGATGTAGGTCTTTTTCAGGCCAAAGGATGGATGGGTTGCCCTAAAAGTGAGATCTCCATCGTTGGTGAGCAGGATCAAGCCCTCGGAGTCCTTATCGAGCCGGCCAACATGAAAGAGGCGCTCTGTACGAAAATCCACAAAATCATTCAAGGATGGACGACCATCGGGATCGAACATGGTTGACAAAACGCCTTTAGGTTTATGAAGTGCAAGATAAGTTTTAGTCATTGCACGATGAATTGTCTCACCATCAACTTTGACTTGATTTTTTTCAGGATCACACTTGGAGCCCAACTCTCGAACAGTAACTCCATCGACGCTGACTCGACCCGAGCCTATTAGCTCATCGGCTCCCCGACGGCTGGTGATGCCTGCATCTGCGATTATCTTATTCAGGCGCATATGGCCCATGGCTGTCTCCCGACTGTCAAGGAGAAGTTTAGCCTAGCCCTTAATCAGTTAGCGAATCCAAAATATCGTCAAGGCGATCAAGATTGGGTAGATATGGGGCCAGAGCGGGTAGATCCTCCAGGGCGTTCAGCCCCAGGCGCTCAAGAAAATAGCTTGTTGTGATGTAGAGGATCGCACCAGTCTCATGCTCGATACCCGATTCTTCAACCAGGCCGCGAGTTATGAGGGTTTTCATTACAGCCTCAACGTTCACACCCCGAATCGCAGAGATGCGGGCGCGCGAGATCGGTTGGCGATAGGCGACCACTGAGAGCGTCTCGAGGGCGGCCTGAGTCAGTCGCGCCTGCTGACCATCAAGGACAAAACGCTCAACCACGGTTGATAGATCTGGATGGCTATAAAAACGCCATCCCCCAGCGATCTTTTTCAGGGCAAAGCCCCGCTGGTCATAGCTGTTTGATAGCCTCTCAAGAGCTGCCTGGATCTCCTCAACGGTGCGCTCGAGAACCTGGGCCAGAGTCATCTCACTTACTGGCTCATCGACGACCATTAAGATCGCCTCGATTGAACGCTCAATCTCTACATTAGACATTCTCACCGTTTTTCTCTACATCACTCTGCTCCAGGATAACGGGGATATCGAACTCATCAGTGGCCGCAATCTCTGCCTCCAAGGGGCCAGTCCAGGAGATCTGCAGCTCGCCCATGGCTATGACCTGGTTAAAACGCAGGACACCCTGACGATAGAGATCTAAGAGAGCTAAAAATCGGGCGACAATGACCAAGGTACTATCGCTCTCGGTGATGAGATTTCTAAAGGAGAGTGAGATGGATCTGCGCAGGGCTGCCACCACCACCCGCGACTCTTCAGCCACACTGACAAGGGGCTGGTGTAGGTGCTCCGCGCTCAAAATCGCCGGGGTTTTTGGCGTGAGAACCCGCTCTGCTATCGCGGCAAAGCGCGCCGCCCCGACACCGATGAGCACCTCAGGCAGCAGAGCGGCAAGGCTTGGCTCCAAGGAGACCACTCGGGAAAAGGATTGATCTGCCAGTTGGATGCGTGCAGCAAAGGTCGCTGCAATCTCCTTGAAGGCCCGGTACTGCAGCAGGCGGGCAAAGAGAATATCTCTGGCCTCAAGCAGGGCCAGATCCTCCTCATCATCGACCTCCCCACTTGGCAAGAGCCGAGCGGCCTTTAAATCAAGGAGCGTAGCGGCCACAACGAGAAATTCGGTGGCCTGATCTAGCCTCCAGCCCTGGCCACTGCCCTCCAGGGTGCGGATAAATGAGATGAACTCATCTGTGACGATGCTCAAAGATATCTCGGTGATATCCATCCTGTGACGGGAGATGAGTTGGAGCAAGAGATCAAATGGACCCTCGAAATTCTCTAAATGAACTGAGAATGCAGCTCCATCGCCGACACTGACATCGCCAGAGAGATCAGTTGAGACATCCACACAGGAACCCTACTTCACAGTTGCCGCCAAACTGCGTAACGCGTAGGCTCCTGGCATATCTAGAAAGAGGTTTGAGGTTTGAGCGCTAAATCGACAATACGTGAAGAGCTCTCCACTACCTCCTTCCTCCTTGGTGAGAAGGCGAAGCACTTTGCCGTGCCGACTCAGATTAGCGAGCATGGCAATGCAAAAATCATCGCGATATTCAATCAAAAAGGCGGTGTTGGAAAAACAACCACGACTATCAACTTGGGTGCATCGCTGGCAGAGTTCGGCCGCCGCGTCCTACTTGTGGATTTTGACCCTCAAGGTGGACTATCCCTTGGTCTTGGCGTGAACGCGCATGCCCTGCCCCTTGAGCAGACCGTCTACTACGCACTCATGACCCCGACGGCACATATCGAGAATATTGTCTTGAAATCTCTTGTCCCCGGCCTTGATTTCCTTCCTGCCAACCGTGATCTAGGAACAGCTGAAACGACATTAGGTGCTGAGATTGGCGGGCAGCAGTATCTCAAGAGGTCATTGACCTCTCTGCGCGATTACTACGATGTCATATTGATCGACTGCCAGCCAACGATGGGACAGTTGACCATTAACGCCTTAGTGGCAGCCGATGAAGTAATCGTGCCATTGCAGTGTGAATACTTTGCCCTGCATGGCTTTATCGAGCTCAAGACGAATCTCGACAAGGTCAAGAGTTTCTTAAATCCAAATCTGAACCTGATTGGCATCTTGGCCACGATGTACGATAAGAAGACATCGCATAACCGACAGGTATTAGAGCGCATCCTAGAGCAGTTCCCCAATGACGTCTTCGAGACGATAATCGCCAAGACGATTCGTTTCCCTGAGACTACAGTTGTGGGTGAGCCAATCACTACCTATGCATCTTCATCAGATGGAGCGGCCTTATATCGCAGGTTGGCCCGCGAACTCATTGCCCGAGGAGGCGCCCGATGACCCGAAGAGCAAATCTTCCAGGAGCCGATGAGCTCTTTCGCTCGACTGCTCCATCGCTCTCATCAGTACCTGTGCCCACTGAGACCAGTGCACCGCTCGTGCCACCAGCTATTGCAACACCGAAGGCGCCATCGGTGAAGAAAGGGGTGCGCTCGATCGCACGAAGGCGTGTGACGACGGTGGATCGCTCGCCATCAGGGCGTGAGCGCCATGATGAAAAAATTACCGTCTATCTATCCCCGGATGAACTCTTTGATTTGGATCAAGCTCGCCTTTTGCTCAGAGGAGATCTCGGACTTGCCGCCGATCGGGGGCGAATCGTACGTGAGTCAATTGCAGTGATAATCGCAGATCTTGAGGCTAAGGGAGATCAGAGTATTTTAGCTCGCCGTCTGCGCGGACTCTAAAACATCACTCAAGCCCGGGGGTGGGCAGTTGCATAACTCTCTCGGATCTTATCTATCGTTACCAATGTATATATCTGTGTCGTAGTCACCGATGCATGTCCCAATAGCTCTTGCACGACTCGAATATCTGCGCCACCATCCAAGAGATGAGTTGCATAGGAGTGTCGGAAGATGTGGGGAGAGACCTTTTCACCTATTCCAGCGCTTTTGGCAGCTTTAAGAACGATGCTCCAGGCGCTCTGGCGGGTCAATCGCCCACCTCGGGTATTAAGAAATAGTGCAGGATTATTTCCAGAGATCTTTGCCGCTAACCCCGGTCGCACACGCACCAAATAATCATCGATGGCCGCCTTTGCGAAGGATCCCACAGGAACTATGCGCTCCTTGCCCCCCTTTCCACGTAGTTTGAGCGCTGTGATGACCTCCTCATCACTGGCTCTGGTGGTGATATCGGTGGTATTCAGAGCGATAAGTTCACTGACTCGAGCCCCACTGCTGTAAAGAAGCTCGATAATCGCACGATCGCGCAGAGTGATGGGCTCACCCTCGTGATATGCAGCCTCAATCAGGGCGAGAACTTGATCTATTCGCAGCGCTTTGGGTAGGCGAGGCCTAGCTCGAGCCCCGACGATCTCCAACGTCGGATTAGCGACTCCGTTTTCAAGATGAATATATTTGAAAAACATACGCAAGGTTGAATCGATCCGATTGATACTGACCGGTGCGAGCCCGGCCAGGCGCAGACTAGATTCAAAATTCATAACTGTTGAGGAATCTATGTTGCGAACGGGCAAATCTTGAATGAACTCTTCGAACTTATGCAGATCGCGACGATATGCCGCAACTGTATTGAGAGATAGGCCCCGCTCTATCGCACAGTAGTTAAGGAAGGACTCAGCAAGGTAGTCAAACTCCACAAGGGCATCGGACACGATTAGAAAGCCATACCCATCGAGTCAGCACTCACTCTCTCTTCAGCCTTTGGCTGCTACCGCCGCCGCGATTAATCCAACAAAGAGTGGATGAGGTCGAGTGGGCCGAGATCGCAGCTCTGGATGAGCCTGCGTACCGATGTAGTAAGGATGCACATCTTGGGGTAGTTCCACAAACTCAACTAGATCACGCTCTTTAAATAGACCTGAGAAGACAAGTCCAGCGTGGGAAATCTGCTCGCGATAGAGATTATTGACCTCATAGCGATGGCGATGGCGTTCAGATATTCGAGCTGAACCATAGAGCGATGCCACCATCGATCCTGGGATGAGATCGGCTGTATAGAGCCCGAGGCGCATGCTGGCACCCAAATCCCCCTTGCCAGCAACGATCTGCCTTTGATCGGCCATCGTCGCGATTACTGGAGTAGCACTCTCTGAGAACTCCGCTGAGTTAGCATCGGCTAGCCCAGCTAAATTACGGGCCGCTTCGATGACCATGCACTGCAGACCAAGACATAATCCCAATGTTGGTATCTTATTTTCCCGCGCATACTTGAGGGCACCGACTTTTCCTTCGATTCCGCGGATTCCAAAGCCCCCTGGAACGCAGATCGCATCGACTGCATCGAGCTTTTGCCTTGCTCCCTTTGCGCTCTCGCAATCATCACTTGCAATCCACACGATCTCGATCTTTGCGCGATTGGCAAAGCCCCCAGCCCGCAGTGCCTCTGAGACAGAGAGGTAGGCATCGGGTAGATCTATGTACTTGCCTACCAGGCCTACCTTGATGTGATGCTCGGGATGATGCACTTTTTCTAGCAGTTCATCCCATTCTCCCCAGATGACATCGTGGCTGTGCAGACCCAGCCGGCCCACAACGTAGGCATCCAATCCCTCGGCATGCAGTACCTTGGGTATGTCATAGATTGAGGGCGCATCGACGGCGGCTACAACGGCGGCTACATCAACATCGCACATAAGTGAGATCTTCTTCTTCACCGAGATGGGAATCTGGCGATCGGAGCGAAGCACGATCGCATCGGGTGCGATACCGATACTGCGAAGGGCCACAACAGAGTGTTGGGTCGGCTTCGTCTTGAGCTCTCCTGAGGGTCCGATGTAGGGGACTAGAGAGACGTGCAGATAAAATACGTTATCCCGGCCGACCTCCTGGCGAATCTGACGCGCCGCCTCCAGGAAGGGCTGGGATTCGATATCGCCAACGGTCCCTCCTATCTCGGTGATCACGATATCAATCTCAGGTGATGCCATCGCACGAATACGCTCTTTGATCTCATTGGTGATATGAGGGATGACTTGAACGGTCTCACCGAGATATTCACCGCGGCGCTCACGTGCAATCACTCGGGAGTAGACCTGGCCAGTTGTGACGTTTGCAGAGCCATGCAGATTGGTATCAAGAAAACGTTCGTAATGGCCGATATCTAAATCGGTCTCAGCTCCATCATCGGTTACAAAAACTTCGCCGTGTTGGAAGGGATTCATGGTTCCAGGATCCACATTTAGATATGGATCGAGTTTTTGCATTGTCACACGCAGGCCCCGGGCAACAAGTAATCTTCCAAGAGATGAGGCTGTGAGCCCTTTTCCAAGAGATGAGGCGACTCCGCCAGTGACAAAGAGATGTTTCGTCACATGTGGCTGGCCCATGGAAGACCAACCTATCACTTTTTTTAACCTGTTCTCAACTCCTTGAGATTGAGCAGTTCGGCGGCGTGTTCGCGGGCGCTAGATGAGTTCTCAAGGCCTGCCAACATGCGAGCGATCTCTTCGATGCGATCCTGACCCTGCACCAGACGAACATCGCTCTGACTTACTGAGCCATTGAAATCCTTCGTTACGACGTAATGCGAATCGGCCCATGCGGCAACCTGGGGCAGATGTGTCACTACGATGACCTGACTGTGGCGCGAGAGCGCATGTAAACGTCGGCCCACTTCGATAGCGGCTTTTCCTCCAACACCTGCATCAACCTCATCAAAGACATAGGTACCGACTGGATGGGTGGCAGCAAGGACTACCTCAAGGGCCAGCATGAGCCTTGACATCTCGCCTCCACTTGCTGCCTTTGCAAGTGGGATCAGTGGGCCATCCTTATGTGTAGCAATCGACATCGAAATCTCATCGCAACCTTGTAGAGTGAAATCCGACTCTTTTAATGCCAAATAATCAGCGCTCTCTACCCGCACAGAAAAACGAGTGTGCGGCATCGAGAGCTGTTCAATCTCTAGAGTCACAGCTGCGCTCAATTGAGAGGCGGCATCATTGCGGACTTTGGTGAGCCTCTGGGCCGATTTCACCAGAGATTTCTTGATCTCAAGCAGCTCACTCTCCATCTCCTGCAATCGATCATCGCCACCCTCCAGATCAGATATAGCCTGAGATGAACTTTCAAATTTATCGACTAACTCATCTGATTCGATCTGCGGCAGACCCTGGCCTCCAAAGCGCTTAATGAGAGTGATGATTGCGGCCTTACGTGAGTTCAAATAATCTAATCGCTCCGGATCGGCCTCAAGTCCATGCATGTAGGAGGCTATTGAACTTCGGAGATCTTCGATGAGGAAAAATCCCTCACTCAATCCCGAGTAAATATCTTCAAGGGCCGTATCCTTACCTCGCGCACTCTCTAAACTACCTCTGGCACAGGCCAAGGCGCTCAAAGCACCGGTCCCATCATCATCAACGGCCTTACTTGCCCCCTCAATTGCAATCCGCAGCTCCTCGATATTTGAAAGACGCCCAATAGCCTCATCTATTTGTGCGTACTCTCCACGCTGCAATTTTAATCTACTCAATAAACCAACAAACTCACGTAGATTCATCAACTCTTGATCAACTTTGTCGATACTTTTTCGCAAAGAAGCGATCTGAGATTTTAAGTAATGATAATTAGTCAGTTTCTCTGTGTATTCTTGGAATGCACTCTCAAAGATGGCACCAGCAAAGCGATCTAATAACTCCCGCTGTTTTGAACTCTTGACAATATTCAGATTTGCAGCCTGCGCATGCACTTCAACGAGAAACTCGCTGAGATTGGACAATGTGTTTGCACTCACTGCGATTCCATTGCAAGTAGCCTTGCTCTTTCCCTCATTGGTCACTGATCGGGTGAGGATCAAAGTTGCATCCTCGATAATCACCCCATGCTCATCAAAGAGTCCGAGCATCTTTGTCGGTACTGTGAAATGCCCGCTTGCTACAAGTCGTTCACTTCCAACCCTGACCAATGCACTATCGCTCTTGCCGCCCAGGATCAGATTCAGAGCCGTCAAAATCATCGTCTTACCAGCGCCCGTCTCGCCGGAGAGTACGGTTAGTCCCTGAGAGATCTCTAAGGTGGCCTGATTGATTACACCGATGGAGCGGATGGTTATCTCATCGAGAAAGCTTCGCTCACTCACCGCGCCAACCCTGAATAGGCAGTTTGAACTTAGCCACTAATCGATCACTAAAGATAGTCTTGGTAATATGCGCAAGATTTACAACACCTAAATCCTTGGTTATGCGCACCTCATCACCGGCGAGTAGTTCAAAGTTTCGCAGCGCATCTGCAGAGAGCAGCGCCTGTTCAGATTCAATACGCACAACAATATTGGATTGTGTTGAGATAACGAGTGGGCGAGAGAACAAAGCATGAGCCGATATGGGTAGAACTAGTAAGGCATCTACTTCAGGCCAGATGATTGGACCTCCCGTTGAGAATGCATAGGCCGTTGAACCTGTAGGTGTCGAACAGATCAAGCCATTGCAACCCCATCGAGAAAGGGGGCGAGAATCGATCTGCAAAAACAGTTCAACCATCGTGGCATGCGCACGCTCGATGGTGACCTCATTAAGCGCCCAACCCTGTGCAACTTCGCTGCCATTTCGAAGAACCGAAAATTTGAGAGTCATTCGAGGATCAATCACATAACCCTTATTGGTGACGGCGCTGACAACGCTCTCAAGAGCTGATTTTTCTACCTCGGCGAGAAAACCTACGTGGCCCAGGTTGACCCCCAGTAATGGAATCTCGTGCAGGCGGGTGACCTCCGCGGCTCGCAGCATCGTTCCATCCCCACCGAGCACGACCCCTACCTCAAGTTTCGGAAGAGTATTAATTGAGCAGTTCATCACACCTTCAAGGGAGATATCTGAGGTGGTGTAGATTGAAAATCCATTATTCAAGAAAAGACGGGCAAGCTCGGCAGCGGCCGATACCGCTGCAGGGCTAGATGGATTTGCAACCAGAAGAATGTTGCGCATCAGGCCGGACCTTGCGCAATGGCCCTATCAAGGCAGCCCAGATCAATCGCCGATGCTCCGCGGCGAAGCCACAAAAAATATTCGACATTTCCTGCAGGTCCTGGAAGTGGGCTGGCCACAACTTCCTTCGTTCCTAGCCCAACGTCATAGGCCGACTGGGCAACATCGATGACAGCCGATCTACGTAATAACGGATCTCGCACGACTCCACCCGCCCCCAATCTCTCACGACCGACCTCGAACTGTGGCTTTACCATCACCAGGAAATCGGCATCGGGTTTTGAGACTGTGACTAAGGCAGGCAGCACCAACCGCAATGAGATGAAACTCAAATCTGCAACGATGACATCAACTGGTTCGCCCACGAGTTCAGGGGTAAGGTGGCGAATATTGGTGCGATCCAAAATACTCACGCGGGGATCTTGTCGCAGCGACCATGCCAATTGACCATATCCAACATCGACGGCTACGACATGCGCAGCACCTTTGCGCAATAGAACCTCAGTAAAGCCACCTGTAGATGCCCCCGCATCCAGACAACGCTTATCCTCGATCGTAATCGCACCAAAGGCCTCCAGAGCACCCATTAACTTATGACCCCCACGAGATACAAAGCCATCGTGAGCACCTGCAAGTTTTATAGAGGTTTCGGCATCGACCATCGTCGCCGGCTTTGTCGCAGGAATACCATTGACAAGAACAGATCTAGCTTCGATGAGTTCTGAAGCGTTCTCGCGTGAGCGCGCAAGTTCGCGACGTACGAGTTCGGCATCTAAGCGTATTTTCATAAAAGTGTGAGAATTAAAGCCCATCAATGGCAGATAGGGCATTTGCAAGTTTTGTGTGCAGCTCCTCATAGGCAAGGGTATGCTCGGCAAGCTGCATCGCATCTATCTCCGACAACTCTGTGCGTACCTCCTGCACAAGTGAGGAATCATCGCTAGGTCTCTCTTGGGTCATTTATGTGCGCCTTTCTTGGGCGTTTTCCTTGCAGGGGATTTCTTGGCAGTCTTCTTAGCCCCGGCTCTCCTCGTAGGTGAAGCCTTTGTGCTCGCTGGCGCCGAGGATAGCTTGAACCGAGCTACCTCTTCCTTGAGCGCTTCAAACTCCCCTCTTTTGACGAATCCCATTTTAGACACCGAGCGCTCAACCTCATCCTCGATTTTTATCTTGAGCGCCTCTCCACCCTCGCGTAGCCATTGATTGAGGGTCGCTGCGACCTCGGAGGCGCTTTTATCGCCATCTGTGACTTTGCTCAAATAGGTGCGCAGTGTTGCAAAGATGTCATTAACCATGTCATAAGCCTATCTATATACGTGCGATCTCCAGCGCTTCTACTTGCCATCGACTGGCAGGTCCTGTGGCCCCCTTCCAGAAGCGTCTATGAAGACTACCGCTCACCTTGATCCATTCATCAGATTTTAGAGTCAGGGCAGCAGGTCGTGATCGTGGGCTCCAAGCGGCGATATCGAGAGTGTCTACCCCATCACCTCTCTTCCGGGAGATGATCAAACCAAACTCAACTACCCGATCCCGGCTTGGGAGCTCCTTTGGTGTGGCCGGGGAAAAGATTCGCCCACACAGCAGAAATATCATTGAGAGCGTGATCTATCTCCTCGGTATCACGTGCGCTAATTTTCCTTGTCATGTGAGAGCCTCCTGGCTAAGTGGAGTGGAGGCATCAGGCTCACATAATGCCCTGATATCACATGTGGGCAATCAGGTGCACTGTGCATACCTACAGGTCAAATACGCTGCCTTGCATCCGTCATTTCATCTAGATCAATTGCGGCACATTTTTCAAACCACTCTCGTGCCTCTCCCCTGCGCCCTGCAGCCTCTAAGGAATCTGCATATGCATAGCGCAGACGTGCGGCCCACTCCTCACTCTCATTTGAAAGTTCTTTGCAGGTTAAAGTGACAACGGCTGCATCGAATTCACCTAAATCACGGCGGGCACCCGATGCAACAATTCGCATTTCGATCTCCTCTGCTTTAGCTAACTGCCTTACTTCGGCAGAGCCAGCCAAAGCTAATGCCTTGAGTGGGTTACCAAGACCTCGTTCACAATCTGCCATGACTGGCCACATCGAGACATCTCCTGAGATTCGATGTGCTGCGCGTAGCTCCTTGAGCGCAATCTCATAATAGCCTGCACGGTAGGCGGCATAACCGGCCGATTCACGCACAACTGCCAAACGGCCAGCGTGATGAGCCGCTGCAACTCCGTGTTTGTGTGCAAGAACTGGATCACTATCGGCGTAAAGAGCCAAACACTCCAGGTGCCGTGCAACAACTTTGGCGTTCTCAGCTGATAGGGAGAGAAGTTCGGCGCGCAAACTCTTATCTAGACCCTCTCCCGTAATCTCCTCTGGAATATCGGGTTCAAATATCCGCCGACGGATGCGGGATGGATCGCGATTTATGGGAGCAGGCCTTGTGCCTCTCGTATCAGAGCGATCACGGCTTTGCGCTGGTGCACCAGCGCGAGATGTTGAACCAGCGCGCGCCGGGGATTTCTCACGCCGGCCTTGATTATTTGGACCAATTGGAGGGGAGCCGCCTCTTTTCTTCTCATCCACGCGTGTGCTTCCTTCCTTGGCGAATCACTGCATCCACTCGAGAGAGACAAAAAAAGGGGCGCCGGTTAAAGCGCCCCTTTTTGTAAAAGAAGTCCGGCGACGTTCTACTCTCCCACAAGGTCCCCCTTGCAGTACCATCGACGCTATAGGGCTTAACTTCCGGGGTCGAAATGGGACCGGGTGTTTCACCTACGCTAAGGCCGCCGAAACATTATTGAG
>SXGT01343105.1_pt1 | contig 38632 bp, 34 predicted proteins | sample 3176221 | NCBI WGS metagenome assembly SXGT01 (sample SAMN11356862, study PRJNA531348) | freshwater metagenome | isolation source: freshwater sample F1-120 | place: China: Fuxian Lake, Yuxi | collected 2017-12-25 | reverse complement strand
CATGGTCGCGTCGCTTGACAGGCTGCGAGGCAGTTGTTAGGTTTTCTTGCAACGGTGCGGCGTTCCCGGCTACCGATCTCACTCAGGCTGGCGTAGCTCAATGGCAGAGCAGCGGTTTTGTAAACCGCAGGTTGGGGGTTCAATTCCTCTCGCCAGCTCCACTTTCTAGCTTCCTTAGTTAATCTAGGCAACAGAATCCGCCCTCTTCCCCCGCCATCGATTCATAACTCTAGCTTTAGTCCAATGCCTCCCCTCAGGCTCGTCGTTCCGCTATTGGCGTGAAATCACGAACCGTTGAATGGCGAGGCAAATCGTCGTTGGCGGCGGGAGAAACCATGGAGCGCGGCAAAGAGATGGCCGCGAAACAAGAGCATGACCACAGCCAGCGGCGGCGTGAGGAGCAGGCCGAGATACCAACTGATCGACGAAGGGATGCCAGCATAGTCCAACCAGCTTCCCAGGATCGCGAAGGGCAGCACGAGGAGCTGGAAGAAATCCAACCCCGCTCCCCGTCCCACTCGGCTGGAGAGGGAGAAAAATGATTGCAGCCCCATCGGTGAGAGGACAGTGGGAATCAGGACCAGCGCCAAGGGAAGAAACCATTCGATCCAATTTTCAAGGATAAATTCATAGGAGCCCTTGAAGACGTCCAGCGGAGAATCATGGCGCACTTGATAGATCACTTCCGGGGCCGGGTTTAGCAAAAGGAACAGCAGCAGAAGCACTGCGTACGAGAGGAGCTGCCCATAGGGGTTCGTCTGCATGCTCATGTCGAGCGCCATGAGCGGTAGCCAGAGCACGAATCCGACGCCGATTACATCCCAAAAATAATGCCCGAGACTATCGCAAATGTCGTAGAGCGTCAGGACTCTCCTATGGGTGATCGATTGCTCGACCAGGCTTAAGGTCGCGCCGACCAGGAGCGCATTAGCTGCGCCAAGGAAGAAGCCTCCGATGATGCCGAGTGGCGCGGCGAGTTGCGCGGCCAGGACCAACAGAAACCCGAACCCGACTACCGCCAGCATCGTCATCCAGCCTCGGGCAAGCGATTGCCCGGTTTTTCTGAAGACGGTTCGGTAGAGTTCGATCGTTTCAGCTAGAATCCGCAGCATGCGAGACAATAGTCTGCGAGAACTTCTCCGGTCAAGCCATGCTCTCGGAAGGTTGACTTCCCCTCTCCTATGATTATCTAGATAAGTGCAAGCATACACCGCCAAAAGGAGAAGAGTGCCGAATGGACATGAACCGCATGACCGTCAAAGTGCAAGAGGCCCTTCAGAGGGCTTCCTCCCATGCCTCACGGCGAAGCCATCAGGGTATTGAGGTGGAGCATCTCTTGCTGTCGCTGGTGGAACAGGAAGGCGGTCTCGCCCCCTCTCTCCTCGACCAGGCGGGAGTATCCGCCTCGTCTGTTCGTCAGGCCGTGGAACAGGCGCTCACGAAGCTGCCGCAGGTCCAGGGGGCCGGAGCTGGCCCGGGACAGCTTCACGTGACATCCAGGCTCAGCCAGGTCTTGGCCAAAGCTGAAGACGAACAGCACACGTTAAAAGACGATTATCTGAGTGTTGAGCACGTCATCCTCGCCATGGTCCAGGAAGGAGGCGTCTTCAAGAAGCTGGGGCTGACAAAGGAACGGCTCCTGGGGGCACTGCAACAAGTACGAGGCTCGCAACGGGTCACGAGCCAGGACCCGGAAGGGACCTACCAGGCGCTAGAAAAGTACGGCCGAGACCTGACCAGATTAGCGGGGCACGGGAAGCTAGACCCGGTTATCGGACGGGATGACGAAATCCGCCGTGTCGTGCAGATCCTGTCGCGCCGCACTAAAAACAATCCTGTGCTGATCGGCGAGCCAGGCGTCGGGAAAACCGCCATTGTCGAAGGGCTAGCCTCCCGCATCATCAAAGGGGACGTCCCAGAAGGGCTGAAGCAGAAGCGCGTGATCGCCCTCGACATGGGATCGCTGGTCGCGGGGGCGAAGTTTCGCGGCGAGTTCGAAGAGCGATTGAAAGCCGTCTTAAAAGAAGTGCAGACGGCAGAGGGCCAGATCCTCCTCTTCATCGACGAGCTCCATACGGTCGTAGGCGCCGGAGCAGCGGAGGGGTCGATGGACGCAGCCAACCTGCTTAAGCCCATGTTGGCCCGCGGCCAATTGCATCTCATCGGCGCGACCACGCTGGATGAATATAGAAAACATATCGAGAAAGATGCGGCGCTGGAACGGCGGTTCCAAACGGTAGTGGTCGATCAGCCCTCAGTGGAAGATACCATCTCGATTCTGCGCGGACTCAAGAAACGATACGAAGTGCACCATGGGGTGCGGATCAAAGACGCGGCCCTGGTCGCAGCGGCGAAACTGTCAAACCGCTATATCGCCGATCGCTTTCTCCCCGACAAGGCCATCGACCTGGTAGATGAATCGGCGGCCCGTTTACGGACGGAAATCGACAGTTTACCGGCGGAACTGGACGAAGTCTCGCGCAAGGTGCTGCAGTTGGAGATCGAGCGGGAGGCCTTGCGAAAAGAACAGGACCCGGCCAGCCAGGCGCGGCTTGCCACGCTGGAACTGGAGTTGGGCGAGAAACAAGAAGTCCTGCGAGAGCTCACGACACGCTGGGATTCAGAGAAAACCTCCGTGGCGAAGCTGCGCAAAATGCGGGAAGCGATGGAAGAGGTTAAACAATCGATGGAGCGGGCTGAGCGGGCGTATGATTTGAACCGCGTGGCGGAGCTGCGGTACGGAGAACTGCCCCGCTTAGAGCGGGAACTGGCCCTGGAGCAGGAGCAGCTTGGCAAGAAACAGGGCGAACGCCGGTTGCTCAAGGAAGAGGTTGATGAAGACGACATCGCGGCCATTGTGAGCCGCTGGACCGGTATCCCCGTCACACGGCTCGTCGAAGGCGAAACGGAAAAACTCTTAAAGCTGGGTCTACTGCTCCATCAGCGGGTGGTTGGCCAGAATGAAGCGGTCGAAGCCGTGGCCGATGCGGTCCTCCGGGCGCGCTCCGGCATTAAAGATCCAAACCGGCCTATCGGGTCGTTCCTCTTTCTCGGTCCGACCGGCGTCGGCAAGACCGAGTTGGCTCGGGCGCTAGCCATGACACTTTTCGATGACGAGGCGAACTTAGTGCGGCTCGACATGTCCGAATATATCGAGAAGCAGCCGGTGGCTCGTTTGATCGGCGCTCCTCCCGGCTATATCGGCTATGAAGAAGGCGGGCAATTGACGGAAGCGGTCCGGCGGCGGCCCTTCTCCGTCATCCTGTTCGACGAAATCGAAAAAGCCCATCACGATGTCTTCAATCTTCTGCTCCAAGTGCTGGACGACGGACGGCTGACAGACTCGCAGGGGCGGACCGTCGATTTTAAAAATACGGTCTTGATCATGACCTCGAACATCGGCAGCCCGCAGATCCTGGAGGCCCAGCAGCGGCACGCGTCGTATGACGAAGTCTGTGCCCTGGTGATGGTGGAACTGCGCGAACATGTCCGGCCTGAGTTCTTGAATCGTGTGGATGAGACAGTGGTTTTCCATCCGCTGGAAGCAGGGCAGCTGGCAAAAATCGCAGAAATTCAGCTGGAGCGGTTACGGGCCCGGTTGGCAGAACGAAGGATCACCCTCACCGTCACACCGGCTGCCTTACGGCACCTGGGTGAGCGCGGGTACGATCCGGTCTATGGCGCGAGACCCTTGAAGCGGTTGATTCAGCAGGAACTGGAAACACCGATGGCGCGGCAATTAATCAAGGGCGAGTTGCGCGAGGGGGATACGGCGACCGTGGATCTGCAAGATCAACTGATCGTGATTACTTCGTCAGTTACAGTCTAAGACCGAGTCCGTCTTTCTGGTTTTTAACCCAGGACGACGGACCCGCCCTTCACATCTTGCGTCGTGCCGCTGGCACGGAGCTTGTCGATTTTCCACTCGGTGGGAGAGACTTCGAACAGGTGCCCCTTGATCGTGTGGAAGGCCCCCTTCGTGAAGGCCACCAGGCCCGGTGTTTTTAGCTCCATCTTCAAGATCACGTTTCCCGATGTCAGATGGGTGAGCTCCAGGATCTTCGACGTCTTGGTGACTGCGTAGGCACGTTTCTCGTTAATCATCAGGGTGCTATCGTTTAGCTTAGCGGTTACCTTCCCTGCCGCATCGAACAGGGCGAAATTGACGAGCAAGGCACCGGTCGTCTGTTTCAAGGCGAGCTGAATCTGCGGAATGCCCTCGACCTCGATCGTGCCGTCGGTGTTCCGATACAGGTTTGACCCTACTTCCACATCCATGTCGATCCTCATTTCCCTACGAAGTGAACGCGAATCAGATTTTTCTGATCCGATCCAGGATTAAAGCGAGACAGCCTCCGAGCAGCCCCCCGCCCATGATGGTCGTGAACAGCTCGACCAGTTTGAGCTCCCACACGGACCCCTGCGCTTGCAGGACTTCCCTGATGCCGCCCTGCAGCATGATCACGGCGAGTGCCATGAGCGAGCCGACCACAAACCACCAGATAAAGACTTTCATCGTTGGCACCAACATTCCTGAACCCTCCATTCGTCGGTCGAGACTCGATAATGAATCGCTTCCGCCAGATGCGCCGGCTCAATCGTATCAGAGTCTGCAAGGTTGCAATAGCCCTCGCGACCCGCACAGTCCGCCCACCGGCTCGCGCAGGCAATCCGAGCTTTGTCAGCGCCTGCTCCAGGAGCTCCCTGGCTAAAATGCCCAGGACACAATACCGCTTCAGGAGGCGCGGCTTCAACTAGCATTCGTAGGGATCTCATCCTGGCGCTACCAATGGCGCTGCCGGGCCCTGGCAGCAAGGTGAAAGGCTGCTGAATTATAAACGCCGTAACCTTCTGTTTCGACTGAACAGACGAAAACCGCGTGATATGGTTTTATTTCATCTGTATAATTACCCAATGGGTATTCTTTTAGGCTCGTTGCTTTTCTGTTGTCTCCTCGACAGCTTGATCCTAGGATTTGACAATTCTGTCTCAGCTCAAGTTCCTGGCCGTGGCGTTACCCCATCCGGACCCATCGGCGCATCCATGGCAGTCCTGGCGACGCTGCAGGATGCGGATGTGCTGCCACAGGAAGAGACCCCTGAGGCGAATCGCATCATCAAGCTAGTCATCCAATTTCAATCCGCTTTTATGAAAAGTCACGATCCTGTCCTCCAGAGATTTCTGAGTCAGGCCTTGGCAACGCAGGAGGAAGAGTCTGCCAGTGACAGCCTCTCCAGATTTCGCGTATGGGGCTGGACTTCTGAGGTACTAGAAGCGCTCAATAAACAGTGGATGGCGACAGCTTCCGATCAGCAAGCGTCACTCGGTCCTGGCTTTCGCCAGTTCAACGTCAGTCGGGATGATTTCGATCGGTTGATGGGACTTGTGGCGAAGGCGCAGACTGCTTTCATGCAACGGGGTCAAACGTTTCATCAGGTGTTTGCGCAGCGACGGCGAGAAATGCCGGGCGGCGCACCGTAACCGTAACAGGGAGGATGCCATGGCCACGAAAGCGTATATCCTGATCAAGGTCAAAGCCGGACGGACGAAAGACGTGCTGCAATCTCTTAAGCGCCTCCCAGGCGTCGAGCAGGCCCATTCCTGTTTCGGGCGGCCTGACATCATTGTTTTTATGAGCGTGGTGGACGAACGGGCCCTCTCTGATACGGTGATCACGAAGATTCATCAGATCGAGGGAGTCGAAGAAACAGACACGCACATCGTAGCCGACGCCTAGCAGGTCTCCCCGCGTACTGAAGCACGTTGACGATGGCCCCGCGCTGTTCTGCCAACTGGTAGCAGGCGTTGGCCACCTCAACAGTGCGGCAGCTACCGCGCCCGATAATTGGGGGGGCATCTTCATCCGAATGGCATGGACGAAGGCACGGAGCGTAACAAGAATCGTCGGCTGCGGCCGGAGGCCCATCCCTGAGGAGCAACCTCCCCACTACCGCCGGCCACCAGCCGGAAGGGTGCTCACCCTAACATAGCCGTACACCTGTATAACGAAATCCTTTGTCTCAATCTTTAGCGCACTTATAAATATTTTTACTCAACCAGTCTTTGGCTGCCAGATTGACAACCAGACGGCGCAATCCCTATAGTACCGTGTGTTGGATTGGCCCTATCTCAATGGGGCACACCCGCAAAGCCTTGATGGAAAAGGGATTGCCGCAATGATATCCGCCATCGCTCCATTTACCCTCGATCAAATTGGGACAGGCACCGCACGTTTTCCGAGCGGCATCGCCATTCCGACTCTGACAGACTCCGCCGTCGATCCCTATATCCAGACTCGCGTGTCAAAACATGTGCATGTCGAATGTGTGCAGTTCTGGCCCCAGCCTAAAGGGCTCTATCCAGGGCTTGTTCTCCTCCATGAAGAGTGGGGACTGACCGCGCAGATCAAGGATCTCGGAGCCAGACTGGCCTGCGAAGGCTACGGCGTTATCATTCCGAATTTATACGGGCGATTGGGCGGCATGGTGACAGCGAATGCAGAAGTCGCGGATGCGCTCATGGCCAAACTGAACGAAACGTTCGTCTTGCAAGACATCAATTCCTGCTGCGAATTTCTGAATACGCGCGATCATATCAAGCAAAACATCCACGGAGTCATCGGCTACGGCATGGGCGGATTTTACGCGATTCGGTTCGCCTGTCAGCGGAAACGGCTCAGGGCGGCGGTCTCCTATTACGGACGGGTGGCGCAGCCTGCGACCGAGATCAAGGATTTGTACCCTCCCCTGCTCTATCACCAGGCAGGGCAGGATCAATGGGTGCCGAGTAGCGATGTGGACCGGCTTCGCGCCGCTGCCTCCGAGCACAAGAAACGCGTCGAGATCAAGACCTACCCCAATGCCCCCCATGCCTTTGGCAACGAGCAACGGGTGGAGAGCTATCGGGCTGACGCGACGGCAGAAGCCTGGGAGGCTACCGCTGTTTTTCTCAAGACCTGCTTCCAAGGCACCTAACTGGCCTCCCATGACATTGGCTCAACGACAGAGTCGTGCGATGCGCCAGCAGGTGCGATCGTTTCAGCTGCCCCCTGTTCGAATCTTGTTGGCCCTGGCCTTCGCGGCACTCTTCGTCTTTGGACCATGGCTCGATGCCATGGCCTACGAATCCCTTCCCAGCGCGATACCTGATTTCCCCTCGATCATACCGCCCCATGCCGGTCGGCTTGCGAAACTGGAGTCGGACAAGGAAGCCCTCGCGTTATTCGTGACCACGATCGGTCCTGCGCTCCAGCTAAGCGATGCGGCCAAGACCCTGGGCGCCAGTGCCTTCTCGGTCAAGACTGCCAAAGAGCTGCTAGTGCCGGACCTGACTGCTGCAACCCATCGATTGATCGCTAGTTTGGCAGCCTGGCATCTTGCCTCTACGATCAGACAAGGCGTAAAAGATCGCCAGTTCACCTCCGTCACAGAGCCGCTCACCAAAGCCGCGAAGCCTCTAGCATGGCTCGTGCAACAGGAGAACGCCTCCTGGCACAATTCGCTGACCCAACTATCCGGTGCAGTGGCCTCCCCTGAATGGGCCAATGGAAATCAGGGAGAGCTGGTGGAGCGAGCCGTTCGCCTGCAAACGGACGCGCTCCAGTCCGCCTATCAGGAATGGGATCGGATCAGGAATTGGAAGGACCGGGTGCGCGGGATTCGCGGGCAGACCAGGCTCTGCGGAACCTGGCAGTGGATCATCCACAATCATCAGCATCAGCATCAAGAGCAGAAGCTCTCACTCCTCTTTCCCCCGGTCGGCGCGGCGCAGTCAACCGCTGGTCTTATGGAAACGATCGTGCTGGGCGACAATGTGTACTTGCGATGGGAGATCGACGGGCAGATCCAGGAAGATAGTCTGCAGTTCAGCAAAGACGGTCAGAGGCTCGAAGGAACTTTCATGAACTCCCAGGGCGGTTGGGGCTCGATCAGCGGAAGGCGCTCGGCAAGCTGCACGCCTTAGTCCGTCGCGCTCGGCGTTTGATTCCAGATTCGCCAGCCCAACAACAGCCAGCCTGCCAAGAATGCCGCCCCTCCCATCGGTGTCACGGCCCCCATCCAGCGAACTCCTGCCAGAGAGACTACGTAGAGACTGCCTGAAAAAAGAAGAATGCCGATGACGAAGAGCCAACCGATTTGCTCAAGCTGTTGTCTCGGATAACGATCGAGCGCCCACGCCACGATACAGAGTCCGAAAGCATGATACATCTGGTAGCGGGTGGCTGTGTCGAAGACTTGCAGCCTGTGCTCATCCAGGATTTCTTTCAACGCATGGGCGCCGAACGCGCCAGCCGCAACCGCCAGCCCAGCAAAGATCGCTCCCAGCACGAGAAATTGTTGAGAAGAAGATCGGTCGGTCATGGACCCTCCGGTGGTGGACATTCCGGAAAACGTAGAGGGACTCGCTACGGCGGTGGAGGTGGAGGGGCTTGAACCCTCACGTCGATTGCTCGACTCAGGATTTTAAGCCCATTACCGGTGGTGCGAGGGGCGGGGCTTGAACCCGCAAGTCGTTGTAGACGAGGGCTTTTAAGGCCCTTGCGTTTGCCAGTTTCGCCACCCTCGCGCTCCTAATCTAGCCTCTCCGGTAACAATTCTCACTTACCAATAACTTGGTTCCCCAGCATAGCCAACAACCGGTTCGTCTGTCCACCTTTACGTGGGATGTGCCGCCCTGTCACGAGAGTGTGGCGTTTTTCTGTTGCACGATACCGCCCTCCCAACAGGTCAGGATACAACGTCATCGAAAACCACTATTCAGGGATTGGCCAGGCTCAAACTGGCTCCTGGCAATGGCCAGGATGAGCAGCTTCCGTGAATCCTTCCCTCGCTTGCAATAGACTGGAGCCTCACCTATGATCTGCCAACTTCTCACATGAGGCATCAATGAACTGGTTCCACGCGATCCCCTATCCCAACATCAGCCCGATATTTTTCGAGCTAGGCCCGCTGCAGTTTCGGTGGTACGGGTTAATGTATCTGATCGGCTTGGCCAGCGCCTACTTCTTGATTGCGCGGAAAGTCGAGTCGAAGGGTCTGCCTCTTACGAGGGACCAGATCTACGATATGGTCGTCTGGGCGGCGTTAGGGGTATTCATCGGGGGACGGGTTGGCTATACGCTCTTCTATAATTTTGCGTACTACGTGCAACATCCGGTCAAGATTCTTGCAGTTTGGGAAGGGGGCATGTCCTTCCACGGAGGCCTGCTTGGCGTCATCGCTGCGCTCTTTTGGTTCAGCCGCAGACAGCATATTCCCTCCTACACCATCGCAGACCTGGCTGCTGCCGCCACACCGATCGGGCTAGGGTTCGGGCGGCTCGGCAATTTTATCAATGGGGAATTGTACGGTCGAGCGACCGATGTCGAGTGGTGCATGGTGTTTCCGCACGGGGGACCTGTCTGCCGCCATCCCTCGCAGCTCTATGAAGCGGGTCTTGAAGGGCTGCTCCTCTTCACCCTGCTATGGATCGTCGCGAAGACTCTGCCACCGCCGGGAACGATCTTCTGGAGTTTTATCGCAGGCTACGGACTCTGCCGGATAGTCGTGGAACTCTTTCGCGAACCGGATGCCCATCTTGGTTTCATCCTGGGTTCATTCTCCATGGGACAACTTCTGTCCCTGCCCATGATCGGCGTGGGGGTCTTTATGCTTGCCCTCGGGTATCAACACCGAGCATCCCAACAGGTCTAATGCAGGCTGCGCAAAAAGGCCGACACTAAGGCCCTAGCTGATGAAAGGGCGGGAGGCGTAGCGACTGGCTACGTTGAGGATGCTTTCAAGGCGAGAACCCAGCTGGAGGCCTTTTCCGCAGCCTGTTAGTACGGCATGTCCTCGTCACCCAGCCCGATATGGTGCCCCAGCTCATGGACGACCGTGTCGCGGACCTCATGAATGACTTCGTCTTTTGTCCGGCAGAGACGCAGGATAGCGTCTCGATAGATAGCGACACGGGCAGGCAGTTCACCAGCAGGTTGAAAGAAGGACGTCTCGTCGATCGAGACTCCTTGATAGAGACCCAGCAGATCGTCTTCCGATTCCAACTCAAATTCTGGAAGAACTTCGGCAGCAGGCTCTTCTTCGACCACGATCGAAACCTCGTCAGCGAGCGATGCAAATGGAGCTGGCAATCCTGCCAACGCCTCCTGAATCCATTGAGCGAATTCTTCCGGCGAAACAGTCAAAGGCTGGCGAAATCCTGCCATGCTGGCGCGTCGTGATGGCTACTGAGGCTTGACATCCAAATAAGACTTCTTGCCCAGAGTGTCACTCCAGTTGCTCACGCGAAATGGCGGCGCATCCCAAATGACCTTGTTCCCTGGCGCCAGGTTCGCCGCCTCCATATAATGTTTCTTCGCTTCGCTTTTGTTGCCTGCCCGATAGAGGACCATGGCCAAATTATAATGCGCTTCGGCAAGGGCTGGCGCGGCCACAATAGTTTGACGATAAACCTCTTCCGCCTCCGCCCACTTCTGAGCGTCAAATAGGGCGTTGCCTCGTTCCAATTGCGTCACGATGGCAGAAGGCATGCCCGCGGGAGCTTGTAACACGGTGGGCGGCTTTGTGAGCAGACTGGTGCAAGCGGTGAGACTCAACAGCATGAACAGACTCAGGGATCGAACATTCATTGGCAGCCTCCTGTTAGACATCGACAGCAACGCCAGGCCTTAAAAATATCAATTGAGACGCGATAGACGGTACTCCTAAGGAGCTCGCGACGGCTCTCGCATAACTCTCCGCTTGGGGTCTGTAGCGGTCGACGCGCCCGCGCACATCTTCTGCTGCCACATCGTCGGTCTTATAGTCGGCAATCCAGATCCTGCCGTCAAGCTGATAAATCAGATCGATCACTCCCTCCATCGTCTGGTCCTCCCCGACAGGCATGACGAAGGGCACTTCCCGCCCAAGCACTGTCGCCAGTTGCAGAATTCGGTACGGCTCGGAGGAAAAGAAGCCCTTAAATACCAGGGTGAGATCCTCTCTGACTGCTGCCAGCAACGCCGGATATGCCTGCGCCACAGTGCGATGAATGGCCTGCTCGATGGCCCTGCTGATGGCAGTGAGCGGCCCGGTGAAGTCCCACTGTTCGAGCACCGCATGAGCGGAAACTCCGATCAGTCGGGACAGGTCTGCCTCGCGCTCTGTTCCAATGCGAGAAACATGGGCCTCAGGCCTGCGGCTTGATAGGCTCGAAGGGGTCAGTCGTCGCAGCGTCGTGCGACGAGTTTCCCACTCGATTTTCCTAGCCTGGCGACGAATGAGAATCGGACCGAGAGCCAGCTTTTGGGCCATCGCAGACAGGGGCTCCTGTCTGCGCCGTCTCACTGCCACAGTGGCTTGCGTGATCACACGAGTCAGTCGGCTCGTGCCGATACAAATCTGGTTGTCCTTCGATGGAAAGGCCTCGTCGGCCATCGCCTCTTCGAGTAGTGAGAGGACTGTGTCATGGCCTGGCTTGCTGGTCTGGCCGCCGGATAGGATTAGGAGATCGCGCGCCCGGGTCATGCCGACATAAAGAAGCCGCCTCTGCTCCGCCTCTTCCCTCGCCGCTATCTTCATGTCCACGAGCAAGGCACCGAGATTCGAACGGCCTCCCATCTGGAGGCTATAGCACCGGCTCGACCAATCATGATGGATGGCGGGGCCTTTGCCGAGATTTTTGGAGCCCTGGTGCAAACCAGGCAGAATGACGACAGGGAACTCCAGCCCCTTCGCCTTATGGATGGTCAACACGCGGACTGCGTCTAGCGATTCTTCAGCCAAAGCGCTTTCCGCCTCGTCCGGCTGTTCCGAGACTCTGGTCGTCATGAGATCCACGAACCCGGTCAAAGTCAGATGGGGGCGATCAGCCAGGGCTTCTGCCATGTCCCTGGTCTTCCGCAAATTGGCTACTGCTTGCTCAGCATGGCGCGAAGCTGCTGCCAATTCCAGGACTGGCAATCGATCGAAGATCAGATCGATCGCATCAGGCACAGGCTGCAAGGGAGCGAGCTGATGGAGTTCTGCCAACCGCGCATACAGCCGCCCAACCAGTTCCGCTTGAGGATGGGTCCAAGCAGACAACCGTTCCCGTTGCTGATAGTTAAAACCCTCGATCTGCTGGAGGGTCAGGAGATCCTTATCCGCCAGGCCTCCCAACGGTGAGCGCAAGATACCGACTAGCGCAATCGTATCGTGAGGGTTGTCGATGGCCCGGAGCAGATTGATCAAGTCGATAATTTCTTGCCGCCGATAAAAATGCTTTTCCCCGTCGGTGATATAGGCAATATCGTACCGACGCAAGGCATCGAGATAGACCTGGGCCTGAGTCAACTTTCTGAAGAGCAAGGCGATATGGCCCGGTTGCAGCGGCTTTTCCCGCCGGTCACGATCCGTGACGGTCGTGCTTGCGAGGAGTTCCTCCTTGAGCCAGCAAGCCAGGGCTTCCGCCTCAGCCCTGGTCGCAGCCTGAACATCGAACTCCTCATCCTCCTCTCCCGGAGTCACGAGACGAAGTTGCGCTCCTGAAACTGAGACCTCCGGTTTCCGGTGCGGCTTGACTGCCAGCCGTTCATTGGCCGGCTGCACATGTTCGGTCGGATGGAAGAGCCGGTCGAAGACATTGTTGACCACGTCGAGCACGGCTCCGTCGCTGCGAAAGTTCGTCACCAGGGAATAGATTCCTCCCCCGCCCACTCGAATTTTCTCTACCACCCGCTCAAAGGCTTCAATGTCGGCTCGACGGAAGGCATAGATCGATTGCTTGGGATCCCCCACGATAAACAATTTGCCCGGCTCCAGATCCACTTCATGCCAGGTGGTCTGATGGCTGCCAGCCCGCTCACCGAGATAAAGGATGATCTCGTACTGGACCGGATCCGTATCTTGAAACTCATCAACCAGAATCGCCCGATAGGCCTGTTTGACTCTGGCCCGCACGGATCGATGGTCGCGCAAGAGGGTTTTGGCCCGTGCCAGCAGGCCGTCGAAGGCAATCCATCCGGAGGTGAGAAACCGGCGTTTCACCAAAGCCAGGAAGGGCCGTACCAGCGTCACGACCTCTTGAAAGTAGGATTGGTCGACCACAAGAAGTTGTTGCGCCAGCCTGATGATCGACTCCGCTTCCTGAAACGTACCCTCATCCCATCCGGCAGGCGCCTTGCCCAGATCCTTTTCAAGCACCGCCCGTTCATCCGGCGCGAGGTCCTCGAGCGCTGACGGCCCCTTTCCCAGTAACAGCTCCAACGACCGTACTGCTGCTGCGAGCATCTGCTCTGCTTTTCGTCTCTTCGGTCGATCCTGTTTTGCCAGAAGGGTAGAAGCTCGACCCTGAATGGCCAGGACCCAGCCACGCAGGGCCCCCTCCAGCGAGCTGGCGCGACATTGCCGTTCCAGTTCATCCAGGTCCACAAAGTCCCCTGCCAGGGCAGCAGTAAAATGACGGAGATCTTCGAGGCCTATCCCGCCCAACACGAATCGCCATCGGTCATGCTGTGGTCCGGAAGATCCCAGCTCATCGTCCAGCCAGCGATCCCAACAGGAATGAAATAGTTCTTTGAACCGTGAGCCATCATCCTCTTGAAATGATGGATCGATTCCTGACTCAATTGGATGAAGACGCAAGAGGTGCGCGGCAAAACTATGGAGGGTGCCGATCTGGGCTTTCTCCATCTGCGCCAGCGCTGCTGTCACTCGTTCGCTCACTTGCTCAGCGGAAAGGTGGTAGCGGGTCCGGAAAATCTCGCTCAATTCATCATCCTGATTGGTCAGGCGAAGGAGCTGCGCCCGCAGCCTCTGCTTCATCTCAGTGGCAGCTTTGTTAGTAAAGGTGAGGGCCACGATCTCCGTGATCGCCAGGGGACTCGGCTCCCTCAGGAGGAGATTGAGAATGCGATTGACCAGGATCGTGGTCTTGCCGGTTCCGGCTCCTGCCACCACGACGACATTGCGATCCCAAGTGGTCTCGGCCAGGAACCGGTCCTGGGAGTCTGTGAGTATTAATGCCTCACTCATCGTTGATCTTCAGCTTTCTCAATTTGCGTAACACCTTGGCCTGAGGCGACCGGTAGGAACGCCACCAGGCCATCGCATCGTGGCGGCGGCAGGCTCCTGAAAATTCGCAATACTCGCAATAGCCGTCTGGCAGGATGAAGAATGCTCGATCCGTAATCCCCTGAATCAAGGTGGCGAGAGTCTGTCGGATCATGTCGCCTGTATAGCCGGTCCAGAGGCCCGCGTCGAAGGTAGAGCGGGAGATCTGCTGCTTCCACGCAGGCGCCAGGAAGAGCAACTGAACATCGCTCGCAGGAGGCAACGACGGCAGATTCATGCTGGCATAGAGCGGCGGTTGCAGGCGAATGCCCCGCACGGCGGACAAGGCCAGGTTGCGATCGACGGCACTGATCTCACTCCCCTGCTTAAATTTATAGTCCACAATCCGGAGCGCCGGCGGCTCCGCTCGATAATCGACCCGGTCCAAGGTGCCATGGATCTTCAAGGACACCGGCGCCGTATCGGACTCCAGCGAGACGACTCCTTGAGCTGCTGCCTCGAATGCTAGAGGACGGAATCCGGTTGCCAGATATTCCTTTTGATCGGCCCACACAGCGGCAGTCACCAGCTCTGTGACCTGTTCACGAGCCAAGGTCCAGAGGAGCACATGCCCGGTCCCTTGAGCCGCGGCATAGGACGCAAAGGTCGCGGCCACTGATTCATGCACGGTTACGTGCACCTTGGAATTTGGCAGCACAACGTCGGGCCATTGGAGCGCCAGCAATTGTTCGTAGCTCACCCGCAGCGATTCATGCACCAGAATCCCAAGCGTCAAGGGAGGCAGGTGGTCCTCCTGAATCCGCCTTACGGGCTCCAGCCTGAGCACCTTGTCCGCAAAATACTGAAAAGGGCAGGTCGCATACCGTTCCAATGAGGTCGGGGAAAAGCTTCGCTCCTTACCAGACGATACGACCGGCGCCTCCGCTCCAACCATCCCGTCGAACGGACCAAGTTCGGGAGATTCCCGTTCAATAATTTTCAAGGTGGCGAGACCCTGCTCGGCAAGAGGCAGATCCCGTCCCATTGCATCGAGGACTGGCAGCGCATCGTGGCCTTGCATGAGGCAACCCAAGGCTAGCTCCGCTGCCGGCAAGAGATCTTGGATCGACGGCTGCTCACTGATTCTCTGAGTCAGCCTGCGAGGGACTCGCTCTTCTTCGTGTGCGATGAATCGTGAGTCCCGCACCGCCATGGCGATAAAGCTAGAGGGAGCCATGACTCGCCCTGCCTCATCGGCTCGCTGATACGACAGATAGAGCCGGTTGGTTGCCGAGCGACTGAGAAGCTCAAATAACAGCAGCTCTTCTTCATGCCCTGCCAGCTTCTCATCGATCTTGTAGCCCAGGGTCGACTCCAGCACGACTCGTTGCCTATCAAGGAGAAAGGGATCCTCCCGCACATACCGAGGAAACAGTTTTTCGTTCATGCCAAGAATGAAGAGCGCCCGAACCGTCCTGCCACGGGCGGTCATGGCATCCAGCACTGCCACACCTTGGTGGCGCTCCTCCTCGACAGGGACACTGGCCTCATCCAATATCCGCTGAAACAAATCAACCCATTTCTCCCATGAGAGGTCCTCCCCCAGCGAGTCCAATTGCTGTAACCGAGCCAGAGACGATAGAATCAGCACAGAAACCTTGGCAAGATCCGTCTGCTCAGCCGGCTCGCTCAACGATGATTCGAACAGGTCCGGCACATGAATATGGGATTGCATCAATGACTGAAATGCGTCGGTCAGGGTGCCGACCGATCCATGGGCAGGAAGGGCTTGGCAATCCTGAATCAGCCTCGTTACCAGTTTCCATAAATAAGCCAGTTGGGCGATCTCGCCGGTTCTGGCTGCTGGCTGATCGTCTTCGTCCGGCTCAGCCTCTGCATCGCGCAGGATGGACGAACTGACTGGCTCTCCCAAACGTTTCCATTCATCCTCCCCCTTCGTAATCCCCAGAGCGTAAACGAGCGAACGCCAGGCGTCCGGTCGAAAATTCTCACTAGCATTGCCATCCCCACCGGCTTGATAGAAAGGCGACGTGACCACATCCAACAGCGCTTCACGGTCGAAATCGTTCAGCGGGAGAGAGGCGAGACGCAGGAGGGTCTTAACCAATGGTTCGCGCGACAAGGGCTTGCCAGCCGTGGTCGTGAAGGGCACCAGATGACGATCGAATGCCGATTGCAGCCTGGCCTGGTAGGGTTCCAGGGTGCGGGCTACGACGCCGATCTCATCGAAGCGATAGTGGTTGACCTCGACCAGAGTCAGGATTTCACGGCAGGCCCGCGCCAGCTCCTCCTCGGCCCCAATCACATTTATGACGGACAGTTCGACCAATTTCGCTGTAGCAGTTTGCGCCTCCTCCCGAATTCGATCTTCATGGGTCTCTGCTAGGGGGAGAAGATGCCGCTCGAAAAATTGGCGAGCGAAGAAAAAGGCCGGACGGTCCTGTAAGGGGAAGTATAAGGTGGCAGGAACAGCACGAACCACCGATTCGAAGAACGAGAGTTGGACCTGGGAGAGGTCGTAGAAGCCATAATAGAACAGGCGATGCAGCCCCTTGAGAAATGGAGCGACTGAGAGATCACGTCCGAGTGATGCAGCCAGATCATCAGGAGAACCAACCCTGAGCGATCGGCTGGCCTCCATCACCGCGGCATGAAGAGTGAACAGGGAGCGGAGCCAGTCTCGGTCCTCCTCTTCGAAGACCTCTTCCGTGAGAGCCTTCAAGGCTATCCTCGGGGCCACCACTGCGTCTTTCAAGTCACGCACTGTGGCCCAGAGACCTTTCCAGGTTCCCGGTGAGGCAGGCAAGCGTCCCAGAGGCTCGAGCCCTGGGAGGTTGCGTGTGACTACCTGGCGCACCAATTGTTCGAAGAAGAAATCATCGACCAACTGGAGTGGAGGGTCCTGACTGGTCCCGGTCCCCACCACGGCTGCGCAATCGTCGCGCAGCCGCAAGGCTAGCTGGTGGAATGTCAGGAAATGAATGTTGAGGAAGGATCGGGGCGCGTGACGACAGAGAGATTGTTTGAGCTGCTCGACCAGAGCAGCCGATGGCACAATGACAGCGAGAGGCGCAAAAAGATCGCGGCTCTTACAGCGCCGAATATCTTCGGCTAGCTCATGCTCAAGGAACGGGTGAAAAGGTCCTGTGACGATGCGAAGCATCAGGAACCGCGACGAGTGATCGGTAACGGGTGATGAGCAAAAACAAGACAAAGCGCCATGATGTTCTTGATTGTAGCCAGGACGCAGCACTCATCACAGATGACGGCTCACTGACTAGCCGGTTTCCGGCCCCAACAGCTCGCCGTTGCAATCGACACAGGACCAGTCGCCATCGATGAACTTCATGGGATCGCCGCACATCGGACATTCCGGCGGCGGTCCCTTGTCGACACGAGGGAGCTCGGGCAATTCAAAATCGTCGTCGTCATCGACCATGAAAATCTTCTTCCCTTACTCGGGCGGTTTCATTTTGAGCAACAGCGCTTTCTCGGCGCTCTCGCGACTCGGAACACCGACGAACGTCAATCGCCCATCGATTATGCTGGCAGGCACAGCCCTGACGGAATGCCGGTCTGCGAGGAGCCGGCCATCCTCGGTGGTGATATCCACTTCGCGATAGCCGAAGCTATATTTGACGCGTAACTGTTTCCAGAGACTCTTTGCCGAAGGGCAGGCCCCGCAACTCGGCGAAATTAATAGTATAACGTTTGGCATCGGTTCCCTCCAGCAGGTGGGCGATCTTACCATCGGGTCTGACAGGGGAGCAAGCAAGGGCGCTCCGGTTGTTTGACTTTTTTCAGTGGAAGGCGCAACATGGCGACCTCAATTATAAAATTATAGGCCTACTGTTCGCCGCTTAACCATCGACGTGATTCCACGGGCCCTAACCCTGAGTAAGAAGGAGATTGAGATGAAACGACTCGCAGCCCTTTCGGCCGCAGTGACCATGGGAGCGCCTTCGCTCGCCCTGGCAGTGGAGCATAGCGCTGGGTACCGGGGAATCGGACAGCTCTATTTCACCTTCATGGCCGCGATTTTGATCTACGGCGTCTACGACAGCTTCGGCAAGAAGGCCATGTATGTGGCCGCCCCGATCATTATCGGCGGGCTCTATATGATGCTGCCCCCGAGCTAAATTCCTGCGTCAGACTGAGACTGGCTGGCCTAGTCCAGCCAGTCTTTCTTTTTAAGCTTCCTGGGTAGATATTTCTTCGTGATGTATTGGAAGCCCTTATTGGCGAGGAGATCCAATTCATAGTTCAGTTCGCGTGCAGCATTCTCGTGATTTCCGCCTGCCAGACCGTCTCCTAAAACCATTCATGGTTCAGCCGCTCTTTCGTACGGGCGATGTCCTTCTCATTCAGTTTGATCCCGAATGAACCATATTCCCTCGAGGCGTTACGCTCCCCCCCACAAGGCTTTGGTATTCCTCAGATATCGATGAGTTCGGCATCGGCGCATTAACGGGATGCGCCCCCCTACTCGAGGCTAGCCTGGTCGATCCGGAAGTTGCATCCCTCTACGGCTTTCGATAAGGTGCAGGGCATGACCCATTCCCTCGCGCGTTCGCTCGTCCTCGCCGCCGCGAGCGGGCTGTTCCTCCCGCTGAGCTTCCCCAACTACGACCTCGGTCTATTAGCTTGGATCGCCCTTGTACCGTTGCATTGGGCGTTGGACGGCAAGAGCAAAACTCAGGCGTTCTGGATCGGTTGGTTGACCGGCACGATTGCCTTTACCGGCATGATGGCCTGGGTGGTCACCGCCATGAGCATCTACGGCAAGGTTCCGCTGGTTATCAGCTACGGCATCATGCTGCTACTCACCGTCTACCTGGGGCTCTATGTCGCCATCTATTCAGCCGGAGCCGTCTGGTTTCGGAGCTTGATTCCCCGCTACGGGCTCTTTGCGGTTCCCTGCTTATGGGTGAGTCTGGAACTGATCCGGACCTATATCTTGAGCGGAATGCCCTGGGGGCTCCTCGGCTATTCGCAATATCGCCAGATCGAAGTGATTCAGATTGCGGATCATCTGGGAGTTTATGGGGTCTCGTTTCTCATTGTGCTCGTCAATGTCGCAGTGGCCGAACTCCTCTCCTGGCTGATGCCTCTGCTCCGGAGGTTCCGGCCAGCCAGACTCCCCTGGGAGCTCGTCGCGGTCGCGGTCTTGCTGGTGGGCCTGTCCTGGCAATACGGTTTTGGAACCTTATCAGGGGCACCCCTTGCTCACATTCCCCGTTCGTCCATCAACGTCGGAGTGATCCAGCCGAACATCGATCAGGCCGTGAAATGGGACACCGCCTATCGCGAAGAGACCCTTGCGCGGTTTGACCGGCTGACAGGGCAGCTTGGCCATGTCTCAGACTTGGTGATCTGGCCGGAAGCGGCGACACCCTTCATCTTTGAGCAGGAGCCGATCTATCAACTGCAGCTCATCTCCCTGGCCAATCGCACGCAAGCGCCTATCCTGTTCGGCAGCCCTGCCCTGCGTTTTTATCCGAATCGAAAGCCCTACCTCCTGAACAGCGCCTATCTTCTGTCGCCGGATGGTCAGCTGCTCGGCCGTTATGACAAGCAACATCTGGTGCCCTTCGGGGAATATATTCCGTTGAAATCCTCACTCCTGTTCTTCCTCGACCGATTGGTCGAAGGCATCGGTGATTTTGAAGCGGGACCAGGCCCGACAATCATGACGGTGACGCCGAAACCAGGCGCAGCCGGCGCGCAGCTGCGACCGGTCAAGTTCGGCGTCGCTATTTGCTATGAAGTGATCTTCCCAGACCTGGTACGGCAATTCGCGGCGAATGGGGCGGAGTTTATGGTGACGATCACGAACGATGCCTGGTTCGGCCGCTCGGCTGCGCCCGCGCAGCATTTTGCGATGGTGGTGTTTCGCTCAGTGGAGAATCATTTGGCCTTCGCCCGTTCGGCCAACACCGGCATTTCCGGCTTCATCGATCCCTTCGGGCGTATCGTCGAGGCGACGCCAATCTTCACGGAACAGGCCGTGCGAACCAGGATCCAGGCCTGGCGTCCCCATACCTTTTACAGCCGCCATGGGGATGTCTTTGCCTATGGCTGTGCTATAATCTGCGCGCTTTTATGCCTGTTCAGCTATTTCCGCCCCAAGGGACCTGAACCGGACACAGTGGCTGCCACACCGATTTAAGCTGAAGGGGTCGCGCATGTTGGATGAAGTACGGAGTCGCCTACGGGCCGTCGCGGAGCAAGTAGCGGAACTACGGGGGCATCTTTGACTTCGCCCGCATGACGACCGAGTTAGCGCACCTGGACGAACAGACTTCTCAGCCTGACTTTTGGAGCCAGGCGCAAAAAGCCGCCAAGACCAGCAGGAGAAAGTTCTCGATCGAGCGCGAGCTGCAGCTGTGGCGTGAGATCGACAGCAAGATGAGCGACCTGGCCGCGTTACTAGAGCTGGCAGAAGAAAGCGCTGACGCCGGGCTCCTGAAGGAACTGAGTGCTGAGCTGGATCAATTCGACCCGAAGCTCGCTGCCCTGCGACTGGAAATGGTCCTCTCAGGCGAACTGGACCCCAACAATGCGATCGTGGCAATTCATCCAGGCGCCGGTGGGACGGAATCGCAGGACTGGGCGCAGATGCTGCCCCGCATGTACGTCCGGTGGGCCGAGAGCAAGAAATTCAAGATCGAAACCTTGGATCTACTTCCAGGCGAAGAAGCGGGAATCAAAAGCGTGACCCTGGCCGTGACCGGACCCTATGCCTATGGCTATCTCAAGGCCGAAGCCGGCGTGCATCGTCTGGTCCGTATTTCGCCATTCGATGCGAACAAGCGGCGGCATACCTCCTTTGCCTCGGTGTTTGTCTATCCGGAGGTCGATGCCGAGATCGACCTCGTGATCGAAGACAAGGACCTGCGAATCGATACCTTTCGGGCCGGCGGAGCCGGTGGCCAGAACGTGAATAAGGTCGAGACGGCCATTCGCATGACCCACTTGCCGTCCGGGATCGTGGTGCAATGTCAGAACGAACGGTCCCAGCTCCAGAATCGCAATGGCGCCATGAAAGTTTTGAAAGCGCGCCTGTACGAGCTGGAACTGAAAAAAAAAGAAACCGAGTTCAATGCGATCGTCGGCGAGAAGAAGGACATTTCCTGGGGCAGCCAGATTCGCTCGTACGTGTTCCAGCCCTATCAAATGGTCAAAGATCACAGGACCGCCTACCAAGTAGGCCAAGTCGCCGCCGTCATGGATGGCGATCTGGACGGGTTCATCGAAGCCTATTTAAAGATGAAACAACTCGGGAAAACCGCCCTCAGCTATGAACAGTCCGGCACGGACGAGTTCGATAGCTAACTGCAGAGGAAAGACCGGCAAAGGCACACATAATGGAAGAACTGAACGAACAGCAACAGCAGCGTATTAAAAAACTTGATGCCCTTCGCGCAGCGGGCGTGGCGCCTTATGGCACACGCTTCGAAGTGAAAGACCGAGCGGGCCAACTGATCAAGCTGCATTCTGAAAAAACCAAAGAAGCCCTGGAGGCGCAGAAAATTTTCTGCACTTTTGCGGGACGCATCGTCGCCCTGCGGCGATTCGGCAAGGCCGGTTTTGCGGTGCTGCAAGACGGATCGGACCGGCTGCAAGTCTATATCAAGAAGGACCTCATCTCGAAACAGGCCTATCTGGTCGCCGAACAGCTCGACCTAGGCGATTGGATCGGGGTGACCGGCATCCTCTTTCGCACCAAGACCAATGAATTCACCGTCGAAGTTTCAGAGCTGACCTTCCTGAGCAAAGCTCTGCGACCGCTCCCAGAAAAGTGGCATGGATTGACAGATGTGGAGACTCGCTACCGTCAGCGTTATGTGGACTTGATCGCCAATCCGGAAGTCCATGCTATTTTCGTCACGCGCAGCAGAATCATCGCCGGCATTCGCGCTTTCTTGATCGAACGGGGGTTCCTGGAGGTCGAAACGCCGATGATGCATCCGATTCCTGGTGGCGCTGCGGCGAAACCCTTCGTCACGCACCACAATGCCCTCGGCGTCGATCTCTATCTCAGGATCGCGCCGGAACTCTACTTAAAACGCTTGATCGTAGGGGGCTTTCCCCGCGTGTTCGAAATCAATCGCAACTTCCGGAACGAAGGCATCTCGACGATTCACAATCCTGAATTCACGATGCTGGAGTTCTACGTCGCGTATGCCGACTATCAGGATCTGATCGTCCTCACGGAAGAGCTCGTCTCCTCCCTGGCCCAGCAGATCCTTAGCAAGACGGTCATCGACTATCAGGGCAAGGAAATTACCCTTACAGCTCCTTGGCGCCGTTGGTCTTACCATCAGTCGATTCTGGAAGTGAACCATCTCGACCCCTCCGTCCTACAGGACAAGGATCAAGCGCTTGCAGCGGCTAAAAAACTGGGCATCGCGGTCGATCCCAAGTGGCCGCTCTTCAATATCGTAAATGAAATTTTCGAGGAGACCGTCGAGCCGACCCTAATTCAGCCGACCTTCATCACCGACTACCCGATTGAGATTTCCCCCCTCGCGCGGCGCAAGGACTCGAACCCGGCTCTAACCGATCGCTTCGAGCTCTACATCGCCGGCAGGGAAATCGCCAATGCTTTTTCCGAGTTGAACGATCCGCTGGATCAGCGAGAACGGTTCGAACGCCAAGCGGCGCAGCGAGCGGCAGGCGATGAAGAAGCGCATCTGGTCGATGAAGATTTCCTGCGCGCCTTGGAGTACGGCATGCCGCCGACCGCGGGCGAGGGCATCGGTATCGACCGACTGATCATGCTCTTCACCAATCAAGCATCGATCCGCGATGTGGTCCTTTTCCCACAACTCAGGCCAGAGAACTAACGGTGGTCTTCCCCTACGAAATCTTCGTCGGCTTGCGCTACCTGCGCGCGAAGCGCAGGAATCGAACGATTTCCTTGAACACAGTCGTCTCCATCGCCGGCATCACACTTGGCGTGGCGGCCCTGATCGGGACGGTCGGGATCATGACTGGGTTCAAAGAGGACATCCAGGCCAAGATCCTCGGCACGACAGCTCATATCATCGTTCAGGACCGGATGAAGGATGGCATGAGCGACTATGACCCTGTCATTACGCAGATCGAAACTGTACCTGGTGTTGTGGCTGCCACGCCCTTCGTGCTCAAGCAAGTCATGCTCACGACTCAAACAGGCGTGCAGGGCATCGTGCTCCGCGGCATCGACCCGCAGCGAGAGGGTCTGGTAACCGAACTAGCCAAGAATCTTTCGGCCGGTCAATTGGCCGACCTCGGACGACCGGTCAAAATCAAGCAGGTTCCGGTAGATGACCCGACCGGTCCGATGGTCGAAACAGAGCGCCCCGGCATCATCCTAGGCAAGGAGTTGGCGCTACGACTCGGCGCCTTTGTCGGGGACACCCTCAATGTCGTCTCCCCTCCAGCCGGCCCGGTCAGCGCCATCGGGATGGTGCCGAAGATCAGAACCTTTGCGGTCGTCGCTTTTTTTCAATCAGGGATGTACGAATACGACTCGTCGTTAGCTTATATCGACCTGGCCGAGGCGCAGAAGTTTTTCAATATGGGCCAGACCGTGACTGGCATTGAAATTAAAGTGGCAGATGTCTTCCAGGCTACCGAGACAGCCCGTTCCGTGGAGCAAGCGCTAGGCTTTGCCTATGGAGCGCGCGACTGGATGCAAACGAATCGGAATATTTTTTCAGCTCTCAAGTTGGAAAAGACAATGATGTTCCTGCTCTTGGTCTTGATCACGATCGTAGCCTCCTTTAATATCGTGAGCACCCTCACCATGATCGTGACCGAGAAACAAAAAGAAATCGCGATCCTCAAAGCCATGGGGGCGACGCGTACGAGTATTCGCCGCATCTTCATGCTGAACGGATTGATCATCGGCCTGTCAGGAACTGCCATCGGCATTCCGCTCGGCTATGGCTTCCTCTGGCTGATCCAGATTTTTTGGACCTTCGATCCTACGGTCTATTACATCTCCAGAATTCCCGTCCATGTCCAAGCGATGGATGTCTTTTTGGTGGCAGGCTCTGCCATTGCGATCAGCTTTGCTGCCACGGTCTATCCATCGCTCCAGGCAGCCAAACTCGAACCGGTGGCAGCGCTCCGCTACGAATGATGCCGATACAGCTGATATTCTCTTTGGATCCTGGAGCTTTCGCGTGATCACCCTCACCAACTTATCGAAATCGTTCCCGATGGGCGGACAGACCCTCACGGTACTGAAGGATATCAATCTCCAGATTCAGCGGGGCGAGTTAATTGCCGTGGTTGGAGCCTCAGGAGCTGGCAAGAGCACCCTGCTCCATATTATCGGAACGCTCGAACGGCCCACCACAGGGACGGTTCATTTCTACGACCAGGATATGTTCAAACTATCGGAAGGCGAGCAGGCGGAATTCAGAAATCGACGGATCGGATTCGTCTTTCAATTCCACCACCTCCTGCCAGAGTTCACTGCCCTTGAGAATGCCTGTATGCCGGCCCTGATCCAGCGGAGGCAGAAGGCAGCTATTGAACCGGAAGCGATCGCGTTGCTGGAAGAAGTCGGACTGGGAGCGAGGCTGCATCACAAGCCTGGCGAGTTATCTGGTGGTGAGCAACAGCGGGTGGCAGTCGCACGAGCCTTGCTACAGAAACCTGATCTCGTCTTGGCAGATGAACCGACAGGAAATCTGGATACGCACACGGGCGAGGCGCTTTTCGCCATGATGCGGGCCTTGAATAGGGCCCACGGGATCACTTTTGTGATTGTCACTCATAACGATAAACTGACGGCCCAGGCTGACAGGATCATCCATATGCAGGATGGTCGAATCGTCTGAGCCTGGCGCTGAAAAAGTCTGCCAGCGTAGCGTGGGAAGAGGACTGAAAGAAAATCTAGCGGGAATGTAACGGAGCTGTCTTCATCGCGGCTTTTAACGAGCGGACGAATTCTGCCACCTGCTTCACCATCTCAGGTTTCTGCTGGTAGGCTGCCATTTTTTTCACGATCGCGCTCCCGACGATCACTCCATCGGCAATAGCTGAAATATTTGCCGCATCCTCCGGCGTCGCAACTCCAAATCCGACTGCGACCGGAACTTTCGTCACCTTTCTGATCTGCTCGACATTCTTCCTCACATCAGGCACGTCCAGCAATTTTGCGCCGGTAATCCCTGTAAGCGAGACGTAATAGATAAACCCCTGTGATTGGCGGGACACAAAAGCCCGTCTATCGGCCGTGCTTGTGGGTGCGAGCAGAAATATCAGTTGTAGCCCTGCTGCAGCGACTGGACCCTTGAGAGGACCTGCTTCATCCGGCGGCATATCCGGCACGATCAGCCCATCAACGCCAGCTTGGGCCGCTTCATGGCAGAACCGTTCCGGGCCAAAGGCGTGAATGCTATTGTAGTAGACCATCAAAACCAATGGGATCTGAGTCCTGGCTCTCAATCGTTTGACCATGGGAAGGATGGTTCGTAGCGAGGTCTTGCTGCGCAAAGCCCGTTCTGCCGCCTGTTGAATCACAGGGCCATCGGCGATGGGATCGGAAAACGGGACACCCAGCTCGATGATATCGGCCCCAGCCCGTTCCAGCTCCACAACCAGCTCTTCGGTCACTTGCAGTGAAGGGTCTCCTGCCATCACATAGGTAATAAGCGCCGGCTCGCCTTTTCGTTTCAGCGCTGCAAAGGTACGGTCTAGCCTGGCTATCACAATGTGATCCCCCGAATCTTGACAACCTGTTGGACATCCTTATCGCCGCGGCCAGAGAGATTCACGACCAGGATCTGGCTCTTCTTCATCGTAGGCGCCAGCTTGATCGTATAGGCAATGGCATGGGCGCTTTCGAGGGCCGCCATGATCCCCTCTTCTCTCGCCAGCAAATCGAACGCTGCCATGGCTTCGTCATCGGTCACAGAGGTATAGGAGGTCCGGCCTTGATCGCGCAAATAACTGTGTTCTGGACCGACCGCGGCATAATCCAGCCCAGCTGACACCGAATGAGTCAGATTGATTTGTCCGTCGTCGTCCTGAAGCAGGTAGGTCATGGTGCCCTGTAAGATCCCTGGCTTTCCTCCCTCAAAACGGGCTGCATGTTTTCCGCTCGCGGCCCCCAGGCCGCCCGCTTCCACGCCGATCATCTTCACCTTCTTGTCTTTGATAAAAGCATAGAAAAGCCCTATGGCATTGCTGCCGCCGCCGACACAGGCGATGAGGCAATCAGGCAACTTGCCTTCCGCTGCCAGGATCTGCCGCCTAGTTTCGCGCCCGATGATGGCCTGAAAATCACGAATCATCATCGGATAGGGATGGGCCCCGAGCACCGAACCGAGAATATAGTGAGTCGTACGGACATTCGTTGTCCAGTCCCTCATGGCTTCGCTGATGGCATCCTTCAACGTGCGGCTTCCTGAGTCGACCCTTGTCACAGTCGAGCCGAGCAACCGCATCCGGAAGACGTTCAGCGCCTGGCGCTCCATGTCTTCGGTTCCCATGTAAATTTCACATTCCAGCCCGAACATGGCCGCCACCGTTGCAGTCGCGACCCCATGCTGCCCGGCCCCGGTCTCCGCGATGATGCGCGGCTTCTTCATCCGCTTCGCCAACAGCCCCTGCCCGATCGCGTTATTAATCTTATGGGCTCCGGTATGGCAGAGGTCTTCGCGCTTCAAATAAATCTTCGCGCCGCCCAACCGTCTCGTCAGTCGCTCGGCAAAATACAGAGCGGTGGGGCGTCCGACATAATGTTTTAAACAGTAGGCCAGCTCCGACTGAAAGCGGCGGTCTTTTTTGACGCGAGCATATTCCTGCTCCAACTCCAGCAGCGCAGGCATGAGCGTTTCAGGGACATAACGTCCTCCATACTCGCCGAATCGACCATACTTGTCCGGAACAGAAACCATAACGTTCCTCGCGCTCAGATAAGGGAATGGTAGTATAAACGCGATTACCGCGGTGAGACAACCCTGACGGCGCGAATGAAGGCGCGCACTTTCTCGTTATCCTTCTTGCCTGGCTCCCGCTCGACTCCGCTGCTGACATCGACTCCGTACGGCTGCACCGATTGAATAGCCGTCGCAACGTTGTCCGCCGTGAGCCCCCCGGCCAGGAGACTGGACGCAGCCTTGGCAACTTCTGCCGCGAACTCCCAATCGATGACTTGGCCTGTGCCGCCATAGGCTTCATCGGAAAAGGCATCCAGGACGAACCCTCGCACGCCTGCTCGGCCTTGGAAATCCGCCAAAGCAAGAAAGGAGCTTCGATCTTTCACTCGCAAGGCCTTGAGCACAGGGCGGCCCAGCTCTTGGCAATAGACTGCCGATTCGTGTCCGTGTAACTGCGCAAGCGCCAGCCCGCAATCGTCCATCAGGCTCCGAACCACTTGTTGCTCTTCATCGACGAACACACCAACCGCTGTCACCAAAGGAGGCAGGCTCATGATGATCTGCTTGGCCAACGAGGGGTGGATGTAGCGAGGGCTCTTTCGATAGAAGACGAACCCCAAGGCATCGGCCCCTGCTTGGACCGCCACTGCGGCGTCCTCGGCGCTGGTAATACCGCAAATTTTGACTTTGGTTGGCATGGACATGTTAGGCCTCTGACTGTGACGGAACTCCCATCAACTCCCGCATCTTGGCTGCCATGTCGTCTGCGCGAATGAGCGATTCTCCGACGAGCATGGCATGGATGCCGGCTTCAACTAGCTGCACCACGTCTTCCCGTTTATGGATGCCGCTTTCGCTGACAATCAATTTGCCTGCTGGAATCCGTTTCGCCAAACGCAGCGTGGTGCCGAGATCGGTCGTAAAGGTCTTGAGGTCCCGGTTGTTGATGCCGATCAGCCTGGCCTCAGGAACTCGCTCCAAAACTCTATCGAGCTCCCGCTCATGATGGGTTTCGATGAGCACATCCAGCCCTAACCCGCGAGCCAGGGCATAGAAATCAATCAGCTGCTGCCGTTCGAGCGCTGCGACGATCAAGAGGACCGCGTCGGCTCCGTAGGCTCGCGCTTCGTAGAACTGAATTTCCTCGACCATAAATTCTTTGTTCAGGGCCGGCATCGGCACCGCTTGCTTGATCTCGCGCAGATATTCGAGGCTGCCCTCAAAGAAATCCTTGTCGGTCAAGACGGACAGGGATGAGGCTCCGTGGGCATAGTAGGTCTTGGCAATCTCCAGATAGTCAAACCGTTCTGAAAACTCCTGACGGAGCAGACCGAGACTGGGCGAGGCTTTTTTGACTTCAGCGATTAACGAAGGACTGCCAGCTGTTTTGGTCGCTTCGAGGGTGACGGCAAAACCGAGTGGACCAGGCGCATCCAGAATCCTCTTCTTCAGTTCGGAGAGATACCCACGGCTTTGCTTGTGCCGGAGTTCCGCCTTTTTATGTTCTAAAATGCGATCAAGGATCACGATGCCTTATCCCTTATTCGTGAAGGCGATGAGACGAGCCAGCTTTTCCGCTGCGGCGGCTGAATCGATCACCTGACCTGCCAAACGGAATCCCTCTTGAAGGTTCGCAGCCTTGCGGCCAGCGACAAGCGCCGGAGCCACATTCAAACAGACGATGTCTCTCCTCGGTCCTTTCCGTCCCTGGAGAATGTCACGAGTGATCACGGCATTCTCTTGCGGCGTTCCTCCCGCCAACTGTTTGGCTGGAACCAGCGCCAGTCCGAACTCTGTCGGATCCAGAAGATAGTTCGAGAGCACGCCACCTTTCGCTTCTGAAATCTGCGTTTTTGTCGTGAGGGTAATCTCATCCAGCCCGTCCATCCCATGGACGACGAAGCAATGTTGCGAGCCTAGACGCATGAGCACATTCCCGAGCAGGGAGGTCAATCGGCTTTCATAGACGCCAAGGACTTGAATCGTCGCTCCGGCAGGATTGGTCAAGGGGCCCAGCAGATTCAGGATCGTCCTGATGCCCAGCTCATGCCTGGGCACGGCGCAATGTCTCATGGCTCCATGATAGAGAGGAGCGAAGAGAAAACCGATCCCGACTTCATTGATACAATCTGTCACCCGTTCGGTCGGCAAGTCGATCTTGACTCCGAGCGCCGAGAGCACGTCCGCACTCCCAGATTTGGACGAGACGGAACGGTTGCCATGTTTCGCGACGGTCAGCCCGGCCCCTGCCACAACAAATGCCGCAGTGGTCGAAATATTGAACGTATGCGCTCCGTCCCCTCCTGTGCCACAGGTATCCACGACCAGGGAATCTCTAACGGCGATACGAACGGCCTTGGATCGCATGGCTCGCACGGAGCCTGCGACTTCCTCGACGGTCTCGCCCTTGAGCCTGAGCCCCATCAAGTAGGCGGCAATTTGGGCTTGAGTCGTAGCCCCTTCCATAATCTCCAGCATCACTGACTCGACCTCTTGCTCTGTGAGGGAGGAGTGGTCGGCGAGTTTGGCAATCGCGTCTTTAATCATGGCTGAGAACCAGGTTAGTTGGGCTAGAGTTTCAGGAAGCTACGGAGGAGGTCTTTCCCCACCGGCGTGAGAATCGATTCCGGATGGAACTGCACCCCTTCGATGCCTAGGGTCCGATGACGCAGACCCATGATTTCCCCCTCGGCCGTTTCAGCAGAAATTTCAAAACAGCCCGGCAGCTTGTCGCGCTTTACGATCAGCGAATGGTAGCGGGTCGCGTCGAAGGGATTGGGCAGGCCCTGAAAAATCGTTTTCCCGTCATGCCGGATCTTCGAGGTCTTGCCATGCATCAACCGCTCGGCCCTGACCACTTCGCCTCCAAAGGCTGCTCCCAGACACTGATGGCCGAGGCAGACACCCAAGAGTGGAATCTTCCCGCCGAAATGCTTGATTGTTTGGACCGATACGCCTGCTTCCATCGGAGTGCACGGTCCAGGAGAAATGACGATACGGCTGGGCTTCAACGCTTCGATCTCCGCAACCGTAATCTTATTGTTGCGGAAGACCCGCACGTCCTCACCCAGTTCCCCGAAATATTGCACGAGATTGTAGGTGAAGGACTCGTAGTTGTCGATCATCAATAGCATGACATTAGCCCCACAGTCTGAAAGCCGAAAGTCGTCAGGTCGTACGCTATACGAACGGTCTCGAAGACTTGATGAAGGTGAAGAATTTTTGACTTTCGACGTTTTCTATTCCAGCCCCTGTTCGGCCAGCTCAACGGCCTTCATCATGGCCTGAGCCTTATTACAAGTCTCTTCATATTCATGTTCAGGATTGGAGTCCGCGACGATCCCGGCCCCTGCCTGAATAAAGGCCTGATGCTTCTTCACAACGACCGTGCGGATATTGATGCACATATCCATGTTACCGGAGAAGCTGAAGTAGCCCACGGCGCCTGCATAAGGACCGCGCCTGGTCGGCTCCAGTTTGTCGATGATCTGCATCGCCCGAATCTTCGGCGCGCCTGACACAGTGCCGGCGGGAAAACAGGCCCGCAGGACATCGTAGGCCGTCCTCGACTCATCCAGTTGTCCTGTCACGTTCGACACGATATGCATCACATGCGAATAGCGCTCGATGTGCATGAGCGAATCCACGGTCACTGAGCCTGGTTTGGCCACACGGCCCACATCGTTTCGCCCCAGATCGACCAACATGACATGCTCGGCCCGTTCCTTCTCGTCCGCCAAGAGCCCCCGCTCCATCTGCTGATCTTCTTCCAGCGTGGCGCCGCGGCGGCGCGTACCGGCAATGGGGCGGACAGAAATGACGCCGTTTTCACACCGCACGAGCGTCTCGGGCGAGGAGCCGACCATTTCGACCCCCGCGATGCGAAGGTAATACATGTAGGGAGAGGGATTCACCACCCGCAAGGCGCGATAGAGCTGCAGCGGCGGCGCCTGCACGTTGGCCTCCCACCGCTGGGACAATACCGCCTGTACGATATCACCAGCCTTGATGTATTCTTTCGTCTGCACGACCATCTTCTCGAAGCCAGCCTTGGTCATGTTCGAGGTAAAGGTGACCGGCTTGCGACGGCGGGAGGGCTTCGTGCGGCTGAGCGGACGTTTGAGCCTCGCGATCATACGCTCGATCCGCTCTGTGGCTGATCGATAGGAGGCCTTGAGGCCGCGTTCCCCTTTGCCCGTGATATGGGCTGTGGCCACGACTTTGATCTTCTGGGCGACATTGTCGAAGATCAGCATCGTGTCGGTGAGGAGAAAGGCGAAGTCCGGCATGTTGAGCTGATCCTTCTTTCTGGCAGCCAGGTCCTCAAACGCCCGTACCATGTCGTAACTCAGATAACCAACCGCACCCCCTACGAAAGGGGGAAGGCCAGGCACGGTCACAGGCCGATACCCCTCCATCATCTCTCTCAGACGTTCGAGGGGATTTCCGCGGCTAGGGATACGTTTTTTCTTGGAGCCCTGCACGACCAGAAGGTCGCCTTTGTCTTCATAAACGACAACGGGTGTGCCACTGCCAAGGAAGGAATAGCGAGCCCATTTCTCGCCCCCTTCGATGGATTCGAGGAGGTAGGCGGAAGGGCCATGGTCAATTTTGGCAAAGGCAGAAACGGGGGTCTCATAGTCCGCCAGGATCTCCCGATAGAGCGGAATGAGGTTTCCCTGTCCTCCATACTGCCGAAATTGGTCAAAGTTGAGTGAATATTGCGGCGGCGCCACGGTAATGTCCTATTTATTAACTATTGGCTTACGATGAGTTTCTGTCCGATCTCGATAATATTGTCCCGCAGCGTATTCCACTTTTTCACTTTATCCACGGACACGCCATATTGACGGCTGATCTGATAGAGCGTTTCGCCTGCCCTCACAACATGGGTTGTGGCAGCCCCCAGGCCTCTCTGCGGTGACTCGGCTACGCCTGACAGAGAAAAAGACTCGGGAGAGAGCCCGAGATTAGAAGCGCTCAGATCCATCCTATCGGTAATATCGACAAAGGGATCAACTGCTCGCGTCTTGCGTCCGGGCGCGACCGGTCGTTTCATATCGGCCTTGGCTTTACGTTCCAGCAGCGCCGATTCCTTGATCGCTTCTGCTTCCTCCTGCCCACGGGCCGCTTGCTCACGCACCGCCTGGATCTGCGCCGTAAGCTCACGGTTCCTGGCCTCGAATTCCATCAGTTCGCTCTTGCTCCGCCTGGCTTCATTATCCAGCTCGCTGGTTCGCTTTTCTTCCTGAGCGAGGAGGCGCTGGAAGTTCAGGCTGCGCACTTTTTCTGCCTCGTATTTCTCCGCCATGACACAGCCGCTCAGCAACAGTCCCACGCAGATGGCGGGGACGATGCGATAGCTGAATCTGGGCATCAACTTGTTCATGTGATTCTCCTCTATCATGGACACCTCCTATGGCGGTCGTGAGGGACGGTCCCTCTCGCAGTAAAGCGCGGGCACTCGCTGCAAGCAACAGGGAATCGACCCAAATCGAACGGGTAGAATAGTGTCTAACGCAGTGAAAGTCAAAGCGAATATGGGACATGCGCCGTTTGACCCACTTCCCGACCCTATGGTACGGTCGGGCTGTCGCATCCTCTATTCGTCGCATCCAGCCCCTATGATCGACGCCGATATTCTTGCCAAACTGACTGCCCTCAAGGACGAAATTCGTCGTCACGATAATCTCTACTATGCCAAGGACCGTCCGGAGATTTCAGATACGGAGTACGATCGCCTCTTCCGCGAACTGATTGATCTGGAGCGACAGCATCCGGAACTCGTCACGCCCGACTCTCCGACGCAGCGGGTCGGAGCGCCGCCGCTCGAATCGCTCATCAAGGTTCCGCACGAACACCTGATGCTCAGCCTGGACTCGGTTCTGGATCAGGAAGAGGTGCAGGCCTTCGATCAGCGGATGAAACGTGAACTGGAAACTCAAGCAATCGAGTACAGCGTGGAACCAAAGTTCGACGGGCTGTCGATCGAACTGGTGTACGACCATGGGATCTTTACCCGCGGCGCGACCCGAGGCGACGGAACCACCGGAGAGGATGTCACGGTCAACCTCCGCACGATTCGCTCTCTGCCATTACAGTTGCATGGACAGCCCGGTCTCCCCAATCATCTGGTCGTGCGGGGCGAAGTCTATATGCCCCTCGACGATTTCCACGCCTTGAATCGACGGATCACGGAACGGGGCGATGACGCCTTCGCCAATCCCCGCAATGCCGCCTCCGGTTCTCTCAGGCAGTTGGACTCCACGATTACGGCGACCCGTCCCTTGGTCGTGACCTGCTACGAAATTATGGCCCAGTCCTCACCGGTTCCGCCGACTCATTGGGATGAACTGGAACGCATGGCTCAGTGGGGCCTCCCGGTCCCGACGCATCGACGACTCTGTGCCTCAATCGGTCAAGTGATGGACTTTCACCGCGAAACGGAATCGATCCGCGATCAGCTATCCTATGAGATCGATGGCGTGGTGGTGAAGGTCAATCGCCGGGACTGGCAGGACCGTCTCGGTATGAAATCCCGCAGCCCCCGCTCGGCCATCGCCTATAAGTTTACCGCGCGCAAAGAAATTACCGTCGTGCAGGACATCGTCGTCTCCGTCGGGAGAACCGGAACCCTCACTCCGGTCGCCCTTTTGAAACCCGTGGAGGTGGGCGGCGTCACCATCAGCCGAGCTACCCTGCACAATGCGGATGAAGTGGCACGAAAAGACATTCGCATCGGAGACACGGTCAAGGTGGAACGGGCCGGCGATGTCATCCCCGCGATCGCCGAACGGGTTCCTATCCCCGGTGAGCAGCGCCAGGCCCCCTTTTGCATGCCGGATCATTGCCCCGTCTGTGGATTGAACGTCGCTCGCGAGGGCGCCTATTTTTACTGCACCGGCCAGTCTGTCTGCGGCGCGCAATTAAATGGGGCGATCGAACATTTTGCCTCCAAACATGCCCTCAACATCGAAGGTTTGGGGAAGAAGACCGTGGCACAGCTGGTCGACGAGGGGCTGGTGAAATCGCTCCCCGATCTCTATCGCCTGAGTAAAGACGACCTCATCACACTCGAGGGATTCGCCGACCGGTCCGCCACCCTCCTCCTCGAGTCGATAGCTGGCAGCAAAACCGTGTCGCTTGATCGGTTTCTGCTGGGACTCGGCATACGACAAGTCGGACAACATCTCGCCAAAGTTCTGGCCCGTGAATTCAAGTCGCTTGATGAAATCATGACGGCCGACCGAGAACGGTTGCGGCAGATTCGCGAGATCGGTCCTGAAATTTCAGACAGCCTGGTCACCTATTGCTCGGAACCACGCAACCGGCAGGTCATCGCACAACTTCAGGAATCAGGGGTCCAGATTGCTCCTGGTCTGGCCATGGGCGACAGAGCCCTATCGCCCCTCGCCGGCAAGACCTTCGTCTTCACCGGAGGGCTGGACCGCTTCACGCGCGACGAGGCGCAACGGGGGGTCGAAGCAGTAGGCGCCCGCGTCTCTTCCAGCGTGAGCAAGAAAACGTCCTATGTGGTGGCGGGACGAGACCCTGGCTCAAAACTCGAACAGGCGAAAAATCTTGGGGTGACGATTCTGACGGAGCAGCAATTTGCTTCTCTGATCAGGAAAGATGGAGAAGAGCTTAGCTGACGAGGTCAAGGTTCGGCGATTCAACGGGGGCCGGCGATTTCTCTTCGCGATAGATTTGAACGCTTCGGATGGAGCGCGGCTCTGCTTCATGGATGAGAATCCGGCAATTGGCGATCCGCACTTCTTCTCCCACCTTGGGGATCCGGCCGATTTCCTCCTGAATGAGGCCACCGATCGTGACAGCCTCGTCACCGAGATCGACTTTCAAGAAATCATTGATCTTGCGTACTTCGGTTCTGCCATGCACCAGAATATGGTTCTTTCCTAGCCGCTTGATAAGTTCTTCCGTAATGTCGGTTTCGTCCATGATCTCCCCGACCACTTCTTCGAGCAGATCCTCCAGCGTCACGATCCCCATCACTCCGCCGAACTCATTGACGACAACCGCCATATGCCGTTTTTCCTGTTGAAATTGCTTCATGAGGTCGTCCGCCGTCTTGCCGGCCGGCACGAACAACGGAGAATAGGCAATGTCCTTGAGCTTGGCCTCACTCTGCCCCTTGGCCAATTCGGTCAAGGCCCTCGTCTTGTAGAGAATCCCCGTGATGTTATCGAGCGTCTCGTCATAGAGAGGAATTCTGGAATATTTGGAGTTATAGAGAAGGTCCTGCGCCTCTTTCAGCCGCATGTTTCCGTCCAAGGAAAAAACATAGAGACGAGGAGTCATCGCGTCTTCCGCTGTAATGTCTTTGAGCTGGAAGACGTTCTTGATCATCTTGACCTTCTCCACCTCGATCGTCCCGGTCTTCCCGCCCTCGTCCAACATGATCTTCAGCTCTTCCTCAGTCACGAAGGGCAGAGACAGACCCTTGCCGCCGGTGAGTTTGTGGATCAACGGCACAATCACAAACAAGAAGGGCTTGAGGAATAGTTGTACCCCGTAAACCGGGTAGGCCATGTTCAGCGTAACTGGCACTGCAAATTTGGCGGCTAGCGTTTTGGGGATCACATCGACGGCGACCAGGAGAACAAAGGTCAGCAGACCGACCATGACGGCCATCGCCTCGTCAAAGAAATTGCGGCCCCCATAGATGTTCAATGTCAAAAATGTGGCATACATGGGTGTCGCCACGCCAACCAGGCGATCGCCGACCAGGATGGTCGAGAGGAGCTTTTGCGGGTCACTGCGGAGGTGGAGGGCCAACTTCGCCCTGGCGCTGCCGGTTTGGGCGAGCGCCCGTAGCTTTGTATCATTGACCGCGAAGAAGCCGATTTCGGCCGTGGATATCACGGCTGAAATAACGATAAGGGCTAAGAGAATTAGCACATCCATAGATTGCAATTTACTTAAGGGGACCGACTCTGTCGGCTAAATGAAACTGCCCGCAGGGCACGGGGCTATCCCCTATCGCCCTGGACCGGCAATGAAAGCTTTGGCAGAACAACGTGTCGTGGAAGGAACCTATAGGACCTCTATCCATCGGGGCCCAACCGTATCACAGGATACGCTCGGGAGCAAGCATATGATTAAAAATGATTGATAAATCATATGGTTACGTTTTCTGGCTACAGCACAACTAATGCACTGCGCGGTACAATGCATCGATGACGAAAGCTTTAGGAATGGTCTCGAAAGATAAATGGATGGAGCGGCAGGGATGATTCGAGGCGGGACGCGGCTGCTTCGGCCTGAGTTTCCGTTGCAAACTGGCCTATCTGCACCCGATAGCGCCTTCCTTCCGGCAGATCAATACATTGGACTCTGCCCCCCGAATAGAACGGGTTGACTCGTTCTAGCAGATTTACCGCATTCTGCTGATCGGAAAATGACCCGACTTGAACTCGTAAGACCCCCCTGTCGGCAGCCCTGCCTTGATAGCCCAGACCCAAAACTCGATCTAATCCTGGCCAGGCCATTCTGAGCACCTGAGCCCCGGCGAATAGACGGGCTTGGAAGGGCCACTACAAGGAGTCAGGGTCGCGGCAAAGAAGAAGGGCAGGAAGAGCAGCTAGCGGAACTGATAGACACGAAGCCCCTGAGAAGCCATGACTAGAACTCATCGAGCGATTGGTCCTGCAGGATCGTGAGCGCTTTTGGCGTGTTCGAGACGGTGAGGACGACGATCGCCCGCTTTCCTTCACGGGACGGGGTACAGTAGCCGCATTTAATATTGATACGGCCCTGGGTCAAGAGATCCGCCACTTCCGTCAACGCGCCAGGCTTGTTCTCCAGGCTCAATAGCAAGGCCGTTTCCTCGGCGAACTTGATCTTCGCACCCTTCAGCGCAACTCTGGCGCCCTCCAGGTCCGCGACCAAGAGTCTCAGCTTTCCCGTTCCAGTCACTTCCGGAGCGGAAAAGGCCATAATGTTGACCTTCGCTTTCCCAAGGACCTGGGCCACTTCAGCCATGACGCCAGGCTTGCTCCGTCCGCTGATAACCAATTGGGTTGTGGTAGGCATGACCGTTACTCCGTGACCAAGAGACGCATGAGTTAAAGGACCTGACAGAGATCGTTCAGACACTGATATGCATACACAGAGCTGAACGGGGCAGCGATCTCCTCTGCCAGTTTCTGCGCCGATTCTTTCCCTCCTCGTGGCACGAGGCGATGGAAGGGAACGCTCGAACCCTCGTAGTTAGGAGCAGCCGCTCGTTTCACCACAGGTCTCACACTTGAGACAGGTTCCGTTCCGCACCATGGTGAACTGCTTGCACTGGGAGCAAGGATCGCCCTCGTAGCCCTTTTGACGAGCCACTTGAATGGCAGTCATCGTTACGGTTTCGCGCTTCAGCTCGACTGTATGGGTAACGCTCGCATGGCCATTGCCATGATCGGTGCTCTTATGACGAGGCGCCGCGCCCCGTCGCGCAGGAAATATGTCGGTGCTGATGGAGGTCCCCGCGAGCGTTTCAGGCGTGGCTTCCTCATCGACACATTCAGGGTCCTGCTCATCCTTCTTGACCAAATCCATTCGCAGGTCCTCTTCCTTGACCTGCGCCAAATCGTAGCGATCGAGATAGGTGACGGCCAGTTCCCGGAAGATGTAATCGATGATCGAGGTGGACATCTTGATCCGGTCGTTCAACTTGACCGGTCCGTTCGGTTCGAAGCGGGTAAAGACAAAGGCTTCGACGAACTCCTCCAGCGGCACGCCATGCTGAAGCCCGAGCGAGATGGCGATGGCGAAGCAGTTCATCAAACTGCGGAAGGCGGCCCCTTCCTTATGCATGTCCAGGAAGATTTCACCACAGGTCCCGTCCTCATATTCGCCCGTGCGGAGATAGAGCTTATGCCCTCCGACAACCGCTTTCTGCGTATAGCCATTGCGTCGGCCAGGGAGCGACCGGCGTTTCGCCAGGTACCGCACCAGCACGCGCTCGGTGATTTTTTCCGCCATCGCCAGCACTTCCGACGTGGAGTCAATCGTCTTGCCGCTGTCCGTCGAGGCAGATAAGGGCTGGCTCAGCTTGGATCCATCGCGATAGAGGGCCACGGCTTTGACCATGCTCTTCCAGGCCAAAATATAAGACGACTTCACTTCGTCCAACGTCGCATGGGCTGGCATGTTGATCGTCTTGCTAATGGCGCCGCTGATGAAGGGCTGCGCCACCGCCATCATGCGGATGTGCGCATCCACGGCGATATAGCGCTGACCGATCCGGCCGCACCGGTTGGCGCAATCGAAGATCGGCAGGTGCTCGGGCTTGAGGTGGGGCGCTCCTTCGACCGTCATGGTCCCGCAGCAATAATCGTTGGCCGCCGCGACTTCTTCCTGGGTAAAGCCAAGCGCCTTCAACATATTGAAATTGGATTCGGTCAATTGCAGGTCGGTCAATCCCAACTTCTCCCGGGAGAAGTCCTCGCCCAGCGCATACTTATTAAAGACAAATTGGATTTCGAAGGCCTGAGCCAGTCCGCTTTCCATACGCGCGAGCGCGGCATCATCAAAGCCCTTCTGTCGCAGCGTCTCATGGTTGATGAACGGCGCAGTCTGCAGCGTCTGCCGACCGGCGCAATAGTTCACGATGTCCTGGATCTGAGCCTCGGTATATTTCAAGGGTCGCAGGGCGGCCGGGATGCTCTGATTGATAATCTTGAAATAGCCTCCGCCCGCGAGCTTCTT
>SXGT01370946.1_pt1 | contig 38639 bp, 29 predicted proteins | sample 3176221 | NCBI WGS metagenome assembly SXGT01 (sample SAMN11356862, study PRJNA531348) | freshwater metagenome | isolation source: freshwater sample F1-120 | place: China: Fuxian Lake, Yuxi | collected 2017-12-25 | reverse complement strand
CAAAGTCGGCGAGCAGGTGGCCACGGCGGCCTCAGAACCTGCTTGTGTAAAACGGAAGATGTTATCGATAAAGAAAAGGATATCACGTCCACCAGATTTCTCATCACCATCACGGAAGTATTCCGCCATTGTTAATCCTGATAAAGCAACACGTGCACGGGCTCCCGGAGGCTCATTCATTTGTCCGAACACCAATGTCGCTTGTGATTTTTCTAATTCTTTCAAATCTACTTTCGTAAGATCCCATCCGCCACTTTCCATTGAATGTTTAAATGCTTCTCCGTAGCGGATAACGTTCGACTCGATCATCTCACGCAATAAATCGTTTCCTTCACGTGTACGCTCACCCACACCTGCGAATACTGATAAACCTTCGTATCCTTTTGCGATGTTGTTAATTAACTCCATAATCAATACGGTTTTACCAACTCCGGCTCCACCGAATAAACCAATTTTACCTCCTTTTGCATAAGGCTCTAAAAGGTCGATTACTTTAATTCCTGTAAATAATACTTCTGTTGAAGTAGATAAATCTTCATATTTAGGAGGCATACGGTGAATTGGTGCACCACCTTTTTTGTCTGTTTGTTTGATACCATCAATCGCTTCTCCAACCACGTTGAATAAACGGCCTTTTACTTGGTCTCCAACAGGCATGGTAATTCCTGCACCTGTTGCAGTAACTGTCATTCCTCTGTATAATCCGTCAGAAGAGTCCATCGCAATGGTACGCACTGTATCTTCTCCAACGTGTTTTTGTGTTTCTAGAATTACAATTTGGCCATTTGGTTTTACAACTTCCAATGCATCCAAAATGTTTGGTAATGTAGCTCCGCCTTCAAAACTTACGTCAATTACGGGACCAATTACTTGTGAAATTTTACCTGTTTGTGTCGACATTTTATATGTATGTAAATGTTAATTTTAAAAATTCGAGTGCGAAATTACATATTTTTATTCATGTAAAAAATCGATTTTTAACTTTTTTATAATTAAATTTGATGCTTTAAATCATACAGCATTTTTATAGAAAAGATAAGGGATTTAGACCTTGATTTATAGGGAATTATCGAAACCTGTTAGCTTTTTGTATGATAAATATCATTGATTGAATGAAGGTTTATACCAATATTGAAGATTTTAAGGATGTAAAAAATCCGATAGTTACTACCGGCACTTTTGATGGAGTTCATTTAGGACACCAAAAAATTATTTCCCGACTAAAAGACGTAGCTCAAAAACACCAAGGCGAAACTGTTTTGTTGACTTTTTATCCGCATCCACGGATGGTGCTTTTTCCGGATGATAATGAGTTAAAATTATTGAATACCCAGCAAGAAAAAATCCAACTTCTGGAAAAATATGGTGTGGATCATCTCATTATTTATCCATTTACAAAAGAGTTTTCACGACTAACTTCTATAGAATTTGTCAGAAATATTTTAGTGAATCAAATTCATACAAAACGGCTAATCATTGGGTATAATCATCACTTCGGGCGTAACCGCGAAGGTTCATTTGAGCATTTGAAGGAGTTTGGTCCTATTTATGGTTTTGATGTGGAAGAAATTCCGGCTAAGGATATTGATAATATAGAAGTGAGTTCCACAAAAATCAGGAAAGCACTTCAATCAGGAGATGTGGAAATGGCTTCGAGTTATTTAGGACATCCTTATTCACTTTCTGGTAAGGTGGTAAAAGGTTATGAAAAAGGCAGGATAATTGGTTATCCAACTGCAAATATTTCTGTAGATGATAAGTATAAGCTTATTCCTGCTGATGGAGTTTATGTTGTAAAGGCTGAAGTAAAAGGCAAATTGTATGGCGGAATGTTAAATACAGGAAACAATCCAACCATAGAAGGGAAGGGCAGAAGCATTGAAGTGAATATATTTGATTTTAATGATACTATTTATGGCGAAGACGCAACTATTTATTTTATTAAACGTCTAAGAGATGAGCTTAAGTTTGCCGGATTGGATGAATTGAAAAGTGCTTTAGCGATTGATAAACAAAACGCATTAAAAATATTATCAGCTTGAAATTTAAAACTACATATTTCTTTAAAATAAATTTTTTACTACTACTTGTTTTTTGTTCCGGTAAATTATTTTCTCAAACAGTTTTGCTCGATTCACTTACGCTAGATACAATGCGTGCGTATACGAGTTTAGAAGAAGCGTTAAAAAATCCTGAAAAAGTAATTAAGTTGGAATTGAGAAGAAAAAAATTGAAATCCTTTCCGATGGATATTTTAAAATTTCCAAATCTTCAATATTTAGATTTAACAAAAAATAATATTAAAGAAATACCCGCAGAAATTTCCGAACTAAAAAATTTACAATATTTTTCTATTTCAAAAAATGTATTGCAAGAATTTCCACCACAAATTGGTGACTTGTCTAACCTGTTTTATTTGAATGCGAATCAAAATGAATTAACATCCATTCATCCTGCAGTTGGGAAACTAACCAAATTAAAAAACCTGGATCTGTGGAGTAACAACATTGAAAATTTTCCGGAAGAGTTAAAATATCTGAAGAGTTTGTTAGTGCTTGATTTGAGAGTTATTCTTATTCCGGATGCTCAGCAAAGTGCTATTCAAGCAATGATTCCGCATGCTAAAGTGTATTTTTCGCCTTATTGTAAATGTCAACAGTAAGTTAATTGGGTTAATTAAGGAAATTAAGTAAATGGGGAAATTCTCAAACAGCTTCAACCTATTTAACCTACTTAACCCAATCAACTTAATTAACTTTTCAAGATGAACTTCCATTTAAACTTTTCAGTTTCATCCTTTCCTAAAAAAATAAATTATTCAGATAATTTCCTTTTTCTCGGTTCCTGTTTTGCTGAAAATATTGGCGATTTGATGATGGAACATAAATTTAAAACTCTCCAAAATCCACATGGAATTTTATACAATCCATCAAGTATAGTAGTTGCTTTGCGCAGATTTATGAAGATTGATTTTGTGACTGAAAAAGAATTGTTTTTCGCAAACGATTGTTGGAATTCTTGGGAGCATCACAGTCGTTTTTCCAATCCTGACAAACAACTATGTTTGACCAACATTAATAAAAGTATTTCTGAAGCGCATACTTTTTTGAAAAATGCCGACTGGCTTTTTATCACTTTTGGTTCAGCGCATGTATATAAAAGAAATGAGCAGTTGGTTGGGAATTGTCACAAGCAAGCGCAAAAAGAATTTTCAAAAACAATGTTGAGTGTTTCTGAAATGTTGGAGGAATATGGGATTCTAATAAAAGAACTATTAGTGTTCAATCCTAAATTGAAAATTGTTTTTACAATCAGTCCAGTTAGATACATGCGCGATGGAGTGGTGGAAAACAATTTAAGTAAAGCCCGATTAATTGAAACAGTTCATCAACTAACATCCCAAAATGTTTTTTATTTTCCTGCGTATGAACTAATGATGGATGATCTGAGAGATTACCGTTTTTATAAAGAAGATTTAGTTCATCCAAATGAACAAGCAGTTAATTATATTTTTGAGAAGTTTGTTGCAGCTAATTTTGATGAAAGATCAATCCAATTATTAAATTCGATCAAAGAAATTGTTGCAGCAAAAAATCACAGACCTTTTAATTATGAAACGGATTCCCATAAAAAATTTAAAGCTACTTTTTTAGAGCGTTGCAGAAAAATGCAAATGGAAAATCCTGGATTGAATTTAAGTGAGGAGGTCAATTATTTTGGAAAAATGTAGGTTGCTCTTTTTATTTGTCACCCTGAGCCTGCCTGCGGTAGGCAGGCGTAGTCGAATGGGTTACTCAATTGGAATTTTTAATTCCTGAAAGCGTTCTACTAAATTATTGAACGCAACTACTGGATCTTTTTTCTTCCAGATGCAGCTATAAAATGCAATTCCTGCAAATCCTATTTCGTTTGATTTTTCAATTGCGTTAATGTCTACACCACCGCGAGCTACAACATTAAATGAAGTTTTTAAAATAGCCGACTTTAAACTGTGCTCAGTAAATCCGCCTTGAAATTTGCTGTTCAAGCTGTCGAAAATCGGACTTAAAAAAACATAATTGTACTGATAACGATGTTCTTTTTCAAATAGCTGACCAATGTTGCTGAAGGAAGTTGTGATAACAATTTCAGGATTTTTTAATTGAATCAATTTAATTGTCAACCAGGTTTTGAATCTTTTTTTAAGATGCGATTTAGTGAGGTGAATTCCTTTTAAATTAAATTTTCTTGCCAGGTTGTGATGCGAGTGAAGAACAATTCTGTCGTGAAAATGAGCAGGAATAGCTTTTAGTAAATCCTTTGTTTTTTTAGTAGAAAGTTTATGTTTTCTTAAATGAAAATGATCCAATCCGGCTTCAAATAAACTCGTAATAATTTGAGCTTCATTTTCTATTTCACTGGAACTGGAAATAACCAAAAATTTCATAATCTAATTTTTATACGAATGAATTGCTTTGGCAATTGACTCAATTAATGTAACATCTTTTTCAATGGCATTCCCAACAACAACAATATCTGCCCCCGATTTACAGGCTAACACTGCTTTTTTAGGACTGTCAATTCCTCCTCCGATAATTAAGGGAATAGAAATATTTTTACTTACTTTTTTTATCATCTCTGCACTCACGGTATTCATTGCTCCGCTTCCAGCATCCATATAAATTAATTTTAAGCCCAATTGCTCACCGGCCATCGCTGTACAAGCTGCAATGCTTGTTTTGTCAGAAGGAATTGGATTGGTATTGCTCATATAGGAAGCAGAGGTTTGTCGTCCACTTTCAATTAGCATATATCCTGTAGATAAAACCTCTAAGTTGCTTGATTTTATTAATGGAGCAGCAATAACATGTTTTCCAATCAAAAGTTCAGGATTTCTTCCTGAAATGAGTGATAAGAGCAAAATTGCATCTGCATTTTTACTAATTTGTAAATGATTTCCAGGAAAAATCAGGATGGGAATAGAGGTGTGTTTTTTGATGGCTTGGATGCATTTTTCAAAATTACCGTTACTCAAGATGCTGCCGCCAACCATAATAAAATCAACACTTGCACGGTTAGCTATTGAAATTATTACAGTTGATTCAAACTTGTCGGGGTCAATCAAAACAGCAAACAGTTTTTTACCTTTTGCTTTATTTTTTATGATTTTTTCGTAATTATTTTTTTGCATTCTCTGAACCCCAAAATTTATCAAGCAATATTAAATAATTCATTTGATGGATGCATTATTTTATTGAAAATTAATTTGATGAGAAAAATGTTCTTATTTTCATTTTTTTTTTAGATATTTACAAAAAATTACTAAAAAGCGTATGAAATCGACTCTCATCAAAATCAAAACCGCACTTATAATTTTAGTTGCATTGGCTTACCAATCAGCTGTAATGGCGCAGGAAACGCTCTATCCATTTAGTGATAAAGGGAAGTATGGGTATATCAATAAAAGCGGAAAAGTTGTTTTGCCGGCTCAGTTTGAGTTCGCAGAAAAATTTTACGAAGGACTTGCAGTAGTAAAGCAAGGCGGAAAACGTGGTTTTATTGATGCAACCGGTAAAATGGTGATTCCGGCTCAATTCGACCAAAAAACAGATGGCTATTTTTCCGATGGTTTAGCATGTGTTAAACAAGCTGGAAAATATTCATATATAGATAAGACAGGAAAAGTGGTAATTACTCCTAAATGTGAGCATGCATACAAATTTTCTGAAGGTATGGCTCGTTTACAAATAGGGTTGAAATTTGCTTATATCGACAAAACAGGAACAGTTGTAGTAAAACCAGAATATGATGGTGGATGGGATTTTAAAGAAGGTTTGGCTCGCGTTAAAAAGAATGGTAAATGGGGTTTTATTGATAAAACAGGAAAAGTTGTTATTGATTTTAAATACGATGAAACATTTGAATTTTCTGAAGGATTAGCAAATGTCAGAATGGGTGATGATAAATCAGGAAAATGGGGATATGTTGATAAAACAGGGAAAGTTGTGATTGATATGCAGTTCGACAGAGCATTTACTTTTTCTGATGGTTTAGCTTGTATCCGTATCGGAGATTATAAAAATGGTAAATTCGGATACATCGATAAAACTGGAAAAGTGGTAGTAAATCCGGTTTATACTGGAGCTTATTTCTTTAATGATGGATTAGCTTGTATCAGTACTTCTCCATTGGTAAACGGAAATTTGAAAGATGCTAAATGGCAATATATTGATAAAACAGGTAAAGCAGTGATTACACGTGGTGCTGATTATTATGCTGACTTCTATAAAGGATTAGCTTATGTTAGTTATGCAGGAGTTCTATCTTATATCGACAAAACCGGAAAAGTGGTTTGGTCAGCAGCACCCGCAAAGTAATTTTGTAAAAACACTTTTAACAAGTGCGAAATTTGTTTGTTAGTTCAATAACAAGTAATTTCGCACTTCTTTTTTAATATAAAAATCAAAAAAAATGTCAAATTCAACAGTGGAAAAATTCGTAAAATACAAAGTAAAAGACATGTCGTTAGCGGCATGGGGAAGAAAAGAAATAAAATTAGCAGAAGCTGAAATGCCTGGTTTAATGGCACTTCGAGCTGAATACGGAAAGTCAAAACCATTGGCCGGTGCTCGCATCGCTGGTTGTTTACACATGACAATACAAACTGCAGTTTTAATAGAAACACTTAAGGAATTAGGTGCAGAAGTTACCTGGTCATCTTGTAATATTTTTTCTACACAAGATCATGCAGCGGCAGCAATTGCTGATGCAGGAATTCAGGTTTATGCATGGAAAGGAATGAATGAAGTAGAGTTTGACTGGTGTATAGAACAAACTTTATTTTTTGGTGAAGACCGCAAACCATTAAACATGATTTTAGATGATGGTGGTGATTTAACTAATATGGTATTTGATAAATTTCCTGAACTAATAAAAGGTATAAAAGGTTTATCTGAAGAAACAACAACAGGAGTTCACCGTTTGTACGAAAGAATGAAAAACGGAACATTGCATATGCCGGCAATTAATGTTAACGACTCCGTTACAAAATCAAAATTCGATAATAAATATGGTTGCCGCGAATCATTAGTAGATGCAATCCGTAGAGCTACAGATTTGATGCTTGCTGGTAAAGTTGCTGTGGTAGCTGGTTACGGTGATGTTGGAAAAGGTTCTGCAGAATCATTGAGCTCACAAGGAGTTCGTGTTATTGTTACAGAAATTGATCCTATTTGTGCATTGCAAGCTGCAATGGATGGATATCAGGTTCAGAAAATGGACACAGCTGTTAAAGAAGCAGATATTGTTGTAACAGCAACAGGAAATAAAAACATTATTTCAGAGCGTCATTTCAGAGCAATGAAAAACAATGCTATAGTTTGTAACATAGGTCACTTCGATAACGAAATTGATATGGCTTGGTTGAACAAAAATTATGGTTCTACTAAAGATGAAATCAAACCACAAGTTGATAAATATACCATCGATAAAAAAGACATAATTGTTTTAGCCGAAGGTCGTTTAGTTAACTTAGGTTGTGCTACCGGACATCCATCATTTGTAATGAGTAATTCATTTACAAATCAAACATTAGCACAATTAGAGTTGTGGTTGCATACATCTAAGTATGAAAATAAAGTATACACTTTGCCAAAACACTTGGATGAAAAAGTAGCAAGGTTGCACTTGGCAAAAATCAATTGCGAATTAGATGTATTAAGTCCTGAACAAGCTGCTTATATAGGAGTTACTGTTGAAGGTCCTTTTAAATCTGACGCATACAGATACTAATTTAAACGTTATATAAAAAGAAAAACCCCGAAGTTTTAACTCGGGGTTTTTTATTGTACTTTTTTGATTTAATATTTTTTCTTTTTTTACTTACAACTAGTTGCCCTATTAACCGATTCCTCAATTAACCTTTAACTTAATTGTAAATGTGTAACACATTCCCATCAAAAGTAGTATTGTAAGCTTTTAAAGGAACACCTGCAGGTGCCTGTAAAACCGTTCCATCATAAATAGAAAATTGAGAGTTACAGCAAGTATCAGTAGCAATAATATTTGAAGAGTCTACATACACAACAGCACATGGATCGCTTGAGTTGTAAGTGCAGTTTCTATCATAAGCCATAAATTCCGAAATAGATTTTCTGTAAACTAAAATCCCTCTTACTCCTCCGGTAATATAAACCCAGCCACCAACAGCATTCAGATTTATAAAGCTGGGATTGCTTGTATAGATATATATATCAACAGCAACAATTGGAACACCTGTATCGTCTTTTTTACAAGCGTAAAAAAGAGAAACAATTAGTATTGAAAATACCAATGAATAAGCAAGAAGTTTTTTTCTTTTCATTTTTAGTTAAACAAATTTAATGATAATTTATTAATCATTAGATTTGTATGTTAATCATCAATTATGAGGTATTTCTTTAGGATAATAACTGCAATGCTTATTTGTTTATTGCCTTTGACAACTTTGGCACAGGAGCAGACAAAGGATAAAGCTCCTGCAACCAGCCGTGCTCAGAAAAAAGCTGCTAAGAAAAAATGGAAAGAGCAGAGAAAAATGGAGAAAGAACATGCGAAGGCGGTAAAAAAACATCATAAACGAATCCAGGAAAAGAAGACCAGGAAAGTAATGCGTAAGGAAAGACGCAAAGGAGAAAAGATGAGAAAAAACAAAAGAGAATTTTTTCTTATAAGATGGTTTAAAAACCGCCATCGGTAAAGAATTTTCGACCGCTTAATAAATATTTTGAAAAAATTGCAACATATAAGAAATTATTTTGTATAATTGCACATAGTTAGTTCTTAGAACAACATCCCACCAATTTTATTTACAAATAGTACCTTGTAGATTTGCCAATCGAATTTTGTTTTTATTAGTTTTTTACAAAAAGTCTGAAATGCCTATTTTTATTGCTTTTTAGCGATTAAAACAAGCGCTTTTTGAATTGTAAAAAATTGTTAAAAAAAATTTGTTTATGAATTTTAATTATTCCTATATTTACGCACTTCATTTTGCACGAAAATTATTTTTTAAATAAATATTAAAGATTATGCTAAAAAAATTACTTTCCACCTTATCCGTTGTTGTAGTGTCAGTAGGACTGACTGTTGCACAAAACGAGTCAGCCATTAAAGTAAGGCTAACCGATAAAGCAAACAAAGAAACTATTCCGTTTGCGAACGTGGTGGTTGATATGGGCGGTATCCAAGCGGGTGTCGGAACAACAAACATTGATGGTGAGGTTGTGATCAAACCTTTGAACCCCGGTAAGTATACAGTAAAATCAACTTATGTTGGTTATCAGTCTGTGGAAATAAAGGACGTTAACGTTTCAATTGGTAAAACAGTTACTTTAAATATTGAAATGGCAGCAGGTCAACAATTAGATGTTGTTGAAGTAATTGAATATGCTGAGCCATTAATTGACCCGGATACAAAATCAGGTGGAACTGTAACTCGTGAGGAGTATCAGAACATGGCTTCTAAAAATATTAACTCAGTTGCTTCTACAACTGCAGGTATTTACCAAAAAGATGAAGGTGGAGATTTGAACATCAGAGGTGCCCGTACAAATGGTACTGCTTATTACGTGGATGGTCAAAAAGTAATTGGAACATCCGGTGTTCCTCAAAGTGGTGTTGAACAAGTAACTTCTATTACCGGTGGTACTCCTGCAGAATATGGAGATGCAACAGGTGGTATTATTGCTATTACAACAAGAGGTCCAGCAAGTAAATATTCCGGTGGAATTGAGGTTGTTACTTCAGGTGCAGGAGAAAAAGATGGAAAAAGCCGTGGATTGGATGCTTATGGATACAACTTATTAGGTTTTTCAATTAATGGTCCTTTATTAATGAAAAAGGATTCTGTTAATAATATTAATAAACCAATACTTGGATTTAGTTTATCCGGACAAGTCGTTTCGGAAAAAGATCCTGATCCATCTGCAATGGGTTTCTATCAGGTAAATCCTGAAAAATTAGCTGAATTAGAAGCTTCACCTCTTCGTCCTTCTCCATTAGGTTCAGGTTACGTATTAAATGCTGAATATATTAAGATGGATGACTTGCAACACATTAAAGCTAGAAACAACGTAGGTTCAAAGTCAATGGCTTTGGCAGGAAAAATTCAGTATCAGCCAAGCACAAACATGGGAATAACTGTTGGTGGATCTTTGGATTGGAGTAAATACAACGATTTTACTTATGAATATGCTTTATTTAATCCTTCAAATAACGCTGAGGTTACTAAAAATACCTGGAGAATTTATGCTAAGTTGACTCAAAAGTTCAACAATGCTTCTACTAAAGAAGAAGAGAAATCTTCTTCAGTAATCAAAAATGCTTACTTTACTTTACAAGCAGGTTACGAAAAAACTACTCAAACAACTCAGGATGAAAACCATAGAGACAAAGTTTTTGATTATGGTTACATTGGAAAATTCACTCAAACAAAAGCAAAATCATACTCTCCTTTAACTACTGATAAATATGATGTGGATGGAGATGGTACACGTGATACAGTTTCAGCTTTCTTCATGGATGGTTACGGAGATGTTAATTTATCTTACACTCCTGGAGATGTAAACCCAACAGGTACTCCTTATACTAATCAATTTTATGATTTTTACGGAGCAGGTAATGTGGTAAACATTTTTGATATTCAGGCTAATTTAGGTTTAGCTAATGGCGACAGACCAAGAAACGTTTACTCTGCTTGGTACAATACTGGTCGTCAGTATAACGGATATAGTTTATCTGATAGAAATCAATTCCGTGTATTTGCCAATTTCTCTGCAGATATTAAACGTCACGCAATTCAAGTAGGTTTTGAGTATGAGCAACGTGTTGAACGTGCATATGATTTAAATCCTATTGGTTTATGGACAAGAATGCGTGAGACAGCAAATTTCCACATTTTACAATTAGATAATAATGATAGTTCCGATGCTATTTTGAATACAGATATAGTTGGAGGACCATTTGCATTTTATGATTTTAATCGTTTAAATGATGGGAACCAAACAAAATTCGATAAGAGTTTAAGAGAGGCTTTAGGTTATAATGTTGACGGATTAGATTTCTTAGATGTGGATTCTTACGATAAAGAAATGTATAATATGGATATGTTCAGCGCGGAAGATTTGTTAAACATCGGAGGTACTGGTATCGTTGCATATTATGGTTATGACCATACAGGTAAGAAAACGAAAAACAATCCAAGCTTAGATGACTTTTTCACTAAAACCGATGCTGATGGATACAAGACTTATGAAGTGGGTGCTTATCGTCCAATTTATATTGCTGGTTACTTAAGCGATCGTTTTGATTTTAAAGATATTAAATTCAACGTAGGTTTACGTATCGACCGTTTTGATGCTAACCAAAAAGTATTAAAAGATAAATACTTATTATATGAAGCTAAAACTGCCGGTGAACTTTCTATTCCTGATCGTCCAAGTAATATTGGTGATGATTATGTTGTTTACGTAGAAGATGCTTCAAACCCAACTTTGAATTCTGTTGTAGGTTACCGTGATGGAGATACTTGGTACAATGCTGCCGGTGTTGAGGTGTTGGATCCAGGTGCTGCTTTAGGAGCAGGTGGTGGACAAGTTCAACCATGGTTAGTAGATCCTAGCAAAAAAGATGGTTTAACATCTGCTGCTTTTAAAGATTATGTTCCTCAAGTGAATCTAATGCCACGTATCGCATTTTCATTCCCTATTTCCGATGTAGCTAATTTCTTTGCTCACTATGATGTGTTGTCTCAGCGTCCACCTGAAAGAAACAGATTAAATCCAATTAATTATTTGGATATCGTAAACGGTCAGGCAGGATACGTAAACAATCCGGATTTAAAATCTGAGAAAACAACTGATTACGAATTAGGTTATCAGCAAGTATTAAATGAAAAGAAAAATTCTTCTCTTCAGTTATCATTGTTCTATCGTGAATTAAAAGACTTGGTACAAACTACAAATGTTGTTCAAGCATATCCTCGTTCTTATAACTCATTCTCTAACGTGGATTTCGGAACTGTAAAAGGGATGTCAATTGCTTACGATTTAAGAAGAACTGCAATGGGTGTTTCATTAACTGCAAACTATACAATTCAATTTGCTGATGGAACAGGTTCAAGTACAACTGACGGACAAAACTTGGTTTCTTCAGGTGTTCCGAATTTAAGAACTACTCACCCATTGGATTTTGACCAACGTCATACAATTACTTTAAACGTTGATTACCGTTTTGGTGCTAAAACCGATTACAAAGGTCCTCGTTTAAAATTGAACAAAGGAAAAGACAACGAAAAAGTAATCAACGTTTTAGAAAATGTTGGTGCTAACGTAGTTTTCAGAGCAGGTTCAGGAACTCCATATAGCAAACAAGCAAACATTACACGTGAAGCTCAATTTGGAATTGGTGGAGGAAACACTGCACTTGACGGACAAATCAATGGTTCTAACTTGCCTTGGTCTTATAAAATTGACTTACGTGTAGATAAGAGTATGGAAGTTAATTTTGGTAAACCAAAAGAAGGAAAAGAAGTAAAAACAGGTAACTTAACTATTTACTTGCAAGTGTTAAACTTGTTAAATACTAAAAACATTTTAGCTGTTTACAAAGCTACAGGTAACCCTGATGATGATGGATATTTAAGCTCTTCTGTTGGTCAGGATGCAATCTCTACTCAAACAGATCCACAATCATTTACAGATTTGTATTCAGTTAAATTAAATAACCCAAGTAACTATAGCCGCCCACGTGTAATCCGTATTGGTTTATTACTTGATTTTTAATCTTAGTTTTTAAAAAGAATTTATAATGCTACTTAATAATAACAATATGAAGAATCGTTTCAAATTAATTGTCACTGCAAGCATCGTTGCTTTTTCTTTCTCTGCTCAGGCAAAAGAAAATGTAGGGGTTAGCATTGCAACATCCCAAAATCAATTCAGATCAGTAATGTCATTGTGTGCTCCGGCAACTGCACAAGAAGATTTGGATATTAATAACGTAAGAGCTACCATTTTAACAGGTGGAGATATGTGGTGGGATTTAGTGAATGGTAAATACTTGATTCCTAAACCTGCTCCTGGTTTAAATGGTCCTACGTCTTTATTTGCAGGATCTTTGTGGATAGGTGGAATTGATGCGAGCTCTACTTTAAAAGTGGCAGCTATGACTTACCGTCAAACTGGTAACGATTATTGGCCTGGTCCATTAACATCTACTGCAACTACAGATGCAACTACTTGTTTGGCTTGGGATAAATTCTACAAACTTAATAAAAATGAAGTTGAAGTGTACATCTCTTGGTTTGATGGCGGACAAGTTGGAGATAATCCAACAGATCCAGCTGCGATGGATGTCATTTTAAATTGGCCAACTTTGAGCCCTGAAGGTCAGCCTTTGGCTCCATACCATGACAGAAATGGAAATGGTGTATATGATCCATATGCTGGTGATTATCCGGACTTCTTTATTGGCGATTTTGGTGATACTGCCCGTACAGCTTGTGCTGCAGATTTGTTTGGTGATCAGGTTTTATTTTGGGTATTTAACGATAAAGGTAACGTTCACTCCGAAACAGGTGGTGCTGCGATTGGTTTAGAAATTCAGGCGCAGGCATTTGCTTTTGAAACGAGCAACGAAATCAATAACATGACCTTTTATAATTATAAGGTTATTAATAAATCTTCTTTCAGATTAGACAGTACATTTTTTGGTGTTTGGGCCGATCCGGATTTAGGTTCAGCTTCCGATGACTTTGTTGGTTGTGATGTTGGATTAGGTTTAGGATATTGTTACAACGGAGATTTGGTGGATGACAATCCTCCTTCAGGACAAATTCCTTATGGTATTAATCCTCCTGCAATTGGTTGCGATTTCTTTGAAGGTCCTTTTGCTGATCCGAATGGAGTTGATGATGCTGCCGGAACAGTTCCCGCAAGTTATGTTGGTTTTGGCGATAACTCTGTAGATAATGAGCGTATTGGAATGTCAAAGTTCGTTTACTATAATAACGATGGTACTCCACAAGGAAACCCAAATGCCGGTGTTGAATTTTATGGTTATTTGGCTGGTGAGTGGCGAGATGCTAATCCAATCACTTATGGTGGAATTGGTTATTTAACTGGTGTTCCATGTGATTATATGTTCCCTGGTGCTTCAGATCCAACAGGATTTGGAACCGGTGGAAGTTCTCAAGCTCCATGGGATGAAATTGGAGAAAATAACGTTCCTGCTGATAGACGATTCTTACAAAGTGCTGGTCCGTTTACATTACAACCGGGTGCTGTAAATTCAATTACAACAGGTTTGGTTTGGGCAAGAGCAACACAAGGTGGTCCTTCTGCTTCAGTTACTTTAATGAAAGGTGCTGATGCAAAAGCACAAGAACTTTTCAATAACTGTTTTGTTACTTTAACTGGTCCTGATGCTCCGGTTTTGGCTATTCAGGAAATGGAAAATGAATTGATATTAACTTGGACTAATCCTGTTGCTCCTCACAATAACTACAATGAGGAATACACAGAAGATTATGATAAATCTACAGGTAGCGATTCATTGTACCGCTTCCAAGGATATATTTTATATCAGTTGAAAGATGAAACTGTGACTGCTGCTGATGTTTACAATGTTGATAAAGCACGTATTGTTCTTCAATGTGATAAAACAGATAATATCAAGCAAATTGTAAACTATACTAACGATGTAGCATTGCAAGCTTTAGTTCCTAAGGAAATGGTAAATGGTGCTGACTTAGGAATAGTTCACTCTTTATCTGTTACAGAAGATAAATTTGCTACAGGAAATACTGCCTTGGTAAATCACAAAACGTATTATTTCGCAATCATAGCTTATGGTTTTTCACCAACTTTAGTTACTCCTGATTTCGCAGTTCCTAAAGATTATTTACCATTTATTTCTAGTAATAGTTTTCCAAATGGACAGTTTGCTTATTCAGCTATTCCTCATAACCCTTCTCCTGAAGCTGGTGGAACAGAAGCACACTCAACTTATGGTACCGGTCCGAGATTAACCCGTATTGAAGGACATGGAAATGGTGGTAATGTGTTAGATTTAACTGCAGGAAGTGTGAACGATATTTTAAATTCTTCTACAAGCAGAATTATTAATCCGGTTTACCAACAAAGTCATGGACCGGTTAACATTAAAGTTGTAGATCCATTGAACGTTCCAGAAGGACATAGTTTCCAATTTAAATTAATTGATACTTCAGGCGCTACTACAATTACTTCATCAGCAATCTGGACATTAGAAAATTTAACAACAGGTGATTCAATCACAGCTGATAAAACAATTGCTATTTCTAATGAGCAAATTATTAACGGACAACCTTCTGGTTCAACACAGTATTCTATTCCATCTTGGGGTATTTCTGTGACTGTAGCTTATACAGTTGATCCATTAGTAACAACTCCTGTTGCAGCAGTAAAAGGCGGTTTTCTTGAAGCTACAGTTGAATACGCTGACAATACTAAACAATGGTTAACAGGTTTAGCAGATGAGGATGGTCCAACTTATACAAATTGGATTCGTTCTGGTGGTGCAGTGTTCACGGCTCCTGATAATATTTATAATGATGCAGGTGGTTCAGGAACAGATCCGAATCAAGATTATGAAAATATTCTTGGTAAAACTTGGGCACCATATCGTGTATGTGCTACAGGTATAGCAACTGATCCAATATCAACTTCGGTTTATGCAAAAGGTGCTCCTGCTTGGCCAACAAATATTTCATTGAACAAAACTTCTAACCTTGCTTCTGTGGATGTTGTAATTGATTATACACACCCTGAATTGTGGACTCGTTGCCCGGTATTAGAAGAGTGTGATGATAAAACACTATCAGTAGGTGGAGTAAGAAAATTATTTATGCGTGGATCTCCATCTGTTAACAAGAGCGGAGTTGCAAATTTCCCTTCTACTGATAACAACGATTTTGCAACTGGTATGAGCTGGTTCCCTGGTTATGCAATTAACATTGAAACAGGTGAGCGTTTGAATATGGCTTTTGGTGAAGATTCTTGGTTAGTAACTGAAAAAGGAAATGATATGTGGTGGAATCCTACTGGCTCGGTTTACGCAAGTACAGGAGATCCATTGTTCGGAGGTAAACATTATATCTACATTTTTGGTCACAACGGTGATGCAGTTTATCCTGCAACAGATGCTTATTTACCAAATGCATTGAGAGATATTCCTCGTTACGACAAAGGAAAAGTATTGCATGATTTATTGGAAACTGCTGCTGTTGCAGGTGGTGGTTCTGGTGGAACTAGTGATGCATACAAACGTGAAGTATTTAACGATGCTATGTGGGTGAACATTCCATTGTTAGCTGCTGGTCATGGAATCGGTGAAACAACAATCAAATACAGATTGAGAGTTGCTAAATCGTATCAAATTGGATACACTGCAAACGTGCCTTCTAGTACTGATATTTCTGCTACACCACAAAATAATAACTGGCCAATGTATACTTTCAATTCTTCGGATATTGAAACACATACAAATGATGCAGAAACTGCAGGAAATGCACTTGACTTGATTAACGTTGTTCCAAATCCATATTATGCTTATTCTGGTTATGAGAAAAAAGCTTTGGAGAACATTGTTAAGATTACAAACCTTCCTGAAAAATGTAAAATTTCAATTTATACATTGAATGGAACATTAATCAGAAAGTTTAATAAAGACGATCCAAAAACATCTCTTGATTGGGATTTGAAAAATCAAGCTAGAGTTCCTATCGCCAGTGGTATGTACATCATTCATATTAATGTACCTGATATTGGAGAAAAAACATTAAAATGGTTTGGTGTATTGCGTCCAACGGATTTGGATTCGTACTAGTCTGATTAAATAATTTGTATTAGAATAAAGATTCATAAATATTGACATATGAAAAAATATAGTAAAATAGTAGCACCATTAGTCCTAGTAGGATTGTTTTTAGCGCCAACTAATAAAGCATTAGCTGGTAACCCTGATCGTTCTGGTCAGGCTGGTGCAACCGAATTATTAATCAACCCTTGGGCTCGTAGTTCAGGATGGGCTGGTTCAAACGTTGCAGGTGCTAGAGGACTTGAAGCAATGTTTATTAACGTTGCAGGGACTGCTTTCACTAAGAAAACAGAGTTGATGTTTTGTCGTACAAACTGGTTAAAAGGTACAGACATTAATATCAATGCTTTTGGATTAACTCAAAGAGTTGGTGAAACAGGAGCAATTGGTTTATCAATTATGTCAATGGATTTTGGCGATATTGAAATCACTACAGTTGATAATCCTGAAGGTGGAATCGGAACTTTTTCTCCGCAATTTGTGAATATTGGTTTGTCGTATGCAAAAGGTTTTTCTGATAATATTTATGGAGGTTTAACTTTAAAAGTGATTTCAGAAAAAACAGCAAACGTTAGTGCAAGAGGTGTTGCGTTTGATGCAGGTATTCAATACGTAGCCGGGAAACACAATCAGATAAAATTTGGTATTTCCTTGAAAAATGTTGGACCTCGTATGAAATTCTCAGGTGATGGTTTATCAATGAAAGCTGAAATTCCTGGAAGTACTAATGGTACAACATATACAGTTGAAAACAGAACAGCTCAATTCGAATTACCTTCATTGTTAAACATCGGTGGTGGATATGATTTTTATATCAAGAAAGACAGTGCTTCAATGCAAACGCACAGAGTTACTGCAATGGGAGCTTTTACTTCTAACTCTTTTGAAAAAAATCATTTAAAAATTGGTTTGGAGTACGGCTGGAAAAATATGTTAATGGTTCGCGTTGGATATTGTCATGAAAAAGATATCAGAGACAAAGAAAACAGAACTACTGTATTTACTGGTCCAAGTGCTGGTTTTACAGTTGAGCTTCCTTTCGGAAAAAACAAATCTACTTTTGCTTTAGATTATTCGTACAGAGCTACTGATCCTTTCCAAGGAACACACTCTTTCGGAGCAAGAATAAATTTATAAAAATTGACAAGCTTTTGCTTGTAACAAAATATTGTTTTTAAAATACTAAGAGAATCCCCATCTGAGGATTCTCTTTTTTTTTGATTAGCACAACAACAAATAAAAGATTCCCCATCTTTTAAATGTTGTAAATTTTAAAATGAAAAGAAATCCCCTTCTTTTCAAATAGCTTACTCCGATTGTTTAATCGGACATCCCACGCTTAAATAGAATAACACAATTAATAATAATGATATGAAAAATCGTTTCAAATTATTACTAACTGCAAACGTTCTTCTGTGTTCTTTTTCTGCAGTGGGAAAAGAAAATGTGGGAAGAACTGTTGCAACATCCCAAACTCAAAACAAATCAGTAATGTCGCTATGTGCACCTGCCACGGCCAGTGCCGATTTGGATATTAATAATGTCAGAGCTACCATTTTAAATGGAGGAGATATGTGGTGGGATTTGGTAAATGGTAAATACTTTGTTCCCAAACCTGCTCCTGGGGAAAATGGTCCAACTTCACTGTATGCAGGTTCCTTATGGATTGGAGGTATTGATGCCAATGGAACATTAAAAGTGGCTGCAATGACCTATCGCCAAACAGGAAATGACTATTGGCCAGGTCCTTTAAATTCTATTGCCTCAACAGATGCGGGTACTTGTTTGGCTTGGGACAAAATATTCAAGCTAAACAAAAGTGATGTGGAAACGTTTAGAAATTGGGTCATAACATCACCAGGAACTCCTAACCCAACCGACCCGGCAGCAATGGATATGATTTTAAATTGGCCTACTTTAAATCCAGAAGGTCAACCACTAGCACCATATTATGATTCAAACGGAAACAATATATATGAACCCTACGCAGGTGATTATCCCGATTTTTGGTTAGGTGATGGAACCCGTCCGGATTCTGTAGGATATAAATTTACTCCATGTGATGCAGATTTATTTGGTGATCAGGTTTTGTATTGGGTATTTAATGATAAAGGAAATACTCACTCCGAAACAGGTGGAGCTGCAATTGGTTTAGAAATTCAAGCACAAGCATTTGCATTTCAAACAAATGATGCAGTAAATGACATGACGTTCTATAATTATAAGATTATTAATAAATCTTCTTTTCGATTAGACAGTACATTTTTTGGAGTTTGGGTAGATGCTGATTTAGGTTCTGCATCTGATGATTATGTGGGTTGTGATGTGGAATTAGGCTTAGGATATTGTTACAATGGCGATTTAGTAGATGATAATCCACCACCAGGACAAATTCCTTATGGAATAAATCCTCCTGCAATTGGTTGCGATTTTTTTGAAGGGCCGTTTGCTGACCCTAATGGACTTGATGATCTAGCAACTTCTGTTCCTGCAAGTTATGTAGGTTATGATGATGACGAAATTGATAATGAACGACTCGGTATGTCAAAGTTTGTTTATTATAATAACTTTAATAATATTCCTACTGGCAACCCAAATGGAACAGTTGATTTTTATAACTATTTAGCTGGTTATTGGATTGATGGAACTCCTATCACTTATGGTGGAACAGGTCACTTAACGGGAGTTCAATGTGATTATATGTTTCCTGGTGCTTCTGATCCAACAGGTTTTGGAACAGGAGGCATTCAAGCTCCGTGGTCAGAGGAAACAGAAAATAATGTTCCTGATGACAGACGATTTCTGCAAAGTGCCGGACCATTTACTTTAAAGCCAGGAGCTGTAAATACAATTACTACTGGTTTGGTTTGGGCACGTGCAACACAAGGTGGAAATTTAGCTTCGGTTACCTTAATGAAAGGTGCTGATGCAAAAGCTCAGGATCTTTTTAATAATTGTTTCGCTTTATTAAGTGGCCCCGATGCTCCAAATTTAGCTATTCAGGAATTAGAAAATGAATTGATTTTATCTTGGACTAATCCTACTACATCAAATAATTACAATGAAAATTATTCTGAAGATTATGATAAATCTTCCGGATTGGATAAACCTTATACTTTCCAAGGATATATTATTTATCAATTGAAAGATGAAACAGTATCAGCAACTGAATTGTACAATGTAGATAGAGCAAGAATAGTTTTTCAATGTGATAAAAAAGATACTGTTAGTCAAATTGTAAATTATACTAATGATGTATCGCTACAGGCATTGGTGCCTCATGAAATGGTGAATGGTGCTGATGCCGGTGTTGTACATTCTGTTTCTGTAAAGGAAGATAAATTTGCTACTGGCAATACTGCTTTAGTAAATCATAAAACATATTATTACGCAATTGTTGCTTATGGTTATTCATCTACTTTGAAAGATCCGAATTTTAGTATTCCAAAAGATTACCTGCCATTTATTTCCAGTAACCAATATTCCGATGGATATTTTAATCATTCTGCAATTCCTCATATTCCTTCACCTGAAGCTGGTGGAACCGAACAGCATTCTACTTATGGTTCTGGTCCAAAATTAACACGTATCGAAGGACATGGAAATGGTGGAAATGTTTTGGATTTAACTGCAGGAACTGTTGCTGAAATTTTAGGAGCAAGTTCCCGTTCAATAAATCCGGTTTATGAAAATAGCAGAGGTCCGGTGAATATTAAAGTTGTAGACCCTTTAAATGTTCCCAAAGCAACTAATTTTGAATTTAAATTATACGGACTTACTTCTGCAGCAACTTGGAAACTAAAAAATCTGACAACAGGTGATGTTGTAAATTCAGATAAAACAATTGCAACGGCAAATGAGCAAATTATTAACGGACAACCATCAGGTTCAATGTCGTATTCAATTCCAACTTGGGGGATTTCTGTAAATGTTTCTTATACAGTTGATCCACTTACAACAACTCCTGTTCCTGCTGTAAAAGGAGGTTTCCTGGAAGCAACAATTGAATATTCAGATAATACAAAACAATGGTTGAGTGGATTGGCTGATGAAGAAGGAGATACGTATGCAAATTGGATTCATTCAGGATCATATGTTTCTGGAAATCCAATTTTTAGTGATGTAGTTTCTGCAGGATTTCCAATGGATCCTAATCAGGATTATGAAAACATAATTGGAAAAACATGGGCGCCATATCGTTTGTGTGCAACAGGCTTGGGAACAGATCCAACTTCTACATCTGTTTATTTTAAAGGTGCTCCGGCTTGGCCTTTGTATATGACATTAAATAAAATTTCCAATATCGCATCTGTTGATGTTGTAATTACTTCTGATAAATCATTGTGGACACGTTGTCCGGTTTTAGAAGAATGTGACGATGATCAATTGTCAGTAGGTAATGCAAAAAAATTGTGGATGCGTGATCAGGCTTCTGTAGATAAAAATGGAAATGCAAATTTTCCATCGGCAGATAATAATGATTTTGCAACCGGAATGGGTTGGTTCCCGGGTTATGCTATTAACTTGGAAACAGGCGAACGTTTGAACATGGCGTTTGGAGAGGATTCCTGGCTTACTGCTGATAATGGAAATGATATGAAATGGAATCCCACAAGTTCAAAATATGCAGCAAATGGTGATCCTTTGTTTGGAGGAAAACATTATATCTACATTTTTGGTCACAATGGTGATGCAACTTTTGCCAGCACTGATGCTTATATGCCAAATGCTTTGAGAGATATTCCGAGGTACGATAAAGGAAAAGCAATTCACGATTTACTTTTAACTTTAGCTACCTTAGGAAGTTCGATTGGAGATAATCCATACAAAAGAGAAGTTTTTTCAGATGCAATGTGGGTGAATATTCCTTTGTTAATTCCTGGGCATACATGGTTCGAATCAACTGTGAAGTTTAGGTTAAGAGTTGCAAAACCTTATGAAAGAGGCTATACAACCAATGTTGCAAATAATGCTGATACAGCTGCCGCTCCTCAAAATGTGAATTGGCCAATGTATACTTTCAATACGTCCGAAATAGAAACACATAAAGGTGACGCAGAAACTGCTGAAAATGCACTTGATTTGATTAACATAGTTCCTAATCCGTATTATGCTTATTCAGCTTATGAAAAAAGAGCATTGGAGAACATTGTAAAAATTACAAATCTTCCTGAAAAATGTTCCATTTCTATTTATACTTTGAATGGAACATTAATTAGGAAATTTAATAAGTCTGACCCAAAAACATCGTTGGATTGGGATTTAAAAAACCAAGCAAGAGTCCCAATCGCAAGTGGTATGTATATCATTTATGTGAATGTGCCCGATGTAGGTGAAAAAACATTGAAATGGTTTGGAGTACTGAGGCCAACCGACCTGGATTCCTACTAGATTAAGCATATTTTTGTTGATTTAAATAAAATTTATTATATTTGTATAACAGAACGAGTCCCGCCCCGAGTAATCGGGGCGGGATTCTTTTCTGTTTTAACCAAACCATTTAACCATGTCAACTATTTCTTATTTTACAGAAGAAGGATTAAAGAAACTTAAGGATGAATTGCACCAATTAAAGGTGCATGACCGTTCTTATATTTCGAAGCAGATAGCCGAAGCAAGAGATAAAGGCGATTTATCCGAAAATGCTGAATACGATGCTGCTAAAGAAGCACAAGGCTTATTGGAACTTAAAATTTCTAAAATGGAAGAGATTTTAAGCAATGCCCGTTTGATTGACGAATCGACCCTTGACGTAACAAAAGTGCTTATATTATCTAAAGTGAAGATTAAAAATGTAGCCAATGGTGCTACTATGAGTTATACTTTGGTTGCTGAAAACGAAGCCGACCTGAAAGCAGGTAAAATTTCGGTAGATTCTCCTATCGGCAAAGGTTTACTCGGCAAAAAAGTAGGTGATAAGGTAGATATTAAGGTGCCTTCGGGTGTAATGAAGTTCGAAATTGTTGAGCTTTCCCGCTAATCTATGGCAAGCATTTTCACTAAAATAATCCAAGGAGAAATACCCTGCTATAAAATTGCCGAAAACGACCAGTTTTTGGCTTTCTTAGATGTTTTCCCTCTTGTTCATGGACATATTCTGGTTGTTCCCAAAAAAGAGACAGATTACATTTTTGATATCGATGATGCAGACCTTTCTGCCATGATGTTGTTTGCTAAAAAAATAGCCAAAGCTCAAAAAGCAGCTGTTCCTTGTAAAAGAATTGGTATAGCCGTAATCGGATTAGAAGTTCCTCATGCACATATTCATTTGGTTCCAATGAATACAGCTAACGATGTTAATTTTACTCAGACTAAGATTAAACCCACTAATGAAGAGTTAGCCGAAATGGCTGAGAGGATTAAAGCAAAGTTGTAGAAAGCCCCCCCCAGTCACCTAATCACTTAGTTACTTAGTCACTTTCTTTCAAGGATTATCAGCTAAAAATGCTTTCCATCCAGTATAGGTTTTTTTTGAAGAACCGGGTTTTCGTTGAAAATGGTGACAAACTGCTGCTGCTAAACCATCCGTAGCATCCAAAAATTCGGGAGTTTCTTTAAAATTTAAAAGCGACTTTAACATAGCAGCAACTTGCTCTTTTGAGGCATTTCCACTGCCTGTAATCGATTGTTTTATTTTTTTAGGGGAATATTCATTTATAGTTAAATCTCTTGATAGAGCTGCCGCAATAGCTACTCCTTGAGCTCTTCCAAGTTTTAACATCGATTGCACATTTTTTCCGAAAAAGGGAGCTTCAATTGCCAGTTCATCAGGTTTGTATTCATCAATTAAGGATACTACTCTGTCAAATATTTTTTTGAGTTTTACTGCTGCATCTCCAACTTTCTCTAATCTTAAAACTCCCATCACAATCAATTCCATTTTGTTTCCTTTGATATGAACGAGGCCATATCCCAATATGTTGGTGCCGGGGTCAATGCCTAAAATTATTTTATCAGTGGAATGCAATTTTTTTGATTTAGGTATTTATTTAACAATGATATTCGGCCTCTTTTTGTTAATATTGTTGGAGAATGAGTACATCTCAAAATAAGCCTTACTACAAAGTTATAAGTCTTTTTATAAAGTCGGTAATTTTATTTTTTTCATTTTATTATATCTACGATAAACTGAATGAAGCTCCAGTGATTTTGGACTTTTCAACCTTGTTTACAATCAATAACATTTTTTACATTCTTGCAATTGTCCTGCTGATGTTTTTAAATTGGGGTTTGGAAGCGTTTAAGTGGAAACTATTGATTGCACCACTCGAAAAAATTGATTTTTCTACTTCAATAAAAGGTGTATTGTCGGGAGTAACCATAAGTATATTTACTCCAAACAGAGTAGGGGAATTTGCCGGAAGAGTGTTTTTTTTAAATCAGGCAGATAAAATACAGGCAACTATAATGAGTTTAATTGGTAGTCTTGCTCAGCTTTTAGTCACAGTAATAGCAGGTGTTTTTGCTTTTTATATGTTGGAAAAAAAGTATTATGATTTTTTTCAAATCGAACAATTTATTTCATTGAATAAACTTGTGTGGATTTTCGTATTGACGCTAGTTGTTGCTTCTGTGTTAATATATGTAATTTATAAAAAACAAAAATCTTCCGGGAAATTAAAAAAATACATCAACACGTTTAGACTTCATTCCCGAAAAAATTTAAACACAGTTATAAATTTATCCATACTTCGATACATCGTTTTTTCTATTCAATATTATTTAACACTCAAAATTTTTGGAATAAATGGCGGGACAATAATTGTTTTTTCTCTTATTGCGCTTACGTTTTTTGTAACATCGGTTATCCCTACATTTGCTTTAACAGAAATAGCTGTGAGGGTAGGAGTTGCAATTTATTTTTTTAGCACAATTTATTCTTCTCATGCACCTATTATAGCAGCATCAGTGTTTTTGTGGATTATCAATTTGGCTATTCCTGCATTGATGGGCTCGGCATTCGTTTATAAACTAAAATTTTTTAAAGAATAAGAATGGAACTTTTGTTCTGGATATTTGTTTCTATTGGTTTAGTCTTAGGAGTCAGCTATTTTATGCTGATAGCAAGCTATTGCTATGCATGGAATAGAACGCAAAGCGAAAAAGGGAAAGACGAAAAATCAGTTTTTATAACCGTTATTGTTGTCGCAAGAAATGAAGAAAAAACAATTTCTACTTGTCTTGATAGTATTCTTGCTCAAAATTATCCTATTGAAAAATTCGAAATGATTGTTGTGGATGATCATTCAACAGACTCAACGTATAAAATTATTCAGCAATATTCTGAAAAAAGATCTCATATAAAATGTGTATCACTTCCCGAAAACTGTGAAGGGAAAAAGCAAGGAATTGCCATGGCAGTTGAATTATCAAATGGAGAATTGATTGTTACAACAGATGCGGATTGTAAAATGGGAACAAATTGGTTGAGTTCAATCGCTGCATTTTATAAAAAAACAAATGCGAAAATGATTGTTGGTCCTGTTTCTTTTTTTGATGAAAAAACTGTTTTTGAAAAAATGCAGAGTTTAGAATTTATGGCATTGCTTGCTTGCGGAGGTGCATCTCTCTTTTATAAAAAAGCAATTATGTGCAATGGGGCAAATTTGGCGTATACTAAAAATGCATTTATGGAGGTTAATGGGTTTGATGGAGCAGATAAAAAAGCTTCTGGTGATGATGTGTTGCTTATGTACAAAATAAATAAGCACTTTCCCGGCAAAGTCGTTTTTCTTAAAAATGAAGAGGCAATTGTTTATACTAAACCGATGGATTCCATTAAAAAGTTTGTTCAGCAACGTAAAAGATGGGCATCCAAAGGCTATTTAGCATTAAATGCTGAAACTAAAATGGTTTCCCTGTTAGTATATTTGTTCAGTGTTTATCTGGTGTTAATCCCTGTAATTGGGGCTATTTGTTTATTAAATACCCCATTCTATCCACTATTTATAGGAATTTGTCTTATTCTTATAGGAATTAAATGCATTATTGACTTTTTGTTATTATTTTTATCCGCATCTTTCTTTGGGAAGAAAGGATTTTTAATGTTTTTTGTTCCGGAACAAATCATTTATGTGATTTATGTTGTGTTTTTCGGACTAATTGGTTCGCTTGGAAAATACGAATGGAAAGGGAGAAAACTAAATTAAAGAATGGCTAAAAAAGACGATAAATATTCTCATTCACTTTCCTACTATGCTTGGCAGCGTTTAAAAACGAACAAGCTTGCTATGTTCGGATTAATTGTGATTGGTTTATGTATGATCATGGCCATTTTAGGATTTTCAATTACTCCGGATTCTACTCCTGATGCTAACGACCAATTACTGGAATTATCTAAAAAACCTCCAGGCTTTGAAGTAAAAATGCTTCAGACCCGTAAAAATGAGCCATCACACGAGGTGAATTTTTTTTCAAAAATGATTTATGGTGAAGTGAGTGATTTTCGCTCAATTCCTTTTTCTGATTATCGTTTTGATGGCAATGATATTATTATTCGCGAGTATACCGGTGATGAAAAACGCCAAGGCACCGATATTAGATACAACCTTGCTGATGCTGTTTATGCGATTGACTACAATACACCAATTGTAAATAATGTTGCAGAAGGTTATACCGAATTTTACGAATTTGGAAGTAATAAAAAAATTAGAAAAACTGTAAAAGAATTAATTGCAGAAGTAGAGAAGAACAATATTGTTACAAGAAAATATCTTTTAGGAACCGATCCTGCGGGAAGAGATTTGTTAAGCAGATTAATTATTGGAACAAGAGTTTCGTTTTCTGTAGGATTTGTTTCCGTATTTATTTCTGTAGTAATCGGAATATTAATGGGTGCACTGGCCGGATTTTACAGAGGTAGAGTAGATGATGTGATTATCTGGATCATTAATGTTGTTTGGTCAATTCCTACTTTGTTGCTTGTAATTGCAATTACATTAGCATTAGGAAAAGGTTTTTGGCAAGTGTTTGTTGCAGTTGGTTTAACTATGTGGGTAGAAGTTGCAAGGGTCATTCGCGGACAAGTTATGAGTTTGCGGGAAAAAGAATTTATTGAAGCAGGCAGAGCATTGGGCTTTTCAAATTACCGGATAATTATGCGACATGTTTTACCAAATGTGATGGGTCCTGTGATTGTTATTTCTGCTGCAAATTTTGCATCCGCTATTTTAATTGAAGCAGGTTTAAGTTTCTTAGGAATAGGTGCACAGCCACCAACTGCATCCTGGGGAGCAATGATTAATGCTCACCGTGGTTATATTATTGGCGATGCTCCGTATTTAGCATTCCTTCCCGGGTTAGCCATTATGTTTATGGTATTGGCTTTTGTCCTTTTAGGAAATGGCTTACGTGATTCTTTGGATACCAAGTCCATGGACGATGATCAGGTGATGTATTAAATCTGTAAAAAAGTTTGTTAACAAAAAAGCCTCATGTAATTTGCATGAGGCTTTTTTGTTTCATTAATAATTTTTTTAGAAAGGAAGATCATCTTCTTGAGTTGTAGCAGTAAAAGTTTCTGCAACACCACTCATTTCATTTGAAGCAGAAGTATTAGCACCTGCAGTGCTGCCTTCAATTCTCCATGCTTCTAAAGTATTAAAATATTTAATTTCATTTTTCGGACTTGTCCATTCGCGGCCACGCAAATTAAAGTGAACTTTAATTTCAGAACCTACAGCATAATTATCAATTAAGCCACATTTATCTTGTGTTAGCTGAAAAGAAATGTGCTGAGGGTATTGAGAAGAATTATCAGTTATTACAAATTCTCTTTTTCTGAATTTATCAGAAATTTGCTGCGCTTCGCCTTTTACTTTTAAAATCCCGGTGATGTCCATTTTGCTTTTTGTTTATATAGTTATTATTTCTGTTGATTCAATTTACTGTCCGAAAGATAATAATACTTTCCATGCGTTTTCTACATTGTTAGTATCTAATAATTTCTTTGCCTCAAGATGGGCATTTTCTTTAGTGATATTTTTAAAAATATTGGAAGTTTTAAACTCTTCAATCTCGCTTGATGTTGGCAATTTCTCTATATTTCCCAATTGTCCGAGGTTGTTTCCTGTAAGGACATTCGAGTTGCGGATAAAAGCGGGAATTTGGTCAACGCCAATGCCTAAATTTAATAAAGGTTTTGCAACCTCAAAAAGAGCATCTCCGTTTGTACGGCTATACCAGTTTCCACCCATACGTGCTACAAGGTCAATTTTGTTTGGGTCAATTTGTTTGTTTGCGTCCAACACATCTTCATTCACATGAATCATTACAACTTCGCATATTATTAGGTTTCCTGCTCCACCTTTGTCGCCTAGTTCAATCACTTGTTTTACAATACACTCTAGTTGTGCAGGTGATTCTTTTACTCTGAATGGTTTTACTTTTTCAGAAGCAAGTTGCGTAAAACCAGCTTTTATAAATTCGTTGGTTCCTTTAGGATACTCAGTACTTGCCAAGCTCACTTGCTGTACCATATTGTAGTTTACAACATTTATTACTACTTCCGGTACTTCTTTAATATTGTCATATGTATGTTTGGTGATGCCAGTTCTTCCACTTCTTGCTGGTGAAAAAATGGCGATGGGCGGGTTGGCGCTGAATACATTAAAAAAACTAAATGGAGCCAGATTGGGATTCCCGTCTTTATCAACAGTACTGGCAAAAGCAATAGGGCGGGGAGCAACCGCTCCTAATAAATAGCTGTGCAAAACAGCAGTACTAACTTCTTTTGGGTTTATCGACAGCATAAAATTAAATTCTTTCGCAAAAATAAAACTTTATTCAAAGGCTTGCTAATTATATTATCAACGGGATGTTCATATATCGGCAATCATGCTGTTCTTGTAATATTTTTCTTATGTAGCTTGATTTCGGTAAAAAATTTTATCTTTGCAATCCTTAAATTAATAAAAATGCTTGGATGCATTTTTTATCCTGCGGATGTGGCGTAATTGGCAGCCGCGCCAGACTTAGGATCTGGTGCCGAAAGGCGTGGGGGTTCGAGTCCCTTCATCCGCACTATTAAAAAGCCCTGTTTACAGGGCTTTTTTGCTGATTTTAGTATAACTTATCAACAAAACAGGCGTTTGTCAACAATTTCACGCTTTTTCTGCTTTAAAACTTGCATGATTACTGATGTTTTAATATTTTAGCCTACAATTATATGTTAAACCCAAAAAACTAAAAACAAAATGAACAAAGCAGAATTAGTTGATGCTATTGCATCTGAGTCAAAATTAACAAAAGCTGATGCAGGAAGAGCATTAGATGCATTCGTTAACGCTACAACAAAAGCACTTAAAAAAGGTGACAGAGTTGCGTTAGTAGGTTTTGGTTCTTTCTCAGTTTCTAAAAGAGCTGCAAGAACAGGACGTAATCCTCAAACTGGAAAAGCTATTAAAATTGCAGCTAAAAAAGTTGCTAAATTTAAAGCTGGTGCAGAATTAAAAAAATCAGTTAACAAATAATCATTAACTGAAAAAATAAAAAAGCCCAGACGATACGTCTGGGCTTTTTTATTTTTTATACAAGCGGTTTATCGTTTTCTGAATATACTTCTCAGTTGGAAATAATGACTGCTGAATCCTTCTAGCGTATGTTATACTGTCAATAATTTCTTTTTGATGTTCTTCTACAATTGTTTTTTGTTTTTCTATTAATAGCTTTTGTTTTCTAGTAATTCGCAATGTCCTGAATACAAATACAGCAAAAATTAAAACTAATAATAGGCCGGCAATTACAAATAAAGTAATAAGTTTTTGCTTTCTGTTTTTCTCTGATGCTATAATATCCTGATTTTTTAATTCACTTTTGTGTTCTGCTTCAGCAACAGCTTCTTTTTTTTCATAATCATATTTCAACTGATTTTTTATTGCTGCTTTTTGAGTTTCTTCATTCTTAATGCTGTCTTTCATTTTTATCTCTAATTCAAACATTTCAAATGCTTCTTTGTATTTGTTTTGCTTTTGAAAAATTCTTTTTAAAATGTTTGCCGAACGGCTGATAAGATTAGGATAGCCAATCTCTTTGGAAGTTTGCATTCCCTTTTGGGCATAAATGAATGCGTCTTTAGTTTCACCGTTTTTTAGTTTGAGATCTGCTATATTATTTAAAACACCTGCTGTGCCATCTTTGTCCAAAAGCTCTTCTCGTATTTTTAAACTTTTATTGTAATACTCTAAAGCTTCTGCGATTTTATTTTGCTCTTTATATATTCCGGCAATATTATTTAATGAACTCGAAATGCCTCGTTTATGCCCAATTTCTTCGTAATTTTTTAATCCTTCAAGTAAACATTCTAATGCTTTAGCCTTATTTCCTTGTTGATCATAAATGCTTGCAATATTATTCATTAAGTTTCCTATCCATCTTTTATCTTTCAGCTCTCGATTAATTTTTAGAGATTTTTCGTAACAATCTAACGCTTTTTTAAATTCTTCCTGTTCGAAATAGATAGCGCCAATGTTATTTAAAGTAATTGATATGGCAGCTTTGTTATTTAATTCCTCACAAACTTTCAAGCTTTTATACAGATACTCCAAGGCATTTGGAATTTTTCCCTGATGATGATAAACAGTACCAATGTTGGCTTGTGCATTTGCCAATCGGATTAAAAAAATTTTCTTTTTGCTTTCATCTTCTGCCATATTTTTTTTCGATAATGCTTCAGCCTTTTCCCAAAGTGAAACAGCAGAATCCGGAAATGCAAAATAAATTTCTTCTCCCCAGCTAAGCAAAATGTCACAACGTGTTGTGTCGTGTTTTGCATTTTTTATTGCAAGTTTTAAGGAATCCGTTTTGTTTTGTTGAGCAAAACAATTGCTAATAATTAGTAGATGTATTATAAATAAATAAAAACCGTTTTTCATTAAAGTATTCTGTAATTTTTCACTAATGTAATTAATTCTTTCAATTATTCCATTTCGTTTTCTTATTTTAGCATAAATGAAAAAGTTTTCAAAATATACATTAATAGTTACATTATTGCTTTTTTCTTTTGAGTTTTCGTTTGCTCAAAATAAAGTAATCGATTCATTGAATGTTGTTATTAAAAATGACAAGAATACTATAGAAAAAGTAAAACACCTCAATGCACTATCGTGGGAACATCTTTTAATTGGGGATTCCGATAGTGCAATTCAAATTGCAAATAGAGCTTTGTTGATTGCTGATTTGTTACCTCAAACAGACAAGATGAAAGCTAGTGCAGAATCATTTTCAAATATCGCAATGGGCAATTCTGATAATGGGAATTTTGCCGAGTCAATTACCTATTTTTTAAAGGCTTTAAAAATTGGTGAAGATATGGGAAACAAAAGAATTATATCCAATAATCTGGGAAATATTGGGAATGTATATGGAAACATGGGAGAATTTGATAAATCCATGGAATACATTTTTAAGGCTATGAAAATTTCTGAAGAACTGGGAGATAAAAAAAGGGTTGCCACCGATCTTGGAAATATTGGAAATTTATATGATTCGAAAAATGAAACTGAAAAGGCTTTGGAATATTATATGAAAGCTTTGACTATGAGTAAAGAGTTAAATTTTAAGCATGGAATAGGAACAAATTTGGGAAATCTGGGATTAGTTTATAGTAAATTAGGCGAGCATGATAAAGCCATTACTAATTATATGCAAGGATTAATTATTGCTAAGGAAACTGGTGATCAACGTTCGATAGCAATTGGAGAAGGAAATATTGGCGAATTATATGTTCAATTGTTAAAAGGTGCCGATGCGAGTGAAAAAAAGGATTTGATTAACAATGCCGAATTGCATTTGTTTGCTGCATTAGCAATAGATACCACAATTGGGTTTTTACATCATTTGGAAAACACGTACCATAATTTAAGCGAATTATATTTAATTACTAATGAACATAAAAAATCTCTTGGGTATTTTAAACTATATTCAAATACTAAAGATTCACTTTTTAACGAAGAAAAGAACAAAGAAATTACACGTCATGAAATGAATTATGAGTTTGCCAAAAAAGAAGCCTATTTGAAGGCGGAACAAGATAAAAAAGCTGCAGTAGCTGAAGCCGAAAAAAAGCGACAAAATATTTTTTTCTGGTTAATATCAATAGTTGCTATAGCTATTGCAATTATAGCAATTGTAGTATTCCGCTCCCTTCGTATTACTCGTCAGCAAAAACAAATTATTGAACATCAAAAAGAATTAGTTGAGGATAAACAAAATGAAATTTTGGATAGTATTTATTATGCCAAACGAATTCAAGAATCATTGCTCCCTACAGAAAAATACATTGAAAAAAATCTGAATCGTTTAAATAATAAACGTTCTGATGAATAATAGTATATTTGACGAAAGACATAATTAACTAATTGAATTTGAAAATAAGTTTTAAAAATATTTTGTTGTGCATTTGCCTTCTGTCATTTTGTTATTGCGCACTCTCACAAACTAAAAGTATAGACTCACTTGTTGTTCTTCTTAAAAAAGACAAGCCTGATACTAATAAGGTGAATCACTTAAATGCATTGGCATTAAAATTTAAAAAGAAAAATCCGGATACTGCTATTTTGTTGTGTAACCAGGCAATTAACGTTGCTAAGAAGATCAATCATTCTTCTGAAACTTCGGGTTGGCAAAAGGGTATTGCTGATTCATACTTTAATATTGCTGCTATATATCAGCACAAACAAGATTGGAATAATGCTATTGTTTTTTTATTAAAAGCCAAAGTTGTTAATCAATCAATTGGAAGAAAAGCCGCAATCGCAAATATTTTGACCGAGTTTGGTAACATTTATTATGAACAAAGTGAATATGTGAAAGCACGGGATTATTTTTATCAAGGACTGAAAATTGAAAAAGAAATTGGAAATAAAGCCGGAGAGGCCATTGATTTAAATAAAATTGGACTCGTGTATTTCAGTCTTGGAGATTACCCCAAAGCACTTGATTTATATTTTCAAGCCTTAAAAATTAATGAAGCCAATGGAAGAAAAAACGGAATTGCTGCCAATCTTAGTAATATCGGAAATGTATATATGGACGAAAAGGATTATCCCAAGGCTTTGGAATATTTTGAAAAAGCATTAAAAATAAACGAAGAGCTTGAAAGAAAAATCGGGATTGCAATAAATAATGGTAATATGGGGCTCGTATACAAAGCAATTGGAGAACATGACAAAGCCCTTGTTTATTATGAAAAAGCTTTAAAGCTGAATAGCGAATTAGACCGAAAAACCGGTATAGCCGAAAATTTAAGTAATATAGGAATCATATATAAATTAAAAGCTGATTCTGCTTCGGATAATGCAAGTAGAGATTTGAATTATTCTATTGCTCTTGACTATTATTTCAAGTCATTAAAAATTTCTGAGAAAACAGGAGATAAAGGTGCAATGGCAAATGCACTCGATTATATTGGTTCGGCCTATATTTCTTTGAAAAAATACAAAGATGCCTTTGATAATATTTTTCGTTCAGTAGACTTGGCTATTTCAACAGGTGAGAGAAAAGTATTGCAGAGTAATTATGAGAGTTTGAGCAGTCTTTATGAAAAATCCAACATTCGTTTGCATGATACTATAGAAGGTAAACTGCTCAGCTTTGAGGAAATGCGTTTACGTTCTAAATATTATTTTCAGCGCTCTATAACTATCAGAGATGATCTTTTTAATTCTGAAAATAATAAGCAGATGGTGCAAAGAGAGATGAATTTTGAATTTGATAAAAAAGAAGCTGCATTAAAAAACCTCCAAGAACAAAAAGATGCAGTTGCAGCTGAAGAAAAAAAGAAACAAAAATTTCTGTTACTTGTCCTGTCAGGAGTTTTAATACTGGTTTTTTTATTTTCTGGTTTTGTTGTTCGCTCGTTGCGAAATTCTAAAAAACAAAATGCGATAATTGAAGAACAGAAGATTTTGGTGGAAGAAAAAAATAAAGATGTTATCGATTCTATTAATTACGCAAAGAGGATACAGGACGCTATCTTAAAAGAGGAAGAACATGTTAGCGAACATTTGCCAGAACATTTCATTTTTTTAAAATCAAAAGATATTGTAAGTGGAGACTTTCATTGGTCATTAGAAAAGCAAAAACATTTTTATATGGCTGCCGTTGATTGTACCGGACATGGAGTTCCTGGTGCATTTATGAGTATGCTTGGTGTAGCATTTTTGAATGAAATTAATGCTTCAATTCAAGTGTTAACGCCTGCAGAAATTCTTAATCAGCTTAGGGATAAAATTGTAAAAGAACTTGGTCAAGGAAAAAAGGAATTAGAAGCAAAAGATGGTATGGATATTTCTTTGGTTCGTTTTAATTTAGAGACTAGAGAATTGCAATGGGCAGGTGCAAATAATCCAATTTATTATATCGTGAATGGGAAATGGTTTGAAATAAAAGCAAATAAACAGCCTATTAGCTATCAAGAGAATATGCAACCATTTACCAATCACGTTATACAATTGGAAAAAGATTCTTCTTTTTATTTGTTTACTGATGGATATGCGGATCAGTTTGGTGGACCAGCAGGAAAAAAGTTTAAGTATTCCCAACTAAAAGAAACATTATTTTCTATTAATAACAAATCAATGAAAGAGCAAAAAGTCATATTAAAAAATACATTTGAAAGATGGAAAGGTGATTTGGAGCAAATTGATGATGTTTGTATTATAGGAATGAAAGTTTAATTTTTAAATAATCAGTAAAATCAAGCTCTTTAACGATGTTTTAGCCTAAAACATCTGTAAAATCAAAATAATTCAGCTATTCCCATTTATTTAGTGTATCTTTGTCCTAATTATTAATCAAAATATTATTATCAAAAATGAAAAATGGAATTGTAAAGTTTTTTAATGAAACAAAAGGATTTGGTTTTATTAAAGCAAATGACTCAGGTGAAGAATTTTTTGTTCACGTGTCAGGATTGAAAGAAGAAATCCGTCAGAATGACGAAGTTCTTTTTGAAGTTCAAGAAGGCAAAAAAGGTTTAAATGCTGTAAACGTAAGATTAGCATAATTATAATCATCTATAATTTACCTAAAAAGTCCCGTTTTTTAACTAAAACGGGACTTTTTTTGCCTTAAAAATGGCTCAAAGTTTATAAAATGCTTATTTTTGTGTCCCTTTTAAATAGGTCTAATATTAATATCAATCAAATATAAATACAATGAACATTATTCAAGAAAACATTGACGAATTAAACGCAGTATTAAAAGTGAAAGTGGTGGCAAACGATTATTTGCCAAAAGTGGAGACTGCGTTAAAAGATTATCAGAAAAAAGCTTCAATTCCAGGCTTTAGACCAGGGAAAGTACCTACGGGTATGATTAAAAAGATGTATGGTAAATCCATTATGGTGGATGAAATCAATAAATTATTGAACGATTCACTGTATAAGTATTTACACGAAAATAAGATTGAAGTACTTGGTAATCCTTTGCCAAAAGCGGATAGCATTATTGATTGGGATAACCAGCAAGAGTTTGAATTTTTGTATGAAATGGGCTTGGCTCCTAAATTCAGTGTTGATCTTTCTCCAAAAGACAAATTCACCTATCAAACAGTAAAAGTTGATGAAGCATTAGTAAGTAAATACGTTACTGACATTGCAAAGCGTTACGGTAAAGTAGAAAATGTTGAAGTTTCAGAAGAAACAGATTTGTTAAATGGTGATTTTGTTGAATTAGATGCAAATGGCGAAATTTTAGCAGGAGGAATTTTCAAAACTGGTTCTTTGTTTTTGGATAGAGTGAAGGATGAAGCAACTAAAAAAGCCTTGATTGGATTAAAGAAAGAAGATAAAGTAGTAGTTGATGCAAAAAAATTATCTGAAAATGCAACCGACTTAGCTGCTTTGCTTGGAATTGATAAAGAAAAAGCAGAAGCCTTGAATTGTAAATTACAATTCACAGTTAAAGGTGTTAGCCGTTTGGCTGCTGCTGAAATCAATCAGGAATTTTTTAGTAAAATTTACGGAGAAGGAAATGTTACAACGGAAGAAGAATTTAGAGCAAAAATTAAAGGTGAATTGGCTGGAATGTTTGTTAACGATAGCGAACGCAAATTTTATAATGAAGTTGTGGAGCATTTAATGAACAAGATAAATTTCAATTTACCAACCGAATTTTTGAAACGTTGGATAGTTGCTGCAAATGATAAGCCCGTTACTTTTGAACAAGTTGATGCTGAATTTGATAATTACTCAAAAGGTTTAAAGTGGCAGTTAATCGAAAATAAAATTATCAAAGAAAACGATCTTCAGGTAACAAATGAAGAAGTTGTAGAACATACAAAAGAATTAATTCTTCAGCAATTTGCTCAAATGGGTCAAGGTCCGATGGGTGACGAAGAATTAAATCAAACAGCTCAACGTGTGCTTTCAAACCAGGAAGAGGCTAAGAAGTTGTATGAGAAATTATACGGACAAAAAGTTATGACTTTATTCAAAACTAAATTTACTTTGGAAAATAAAGAAGTAGCGTATGACGATTTCTTTAAAAAAGCATAATTTGTTTGTAATTTTAAAACTATTAACTTTAAGCTTTCAAACCTTAACCCTATAAACTAAACTATATGTTTGATAACAAAGAATTCAGAAAATATGCTGTAAAGCACAAAGGAATCAATGGACATACATTTGATTCTTACACAAAGCACAATATTTCAAACGTTACTCCGTACATCATTGAGGAACGTCAGTTAAACATTACTCAAATGGACGTGTTTTCACGTTTGATGATGGATCGTGTTATCTTTTTAGGAACAGGGATTGATGATCAGGTAGCAAATATTATTCAGGCTCAGTTATTATTCTTGCAATCAGTGGATGCTAAAAAAGATATTCAGATTTATTTGAACAGTCCGGGAGGCTCTGTTTATGCAGGTTTAGGAATTTATGACACGATGCAATACATCACTCCTGATGTTGCTACAATTTGTACAGGTATGGCAGCTTCAATGGGTGCAGTTTTAATGTGTGCCGGACAAAAAGGAAAACGTGCTGCTTTGAAACATGCACGCGTTATGATTCACCAACCATTAGGCGGTGCCGAAGGACAAGCATCTGATATTGAAATCACTGCCCGCGAAATTCAAAAATTGAAAAAAGAATTATACGACATTATCGCTTCTCACAGCGGACAAACCTATGAAAAAGTTTGGGCGGATAGTGATCGCGACTACTGGATGACAGCTGATGAAGCAAAAGCATACGGTATGGTGGATGAAGTTTTAACGAAATCGAAATAGAAAAAAATAGAGAATTAGAGATTTGTTGAAATAGAGAATTTATAAAATTTAATATTTCAGCAAATCTTTCTTGTTTAAGATGTTTTTCAATTCTCCAAATCACTAAATCATCAATTCTCCAATTGAGATGGCAAAAGAAGAAAAAGAAATAAAATGTTCATTTTGTGGTCGCACAAAAAAGGATACAGATGTTTTAATTGCCGGAATCACGGGGCATATTTGTAATCATTGTGTAACGCAAGCTCAAACCATTGTTAAGGATGAATTAGGTTCAAAAACTACTTCCACTTTCAATGCGGTTCAATTATTGAAACCAAATGAAATAAAAAAACATCTGGACGAATATGTAATTGGTCAGGATGAAGCAAAAAAAGTACTTTCTGTTGCAGTTTATAATCATTACAAACGTTTGATATTAAATCAAACAAAAACTACTGCTAAGGATGAAATAGAAGTTGATAAATCCAATATGATAATGGTTGGTGAAACAGGAACCGGTAAAACACTTCTTGCTCGTACAATTGCTAAAGTATTGAATGTTCCTTTTTGTATTGCCGATGCTACTGTTTTGACAGAAGCAGGATATGTTGGGGAAGATGTGGAAAGTATTTTATCACGTTTATTGCAGGCAGCCGATTTTGATGTTTCAGCAGCTGAAAGAGGAATTGTATTTATTGATGAGATTGATAAAATTGCCCGCAAAAGCGATAATCCTTCTATTACACGTGATGTTTCCGGAGAAGGTGTTCAGCAAGGATTGTTAAAATTGCTGGAAGGTTCTGTGGTTGGTGTTCCTCCTCAAGGTGGAAGAAAACATCCTGAACAAAAAATGATTCAGGTAAATACTAAAAATATTTTATTTATTTGTGGTGGTGCGTTTGACGGAATCACCCGTAATATCGGGAATAGATTGAGCACTCAATTGATTGGCTACTCTGTAAGTAAGGATGTTGAAAATGTAGATAAAGAAAATCTATTACAATACGTTTCTCCACAAGATTTAAAAAGTTTCGGATTAATTCCTGAGTTGATTGGACGTTTGCCTGTTTTAACTTATTTGAATCCTTTGGATGCAAGTACATTGTTGCGAATTTTAAGTGAACCTAAAAATGCTTTGATAAAACAGTACACACATTTATTTGAAATGGATGGAGTAAAAATCAAATTCGAAAAAGGTGTGCTTGATTTTATTGTTGAAAAAGCAATGGAGTTTAAACTAGGAGCAAGAGGTTTGCGTTCTATCTGCGAAGCAATCATGGTGGATATGATGTTTGATACTCCTTCTGATTCATCTATTAAAGAAATAAATGTTACTCTGCGATACGCAAAAGATAAATTGAAAAAGTCTACTTTGAATAAATTGAAAGTGGCGTAAAAGTATTCTCGTTTTGTAACGTCCTAAAATAAGTTGACGGATTTTTAATTAATCCCGATTGCCTCAGGTAGTCGGGCTTTTTTGTTCATAGACTTGATCAGGCGTTTTCATTTTTAATGCAAGATGAGGTCTATATCTATTATACAAAGGTAT
>SXGT01299419.1_pt1 | contig 38639 bp, 31 predicted proteins | sample 3176221 | NCBI WGS metagenome assembly SXGT01 (sample SAMN11356862, study PRJNA531348) | freshwater metagenome | isolation source: freshwater sample F1-120 | place: China: Fuxian Lake, Yuxi | collected 2017-12-25 | reverse complement strand
CGAAATCGCCAGCTACCTGGCCTATTACAACAACGAGCGAATACACTCCTCCCTGAACTACCTCAGTCCAGCCACCTTCGAAGCCCAACTAACCCTGTCAACTTAGCCACAACACTGTCCGAAATCTGCCAAGCAGCTCATGGCGCTTCGCTTATGCACCCTACCATTGTTATGATGGAGTCCATGAGCCACCCTCTTTCACGCCGTCAACTCCTCGCTAGCAGCGGACTGGGACTGGGTTCGCTTGCGCTGGCGACGATGCTGCGGGATGAAGGGTTGCTGGCGGCCGATTCCAAGCCGCCGCTCGACAAGCCGGACCTGATCAAGCCAACCTACGACCTGAAGCCGAAGTCACCGAGCTCTCCGCCGCGGGCCAAGGCGATGATTTCGATGTTCATGCAAGGTGGCCCGAGCCAGATGGACTTGCTCGATCCCAAGCCCAAGCTCGGCGAGCTCGACGGCCAGAAGTTTCCCGGCGAGGTCAAGTACGACAACGCCGCTCAGGCCAGCTCCAAGGTTTTGGGCTCGCCCTGGAAGTTCGCCAGGCACGGACAATGCGGGACGGAGGTCTCCGAGCTGCTGCCGAATCTGTCCGGCGCGGTCGATGACCTCACGGTCATTCGCTCGATGTACACCGGCGTCTCCAACCACGGCCAATCGATCGATGCGATGCACGGCGGCCGCCCCACCTCTGGCCGGCCAGTCCTCGGAAGCTGGATGGCGTATGGACTAGGAACAGAGTCGCAAGACTTGCCGGCGTTCGCAGTGCTGACCGATCCCGCCAGCCTGCCGGTGCTCGGCGTGGCCAACTGGTCGGCTGGCTGGCTGCCGTCGCTGTTTCAAGGGACCGTCATCCGCCCCCGCGAGCCGCGGATTCTCAATCTCGACCCACCGCCGCATCTGCGCGGCGCGCCGCAGGAGCAATATCTCGCCTTCCTCGCGGAGCTCAACCGCAAGCACCTGGAGCAGCATCCGGGAGAGCTTGATCTGGAGGCTCGCATCGCCAGTTACGAGCTCGCCGCCCGGATGCAATCCGCGGCCAAAGAGGCGGTGGACATCTCCCGCGAGAGCGAGGCCACGCACAAACTTTATGGCCTGGACAATCCTGCCACAAAGGACTTCGGCAGCCGCTGCCTGATCGCGCGGCGATTGGTCGAGCGGGGTGTGCGGTTCGTGCAGCTCTTTACATCCAACCAGTTCTGGGACCATCACGGCTCCATCCGGACCGCCCTTCCAAACTCTTGCAAGAAGATCGACCGGGGCTCGGCGGCGCTGGTGCAGGATCTCAAACAACGGGGGCTGCTCAACTCGACCGTCGTCCACTGGGGTGGCGAGATGGGACGCCTTCCCGTGGTGCAAAACGACGCCGGCCCGGACAAAGTCGGCCGCGATCACAACACCTACGGCTTCACGATGTGGGTCGCCGGCGGCGGGTTCAAACGGGGCCATGTCCATGGCGCGACCGACGAGTTCGGCCACAAGGTGGTCGAAGGCCTCGTCAACCATTTCGATTATCACGCCACACTGCTCCACCTCTTCGGCCTCGACCACACCCGGCTCGCGTTCAAACGGAACGGCCAGATGATGACCCTGACGGATCAGCAGCCGGGGCGAGTGGTGAATGAGCTGCTGGCGTAGGCTCCGCCCTACTTCAGCCCCTCAAAATTCGGCTTCTCGTCATGCGCCTGCTCGGCCCCTCGTCGCAGGGCATCGTGAATCGTGATGGCAGGCGCGGCGGCTTTCGCTTTCCGGTCGGCGAGGCGGAACCACCAATAGATGATCAGGAAGGTTCCCGCCGCCATCACCATCGCCATGGTCGCAATCGCGCCGCTGTACTCCGAGAGCGGATTGGCCGGCTTGATCAACCGCACTTCCGCCGCCATCAGCAGCGGAGCAGCTTGCCGTTTGTTTTTCTGCGCGGCAAAGGCGGACTGATAGGTCCAGAGCTTATAAAATGTGCCATCGGCCGAAATCTGATCATGGCGATTCTCCCCCGCCTGGATGCCCTCGGGAAGTCGCGGCACCAGCAGCGCCACGGCGAATTCGTTGACATACAACAGGGCATCTTTGTCGTCGGCGCTCTTGGCCACCTTCAGCGACTTGGCGAGCGGGACCGTCAGATCGATCTCGTAGTAGTGGTCGATCCCAAATCGCTTGTGGATGTCGTCGGCCCCCACCGTTACCTTGGTGATCCGCCGCGCAATCCCGCGGACCTTCATGCGGCTGCCGAGGTGGTTCTCGGATTCTTGCAGCAGCAGCGGGATGTCCACGGCATTGGCGGGCGCGGCGAGTTGGCTCGCTTTCTCACCGGCCATGACGGCCAGAGTTTGATAGAACGGCTCGCGGTCTGGCCCGCCGATGCCCCGACCGTTCTCGGCCTTGACCACCTCATACAGTCCCCAGTCCACTCCCGCCTGGGCCAGCGCCACCTGGTCGGGGCCGATGTGAAACTCCGGATGCGGCTTGTCGGGATGCCAGGCGATCCGCTCCGCGGCAAACAGGAGCGGCGGCGGCTCGGCCATCGCATCGCCGACTTTCAGAAACAGGCCGTCCACGGAAACAGGCTCGTCAATCGGGGCATCGAGCTTCCAGGCCGCGGGCAGAAAACGGGCATACACCAGCGCGACCGACGGAGAATCTTGAATCTTGATGCTCGCCGTGTAGTACTGGTCAAACTCCAGCCGCTCCGCAACCTCGGGCGCGAGCATGACCTTGGCGACATGCGTCACCCGGCCGCGAAAGAAGTGTACCTCGCCCCGATGCTGGGAGGCCTCTGCCACCAACTGGTCCCAAGTAACCCCCTTCTGACGCCAAGCCTGCACATTCTCCTGTCCCAGCCGCGGCCAACGATAGAGAATCTTTGCCAGCACCTCTACTTCCGCGGGACCGAGCGGCTGGCCACTGAAGAAGTTGCCGAACTGGCTCTCGCCGATGCCAAACTTGCTCAGAATTTCCAGCGCACTGGCAGGGGGACGGAAGGCCGCCGCGGATTTTTCCTGCGCGGACGAGAGGGCTGACAGGAAGATGAGCAGAATCGCGGAGAGAATTCTAGTTGGCATCGTCTCGCCCTTCCTCGGCCAGCCGTTTGAGAGATTCTTGCAGAGTCGGCGGCAAGTCAGCGTTCTTCAGTTCCGCAACACTCGCCCGGACCTGTTCGCTGTCGAATCGCCGGCCCTCGCCTGCGCCGCGCCGCGTGACGAAGTAGACCACGATGGCTGCCACCGCAAACACCACCGAAGCGATGATGAAAGTCTCCAGCCAGATACTCTCCCCCTTGGCAAATGTCTCTTGCTGTCCGGGTGCCGGAGTCCATTCCAAAGAGTTGGCTAGAATCAGCGGAGCGGTATAGTTGGCGTCTTTGCCGCGATACGCCCCGCGTTTGAAAAAATAGCCGGTCACGACCACATCTTCATGCAGAGGGGTCATCCCGCTGGGGTGGTTCTGCTCGTGAAGAAGCGGAAAACCCGCGGGCAAGGCGAGGCTGTACACAATCAGGGGCTTGTCGGGAACTCCCTCCGGGGCGAGGTACAAGACATTGAATTCCTTGATACCCAAGTAGTTTTTGATCGCCGGCACTCGATATGCCCACCGCACCTGGGCCCGCACCGAGATGACCTTACCGCGATACGCCTCCGGCTGGTTGTACATCGCGCTATAGCCGACGACCCCTTCGCTCCTTTTTTTCAGGTCCGCCGGCGCGTGGGACTGCAGCTCATGCATCAGGTGGAACCAGATTTGATTCTCGTCGGGACGAAGGAAAGTGGCATCGTCCCGCACGTGAGTCAAACAAAGTTGCTCGAGATCCCGCTGAAAGTCGGCAATGATCTTTCGCTCGGCCGCGGAAGTGTTCCCCCCCAGCGCCACCAGTTGCAGTGCCGGCTTTAGCTCCTGGAGCCAGCGGGCGTTGACCTGCTTGAGCGTCTCGACCCACTTCGTCTGCTCCTCCTCTTTAAGGGCGGCGAATTCCTGATAAGCGGCTGATTGATAGGTGGTCCAAAGGTCGTTGATGGTTCCCAGCGCCGCCTCGGCCCGGCCCGAACTTTCCAGGCTGAACTGCACGTCATCCTCCGCCGTTTCGATCAGCCGGAACAAGAGTGTCCGCTCGTCGCTCCCCAGATCCCGCCAGACGGCCCGCCACGCCGCCATCCACGAGTCTTGCGCCGGCCCCATCTCCGGGACCGCGGTTTTCTCGGGAAGCACTTTTACTTTCCCCGGATTCGCAAACACCGTCTCCGGCTCATTGGACGCAGCCTCGGTTCGGGCCAGCCGGTTGTTGATCGGCTTCTCCACCTCGCCGGTCTTGGTCTTAATCCCCAGCAGCCAGTTCCAACTCTCCGGATCCCTCGCCCGCTCAGCCAGAGCCAGCACCAGAATGACCGCCGCCACCGCCACAAACAGCCGCAACTTGGTATTCCGCGAGCGGTAATCAATCGGCTGCCGCACGCGCTGTCGCGGCAGTTCCGGAGCATCGAAATTGGGAAAATCAGCCTGCATGGGACTTCATGAAAAAATGGCTCAACCTCTCCGCCAGCCTCTCCTATCAGTCTAACACCTTGTCACCATCCACGTTATCGCTGAACTCGTCTCGACTTATTGCCGGGTTCATGTCCTGCTTGATTACCCGGCAGTCGGATCGCCATGTTCGAGGAACTGGATATCCGATGCGAGTCCATTAGAATCACCTTGGTGGGTCATGCGAGTCTCCTTGGGAAAGGTTGAAGATTCGCTAGGAAACACCGTCTGACCCGCCTTTTCAAAGATCACGTTTCCGCTGCCGCACTAACGGCTGACAGCTAGTAAGTTTTTACAGCACCATGGTTACGCTATCGGTGAAGAAGCCGCTTCATTAATAGACATGGATCGTCGCCTTCGATCCCAAAGAATTGTACCGCGATAGACATCGAAGCTGGTCTTCGTTCCATCCGCCAATACCACTTTGCATTCGGTGCTCCATGCATGGCTGAGTTGAGCAACCTGCGAAGGAGGCAACAGCAGCCGGCCATCGTGGCCCGTATCGATGACCGCCGCCGAGCCGGCGTGCGAATGGGGAGCCGACTCGCCGCAGCCAGACCTGCGCGCCGGGAATCCTGGCATGCAATCGATCCGTCGCTGCGAGTTCATCGCGGTCAACTTCGTACGCACCTGTCTCAATGTCAATGGCGACATAATCGCCTGGGTCACAATCTTTGATAGCGAGACGAATGTCACTTTCAAAGATCGCCTCCCCGCGGCGGGAAAACACTTCTTTGCTATAGCGAGGTCCATTGGCTGGCATATTCGGTGATTATGACCGCTGCACGCGGACTGGGCCATCATCGAAAGCCTGCTCGTACATCCCTCATGCTAAGTACGATGACCGACCAGATCCCAACAGGCACGCCAAGGCAGAACACGAAGGAGCACGGGACGAGCGACAATATAGCGCCCGCGAGCGCTAGTCCCCAGTATTGCCGCTTGAGCATCGCCAGACCGCCAACTGCCGCCACAAGGTAAAGAACAAGCACGATTGGACTGGCGGCCATTCCCGCGACAGCCCTGCCGCGATTCGCCGCCGCCTGCATTTCCGGATCATCAAATCTGGCGGCGACCGGCTGGGGGGCAATCATCATGTAGATGGAAATCAGCGCGCCAATCGCACCGAGCAGACAGACGAGTATGCCAGGTATCATCAGCTTGATCGGCATAGGCGGACGCGCAGCAACGGGCGCATACGCGGAAACCGCGAGCGCAGCTACCACGGGCTCCGCAGCTGCAACTATCGGTTGCTCTGCGGTTAGCGACCGACTGCAACTCGGGCAACTTCCATCTTGCTTCGGGAAAACCTTCATTCCACATCCTGGACAGATTTGCAATTCCATAAAGGCCCGTCCGATGTCAAGATGTAGATTGAACCGGGTTATAACGACGCCGGATTATCAGCGAGCAGTTCCCCGCCCGCAACCACTCCTAAGTCGCCCATAGCAGCCCCGCGGCCGGTTTGTTAGAACGAACTTATGGCCTTTCTGAACGTGTCGCTGCTCCTCGGGGGTGCCCTCTTTGCCATTCCCGTGGTGCTGCATCTGATTATGCGGCAGAAGCCGAAACACCTAGTGTTTCCGGCGGTGCGGTTCGTCAAGGAGCGGCGGGAATCCAATACGCGGCGACTGCAACTGCGGCACTGGTTGCTCTTGGCCCTGCGGTGTGCGGCGGTCATCATTCCCGCGCTGGCATTGGCGCGCCCCAGCGTGGCGTCGGCCATGTGGGGGAACTATTTCGCCCTCGGCGCGATGGGGCTGGCGTTTGCTGCCGTGCTGCTCTTTCTTTATGTGGCGGCGGTTCGCAAGCTCTCGAGGTATCTCGTCGGCGGCCTGGGGCTGCTGGCGACGCTGCTCGGCGCGGTCATTCTCTTTACCGGCATCCGGGCGCTCCTCGGCGGCAAGCCCGTGCTGGGGGACCAGGAAGCACCGGTCGCCGCGGTTCTGGTCATTGATACATCCCCTCGCATGGAATTCCGCCAGGAGAACAAGCGGCGGCTGGAGGTGGCGCAGGAAACTGCGGCCTGGCTCCTCAAGCAATTTCCGGGAGACAGCGAAGTGGCCGTCGTGGACTCTCGCCCCGGCGCAGCCAGTTTCGCCATCGACCGGACCGCTGCCGAGAAAGCCATCGAGCGCCTTCGCCCGACAGGCACGCCGCGGCCCTTGGTGGAAGTGCTCGCTGCCGCCGTGCAACTCGTGGAGCAGAAGCAGCAATCCCGCAAGGAAATTTACGTCCTCAGCGACCTGACGCAGGCCGCCTGGAAAACCTCGCAGCCCGCGGAAATTCAGAAAACCCTCACCGACCATCCGCAGGTCCAACTCTACGTCATCGACGTCGGCAGCGAGCGGCCCAGGAACTTTTCGCTCGGCGACCTGCAGCTTTCCAGCCAGATTCTGCCGCCACAGGGACAGCTCGTCATCGAGACCGAGGTCCACTCCGCAGGCGTGGGTGGGGCCAAGACGGTCGAGCTCTTGCTTGAACATCCCGATCCCACGCTCCCCATCATCCGCAACGGCAAAGTCGTCCTTCCCGGTGCTGAACTCCGCGGCAAGGAAACGGTTCAGCTTGAGCCCGGCGGCTCGCAGCAAATCAAATTTGTCGTGAACAAGCTCCCCAGTGGCTCCACCCAAGGAACCGTCCGGCTCGTGGGCGAAGACGGCCTGGCTCTCGACGACGTGCGGCACTTCGCCATTGAAGTGCAGCCAGACTGGCCCGTGCTGATTGTCGCGCCGGCGGGAGTGAAGACGGGAAGCCAGGTCTTTGCCCTGCAAGCCAAGTCCGAAAGTCGCAAGGTCGTTTTCGACATTACCGTCCTTCCCCAGGAAGAGCTCATCAACCGCGACCTGGGCAGCTACCGCGCCGTCTGCGTCATGGACCCGCTGCCGCTCCCCCCCGAAGCCTGGGAAAAGCTCGCCGCCTACGCCGAGAAAGGAAACGGCCTGGCCATTCTGCTCGGTCACAATGCCCAGCCGCTGGCGTCGTTTCAGGATGCGGCCGCCGCAAAGGTGCTGGGGGGCAAGCTGACGCGGCAGACCCGCAGCGGTGGAGATTTGTATCTCGCGCCATCGTCCTACGACCATCCACTGATGGCCGAGTTCCGCCAGAACGAAGCGAACGTGCCGTGGAACGACTTCCCCGTTTATTATCACTGGAATCTCGACGACCTGGCCGCCACTTCCCGCACGCTCATTCCCTTTGGCAACAACAAGCCGGCCCTGGTGGAGAATCGGCTCGGCCGTGGCAAGGTGCTGGTCATGACCACGCCGCTGACCGATCCGCTGCAGCCCCGCGGACGCCCTTGCTGGAATGAGTTGTGGTTCGGCAGCAACGCCTGGCCCGGTTTCATGCTCTGGAACGAGATGCTGAACTACCTTGTCGGCACCGGCGAAGTGCGGCTGAACTATCACACCGGTGAAACGGCCGTGCTAACGAACGACCCGGCTGTTTTCCCGGAGCGGTATCAGCTCTTCACGCCGCTCGACGAGCCGGTGGACGTGCTGGCCCGCGAAGAACGAGTGACGGTCCGCTTCACCGATAATCCCGGAGCCTATCGCCTCCGCGGCCAACGCGGCGGCCCCCTGGTCCGAGGCTTTGCGGTCAACTTGCCGGCGGACCTCGGCGACCTCACCCGCCTGCCGAAAGAGAAGTTGGAAGACCTGCTCGGCAAAGACCGTTTTCAGTTCGCCCGCAGCCGCGAAGAGATCAACCGGGCCGTCGGCGCCGATCGCATTGGCAGCGAATTCTATCCCCTCCTCGTCACGCTGCTGGCCCTGGTCCTGGGACTGGAGCAGACGCTGGCGAATCGGTTCTACAGGGAGGACGGGAGTTCGGGGCTCGGGGCTCGGGGTTCGGGTAATACCGTCCGAATCTCGCCTTCATCCTCGTCCCGAGTCCCCAGTCCCTAGCCCCGAACCCCGCTCCTCATGCAGTCTCTCAGCACCGAGCCCGTCTTCGACAGCTATCTTGCCGTCGCATTGATCGTGCTGGGGTTATCGTCGCTGCTCTTCTTCGGGCCACGGTTCGGCCGCGTCACGCCGGTCCGCCGGGCCGTGCTGATTGGCCTGCGGGTGCTCGTCATCCTGCTGGTGCTGCTGACTCTGCTTCAGCCGACGAAGATCACTTCGGTAAAGACCAAACGGACCAGCATGCTGCTGCTGCTCTTCGATGTCAGCCGCTCGATGCAGCTTCCCAGCGGCACCGGCAACTCGGAGGCCAGTCGCTGGCAGGCGCAGAAGGCGCTGCTCGAAAAGTCTCAGCCCAAATTTGCCGCGCTCGCCGCCAATCACAATCTCAAGGTCTTTGCATTTGATTCCAGCTTGCACTCCATCGCACAATCCGGCGGCAAGTTCAACGTCCCGGAAAAACCCGTGGGAATGTCGTCCGACTACGGCACGCCCCTTTACGACGCCGTTCGCGGCGAGCAGGGGCGGAGCCTGGCCGGCGTCATCCTGCTCGGCGACGGCCGGCACACTGCCTATTCTCCGCAAATCGAAGTCCAGCAAGCGGGCCAAAAACTGAGGGACGACTTCGGGGCCCCGCTCTACACGATCCCCTTCGGCCCCGCTGCCGACGCCGCCTCCGCCCGCGACGTGGCGGTCGAGCGCCTCGACGAGCAGTTCACGGTCTTCGTCAAAAACGAGCTGCTGGTGAAAGGGCTCGTCCGCATCCGGGGCTACGTGAAGAAGGACATCCCGGTCGAGCTGGAGCTGGTCGATTCGATGGGCCAGAAACAGCCCATTGGAAGAAAGTCCATCCGGGCCGACGAAGACGGCCGGCAGGTGGAAGTTTCTTTCGCCTTCACGCCCCAGCAGCCGGGGCATTATCGGCTGTACCTCAAAGCGGAGACGCAGCTTGGGGAACTCGTCGCCAAGAACAACGAGCTTTCCGCCTATCTGACCGTGCTCGAAGGGGGCCTCCGCGTCCTTTACCTCGACGGCGAGAAGTGGCACGAGCAGCGGTTCCTGCGGCAGTCGCTGAATGCCTCGCCGGACATCGAGCTCGACGACCGAATCGTCGACCGCCGCAACAAGCAGAAAATCGACATCACGGGCGACATCAGCAAAGGGCGCTACGACGCATTCATCCTCCGCGACCTCGACGCTGCCAAGCTGACGCCGGAGAGTCTGGAACTACTCGCCGATCAGGTCGGCAAAGGGAAGGGGCTGCTGATGCTCGGAGGGGAAAGCAGCTTCGGCTTTGGCCATTATCAGGAGACTCCGCTGGGGGCCGCCCTGCCGATTGAATTCGACGAGTTGGAGGGAGTGCCGAATCTAGGCGCGGGGAAGGACCGCTTCTTTCTCGCCGGGCCGCTGCCGCTTGTCCCGGTCGGCACGCATCCGCTCACGCGCCTCGCCCCCGATGCCGAAAATGCCGCGGCCTGGCAAAAGCTGCCGCCGCTGAAGTGGGCTCATAAGTTCAAGGACGTAAAAGAAGGGCCGGGCGTCCGTATGCTACTGGAAACCCCCAAACACGAGCCGCTCCTCGTCTCCGGGGAGTTCGGCAGCGGGCGGGTGCTGGCCTTCGCCGGGGAATCCACTTACCTCTGGCCGATGCACGGCTTTGAGAAGGAGCACAAGCGATTCTGGCGGCAGGTGGTCCTCTGGCTGGTGAAGCGGGACGACCTCAACAAGGACGACGTCTGGATCAAGCTCGACCAGCGGCGGTTCAACCCCGGCAGCCGCGTCATCATCACGACCGGCACTCGTACCAGCACCGGGGACGTGGTCAGCGGCGCGACGCTCGAAACCATCCTCGAGCTGCCGAGCAAGAAAAAACAGCCGCTCCGGCTCACCAAGGACAAGGACGGCAACTTCACCGGCTCCCTGGAGGTGTCCGAGCCCGGCGACTACAGCGTGGAAACCTCCGCCACCGCCGCCGGCAAGCCGCTCGGCAAGGCCCGGGCCGAATTCATGGTCTTCGACCGGGACGTCGAACTCTCCAACCCCGCCGCCGACCCCGACCAACTCGCCTCCCTCGCCGCCTGGACCAAGCAAGAAGGCGGCAAACTCGTCCAGCCCGAACAGTTCGCCGCCCTCCTCGACGAAATGGCCGCCAAACCCCCCGAGTACGAAGAGCGCCAGACCAAATGGAAACTCGGCAGCACCCCCGCCGACGCCTGGCCCCTGTTCCTGCTGCTCACCGGCCTGCTGACCGTGGAGTGGTTTTTCCGGAAGAAGTGGGGGTTGGTGTAGATCGCGATATTGAGCTGTCGCCCCCGGCTCACGATCCATTCGATAAAAGAGCTTGGCGCGCGAGAATTGCTGTCCGAAACCAAAGGGTTTGCCCAAGTTACAACTCGTGTACTGGAAACGCCTTTGGAGTTTGACGCTGCTCCTCGAGGCTGCTAGGTTAGCAAGCGCGGGCACTTGAGAATAACTAGTTCGGCCACTGGGTCCATGAATTCCCATAAACCCGTCAGACAAAAGGAGAACCACCATGCAGCGGTTACCTTTCGCAATGCTCGCGGTGCTTGTGATCGCTACAGGATCGCGCGCCGATGAACCGCCGATGAAGCTCGCGATCGCGCTTAAGGGCTTCGACCCTGTCGAACTCGTGGCGGGCAAGGAGGTGGCAGGCGACTCCAAATTGACGGTCCAGCGTGGCACGTTCCATTACTCGTTCGCCACCGAAGCAAACCTCAAGTTATTTGAAAGGGATCCCGAACGATTCTCCGCTCAATTCGGCGGTGCATGCCTCAAAATGGGACCGCTTGCGGGCAGTGGCCACCCCGATCGATTCTATGTCTTCGATCGCCGCATCTACATCTTCGCATCGGAGTCCTGCCGGGATGCATTCAAAGCCGATCCGCGCCGGTTCATTGACATAGCGGACGAACAACCAAAGGGGACGGCTGATGATGTCAAGAAAGGCGAGAACCTGCTCCGAACCGCAGTCAAGGGTTGCGGAGGGGAAGAGATCCTGAAGAAACTTGAAACCTATCAAGTTCAGTATCAATTCACCCTGAAGCGGGGCGATGCCGAGGTCAAGTACTCGCGGATTTCCGCCACGACGTTCCCCAACACTTACGTCCAAATGGACGATTTCGGAGCTTACAAGGCAGGCTGGCTCCTGCATCCGAAGGACGGCTACCTTAGCTGGGGACGCGGCCAGCCCGTAGACGAATCTGTCCGCCAGTACATGGATCGCGAATTCTATCGGCACCCAATCCACGTCCTGAAAGCGTGGCAAGATGGCGAGGTCAAGGCGGTTTACCTGGACAGCGACAAGATCGGCGAAGTACTTGTGGACCGAGTCGCTGTCTACGTGAAGGGTGCGACAACGAAATTCTCAATCGATGCGGTTTCAGGACGGATCATTCGTGTCGGCTATCGGGGTCGCGCTGGTGCGGGCATTGCGGACGTCGAACGAGACTACTCCGCATTTCGTGAGGTGAAGGGCCTGGTCGTACCTTTCCAGGTGAGCACAAGATTCGACGGAAAGCCGTTTGATAACCCGAAGGTCGTAGTGGCCTCAATCCAAGTGAACGAAAACATTGAGCCAGAGTTGCTCCAGAAGCCTAAGTGACTGGCCGAACTAGCCGCTGCACCTGACCGCGACGGCATACAGCGTTTACTGAATCCGACCTTTGATCGGCCACCGTGGCTGGTGAGCATAGTCGTTCGGCGCATTCACGATTGGAGTATCCGACGACCAACGAGTTGGTGCTGGAGTTGAGAGTCTACAGACACACCAAATGTGGCGATGAGACTGTTGTCAGCGGCGATTCGTTTTCCGTGGTTGCGAACAATCGCCTGATGCCTTGGGTCGCAAAAAAAAAGTGCGAAAACCGGTGTATTGCCGGTTTATAGCGGGAGGCGGAGCACGGGGCGCAAGGGAAATGTCCGGGCAAGGGAGCGGATGGGGGGGACGCTCGCCGGCAAGCCCATGGATTGTTTGCTGCTTTCCCGTCCTACGAGTCGACACTTAACGATGCTTGGTCCTAAGCTTTTGCCGCCATCATGCTGACGCGCAAATGCCCATCCACATGAGCCGTAGCAATGTGCAAGTTGTCCGGAGCGAGGTGCATGTCGCGGATGGAGTTGCCGATGTTGAGGGTGTGAAACTCCGCCTTCTCGGCTCCCTTCCAGAAGAAGAGATGGCCACCTCCACCGCCGCCGCTCGCGCCGATGATGAAGCCGGCGGGATGAAACGCCGCGTTCCAGCAGACGCCGTTAATGTTGGCCTTGCTGCCGTATTGCACGATTTCCTTGCCGTCTTCCCAATTGGCGAGCAGCGTAATCGGATTGCCGATGCCGGCGAAGGCGTTGCTGACGTTGGTGATCCCGGACATCACGAGTTGCTTGCCGTCGGGACTGAAATTCATTCCTCGCGTGCCGCCGATATCCGCCATGAAGCCAGGGTCATACTTGCTGAGCGGCGGGAACGTGAGGCGGCGAACCTCCTTGCCGGTTTCCACTTCCCACTCGATAACATTCGCCATCAGGTCGCCGCTCGCTAGGCGCTTTCCTTCGGGATGGAAGGCGACGTTGTAAACGTGCCGCGGATGGCCGGGCATTTCCCGTACCTTGGAGCCGTCCTCCATTTTCCAGAGGCGCACGATGAGGTCGTTGCCCGCCGTGGCGATCAGCGCGCCGTCGGGACTGACGGCGAGTGAGCGAATCCAACCTTGATGGGCCTGCACCGTCCGCGACGGAACTGGCTTCTCCGCGGCAGTGGGCCACCAGAGGAGTTTTCCCTCGTAGCCTCCCGTGATGAGCGTTTGGCCATCCTTGCTGAAGCCGATGGCCCTGGCCCAGCTATCGTGTCCGGCGAGTTCGGTCTTGGCGGCAGTGCCGATGTCAAACCGCCAGATGCGGTTGTCTTCGCCCCCCGCAAAAACATATTTGCCGCTAGGGTCGAACCGGCAGGAAACCAGCGCCCTGTTGTGAACAAGATCCTTGGCAACGTGCGTTTTGCTGGGGTCGGGAGCGGGAGCTTGCATGGCGGGGTCCTTGGTAGTCCGCACACTCCGTGTGCGGAAATTGCCTGCACACGATGTGTACAGGCTACTAAAGGAAGGAAACTTTGGCGGGAATATCAGTATAGTAGCTTTCCCTACCCAGACGCCACATCTCCGCCGGCTTCGTCGCCGGACATCCCGCAGAACGCTGATGCCGCAAAGCCTTGTCCTTCCTGGTCTGGAGTTGCCCGTCTGGGATGCTGAATACCAACCTTGGCGAGCTCGCGGGGATCGAAGCTTAAATCAAACACCATTTCGGTAGGCCGCTTTGTCGTGGCCATTCTCTTCCCATTTCAGACCAAGAAGCTGCAGGATGGGGGTCGTGGCCATTGTCGTGACGATGGCCATCACGACCATCATGGCGAAGACGGTCGGCGAGATGATCTTCCGCTCTAGGCCGATGTTGAGCACGATGAGCTCCATCAGGCCGCGTGTGTTCATCAGGGTCCCCAGGCCCGCGGAATCGCGCCAGGAAAGGCCGGTCAGCCGGGCCGCGGCAAAAGTGCCGCCGAATTTGCCGGCGGTGGCGACGGCAATGATTGCACCGCACCACAGCCAGTTTTCCCAGCCGTTGATGAGGCCGATTTTGGTTTGCATACCGGTGAAGGCGAAGAAAGCGGGGAGCAGCAGAACGGTGACGAGGTCTTCCAGCTTGTGGCAGAGGTCGATGGCGATGCGGCTTTTGTGGGGAAAGACGGCACCGAGCAGGAAGGCCCCGAAGATGGCGTGGATGCCGATCAGCTCGGTCGCCAGACAGGAGACCAGCAGGGCCAGAAAGATGAGGGCCAGCACCCCCTGTGGCGGCGGCTCATCGCCAAGCCGCGCGAGCAGCCAGGTAATGATCGGGCGGACGGCAAAGAACATCAAGGCGATGAATAACAGAGTCATGCCGGCTACGGCAAAGGCCCAGCCGACTTCCGCCTGGGCGACGCCGACCACAATCGCCAGCAGGCACCACGCAGCCGCATCGTTCATGGCCGCGCAGGTCAGGGCCATGACTCCCAGCGGCGAGCGGCTCATACTGCGGTCCTTGAGGATGCGGGCCAGCACAGGGAAGGCGGTGATGGACAAGGCAGCGCCGAAAAAGAGTGCGAAATTGAAGAGCGGAACGGTGCTGGCGGAATGCGCGGAGTACATCGGCAGGGCCAGGGCACAACCCAAGGCAAATGGCACCACGATGCTGGCGATGGCTGTGGTGAGGATGGCGGTTCCCCGCTGCTGCATCACGCGGAGATCGAGTTCCAAGCCGACGACGAACATATACAAAATGACGCCGAGTTGGGCGATGATTTCCAGCCCCGGCTTGATGGAGTCGGGAAGCAGGTATTGCTGGGCGGCGGGTGAAATGGCCCCTAGCAGCGAAGGGCCGAGGAGAATTCCGGCGATCACTTCCGCAATCACCGGCGGCTGCCCGATCCAGCGGAAGACAATGCCGAGCAACCGCCCGGCGACGATGACGGCGGCGAGGGCGAAGAAGAGGTGGAACATAACGTAGTCCGCTCACTCCGTGAGCGGACATGCCTGCACGCGGAGTGTGCCGGCTACTTTACTCCACTGCTGCTGCTTGGGGGGTTTCGGCCGGCGTTTGTTTCAGCGAATCGATGAGCGGGAAAACGATGTCCACATGGTCATCGAACAAGTCGCCGATCAAGAGGTCGGTGAGGAGTCCTTTATGCTGCGGATAATGCTTGACGAACCGCCCGAAGCTGAACCCTTCGTAGAATTCGATCACCAGCCGCCGCATCCGGTCCATGCCGCGAAAGAACAACTCTTCCCAGTTGCGGAGTTGCTGGCTGCTGGTGTCCCCCTTGGCGAGCCCTTCGCAAATGGCGTCCGCCGCGAGCTGGCCCGACTTGAGGGCGAGCAGCACACCTGAGGAGTAGAGCGGATCGAGAAAGCCGAGAGCGTCGCCAACAAGCACCCAGCCATCGCCGGCGGCTTGCTTGGCGCGATAGGAGTATTCCTTGGCGGCGAAGAACTGGCTGCAGCGTTTGCCCAGTGCGATCCGTTGTTTGACCGCGGGGCAGCGCTCCACTTCCTCGAAATAGACGCTTTCGAAGTCCTTGCCAGGGCGGTTCTTGAACAGATATTCGTACCCGGCAACGACGCCGACGCTGACGATGTTGTCATGCAGCGGGATGTACCAGAACCAGCCTTGCTTCCCTTGCACTTGCAGCACGATGGTCGCTCCTTCGTCCCGCTCCGTGTCGCGGTAGGCCCCTTCCCAGTACGTCCAGCAAGCGGCCTTTTTGAGTTCTGGGTCCCATTCGCGGAGGTTGAGCCGGCTTTGAATCATCGAGCTTTGGCCGCTGGCGTCGACCACGACGTCGGCCTGGACCGTCTCTTCCTTGCCATCTTCCCGCTGAATGCGGACACCGGTCGCTCGGCTGCCGTCGAAGAGGACTTCGAGGACGCGAACCCCTTCCTGCACATCGACGCCATGTTCGCGGGCGTTTTGCAGCATCAGGTGGTCGAACTCGCTCCGCCTCACCTGCCACGTTTGCGAACACTCGTGCGGCTTATGGTCCACGAAGTAGAACGGTTCGCTGAGCCGGCCGGACTGGCTGACGAACTGCACGCTGTACTTTTTGACATAGTGGCTCCCTTTCATCTTCGGCAGCATGTTCAGCCGCTCGAGAATCCAGTAGGTCTCGGGGATCAGCGATTCGCCGATATGGAAGCGGGGAAAATGCTCCCGCTCGAAGAGCCGCACGCTGTATCCCTGCTGGGCGATGAGGGTCGACACGGTGGACCCGCCGGGTCCGCCGCCAATGACGATGACGCGGGGATTTTGAGGCATGGCTGATTATTTGTCTTAGAGGCAAACTGGTCTGTCCGCATTCTACCGCGGCCGGCAAATAGATGTCAAGACAATAGTTGTTTAGACAAGTATAAGCAATAGGCCCGTTCCAATTTACGCCGCGCGTAAGTTCTATTGTGGAAACGCCTTGTCGATTACGGCTGCCGTGTTGCTCTTGTCAAAGCCGATAATGATCTCGGCTCCTTTCGGCGAGTGCTGCCACTTCTTCCAGGAGAGGTTTTTATCCTCGGGCTTCGCGCTGGGGCCAGGCTCGGAGGGCTGGCCGGGACCGAGCAGAGCTTCGACATCGGCGAGTTTGGCTTCGAGTTGAATTTTGTCGAAATTGGCCTTCGTGACCTTGTCATTGACCGGCCCGCTGGGGCCGCAACCGACGACCAAGGCCATGAGCAGGAACAGACATAGAAGTAAACGGACAGAGCTCGTCATGGAAGCGCTCGCTAGGAAGGAAGTGGATTATGAGAATTAACGAAAGTTTTCATCAAAGTAACCTGCCCGCAGAACCTTTTCCTCGGCGGGAGCAGCGGCGTCGCGTTGGGGATCAATCTGCAACACGGCCCAATCTCCCCAGCGGGGAAAGAGCAGGTAGTTGACCTTGGCGAGTTCCGCTTCGCGGAAGGTGTGGCCGCTGTTGAGGACGATGTAGCGCTGCTCGCCGCCTGGCAGCGGATTGGGGGCGATGAGAGCCGGGACATGATCCGCCGCTGGGTATTCCTGGCCGGCGAGCGTCACCTTTTCTGGCGTCCATTTCAGCTGCAGGTTGGAGAGCACCTTGGCAATCCACGAATTGCTGCCGGGGTCGCCGAAAAGGATCAGGTTCTTATGGAGAATGTCGTCTTCAGTCAGCGCGGTGTCGTCCTTGACGGGTAGCTCGCCGCGGAAGTAATGATGCCATTCCTCGGCAAACCGCTTGAGGCTCGCCTTGGCGTAATCGTCGGCTCCCTTGTTCCAAGGCTTTCCGGTACCACGAACGCAAAGAAATGGCTCCGTAAACGCGTCGTCGATCGGTCCTTGCAAGCCGGGACGTTTGCCGGCGAGCGGCTCGGAGGAGAGTGCCCAGCCCTTGTTGGTTCGAGCAATGACTCGTGCCGTTTCACCTTCGGGCAACTTGATCTCAACCTTGCCTATCCGAACTTTGGGACGCAAAGGAAGAACGGAGAAGCGGGCGATGTTTTTCGGCTCATCGACCTCGATCTCATCATTTTTCAGCCGAGTTGAGATTTCCGCTCGTGCGTAGTGTCTTTCCAATCCCAGCACCTGCAGCCAATGACACTTGCTGTACTTGAGGGTCCAGGTGACGAACCGGATGTCGCTCGGCTGATGGTTCAGCCCCTTATCGGCATAAACGCCGATCCGCTTCATCTGTTCGGCATGTGTGATTGGATCGATCACGTGGCCCGTGCCGGGGGAGATGAGATTGACCATCGTCAGCCCCTCCTTTTTCATCGCCTCTCCCATGATGACATGGGCCTGGAAGAAAATGTCCTTCTCCCCCATGCAAGCAATGGCCGGGACCACGCCCGCGTTGGCCGCATAATCCACGCTGTCGAGCATGTGCAGGCCCAGTTCCTGATGCTCTGGCAATGTGCCGATTTTCACAAAATTCGGTAGCGGCGTCTCGGAAAACTTGTGGGTATCCACATAGCCGCAGTAGGGACCGAGGGCCACGAAGAAGTCCGGATGCTTGAGGCCCAGGTGCCAGGTGCCGGAAGCACCCATCGACATACCGCGGAGGACAATCCGGTCCTTGTCGATGTTGAAGCGATTGCAGACATCGGCAATCGCTTCGAAAACATCCGTCTCACCCGCCCAGCGATAGCAGTTTTCGACTCGCCCCAGCGGATGCAGCTCGATGTAGGGCGCTTCCGGCTGAGTTGGATTCTCGCCATCCCCTTCGTCGAATCGGGCGATGAACCGGGCCTCACTCATCCCTACCGGTTTGGTGCTGCCATGCAACACCACGTCCAGACGCATTGGCCTGGCAGGGTCGTAGTTTTTGGGAACGATGAGCCCATACGGTTGAATGGAACCATCGATGCGAGAGTGATAGCCCAAAGCGACTTTGCCGCGGGGAATTCTCCGAGGGGAACTCTCGTCGGCGAGCGACCTAACTCGCTCATTCCCCCGCGCAATCGCTTTCTTCAAAAGTGCGACATCGGCCAGAGTGAACTCCCTGTCGTATTTCAGCGCCCAGGCCAGCCCTTTAGCGAAAATGGCGGCATCGATAGCGATTGGGGACGTGCCGACCTGCTTTTCCAGCAAGGATAGTTCGTCTGTAAGCGATTTCCGTTCGCTCTCCGTCAAGGGTTTTGTCTGGCCGAAAGCTACGCTACCCAGCGATAGAACTGCAAGACAGAGAAGAATGCGTCTCATCTGGTAGCCTTCCAGAGTTTTGAACAGAAGAAAACGAAGGGAACGAAGAAAGGCAATTGATTGCTTTGTCTTTCCTTCGTTTCCTCCGTTTCCTTCTGTTCGATCTTCTTGAGTTCTCTCCGAAAAGTCACTCCTCCGCCACATTCACATACACCTTTAGCGCCGACTTCTCCTCAACGAGCAGCCGCATCATCTCCTGATAATTATCCAGTCCGTTCACCGGATTAGTGAGAATCCTTTGCAGCACGCCGGGGAACATCATCTCGCCGAGGGCCAGATCCCGAATCCCCATTTCAAAGTGCTCGCGATTGGCGTTGACCGAGCCGAGCAGGAGTTTGTTGCCGAGGACCCAGTCGATATTGATTTTGTCGGACGGAACTTCATGCACTCGCTTGCCACCCGTGATGCTCACCCAGACAAGCACGCCGTTATGCCCCAAGTGCTGCATGGAATTGAAAGCGACTTCGCTATTGCCGCTGGACTCGATGATCAGGTCCGCCTTGCCGACTTTCTCCACCAACTTCTCCAGCGGAGTCTCCTGCGTACTAACATAGGTCGCTTCCAGCCCCTGAATGATCTGGCTGCTGAGGGTGCCGGGCTTCGAGCGGGCACAGGTGTAAACATCTAGTCCCTTGAGCTTGAGGACGAGTGTCGCCAAAAGGCCAATTTGCCCCGCCCCCATCACAAACGCCCGTTGGGGCCGCCAGACCTTCATCCGTCGTTGAGCCTCGTAAGCCTGATACACGGCTTTGGCCGCGCAGCTCATCGGCTCCATCAGGACATGCAGGTGCTTGAGCCCCTGCGGCACACGGACGATGTATTCCTCCTCATCGACAAAATACTCCGTCAAGTAACCATGCCGCAGGTTGATGCCCCGCTCGTAATAAGTCTCCTCGCTGGTCATGTCGTTGGTGCCGATGAGGTCGTAGATTGACCCGCCGGGCCGGCGAACGGTCGCCGTAACGTAGTCCCCAGGCCGGACGCGGCGGACGTTCGGGCCGACCTCGACCACTGTGCCGAACGATTCGTGCCCCATCACCAGATGCTTGTCTCCCTTCGGTGCATTCCCGTAAAGCGCTTCGTTAATTTCCCGATCCGTGGCGTCCACGCCAACTTTCAATACCTTGACTAGCACCCCCTTGCCGTCCGCGATTTGCCCGAGCGTCGGCCGCGGAATGTCTTCCAAATGCACGCTGTTTTTCTGGCCGGGATAGACGGCAATGGCTTTCATGGCGGACTCGGCGAGAGGCGAGAAAACTCTGAATTGGGTGAGAAGCAACCATCGTATCAATAGCCGATTCAGCGCGGGAGGGTAGCGACGGGTGACGTTAACGAGGGAAATTGACCTCACCTGGCAGGAGTCCAGAATTCCGTTCCCCTTGATTGCTTCCATTTCCAGAGGTCGTATAATCGCCAGCCTGTGAACCGACCGCCCGCGGCGTTTTTTCACATGCCTCCTGGGCGGACGATTAGCTCGTACTAAGGAACTCACCATGGACCGCACGCATCACAGGCCCCCCTCGGGCTTCAGTCGCCGTGACTTTCTCCGCGGCTCCGGGGCGGTGGCCGCGGCTGGGGCGATTGTCTCCCAGACGCAGGCGATTGCTCAGGAAGCCAAAGGAACTCGCATTCTCAGTGGCGAGCAGACCCTCGCGCTCAGCGTCAACGGCAAGGACGTGAAGGTCAAGGCCGAGCCGCGAACGACGTTGCTCGAAGTCCTCCGCTATCAGCTCGACCTGACCGGAGCCAAACCGGTCAGCGGCGACGCCAGCAGCGGCGCGAGTACCGTGATGATCGACGGCAAGCCGGTTTCGGCCAGCGTGGAGCTTGCCGTGCGTTGCGTCGGCAAAAAAATCGAGACGGTCGAGAGCCTGGCCAAGGATGCCGTTCCAGCCGCCTTCGTCGCTTGCGACGCCCAACAGTGCGGGTTCTGCACGCCCGGCTTTGTGGTGGCGACGCGGGCCTTCCTGAATAAAAATCCCAAGGCCACGGAAGAAGAGGTCCGGAAAGGGCTCAACGGCAACATCTGCCGCTGCGGGACTTATGCCAACGTCATTCATGCGGCCTTGATGGTCGTGAAGGGAGGGGCCAATGGTTAACCAGCAAGCCGAGAAGAAGAAGGCCGATACCAAGGCTCAAGACGAAGCGAAAGCCGCCGCGGCAAAGGCCAAGGCCGAAGCGGATGCCAATAAGTTAGCCGAAGAAAAGGCCAAATATGGCTGGCCCGCCAAGGAAAAATCTTCGCTCGTGGGCAAACGGGTGGCCCGCCTGGATGGTCTCCCCAAATCCACCGGCACTGCAAAATACACTTACGACATCAACCTCAAGAATCAGCTCATCGCCAAGGGGCTTGGCTGCCCGCACGCGCATTGCAAAATCAAGTCCATCGACACCACCGCGGCTGCCAAGCTGCCGGGCGTCGTGTTCATTGAAGTTTTGAAGCCAGCCGATCCGCCGATTGATCCCAAAAAGCCCGACGAAGTACCACCCAAGAAGGACTGGGAAATCGAGTGGCAAGGGGAAATCCTGGCCGTCGTCGCGGCCGAGAGCGAGGCAGCCGCGGCCGAAGGGGTCGCCGCCATCAAGGTGGAATACGAGAAGCTTCCGGTCTTTGTCCAGGAAGACAATCTGGCAGCGGCGAAAGCAGCCGGCCGGACTTTCCCCGGCGGCAACAAAACGCAAACGGAAAAAATCGCCGGTGACGACGACGATGTCGATGAATTCTCCGCTAAGGAGTTGGCCCGCCTGTTCAAGGAAGCGGCTCACGTGGTCGAGGGCTACTACGGCGTCGACCCGATCACCCACTGTTGCCTGGAACCGCACGGCAGCACGGTGGAATGGGTCGACGGCAAGTTGGTCGCCCATCTTTCCACGCAAAACGTCTCGGGCACCGACGAGGGTTTTGCCGCCGGCCTGCAAATCACGTCCGACGATGTGACGGTCCACTGCGACTACATCGGCGGCGGTTTTGGGAGCAAGTTTGCCCCGGATTATTGGGCCATCTCCGCGGCCCGCATCAGCAAGGCTACTGGCCGCCCGGTTAAGTTCATGCTCGACCGGGACCAGGAATTCAAGCTCGGCGGTAATCGCCCCAGCGGCTATTTGAAGGTCAAGCTCGGTGCCGACAAGGATGGCGTGGTCACGGTTTGGGACAGCGAGCATTGGGGCTCCGGCGGCGCAACCCCCAGCGGAGTAAGCCAAGGCGTGGTTCCCTATGTCTTTGCTCCCAAGAATTTCCGCCGCGTGGCGACCAATATCAAGAACAACGCCGCCCCCAACCGGGCCTGGCGTGCGCCCAATCATCCGCAAGCCTGTGCGATGACGCAGACCGCGTATGACGACCTGGCCGCTAAGATGGGGGCCGATAGCTACGACATTTTCCTGAAGAATCTTGGCACCGACGAAAAGCCGCTTGTCGCCGGGGCCAAACCCTCGGTTTATGCCGGCGAAATGGAAGTCGGCGCGAAACTGATGGACTGGAAGGCCAAGTGGCACCCCCACGGCAAGGGCCCGGCCAAGGGCTCCGTTGTGGAAGGTCTCGGCATGGCCATCCATACCTGGGGAGGCAACGCCAATTCTTCGACGATCCTGCTCAAAGTTTATCCCGATGGCGGCGTCGAAACTTTCTGCGGGACGCAGGATCTTGGCACCGGCACCCGCACCTCGTGTGCGATGGTTTTGGGGGAAACCTTCGGGCTCCCCATCGAAGCCATCAAAATCAACATTGGCTCGTCCAAATATCCCGCCAGCGGGCCTTCCGGCGGCAGCACCACCATCGGCAGTGTCTGTGAATCGCATCGGCGGGCGGGGGTGGACGCGTTGCTGAAGATTGCCGACCTTGTGGCCGCTAAGCTCGGCGTCGAAGCGGCCACGCTCAAGGCAGTCGGCGGGAAAATTGTCGGCACTGGAGGGAAGAGCGTTTCGTGGAAAGAAGCTTGCTCCCTCATCGGCATGAAGCCGCTCGAAGTGATGGCGGACTACAAATCGGGAACTCCCAGTCCGCTGAGCAACAGGACTGTCGGCGGTGTGCAGATGGCCCATGTCGCGGTCGACCGCGAAACGGGCATCGTCAGGATGAAGAAGTTTGTCGCCGTGCAAGACATGGGTCTGGTCGTCAGCCCCACGCAGGCCGAAAGTCAAATTTATGGCTCGGTCATTATGGGAATCGCGTACGCCCTGTTTGAATCCCGGATTCAAGACCCCGCCAGCGGCGCAGTATTGAATGCCGAGATGAAGGACTACCGCCTGCCACGGCTGGGAGACATCGGCGAAATCGTTATCAACCTGTATGAGCCCGAAAGCGAACGTTCCCGCGGCGTCATCGGCCTGGGTGAGCCCCCCGTAATCAGCCCCGGCGGCGCGATCAGCAACGCCGTCGCCAACGCCCTTGGTGTCCGCGTCCCCGTCCTGCCGCTCACACCCGACCGAGTGCTGGCGGCTTTGGCAAAGAGTAAGAAAGTGGGGTAGGCTTCCAGCCTGCCTGAAAACTGAAAACTGAACACTGAAAACTGAAATACAACCTCCTCGCGGAGACCAACCATGAAATCCTTTGCCTACGCCTCCCCAACGACGGAAGGAGAAGCTCTCTCCCTCCTCGCCGAACCGGGAGAGATTGAAATCCTTGCCGGCGGGACCGATCTTGTCGGCCTGATGAAGAAAATGATTATCACGCCCGATCTGGTCGTGAACATCCTTGATATCCCTTCGCTGAAAACCATCGAGCAGCTCGATAATGGCGCAATTGCCATCGGAGCCGCGGTCACGCTCGATGAAGTGCTCGCCCATCCGTATCTCGACCCCTATCCCGCCATCGGCCAGGCCATTGAAGGCATCAGCAGCATGCAGTTGCAATGCCAGGGAACCATCGGCGGCGAGGTCCTCCAGCGGCCGCAGTGCTGGTATTTCCGCGGCGGTCGCGGCCTGCTGGCTGCCGGCGGCAGCGCGGTGGAAGACGGGGACAGCCGTTACCATGCCATTTTCGGCAACGACGGAGCGGCAAAATTCGTCTCGGCTTCCCGCATCGCTCCGGCACTGATCGCCCTGAATGCTACCGCCCGCGTCATCGGACCCGTAGCCACAGGCGGCTCGCCTGTCGGCTTGAATGGCGAGGATGCGAGCGAGCGGTTCTTTCCCATCGAGCAGCTCTTCCGCATTCCTCGCCACGAAGGGGAGCGGGAGAGTGTCCTCGCTCGCGGCGAGTTCCTCACGCACATTATTCTGCCCGACCGCCGTAACTTCGCCAGCGCGACTTATGAAGTTCGCCAGGGAGCAGGCCCCGATTTCCCGCTCGCTGCCGCCGCCGCGTCGCTGCGAATCGAAGGGGGCATCGTCCGGGAAGGCGAGATTGTCCTGGGTCAGGTCGCTCCCACGCCCTGGATTTCCCGCGCAGCCGTCGCCGCTCTCATCGGCCAACCGGTGAACGAGCAAACCGCCGAAGCCGCTGGCCTCGCCGCCGTCACCGCGGCTCGCCCGCTCAGTCACAATGCGTACAAAGTGCAACTCGCCAAGACAGCCGTCAAGCGCGCCATTCTGCGTGCGGCCGGCCAGGAAACGGGAGGATTCTAACCATGCCCACCAACATTGATAACACGCAGCTTCCCCAACTCACCGGCCCGGCTTGCATCCACCTGCGGAGCAAGTCGATGTATGTCCACGGCACACTGGGGCAGACGGAGCAAACAACCGAATCCACCGCCGGTTCCTGCTGGTGCAACACCACGCAGAATTTCATGGGCCCCGACCGGGAGTACGCCAACCGCCAGTCCTGCGTCAGCGGCCGCGGCTGCTACCGCGAGACGTATTAACCCGCATTACCCTCGATCCCAAGCTCCGCTTGGGATCGCACGTCTTGGAAGCTCTGCTTCCGGTTTCTCGAAGCGGAGCTTCGCTACGTGGTGTCCCAAACAGAGCTTGAGACACAGTAACGGCCAAAGTTGCTGCCTCAGTCCCCTCGGAGCTTGAGGTTCATTGAGGTCAGCTTTTCGCGGACTTCGTTCAGACTGGTGACGCCGAAGTTCTTGCACTCCAGCAGGTCGTCCCCCGATTTCCGCAGCAGTTCGCCCATCAGCGTCAGGCCCAGACGGGCCATGCACTTGCGGGCCCGGACGGACAGGTTGAGGTCCGAGATCGGCCGTTCCAGCATCGCCTGCTCGTCGGGGGACATGGTGGACATGTCCATGACCGGCTCGGGAGGCGCCTTGTCCGTGGCGAACTGGCCGAGTTCCAGCCCCTTGCTGGCCAGCATGTCCCGGATTTCGACCAGGGAGGTCTCGCCAAAATTCTTGCTCCCCAAAAGCTCCGCTTCCGAGGTGCGGGTCAGGTCGCCGAGGGTCCGCACGCCCATCTTCGTCAGGCAATTGCGGCTGCGGACCGAGAGTTCGAAGTCGCTGACCGAAATGCTCAGCACCTGGGCCAGGCGGTCGTTGCGGCGCTGGGCCTCTTCATCAATCCAGCCGCTGCCGGAGGCGGAAGCATCCTTGATGTAGAGGCGGGCCCGCGGATGATCGGGATAGACTTCCAGCACCCGCTGGTAGCACATCTGGGCCCGGTCAAACTGCTGGCGGTCCTCGTACAGCAGGCCCAAATTGATGAGCGTGCCGACGTTGGCGGGAAAGGTCGCCGCCGACCGCTGATAGAATTGCAGAGCCAGCTCGTCGTTGCCGCGGCGGTCGTTTTCGGTCGCCAGGCTGAAGAGCGCCCCCGGATGCTTGCCGTCGGCTTCAACAGCCCGTTCATACAAGGCGCAGACTTCCTGGGTGCTCCCCCCCAAGGCCGCCACGGTGGCCCCGCGCTGATAGAGGTATTCGGCGGTCTGCTCCACCGCGCCGGAGAGCTTGTCCAGCGTTTCGAGCGCCTTTTTGGGATCTTTGTTGTAGCGCTGGGCTTCCGAAACGGCCAAGGCACAGTCGTCGCCGTTATAACCCGCGGTCTTGGCGGCCTGGTAAGCCTTGTGGGCTTCCGGATAATCGCCGAGGGCAAATCGGGTCTTGCCGATGTAGAAGTTGGCCAGCGCCCCGCCATCGGCCGAGCCCAGCGTTTCCATCGCCATACGATAGCGGCCCAGCAGATAGTAACAGACCCCCAAGCGAACGGCGGCGGCCGGGGTGCGGTCTTCCCGCGTTTCCAACTCGGCGACGGAATCCCGGAGGGTGCCAAACTGGGCATAATCCTCGGTGATCGACTGCGAAAGCTGCGTGATTTCGCGGGGTCCGAACGAGCTATTGGAAAGGACGATATCGTGGACGTCGACAACAGCGGCAGTGGGCATAAGGCGAAGGCTCCTGTGCAAATTCGATAGACCAGAGCCAGCAGTGGGAGTCGAACCCACAACCCCCGCTTTACGAAAGCGGTGCTCTGCCAATTGAAGCTATGCTGGCGCGCAAAAATCCCGGTGAACCCCTTACCGTACGGCAAACAGGCGGGGGGCGTCAAGGTATGGTAACAGAAGAGCAGGAAAGAGAGATTGCCCTTTCAGCGGCGAAAAGACTCGCTCGATGAGGTAGAATTGGATTGATACCACTTCGCTGGAAGAAAGAAAGTACTCATGACTCAATCCCTGGAAGCCGTCTACGAAAACGGTACTTTTCGGCCGGTTCACCCGGCGTCGCTGGCGATCTCCGATGGTCAACGGGTGAGGATCACGGTCGATGACCAGGCCGAACCCGAAGCCTTGCGACTGGCCGCCTGCGTCTATGAGGGGCTGTCGGAGAAAGAGATTGCCGAAGTCGAAGAAATTGCCCTCGATCGCCAGCGATTTTTTGGGACTCGGAATGCCCCCTAATGCAACCCAAGACGCTCCTCGATACGGACATTCTGTCCGCCTTGATGCGGCAGATTTCCCAGGCGACTGGTCGAGCGAAGACCTATTTGGGTGACCACCAGCAATTGTCGATTTCTCTGGTCACTTGATTCGAAATACTCCGCGGCCTGAAAGCCAAAGGCGCGACGTTCCAACTCGTGGCATTCGAAGCATTCTGTGTTAAGAACGAAGTCTTGCCGATTACGGATGAGATCGTCGTTGTCGCGGCAGACATTTACGCCGATCTTCATTCGCGTGGACAACTGATTCCCGATGCCGACATTCTGATCGCGGCAACCGCCATGCATCACGGCCTGGTTCTGGCCACCAACAATCAACGTGACTTTGGCCGCATTGCCGGGCTGCAACTCGACAACTGGCTGACTTGAGTTGTTGTTAAGGAAATCGGTTGCATTTCGAATGTCTCCCACGAAACTACCGGAGAGTGGCCTTCAAGCCGGCAGCGATGGCACTCTCGGGCATCAGGTGAAAATGGTTGTAGTCGATGTACACGACATCTTGACCGTCCTCGTCCATCTCCACGTCCGTCTTCGGTCTGCCCGCCGCCAAGACCTTCGTGTAGAAAATCGTGCACTTATAGTGCGAGTGGTGAAGTTGCACCGGACCGATCAAAGGAACTTCACGGGGAGGGTCGATATAGTCGGCGATTTTCTCCTTGACGATGCGCACGTTCCGCCGTTGAATCTCCAGTCTTACTGGACCCGAGTTTGTTGAACTCTTACTCCGCTCCCAAGCTTTCATGACTTCGTCGTCGCCAGGTGGCACATGCGCCTGTTCGGAATCAGCGCTGGTAAGTGGACCCAATATCGGGAACTCCGAGGGTGGACCTGATATTGGGACTGCTGAGTATTGGAGATGTTGAACGTTCTTCCTTTTCAATAGCTTCTTCCTCGCCTTCTGCTTGTGGCTCACGACAGCAGCTTTTGCGGATGCTGCGGTAGGACGAGGTTCTTCTCCGCTAGTCAGGCTGGGATTAATGGCGAAAAGGATGAGAGCCAGAGAGCAGTAGCGCATAGCGATCGTCCTTCCAACAGTGAGCCGGTTCAATGGACGGCCTTATCAGCGTTTGATTTTCGGTTGCGTTGGGGGCCAGGTCGTGCGAGCATTCGCCTCGCGCGCGATCGCAACATTCGGCGTCACCATAAAGATCAGCTCGGTATCCTCTACCTTGCCCTCTTTCCTGGTGACGTCGTGATTCCTGCTGAGGATGACTGACTTTCCCGGAGTAACTTCCAGCGTGGTTGTGAGTCCCCGCCTATTTGCCAGCGGCTTGCCGTCAGGACCATTGGCTGCCGGCGGGGGAGGCGTTCTGAAGAGACTGCACTCGATGTGGATCCGGATTTTGTTCCCTTTGAGCACGGTCGGGAGGACTTTCGCCGTCATCTTCTGGGTGTCGTTGCCAACCTCATAGTTAGCTTCCCGGCCGCTAAGCGTTTGAATCCGCGGCTCGCTAATGACTTTGACAAGTGCTTTGCCGGCTAACTCTTCGAGCTGCACGGCGAGTTTGTCGCCATCATCACTCAAGTTCTTGACCCCCGCTTCTCGCAGCTTGACCCTGTTCACCTCAAAGACTTTGATTTGCACCTCGACGGCTTGGAACGCTTCGACCACCGCTCCTTCAGGTTTTTCCGCGTCAATGAGGTCGCCGATAATCGCTGCGGCCTTTGCAATCTCCGGTTCTTCAAGTCCCACCCGTTCCAGATGAGCCAGCGCGGCTTTCAGATGCAGCAGTCGCTCACTATGACCGTGCTCGGTCACTTCTTGAACGAGGGGCACTCCATTGGGGGCTGGTGCGGGAGTTGCAGGTTTCTCCCCATTCGCCAGGCTGGGAATGCCGGCGAGCAGGATGAAAACCAATGAGCGGCAGCGCATGAAGTTCACTCCTAGTTCCCAAGCCCTGCTTGGGAACTAGCTCTTAGCCCGGTGGGGTCACTACTTCGTCCCCGCCGGTCCCGGTTTGCGGGTGATATTACTCGGCTTGGGGGTTCCCTGCATGTAGCTGAAGAGGTCGCCGATTTCGTCGAGGGTGAGAGTGTCGAGGAGGCCGGCGGGCATGGAGGAGACGTTGCTCGGTTTGGTCTCCTCGATGTCGGCAGTCTTGACGGTGACCTTCTCGCCGCTGGCTTGCAGGACGACCGTTTCACCTTCCCCGCCGGGAGCGACAATGCCGCTGAAGGTGCGGCCGTCCGTGGTGAGGATGGTTTTGGAGGCGTACTGCGAAGAGATGATGTGCGAGGGGTACACGACCGCTTCCAGAATTTCCTTCCGGGTGAAGCGGCGGCTGATGGTGGTCAGGTCGGGGCCCATGCTTTCCCCCTGGTCGCCGACCTTATGGCACTTGGCGCACTGGACTTTGGTGAAGACCGCCTGGCCGCGCTCGGCCGAGGCTTTCGCCATGTCCTCGCCGCCGAGATAGGTGAGCAGGACTTCGTAGGTATGCTTCGCGTTTTCAGCCGCGGTCGGCAGCGTGGCGGGAGGTTCGTTGGGATAAGTCTTGGCGAACCAGGCCTGCCAGGCTTCGAGCTGCTTTTTCTCGCTTTCGTCCTTGGCCGGCTCTTCGCTGGTCCAGAACTGCAGGAGGGCAATGGTCGCGTCCGCCGGTTTGTCTTTCTCCAAGGCCCGCAGGCCTAGCAGAATGATCGTGCGATACGGAGCAGCTTCTTCGGGGGCCTGTTCGACAGCCATCAGCTTCTGGCAAACTTCGTGAGCGGCGGCCGGTTCGAGATACGGCAAGCTGCGGACAACGTAGGCCCAGTTTTCCCCTTCGGGAGACTGCGCCAGGCCGACGGAAACGGCCGCGCGGCGTTCGGGGTTCTCATCCCAAACCTTGCGGAGGTATTTGAACGATTCCTCATCGCCACTGCGGGTCAGCACCGCGGTAATGCCGACTTGCAATCGCTGAACGGAATCCCCTTCTTGATCGCTCAGCCGCTGGTCAAGCTCCTTGAGCTGAGTGAGGGTCTTTTCATCAGGCTTCTCCGGAATCAGGTAGAGTGCCCCGAGAGCAGCATTCGGCCAAAGCGAGCCCTTTTCCAAAACCATCGCCACTTCTTCCTGGTTGAGCTGCTTGGTGAAGTCCCGCGTGGCGTTGATCAGGTAGCGTGCATAACTCCCGCCCCCCTTTTTCTTCTGGGCATCTTCATAGAACTTCAGCAGCTCCATCCGGTCGGCGGAGGTCCAACCCTTTTCCAGAAAACGCAGATGCAGGGCCACATGCAGCTTGTCCACTTCACCGGCATCCGATTTGAGGTAGGCCAGATAGCGGTCGGTGATGGTCGCTTCCTGCAAATAAGTCAGCAGGCGGATCAGCTCCCGGTTCATCAGCGAGTCGCCGGCAGGGAATTCTTCCGCCAGCCGTTTCCGCAAGCCTCCTAGCTCTTCAGGTCTTAATTCACCGCGGGCGATGGAGACTTGCGCCAGTCGGAGCATGTCGAGAAAATCCTTGTCGCTGACGAAGTTTTCCATTAGCGTTTCCATCCGCCGGAGAATCTGCTGAGCGTTCTCGCGGCTGGGATACGCGGTGATAAGTGCCAGACTTCCCTGGATGTAGAGTCGATGTTTGTCGCTGGCGAGCAGCTCATCCTTCCAATCTTCGAGCTTCATCCGCTCCAGAACGCGGCGGGCGGCCCAGGCTTCGAAGCGGTCGTCGGACACCAGGAGCGGCAGCAGCTTGTCAAGCGTCGGGGCCTGGTCGGCCCGGCTGAGCGCTTCGCACGCTTTGCGGCGGACGCCGCGGTCGGTGTCGGCCAAGAACTCGATGAGGCGATTTTGCGTTTCTTCGCTCGGATGCAGGCCCATCAGCTCTGCGGCTTTGGCCCGCACCTGCTCGCTCTGCTGCTGCGAAAGGAAAACGAGCAGCTCCGGCGTCGGAGCCGGGCCATAGAGTTGCATCAGGTCGAGAGCTTGCAGGCGATAGGCGGCGGGGTTGGCGGCACTGCGAGCCACGCCAATCAGCGACTTGTCCCACTTATCGCCGAGCTTCTTTTTCTCGCCGGCGATGGCCTGTCGGGCCCAACTGCTTTGGATTTGCGGCTGGCGAATGACTGCCGTCACGCCGGTGCCGATGTTGGTAATCTGTGGCGGAACTGTCCCCTTCCAAATGACTCGGTACAGTCCCCCTCCGGTGCCCCGTCCGCCGGTGCAGAAATAGAGCCAGCCGTCGGGGCCAACGTCGAGATCGGTCGCGTTGAGCGGGTTCCCTTCCACAAAGACTTCCGTCGTGGCGGTGTAGGACGCCCCGTTCTTTTTCAACCTCACCGCCAGGATTTTTCCCTGCGACCAGTCGGCCGTGAACAGGCAGTTGTGGTAGCGGCGGGGATACATGAAATGGTTGTATGCGACAATGCCCGTCGGCGAACCGCGGCCCGTATCGAGCGCGGTGGGGAGCGAATCGACAAAATAATCCGGCCAGGTCGCCCAGCCGCTTCGCCAGCCATATTCGCCGGCAGGAATGAGGTGCAGCAGGCGCGTGGGACGATACCAGGAGAGTCCTTCGTCCGATTCCATATCGGCGTCATGGACAAACAGCTCGCCGTCATTGCTAAACGCCAGGTCATAGGGATTGCGAAGGCCGCCGGTGACGATTTGCACGCCGCTTCCTTCGGCATCGGTCCGGATGATCGTGCCTCCGGGTGCTTTGATCCCCACGGCATGGCCGGCTGGGTCTTCATAGCGGGGTGTAACGAGGTCTCCTTCGTAGAAGTCGCGGTGCGGGCTGGCGGGATCGATCTCGCCGTCCACCTTGGTGTAGTTGCCCAACAGGACATAAATCAGACCATCGGGACCGAGAACCAGCCCGTGCGGACCGTGTTCGATGGACTCACTCTTGAACTTGATGAGCGTCCGCACCTCTTCGAGCTGCCCATCTCGGTTGAGCTTCGACAGGCGATAGAGGCCGGGTCCATCTGGCCCTTCGCCCGTAACAAAGACGTTGCCGTTCAGGGCGAGAATTCCCTGGCAATTCTTCACCTTGTCGCAGTAAGTCCGGACTCTATCCAGGATGCCGTCCTTGTCGCTGTCATCAATCAGCAACAGCGGGCCCCCTTCCTTGGAGGCGATGATATGGCCGAACTCATTGAAGGTCATCGCGATCAGCGAGCCAGTCTGCTCGCCGGAGAGGACCTGCTGGACTTCGAACTCATCCACCGGCTCAAAGCGTTCGTTTTTGACGAGCTTGGCGGAGACGGGTTCTTTGAATTCTTCGGCGGGATTGGCCTCTGGCTTGGAGACGTTCGTGGCGGGCGTTTCGGTTGTCTTGGCGGTGCCGTTGGACTTGGTTCCCAGGACGGCGCTTTTGTTAACAATGGGAGCCACGGCGGCTTCGCCATCGCCAGCTCCGGCCGCCACCGGGATTTCGTCGCGCCGATCCCAGGGGGCCGTTTCACCCAGCGTGCCAAACACTTGCGCTTTGCCCCAGCCCCGGTCGTTGTAAACCGCGGTATTCCAGAGGGGGAGCGGGCTGGTGCTCGATCGCCACGAGTCGTCGCTGGAGTGCGAAGTCCATTCGCCGTTGCGGTCCTTGACCGTCACGCGGGCCACGAGTGCGGCTGTCTTGCCGTTGCGGTTGGCAACTTTGATGGCGACGAGGTTATTCCCCCGTGCAACGAATTTGGAAACGTCATATTCCACCAACCGCTTCGTCGATTCCCCGGCCCCGATGCGACGGCCGTTGAGATAAAGCTCATAAGTGTCATCGGCAGCCAGCGCGATGATCGCGGTCTCGGGCGTTTTGGTCGTAAATGACTTGCGAAAGTGGCAGACGGCTCCGGCGGGGACGGCATCCTTCTGGTGCTCGGAAGTCCAAATCCACTTGGCTTCCTGAGCGGATGTCAGAGAAGGCAGGGCGGTCGCCACAACTGCCAGCGAGCACAGCACCCCAGCCATTCGGGCCAAGAACGAATCCTTCCAGCCGCCCACCGTCGCGCGAATCCATGCGGACATAGCAACCTCACCGAGTCTTAGGAAACCCTGGGAAACCGGGGGAAGACTATCATTAGCGAGGCAAGTGAGGCAATGGCGAAAAAATTGGTTAAGATAGGGGGCCGCTAGCAGCTTAGCCGCCGCGTCCACGCGGCGCTCGTCCAGAAACCCTGCCTGGACGCAGGGGCTAAGCTTGACCTTCAAGGTAAACGCATGCTCGATACCAAAATCAGTTTTGTCGGCTCGGGTCAGATGGCCCGAGCGCTCGCCAAGGGCTTTGTCGGCGCGAAGCTCCTGCCAGCGGGCCAGATTGCCGCGTTTGACGCAGTTCCGGCGGCCATTACCCAGTTCCAAGCAGAGTTGCCGGGCACCATCGCTGCCCGCAGCAATGCCGATTTGGCCGCACGGGGTGGAGTCCTCTTTCTGGCCGTCAAGCCACAGAGCATGGCCGCGGTGATGGGAGATCTAGCAGGGAAGATTGCCAAGGGAACGCTGGTCGTGTCCATCGCCGCCGGTGTGACGCTGGCCAATCTCTGCGCGGGGCTGAAGACCAACCGGGTCATCCGCGTGATGCCCAACACTCCGGCCCTGGTGGGCAAAGGAGCATCCGCCTTTGCCCTTGGTCCCGGCGCGACAGAGGGGGACAGCAAGCTGGTGGCGGAGTTGCTTGGCGCGGTCGGCATCGCCCGCCAGGTTGACGAGAAGCTGCTCGATGCGGTCACTGGGCTTTCCGGCTCCGGACCCGCGTTTGTCTATATGATGATTGAGGCCCTGAGCGATGGGGGCGTCCGAATGGGACTGCCGCGGGATTTGTCCCTAACGCTGGCGGCCCAGACCGTTTTGGGAAGTGCCCAGATGGTATTGAGTACAAACGAGCATCCAGCCGTACTTAAAGACCGGGTCGCTAGCCCCGGCGGAACCACCATCGCCGGCATGAAGGCGCTAGAAGAACATGGCCTGCGGGCGGCGCTCATCGCGGCCGTGGAGGCGGCGACGAAGAGGTCACAGGAACTGGGAGGATAGATGATGGCGATGAGTTTAACTCGCAGGCGATTTTGCCTGTCGCTTGCCCTCGGTGCGGGAGGGGCGGCCTGTTATGGGCTGGCGCGATTGCGCAGCGGCAGACGCGAATTGCTGAGCTACTCGCAAACTTCCACCGCTCTGGGTACGAAAGTCGAAGTCACCGCTTTGCATTCCAGCCAGACACAGGCCGCGGAAGGAATGAAAGCGGCCTTCGCCGAGCTGGAACAGGTGGAGGAGGTCATGAGCCTCTATCGTCCTCACAGCCAGCTTTGCCGGCTCAACCGCGAAGGTCTCCTGCGGCAACCGCATCCGTATTTGGTCGAAGTGCTGACGGCTGCTCAGGAATTGGCGGAAAAATCCAGCGGCAAATTCGATGTCACAGTCCAGCCGCTCTGGAAACTGCATGAGTCAGCAGCCAAACAGAACCGCTCTCCTTCCGCCGCCGAAATCGCCTTGGCAGTACAGATGGTTGATTGGCAAAAGCTGTCAGTCTCGAAGGATCTCATCCGGCTCCAGCGTCCGAGCATGGCGGTGACCCTCAATGGCATTGCCCAAGGATATGCCGCCGACCGGGCGAAAGCCGCGTTGCAAAGTCATGGCGTCGAGCATGCCCTCATCAACACGGGGGAACTCACGTCGCTCGGCCGCAAGTCATGCGGCCAGCCGTGGCGTGTCGGTATCCAGCATCCGCGGCAGGACGACGCCTACATCGCCCTGGCCGATCTCGATGGCCGTTGCCTGGCCACCAGCGGCGACTACGCCACAACTTTCGGCAACGACCACAATCGCCACCACATCCTCGATCCCGACACCGGCACGTCAGCCGCCGGCTTCGCGAGTGTGTCGATCGCCTCCCCCAGCGGCCACTTGGCGGACGGCCTTTCCACGGCGGCATTCGTACTGGGTCCGGTGGAGGGAGAGAGACTGGTCAAACAACTCCCCGGAGTCGATCTGCTCGGCGTCCTCCAAAACGGCCGCTTGCTCCGCACTGCCGGCTTTCCGATTTCTCGCGATGAGGAGGCCGGAGTATGAGGCCTTCTCGCTTTCGTCTTTGCATTTCCTCTGCGCTCTTTGCGCCTCTGCGTGATGCCTTGCCTTCTTCCGTCGGAGCATCACGCAGAGGCGCAGAGTGCGCAGAGAAAAACATCGGAAGGGAGGCATTTTCTTGCCTTCGTGCTGCATTAGTAATCGCTCTATGCCTGCTCGGCCTGAATCCCCTCCGCGCCGCCACGGTCGAGTTCCTCACCGGAGAGAAGCTGGAGTGCAAGGTCCTCAGCCGCGACGACAAAGAGATGAAGGTCGAGATCACCAAGGGCGGCAAGACGACCGAGCGGACCATTCCGCTGGCCGAGGTTCACGTGGTTACGATCAATGCCAATCGCTATGTCATCAATCCCAAGTCAACGACGAAGACGGCCAAGACCATCGGCAAGTCGAAAACTCCACCTCTCCCCTTGGGAGAGGGCCGGGGCGAGGGTCTTACTCGCACCAAAGCCGAGATCGACGCGCTCATCGACGAACAGGGCCGCACGCCCCCCGACTGGTTCGAGACCACGCCCCTCGACTATCCCAAGTCGCTCGATCTCAGCTTTCCAAAAAAGGCCCCCGAAGGCTGGAACAATCAGAAAAACGTCGGCCAATACAACTGGGACATCATCAACCCCAACCAGAATAAGTGGCGGGAAGGGGTCAAGCTGATGCATCACCTTCTCACGCTCCACAAGGACGACGAGGAGAAGCGGACCCGCGCCATGAACGACCTCGGCCGGGAGTACTTCGTGCTGCTGGAGGACTATCCACGGGCGGCTTTCTGGTGGCGGAAGGCGGGAGTGGAAAAGGGGAGCGGACCTCCCGGAAACGTGATCCATCTGGCCGAGTGTTATCATCGCCTCGGCAACAAGCAGATGGCCCTGGAGCTGCTCAAGAAGGCCCCCGCCACATTCAACAACATCAAGCTCTACGCCGAGCTCGGCGACCTCCCCACCGCCCTCAAGCTGGCCGAGTCCTACGGCCGCGGCAGCAACCCGCACATGTCCTATTTAACTGCCGGCGATGCTTGCCGGGCTGCCGGCAAATTTCCCCAGGCCGTCACCTATTACGAAAAGGCCATCGCCGCCCCTCTCCCCGCCAACAAGGGGCGCGCGGAAGGGACCATCAAGCGTGCCAAGGCCAACCTCGAAGCCGTTAAGCTTTTCGAGCTCGCCACCCCGGCCAACGTCCCCGACGGCACCTACGAAGCGGAATCGCTGGGCTACGAAGCGATGGTGCGGACCCAGGTGGTGGTGAACAGCGGCCAGATCACCAGCGTGAAAGTCACTCAGCACCGCGAAAAGCAGTACTACTCCTCGATTTCCGACACCACCGCCAAGATCATCTCCAAGAACGGCGTCAAGGGAGTCGACGCTACCAGCGGAGCGACGATCACATCCGAAGCCATTATCAACGCAACGGCGAAAGCGCTATCAGCAGGCGCGAAGTGACCGTCTGCTGAAGCATCTGCCTCGGCCCCCTTAAAACTCGCCAACGACGTCGCCGCCCGATCGGGTGCCGAGTCGCCGCCACACTCCCAGGTAAACGCTGTTGCCCACGAACCGGACCGATCCGTCCATCAGTAAGACATTGACCCCTCCCGGGTGATAGCTCCGGCTGGTCACCACCGCATACGTCGGCAACGTGGCCGATCGCCCTTCTCGGAGCGAGTTGAAGTCAACGTCATAGGTCACCCCGCCGGCGATGTGCGGTACTTTTGTGTTTGGCGGAAAGGTCGTCGTGAAACCCGTTTGGTGGACGCGTGCATCCACCCATTCGGTGTGCCCGGAATCGAGCTTGAATTCCCCGGAACCAAAATATGCGGCCAGGTCGGCGGGCGTGTTCGGAATTGGCGTGCCGGCAGCGGCAGGAGTGCCGCCGTCCCGCCAGTAGGGGGTGAAGGCTTTCACTTCGGCCATTCCCAGGGTGTTGCTCAGTCCGTCCGTAATCTCCGATGCCAACGTGGGGCAGTTGACCGAAAACACCCCGTCTCCGACGCCCGTCGGTGGCTGGAAGATGTACCACACGCCTGCGTTGGCACCGTAATTGAGAGGGTAGTGGACGAACGCTCCGTCCGGACGCTCCCGGTCGTTCCTTTCGTTGGGGCACAACATTAGAGGGACTCTGATTCGGGCGACGCCAGGCTGTTGACTGATCGGACGAGTGAAGTCGATCAGCCGATGCAGGTTCTCCTGCTCGCTGTACGGGAGCAATCGGCTCGGCAAGCTCCAGTACACCGTCCCGCCGGCGGTCGTATAGTCGCCCAGAGACGGGAACTGGCGAAAAGCGGCCTCGTGATGGTGCAGGGCCAGCCCCAGTTGTTTCAGGTTGTTCTGGCAATGGAATCGCCTGGCCGCTTCGCGAGCGAATTGGACGGCCGGCAGCAGCAAAGCGACCAGCATCCCAATGATCGCAATGACGACCAGGAGTTCGATCAGCGTGAAACCGCGGCGAGTCATGGGGTTGGTCGTCCGTGGTCGGCGACGTGGCACTGGTAGGCGAAACGACCGGACGTCTTTATCTTACCACAACTCATCGTTAGCTCGTCCGCTCGTGCAGCGCCGGGGTCGAGCAGCTAAGTAGGTGGCGTTTTCGAAGTCAGCGCATTTGGGCGATTCTGTCCTCGTTGGCAGCAGAGTATTCGATAGAACACCTTGGTACTGCACACCCTCCACGCAGACCAGCATCACGTCGGCGAGCGACTCATTCACTTTCGGGTCATCGCTGACACGGCGGATGCGGAGGGAGCCGGTCATGCAGCGCTAGCCTTGCCAGGTGAGTGGAAGGCAAACATCGCGATCACGCAACAACCGAATTCCCAGACAATGCTCGATGGCATTTACTTTCGCGCAACGCTTCATTGCTTGCCCGTACGTCAATCCATCAGAAATGCAACCAGGCGGCGACTGAGCCACCCTATTCAGCTCGGCAATCGACGTGGAAATGCCCAGATGCTCCTTGATGAGGATCAGTGTCTTGAGTGACTTCAAAGGCTGTTCCAGATAGACGGCTACGAGTTCCCTCGCATCCAACTCGGATTCTGACTCTGATTTTCGGCAATCATCGACGTTGACTGAGCCCCGGAAAGCGGCCACGACCGAGTCGGCAACGACCCAATGCTCATTCGGTCCCCAGCCCAGGGCGCCAGCATGGGCACAGACGACCGGGTAGTTACCCCTGTCCGCTTGCTCCCGCATATCGAACAAATAGAAGGTGCCGCCACCGTTGAACGCGAACGGCAGCGCTCCAGGCATGTGCTGCGGTAGGTGGTAAGCCAAAGTCATCTCGCGCACGCCGTGCGCCGGATCGGATATTGGAAAGAATCCGAATTCCCTGTCCCCCGTGCGGCACCAGCCGCCGTTGCACCAGCGAAGGAATGAGAGAAAGTCCGCTGGCAACGGCCGTTTCGGCATCTCCCAGCGGGACGGATCGAACGGACGGTAAGCAGCGTGAAACGGGTCGCTCGCGGGAAACGGGTTTCGCTGATTGCGATTGACCTCGGCCACTTCCTCCTCGGAGAGGGGCTTCCCGATGGCGGCCACAAAGAGGCCGATATCGGCATCGGAAGCGCCAGAACCGGGGCGCGATTCATCGAAGATCGAGGACCAATCCACGTATCGTCCCCTCCGCCGTCAAAGACCAGTTCATTCACCGACGGGCAGTATATCAAGCCTTGGGGTGAAAATATCGCCCTGGGCTTGACTTATAGGAAACAAGTGTATAGTATACGGCGAGAAGGGCTGGGTCCTGGTGCGCGCTGCTCGAATCGCGAGGGAATCCGCGGACGTGGAACTGTCGGCAAATGCGTGACCTTCACCCAGAAGTTCTCGGGGCACAAAACGAGGGGCGCGATGTGATGAAACACAGATTATCAAAAGATAAAATTGTCGTGAATAACAACTTGTTACTTGTGACACTCATGAATCAGACTTACGTCACGGCGCGTCGTACGAAGTGAGAGCGAGCAAAGGACTTGCGGTGACTCATGTCGCCGTAAGTTTTTCGCGCAGAGAGGTGTGAATTTGTGAATAAACTACTTCCGAAGAGGGGTTATCCGCGGTTATCGCGCTTCTCACGCCGGGACGGGTTATAACCAAGACTTCCTGGAGCCTTTTGTTCTTGGGGAGGCTGGAGGCCTACCCATATTGGAACCTAAACCCTCACCCCAGCCCTCTCCCAAAGGG
>SXGT01829580.1_pt1 | contig 38640 bp, 21 predicted proteins | sample 3176221 | NCBI WGS metagenome assembly SXGT01 (sample SAMN11356862, study PRJNA531348) | freshwater metagenome | isolation source: freshwater sample F1-120 | place: China: Fuxian Lake, Yuxi | collected 2017-12-25 | reverse complement strand
CGTGCTGTTCTGGCCGATCGCCGCCTGCGCTGGGCCCCAACAAGCGGTCCAGGTCCAACCGACGAGCGCGCCGCCGCCAGCCCCGCCGCTGCCGGTCGCCGCCGCTGCGGCCCGCAGCCTCGGGCCCCTGCCGCCGGGCCAGACCGAGCGGCCGTCGATCTTGATCCGCGCCGCCACGCTCTGGACCGCCGACGCCGCTGGCCGCGTCTTGCCAGACCACGACCTGCTCATCGTCGATGGCCGCATCGCCGCCATCGGCAAGGGCCTCGCCGCGCCCGCTGGGTCGCTGACCATCGACGCCGGCGGCATGGTCGTCACACCGGGCCTTGTCGATCTGCACTCCCACCTCGGCGTCTACGCCGCGCCGTCCAGCATCGCCAGCCAAGACGGCAACGAGATGGCGCAGCCGCTGACGCCGATGGTGCGGGCCATCGACGCCTTTGACCCCGAAGATCCCGCCATCGCCCGCGCCCTGGCCGGCGGCGTGACGACCGCCCTGGTCCTGCCCGGCAGCGGCAACGTGATGGGTGGGCTCGGCGTGCCGGTCAAGCTGCGCGGCGCCACCGTCGCCGACATGGTCATCGCTGACGCGCCACTGCAGATGAAAATGGCGATGGGCGAGAACCCCAAGCGCAACCACGGCGGCAAGGGCCGGCTGCCGAGCACGCGCATGGGCCACGCCTGGTTGATGCGTGAGCGCTTCGCCGCGGCGCGCGCGCAGCTGCAGCGGTCGATGCCCGGCGCCAGCCCTGCCGACGCCAGCGCCACAGGCCCAGGTGCCGGAGATCGCGCCCTCGACACCCTGGTGGCGCTGCTGCGCGGCGAGGTCCGGCTGCACGTCCACTGCTATGAGGTCCACGACATCGAGACGCTGTTGCGGGTGACTGCCGAGTTCGGCGTCCCGGTGGCCGCCATCCACCACGCGCTGGAGGCGTGGAAGGTGCCGAAGCTGCTGCAGGCTCGGGAAATCGGCGTCGCCACCTTCGCCGATCTCTGGGGCTTCAAGATGGAGGCCCAGGACGCCAGCGTGCGCGCACCGGCGATCTTGGCAGCCGCCGGCGTGGAGGTGGCGATCAAGAGCGATCATCCGGTCTTGGACGCCCGCGACCTGATGTTCGAGGCCGCCAAGTCGCACCACCACGGGCTGCCGGCGCAGGCGGCCCTGGCGGCCGTGACCCGAGTGCCAGCGCAGCTCATGGGGCTCGGCGCCCGCATCGGCAGCCTTGAGGTCGGCAAACAGGCAGACGTCGCCATCTGGCCGGCGCCGCCGCTGACTACCGTCGCCGTCCGTCCCAGCCACGTCGTCGTCGACGGCGCCGTCTGGGTCGAGCCTAGCCGCAACCACCAACAGGCCTATGCCGGCCCGCCACGCGCCGAGGGGGGAAGCCCATGCGGCTGCGGACTCTGACGCTCCTCGCCGCGACGCGCCGCCGGGCACGAGGCGCTGGCTGGCTGGCGCTATGCTGCGGCCTCGCTTGCGCTGGCGTTGCGGCGGGCGCCCGGCCCACTGGCGGCCCGGCGAAGGTGCTCCGCGAGCGCTGGGCGCTGACCCACGTCACGGTCGACGCCTCGGCCACGGCGGACGGCAAGGCCCTCGACGACGCCTCCGTGGTCATCGAGGGCGGCGTCGTGCGCTGCGTCGGCGTCTGTGCGCTACCGCCTGGGATCCCGGTGCACGACGCACAAGGCGCAAGGCTCCTGCCAGGCTTGGTCGAGGTCGGCAGCGAGCTCGGCCTCGTCGAGGTCAGCCTCGAGCCGCACAGCCACGACGGCGTCGCCGGCCACGCCGAGAACTTGGCCCACGTCCGCGCCCGCGACGGCCTCGCCGTGGACTCGGCGGTGGTCGCCGCGGCGCGCTGGGGCGGTGTGTTGGTGGCCGTGACAGCGCCCCAAGGCGGCGCGCTGGTGGCGGGCACGGCGGTGGCGTTTCGCACGGCGGGGCCGGGCGCCGCGGCGGCCACCCTCATCGAGTCGGCCGGCGTCTTCGTCCGCTTGGGCGACGCCGGCCGCCGCGACGATCGGCCGCTGGTTGGCGCGCGGTCAGGCCAGATCGCCATGCTGCGCGCCCGGTTGCGCGCCGCCGCCGAGCTGTCGGCCGGCGACGCCCGTGAGGCCGTGCCGCGGGGCCTCGAGCGATCGAGCGATCGCGAGGCGCTGCTGGCCCTGGCCGAGGTCGTCGGTGGCCGCCAGCCGCTGGTGGTCCAGGCGCACCGGGCAGAGGACATCGCGGCGGCGCTTGAGCTGCGGCGCCTCTTTGGCCTGCGCCTGATCGTCCTCGGCGGCGCCGAGGCGTGGTTGGTGGCGGCCGAGCTCGCCGCCGCCCGGGTGCCGGTCGTGCTGTCTCCCGGTCGCGCCAAGCCTTACCGCTTCGAGACCGCCCGTGCCCGCGACGATGCGGCGCTCATCCTGCAGCGCGCCGGCGTCCAGGTCGCCATCGCCAGTGGTCGGACCCACGAGCTGCGCAACCTGCGCGGGGAGGCCGGGGCGCTCGTCGGCCTCGGGATGTCGGCACCGGCGGCGTTGGCGGCGATCTCGACCGTGCCCGCCGGGCTCTTTGGGCTCGCCGATCGCCTCGGCGTGCGCGCCGGCAAGCCGCCGCTCTTCGTGCTGGCCCGTGGCGACCTGCTCGGGCTGGACGGCCAGATCGCCGGGGTCGCCGTCGGCGGCCAGCTGGAGCTCGAGCCTCGACAGCGCTGACGATCTTGCGCGCCGCCCTTGGCTCGTCATCGCCGCGCGCACCTTGCCGCGGCGGGCCAGCCGCGGCGGCCTTGGAATCTCGATCGACCTCGGCGTGTTGCCAAGCCCAGGCGTCGTCGCGTCGAGGCTCCGACGCGGGTCGGGCGTCGAAGCGAACCAAGCAGCGCACATCGCCGCGGTCGAGTCCGGGCCGCGGCAGACGACTGCGCTCCCGAACAACTCGGACGCAGGCGATGATCCAATCCCTGCAGAGCAGGGGCGCTGCGCCTACTTTGCAGAAGCAGGCCCGTCGCGACATGCTCCGCCGGGCCAGGGATGGCGCGCTGGAGTTTAGGAGGGATCGATGGAGTCCAAGCCTCAGAGCGAACTTGGTGCGCCAGCCGCGCCCGACAAGGCGTCGACGCCCAGCCGCGCGCCGGTGTTCGCGATTTTGGCCGCTGCCGCCGTCGCCATCACGGCCGCCGGCTACCTGCTGCACATCTACCTGCGCAAGACCTATGGCGCCGAGGTGGTCGACTCGGTCTGCTCCATCAACGAGACCTTCGACTGCGACAAGATCACCACCTCCAGCTGGGGCAAGCTCTTCGACACGCCGATTACGGTGTTCGCCATCCCGACCTGGATCGCCTTCGCCGCCTTGGCGGTGCAGGCGCTCGGCCGCAGCGCCCACGCGGTCGGCGCCCTGCACCTGCTGCGCTTCGGCGCGGCGCTGGCCCTTGGCTACGGCCTGCTGCTCTTCTACGTCATGGTGGCCATCGAGCGCACGTACTGCCTGTTCTGCCTGACCATGGACGTGGCCGCAGCCGTGACGCTCGCCGCCAGTCACCTCGGCCTACGTCAGCGCAAGGGCGAGCCCTTCCGCCTCATCGCGCCGACGCTGCTGGCCGTCGCCATCGGCCTCGTGAGCGTCGGCGTGACGTGGCAGCTCGCCGATGGCACCCGCCGCGAGCTCCTCGCCGTGCAGCTGAAGGCCGCCGACCAGGCCATGGCCGCCGCCGACGTCGCCCGCGCCAAGTTGGCGGCCGAGGCGAGCGCGGCAGGCACCGGCGCCAGCGCCCAGCGCGACGCCCTGAGCCCGCCGGTCGCTGCCGGCGCCAAGGCCCGCAAGCTCAGCGACTCCCTGTTTGAAATCCCGGTGCACCCCGACGACGCCAGCATCGGACCGGCGGACGCCAAAGTGACGATCATCGAGTACGCGGACTTCCAGTGCGGCTACTGCAAGAAGCTCTTCTACGTCATGCAGACGCTAAAGCGGCGCTATGACGGCAAGGTGCGTTTTGTGTTCAAGCACTTCCCGATGAACACGCTCTGCAACGCCCACATTCAAAACAACCGCCACAAGTGGGCGTGCAACGCCTCGCTCGCCGCTGAGTGCGCCCGCCGACAGGGCAAGTTCTGGCCGATGCATGACATCATGTTCAAGAACCAGCACAAACTCGAGTCAAGCGATCTCAGGCACTACGCCGAGGGCGTCGGCCTCGACATGGACGCCTACAAGGCCTGCCTGCGCGATCCGGCGGCGCGCGACGCGCTCAAGCGCAGCATCGACGAGGCCGGCGTCGACCTCGGCCTCAAGGCGACGCCGCGCACCTTCCTCAACGGCCTGATGCTGTCTGGCGCGCTGCCCGAAGAGGTGCTGTCGAAGATGATCGACACCGAGCTGGAGAAAGCAGGCATGGCGCCGCCGCCGGTCCAGGTGCCGATCTCGGGCGAGGTGGCGCCACCCAGTGAGGCCACGCAGGCGTGGTCGCAGGTGCCGCCCGCCGGCATGGCCGCGCTGACCGGTCCAGGCGGCCAACGCAGCTTCATCGACCGCTACGAGGCGTCGCTCGACGCCGAAGGCCGGGCGCTCTCGCTCGCTGGCGTCGTTCCGGCCACCGCGAGCTGGTACGCGGCCAAGGGCGCCTGCGAGAAGGCCGGCAAGCGCCTCTGCGGCAGCGCCGAGTGGGCGTCGGCTTGCACCGGCCAGCCGGCGCACGATGACGATGGCAACGGCGACTACATCGACGACTACGTCGAGGGGAACCAGTTCCCTTACGCGGACTTCCACGAGCCCGGCCACTGCAACGACGACGGCGACCGCATCAATGGCAAGCCGCGGGAGACCGGCGCCCTGTCGAACTGCCGCACGACCGAGGGCGTGTTTGATCTCGCCGGCAACGTCGAAGAGTGGATCGAACTCCAAGAAGACAAAGCCCAGCTCGCCGGCGGCGACTACCGCGCTGGCGACAAGGCGAGCTGCGTCCGCGGCCACCGCAGCTACGGGCCCGGACACCACGCCCCCGGCGTCGGATTCCGCTGTTGCGCCGACCGCGACGTCGCCAACGCCAGCGCCAGCGCCGTGGCCCAGGCCGAGCCGGCGCCCCTGGTCGACAAGCCCGCGCCAGACTTCGAGTTCCTCGGCCGCGACGGCAGCAAGCGCACCCTGCGCGACCTGCGCGGCAAGGTGCTGTTCGTCACCTTCTTTGCCAGCTGGTGCAGCCCGTGCCGCCGCGAGCTGGTCGAGCTCAACGAGTTCAAGCGGCGCTATGGCGACAAAGGCTTTGAGATCATCGCTATCGGCGTCGACACCGATCCCGCTGAGGGCCGCAGCTTCGTCGCCGGCCTCGGCGCCCTCGAATACGAGGTCGACTACGACCCGAAGAGCCTCATCCTCGGCCGCTTCGACGTCGCCAACATGCCCACAGGCTACGTCATCGACCGCAAAGGCGTCGTCCGCTTCCGCTCGGTCGGCTACGGCGACACCGCCAAGCCGGCGCTGCAGGCCGAGCTCGAGAAGTGGGTCGCGGTGCGCTAGCGCCCTTGTCCCTACCCCCGGCGCCTCGCCCCACCGCCTCGCCCCACCGCCTCGCCCCGACGCCTCGCCCCAACGCCCCGCAGCCGCCGGCGTTGGTCGCGTCGTCAGTCGCGTCGTCAGTCGCGTCGTCAGTCGCGTGGTCAGTCGCGTGGTCAGTCGCGTGGTCAGTCGCGTGGTCAGTCGCGTCGTCAGTCGCGTCGTCAGTCGCGTCGTCAGTCGCGTCGTCAGTCGCGCCAGGCGGTGCCGAGCGAGAGCAGCGCCAAGCCGGCGCCCACGACATAGAAGGCCAAGGCCAGCAGCGGCACGCCGAGTACATCGCGGCCGCCATGTGGCAACGCCAAGCTGCCGGCGACAAAGAGCGATCCCGCCAGCAGGGCGCGGTTCCGCCGTCGCGCGATCGACCGCGCCGCCTGGATCGCCGCTTCGACACCCTGCGGCTCCACGCGCACGGTGAGTCTGCCGTCGGCGAGGTCGCGCAGCAGCGAGTTGGCCAGCAGCGGAAAGGCGCGAGCGAAGCGGGTGATGCCGTCGAGGCTGTCGATCGCGTCCTTGACGAGGCGCTTCGGGCTGTAGCGCTCGGCCGCCATCTCGGCGACGAAGGGCTGCGCCTCCTCGACCAGCTGGATGTCCGGCGCCAAGGTCTTGCCGATGCCCTCGACCGTCATCAGGGCCTTGAAGACCAAGGTATAGGTCGGAGGCATCTTGATCTGATGGCGAATCGCGCCCTGGACCAGCTCGGCGAAGTAGCCGCCGACGTCGATCTCCGACAGCGTGCGGCCGGCGAGGTGTCGCTCGAGAATGTCGATGACGTCGGCCTCGAACGCCTCGAAGTCGTAGATGACACCGGGCACCTTGACGCCGAGCTCGAAGAAGGTCCGCGCCACCAGCGACCAGTCCTGCCGCGCGAGGCCAATGAGCAGGTCGAGGATGTGCTCGCGCTGGCGCGGCGAGAGCCTGCCGACGAGGCCGAAGTCGATGAGGACGATCTGGCCGCTCGGCTGAATCAGCACATTTCCTGGGTGGAGGTCGCCGTGGAAGTAGCCGTCCTGGAAGATCATCTTCAGGATCGCCTGCAGCATCTGTCGGGCTACGACGTGGGCGTCGACGCCGAGCTCTTGGGCAGCGCGGGTGACCTTGACCCCGGCGACGTACTCCAGGGTCAGCACCCGGGTCGTGCAGTGGGCGTCGAAGACACGGGGCGCCCGAACGCTCGGAAAGTTCTCGAAGTTCTGGCGAAAGCGAGCGATATTGCGGCGCTCCTGGCTGAAGTCGAGCTCGCGCAAGATCGCCCGCTCGAACTCCGTGACGATGCCGACCGGGTCCATGAGCGCGAGGTCGGGCAGCCGCTGCTCCACCTGCCGCGCCAGGAAATGCAGGATGTGGAGGTCGGCGTCGATGCGACGGGCGATGTCGGGCCGCTGCACCTTGAGCACGACCTCTTCGGTCTCGTGCGCCAACACCGCCCGGTGGACCTGGGCGATGGAGGCCGACGCCAGGGGCGCCTCGTCGATGTGGTTGAAATGCGTAGAGAATGACTCGCCAAGCTCAGCCTCTAGCATGCGCCGGACGTCGGCAAAGGGCAGCACGGGGACGTGGTCTTGCAGGTGCTGCAGCTCGGCCACGACGTCCTCGGGGACGAGGTCGGGGCGGGTGCTCAGAATCTGGCCGAGCTTGACGAAGGTCGGGCCCAACTCTTCGATCGCGAGGCGGATTCGTCGCGCAGTCGGGATCGGGTGCTTCGACGCGTCGAGCGCCGGCACCAGCGAGCCGAGGCCGGCGGTGTCGGCCAGCCCGAGGCGATTGACGGCCTCGCCGAAGCCGTGACGCGCCAGCACGGTCGCGATCTCGCGCAGGCGCCCGACGTCCTTGATCGCCGTGGTGATTCCGCGGACGCTGCTCACCAGGCTGAGGACCGGCATCACGCCTCCTGCGACTTCGCGGCGCCGAGGGTAGCGTGCCGGTGGCGGGGAACGCCAGGGCGCCCTCGCCGCGCCCTCGCCAGGAGCGCCACCGCAGCGTCGGCGCCGTCCGCGCAGCTGGCCGCGCAGGTTGCCGCGCAGGGGCCAAGCGGTCCACGGCCGAGGCAGGCCGATGGTCCCGGCGCGCCTGGCACCATGCCGACCGCAGCCCTCGGGTCCATCGCTTGACGGCGTGGTAGGCGAAGACGATGTTGCCGACATGGGCATGACTCGAAGGGCGAGCGGCGGCTGCGAACGCGATGGCGACACGGGCCTCTGGCTCCTGGCCGCGGCGCTGTCGCTGCTCGTCGGCTGCACCGGGGCGACGTCCGACTCCGACGCGACGCAGGGCGGCGGCGATCAGGCACAGAGCGCTGACAGCGCTGACGCCGCAGCGACGGATGACGGAGGCGACGGCGGCGACGGCGGCGACAGCGGCGACGCCGACCAGGACGCCGCAGCCCAACCAGAGACCCTCGACGGCGCCACCGACGCGGCCGATAGCGCTGACGACGTCGATGCCGCCGGGGCGGGCGACCTCGCCGAGGACGCCGACGCCGACGCCGCAGGTGGCAGCGACGGCGACGCGGCGCTGGTCGACGCGCAAGAGGCCGGCGACACCCAGATCGACGCACCGACGGTCGACGCCTGCGCGCCATATCAGGGCTGCTTTCAATGCAAGGCGCCTGGGGCCGGCGAGCAGGTCCCCGAGCTGCCGCTGCCGGCGACCTGCGACTGTGACTACGGCAAGCCCAAGTTCTTCAAGGATGAACCGGTGCCCGCGCCGACGCTGACGCCGACCATCGGCTACCAGCCGTACGGCGAAGCCGAGTTCGTCGGCTACCAGCAGGGCGGCTGGGTCGGGCTCTTCGTCGGCCCGCAGCTGGCCTTCCACATCTGGCTTGGCCTCCGCCTCTCGCTGCCGCAGGAGACCCAAGACATCGTAAAGATCCAGGTGGAGGCCGCGGCTTACGATGGCCCGAAGGAGGTCGCGACCAATCAGGCGCCGGTGCAGTACGCCTACCGCGAGGCGCCCGGCAGCCCGATCTTCCGCACCAGCAAGGTCAACTTGCCGGGATCGTGGATCCAGTTCCCCGTCTCCAGCTTGCAAATCTACGAGTGGTGCAACCGTTGGCTGGTCATCGTGGCGCGGGTGCGCGTGTTCAAGTCCAGCCAGTGGGGCGAGTCGAAGGTGATGGTCCGAACCTTCGCCAACGCCCTCAAGTAGCGGTCAGGCAGCGAGGGACGGCTCGAGGTCGCAGCGCCGCCGAAGGGCCGCTACAGCCCGAGCTTCTGCTTGAGCAGCTCACCAAAGCTGCCGATGTCGATCGCCGACGCCGGCTTGGGTGGCTGCTGCGCCGACAGCCACTCGCGCGCCGAGTCGCGCTCCTTCTGCTCCGCGGCGCGGGTGGCCGACAGCCGAATCCGGCCATCTTCGCGCACCTCGAAGGCGAGCAGCTCAATCGCCGCGCCGGTCGGGTACTTGCGGCGCGCCTCGTTGATGCTGGCGACGCCGAGCTCGTTGTAGGGCACGAAGCCCTCGTGGCCGCCGGTCAAGCCGACCAGTAGGCCAAAGCGCAGGTGGCGGTCGACGGCGCCCTGCACGAGGCTGCCCACAGCCGGCAGCGACGACTTCGCTGGGGCGTGGGCGCGGACGGCCCCCGCCTCGCCGGCCTCATCGGTGTCGCCCTGGTCGAAGGCGACGCCGACGACGTCGATGCCGAGCGAGTTGCCGCCGACGACGAGCGCCGGGTCGCGGACGACGTCGAGCTGGGCACCGTCGACGTAGGCGAGGGCGATTCGCCGCGCCACCTGGTCGATGCTGCGGACACGCACCAGCGTCGCGTCGCCCTCCTTGAAGACGTCGCGCGGCGTGCCGATGCGCTTGCCGAAGGCGCTGACGTGGACGAGGCCCTCGACGCCGTCGCAGAGCTCGATGAAGGCGCCGTACGGCTGGATGCGCAGCACCCGCCCGCGGCAGATGGCGCGCTCGGGCAGCTCTTGCGCCGCGGCCTCAAAGGGATCGGTGGCCATCGCCCGCAGCGAGAGGGTCGTGCGGTCGCGACCGCCGTCGACGCTTGGCTCGTGGCGCAGCACCTCGACCTCAAGCACCTGGCCCATCTGCAGCACCTCGGACGGGTGCTTGCGGCCATAGCCGAGCTCGCTGCGCGGCAGCAGCCCCTCCAGGCCGCCGAGGTCGACGAACGCCCCGTAGTCGCGCACCGAGGTCACGACGCCGCGCAGCCGCGCCCCGGGCACCAGCTTCTTGCGGGTCTCCTCCGCCTTCTGCGCCGCCTCCGCCTCCAGCACGCGGCGTCGGCTGAGGACCGGCGAGCGACCCTCCCGCATCTCCGTGACCTGGAACATCAGCTTCTGGCCGACGAACACCGACGGATCTTCGATGCGGCGGATGTCCATCTGGCCGAGCGGGCAGAAGCCCTGCACCGGTCCGCACTCGACCACGAGGCCGCCCTTGTTGACCTCTACGACCTTGCCCTCGATCGGCAGCCCGCCAGCCAGCGCGTCATAGAGCACGCCGAGGTCGACGGCGCCGCGCGCCACGCCGGTCGCGACCTCCAGCGTGCGATCGCGGACCCGCAGGACGTAGCCGCGGAAGCGATCGCCGGGCTTGGGCAGCTCGGCCGCACCGCCAAGGTCGAACAAGGCGTCAAAGGGCCCGCCGTCGCCCTCCAGCGAGACCTCGGCGCTGCGGTCGCCGACGCGGACGATGACGCCTTGCACCTCGTCGCCAGGGCCGGGGCGGCGTGGGCGGACGCGGGCGCCCCCGGCGGCCTCAAACATGGCCTCGAACTCGAGCTCGAACTCGCCGGACTTGCCGTCGCCGCTGCCTGCGGGCTTCTGCGCTTGCTGTGTCGCCATGGTCGGCACCTCGCCTCGGCGCCGAATGCAGATCGTGGCGCGCGCCGCGCAGGGTAGCGCCGATCGCTCGGCTGGCAAGGCCCGCCGCGTGGCGTCTTGCGCCTCCGCTGCGGGGCACGCCGCGCTGGCCGGTCTCTGCGGCGCTGCTGCCTGCGCGGGGACGTGGCAACTTGCTGGCGCGCCAGCGCAAGGGGTACGCTGCCCAGCCTGGGTCGAAGGTCTTGGAAGCCGGGCCCCTAGGCGAACCCAGCAGGGGGGCTGGATGAGGAAGTACTCTCTGAAGATCGCGCTCAAGGCCCTGGTCGGCTTCAGCTTGGCGGCCTCTGCGGCGTGTGGCGAGGTCCGCGTCGTCGACGCCGATGGCGATCCCGTCGGCGAGGACGGCGGCAGCGACGCAGCGTTGGGCGACGTTGGCGCTGGCGACGTCCAGGCCGATGCAGTCGACGCCGCGCTCCCCGGCGACACCACCGCCGACGCCGCCACTGACAGTGACGCCGACAGCGACGCCGAACACGATGGCGACGCCGCCCCTGACGCTGACCCCGCCGAGACAGGCCCAGCCGACGCCCTCGACGCTGACGCCGACGCGGTGGCCGGCGACGTCGAGGCCGACGCCGCGCCCGACGCCGCCGAAGTGGACAGCGGGCCGGTGAAATGCAGCGCCAAGACAGACTGCGGCGGCCCGACCCCGCAGTGCGACGCCAAGACCGGCCAGTGCGTGGCGTGCCTCGTCGCCGGCCACTGTCCCGGTGAATTCGCCCGCTGCGTCGCCCAACAGTGCCTGCCGCCGCGCGTCTGCAACGTGGACGCCGAGTGCCTGGCAGACGGAGGCGTGTGCGCGCCCTTCGGCTTCTGCGTCGACTGTGTCAACGCTGGCGCCTGCCCAGGCGGCGGCGCCTGCACGCTGTTCCAGTGCATCGCCGCGGCGCCAACCTGCGGGCAGAAGTCCGACTGCAGCGGCGCGACCCCTCAGTGCGGCAGCGCCGGCACCTGCGTCGCCTGCATCGGCAGCGTGCAGTGCCCTGCCGGAGAGCTCTGCAGCGAGGACCTGTGCACGCCGCCTTTCTGCAGCGTTGGGGCGAGCCTGTGTGTCGGGCCGGCGAGCCGCGCGGTCTGCGCCAATGGCGGCACCAACTGGCTGATGGAGTCCTGCACCACCGGCCAGGGTTGCGACGACGGCGCCTGCAAGCCATGGGTCTGCGTACCAGGCCAAAAAGCATGTGCCGGCGGCGTTCCGACCCAATGCCCGCCCAACGGCGTTGCCTGGCAGGTGGGCAAAGCCTGCGCCATTGGTGAACTGTGCATCGAGGGCGCCTGCACCAAGGCGGTCTGCCCGCCCAACAGCGCCTTCTGCAGCAGCGACGGCAAGGTGCAGAGCTGCAAACCAGACGGCAGCGGCTACGAGCTGGCGGCCTGCGGCGCGACTGAGGCGTGCTACCTCGGCGCCTGCCAGCCCAAGGTCTGCCAGGGCGGCACCAGCAGCTGCGTCGGCGACGCCCTCTGGCTCTGCAACCCGAGCGGCACCATCCACGCGCTCGTCACCGACTGCGCCAAGACCGGGCCCGCCGGCAGCGGCGGCCACTGTGCCGAGGGCGCCTGCGCCGAGCTGCCGTGCACCCCTGGGGCCGCCAAGTGCAAGGGAGAGAAGCGGTTGGTGTGCGCCGCCGACGGCAAGTCTTGGCAGCTGCAGGACTGCGGCGGCGAGGCCGACAAGTGCTCGGTCTCGGCTTGCGACGCGGCCACCAAGGCCTGCAAGTCGGGCGCGCAAAAGACCTGCGACGACAACAATCCTTGCACCGTCGACGCCTGCGTCCCAGCGACGGGCCTCTGCAGCCACACGCCAGCGCCCGGCGCCTGCGACGACAACGACGCTTGCACCAGCGGTGACGCCTGTCAGCAAGGCGCTTGTAAGCCTGGCGCGGCCACGGTCGTCAGCTTCAGCGGCGCGAAGATCCCGGGCATGCTCGACGGCCCCGCCGACAAGGCGCGCTTTTCCCAGCCCTACGCCGTCGTCGCCCGCCCAGATGGCACGCTCGTCGTCGCCGATCGCGGCAACCACCGCCTGCGCGCCGTCGCGCTCGACGGCGGCGTCACGACCTACGCCGGCGCAGGCACCTCGGGCTACCTCGATGGGCCAGCTGCCTTGGCGATGTTTGCGTCGCCGAGCGGTTTGGCCCAGGGCGCTGGCTGGATCATCGTCAGCGATCGCAACAACCACCGGCTGCGGCGCGTCTCAAAGCAGCAGCAGGTCGACACCCTCTGCGGCAGCGGCGTCGGCGGCGATCTCGACGGCAAGGGCGTCGCGGCGCAACTCCATCAACCTGAGGCGGTGGCGATCGACGCCAAAGGCACCGTCTACGTCGTCGAACCCACCCGCCATCGCCTGCGCCGCGTCGCCAGCGACGGCACGGTCACGACCCTGGCCGGCGCGCCACAGCCTGGCGCGGTCGATGGCGTCGGGGCGATCGCGCGCTTCAACTCCCCAGGCGGCCTCACCGTCGATCCGAACGGCCTGCTCTACCTCGCCGACACTGGCAACCACCGCCTGCGCCAGATCGACGCCGGCGGCGCCGTGACGACTGTCTGCGGCGCCAGCGGGCCGGGCGCCGTCGATGGCCCGACAGCGCAGGCAACGCTCACGGCGCCGAACGACGTCCTCTGGCACGCCGGCGCGGTCTGGATCCTCGACGCCGGCAACGCCCGCCTCCGCCGCTTGACGCTGGGCGCCAGTCCCGTGGTGAAGACGGTGCTCGGCGCCAATGGCGGCGGCGGCATCAACGACGGCGCGGCCGACAAGGCGACGCTGCAGGCTCCGCGCGCGCTGTTCGCCACCGCCGCGGGCATCGGCTTCGCGGAGCAATCCAACCCCTGTCTGCGCCGACTGCAGCCCGCACAGAAGGTCTGCGACGACGGCTCGCCCTGCACCAAGGACGCCTGCGTGTCCCAGACCGGCGCCTGCAGCCATGTCGCCGGCGCCCCCAACGCCCCCTGCGACGACGGCGACGCCTGCACCTCGGCCGACGCCTGCACGGCGCTGGGCGCCTGCGCGGGCAAAGCGAAGGCCTGCGACGACGGCAGCGTCTGCACCCTGGACGGCTGCGACCCCTGGCTCGGCGCTTGCTACCAAGCGTTCACCGACCTCCTCTGCGACGACGGCCAGCCGTGCGCTCTCGGCGACCATTGTCAGGGCGGCGTCTGCCAGGGCGGCAAGGGCCTGCTGCGCACCACGGTCGGCGGCGCTCAGGCTGGGGCGGCAGACGGCGTGGGCGTCGCTGCCCAGCTCCACGGCCCCTATGGCCTCGCTGGGCCCTTCGTCGCTGATCCGCAGAAGGCCCCTGCGGCCACGCCCAGCGTCGTCTACGTCAGCGAGCGCGACGGCAATCGCCTGCGCCGCGTCGAGACCAAGGCCTGGGCCGTCACGACCATCGCTGGCAGCACCAGCGGCTACCTCGACGGCGCGCCGGCGCAGGCCCGGTTCGCCTCGCCGCGCGGAGTGACCCTCTGCGGCGATCAGGTGCTTTTCGTCGCAGACGCCAACAACCACCGCCTGCGCCGGATCCCGCTCGGCGCCGATGGCCTGGCCACCGCGGTCGAGACCGCTGCCGGCGAGGGAGTGGCGGCGATGCTCGATGGTCCGGCCAAATCGGCGCGCTTTCACACGCCGAGCGACGTCGCCTGCGACGCCAAGGGCGTGGTCTACGTCGCCGATCTCGGGAACTTGCGCGTCCGTCGCCTCGGCACGGACGGCGCCGTCACGACGCTCTGCGGCAGCGGCGTCAACGGCCACCTCGACGGAGCCGCCGGCGTCGCGCGGTTCATGGCCCCCACAGCGCTGCTCTGGCGCGGCGACCACCTGCTCGTCGCCGATCGCAGCGGCAACCGCGTGCGCCGGGTGTCGCTCGCGACCGCCGCCGTCGACACCTGGCTCGGCAGCGGCCAGAACTCCGTCAACGAGGGTGTAGGCTTGTTGTCGTCGGTGGCGCAGCCATCTGGCCTCGCCCTCGGGCCCGGCGGCCGCGTCTGGATCGCCAGCGCCGCCGGCCACATCTTGGAGGCGCGCCCGACCGCCAAGGGCCCACAGGTGTTGCGTCACGTCGGCCAGGCGGGCAACGGCTTCGCGGACGGCGCGCTGACCAGCGCACGCTGCAACCAGCCGTCTGGCCTCTGGATGTTCGGTGAAGACGTCCTGGTCGCCGACGTCGCTAGCCAGCGGCTGCGACGGCTGACCATGGCGGCGCCCGCTTGCCAGCCTGGCGACGGGCCCTGCGCCGTCTCGAGCGTCTGCGACCCGAAGACCGGCGGCTGCAAGTCCGCGCAGCTGGCCAACGACACGCCGTGCGTCGCCGGCAGCTGCCTGCTGGGCGCCTGCGCCGGTGGGCTCTGCGTCGGCGCCAAGCCGGTCGTCTGCGATGACGGCAAGCCGTGCACCGCCGATGCCTGCACCCCAGCGACCGGCGCCTGCAGCCACACCCCCATCGGCGACACCGAGGCTTGCTGCGCCGTGACGCCGTTCGCCGACGGCTTTGAGGTCGCCGATGCGCCGCTCGAGACCAGTGCGCCCTCCATCGACCTGCGTTGGCACCGTCAGCCCGCCACCGATGCGCTGCCCGCCAAGGAGGGCAAGGCGATGCTGCACTACGGCCGCCTCTCCGCCGAGGCGTTTGCGCCGCTGCCGTCGCTGTTGACGTCCTATGTACGGCTGGCACCCGTCGTGCTACCCAAGGGCGCGAAGCTGACGCTGACGGCACAGGTGCAATTCACCGTCGCGCCGGCGACTACCCAGTCCCGCGTCACGCTCTCGATTCGCCACGCGCTGGCGGCGCCGCAGCTTGCCGTCGTCTACGCCAACAAGCCGGGCTGGCAGACCATCACGGCAGACATCTCGGCCTATGGCGGGCGCAGCGTCCAGGTCGAATTCACCGGCCAGATCCAGGCGGGCATCAGCGGGACCGGCATCTGGATCGACGACGTCGTGGTGGCCTCGACCTGCAAGCCAAAGCCCTGCAGCGCCCCTGGCGAGTGTGGCAACGGTGGCCTCGGCTGCCTCCAGGGCGCTTGCGTCAGCGGCACCTGCCAGTGGCCCGATACCTGTTGCGGCCCGGCGAGCACCTGCGACGACGGCAAGCCATGCACGCTCGACGCCTGCTCGAACGGCGCTTGCCAAAACCTCCCGGTCGCCGGCTGTTGCCAGCAGGCCAGCGACTGCAAGGACGCGGACCCGTGCCTCACCGCCACCTGCCCCGTCGCCGGCGGCGCGTGCAGCTTCGGCCTAAGCCCCAGCTGCTGCAGCCAGGACGCCCAGTGCGACGACGGCAAGCCGTGCACGCAGGACAGCTGCGCCCTCGCTAGCGATGGCACAGGCAAGGGCTCCTGCAAGTACAAGGAGATCTGTTGCCAGACCGCCAAAGACTGCGACGACGGCCAGCCCTGCAGCACCGAGATCTGCAATGCTGGCTTCTGCAGCTGGACCTGGAAGGCCGAGGCCGGATGCTGCCTCGCGTCGCAGGGCGAATGGACCTTCGAGAGCGCGGCGTCTATCAACGACTGGAAGCGGCAGACCTGCAGCCCCAGCGGCCAGGCGCTACCGGCAGGCTGCATCCCTGCGCCGTGGCAGGCCCCCGCGCAGGGCTGGCAGCTCCTGACGCCGGCGCCCAACGCCCACGGCGGCGCCGGTGTCCTCTACTACGGCGACGGTACGGCCAAGAACTTCGCCTGGGCGCCCAGCGCCGGCACGGCGACCAGCAAGGCCCTCGTGGTGCAGCCCGGCGTCAGCGTACTGAGCCTTTGGATTTATTGGGACAGCGAGCAAGGCACCGCCTACGATCGCCTGCAGCTCTTCCTGATGGTCGATGGCGTCCGCACGCCCGTCACCGCCAACGCGCAGCCGACGTACGGCGCGTTCTGGACCAAGGGCGTCCAGGCCAGTCAGCCGAAGGTCTGGCAGAAGGTGTCGCTCGACGTCAGCAGCCATGTCGGCAAGTCCGTGGCGGTGGAAGCCTTCTTCAACACCGTCGATGGCGCAGCGAACAGCGGGTTCGGTGTCATGATCGACGACGTGGCGCTGCTGTCGACCTGCGTCAAGTGAGACGGCAAGCGGGGATTGTGCTTGTAGCCCCCTCCGCCGATCCTAGCGTGAGGACACAGAGGGGCCCCTACTCCGCGAGGCGATGACCGCCAGCCGCAGTGAGCCCAAGCGAGCGTCCCCATGGCCTTTGCCCACGTGATGTTGACGACCGACTTCTCCGACGACGCCAGCCGCGCCTTCGACCTCGCGCTGCGCCTCAACCGCCGCGATGACGCCAAGCTGACTTTGGTGCACGTCGTCGAGGCCATTCGCGCCATACCGCACGCGGCGCCATTCGCCGCTCCGCTGCCGATGCCTGGACTTGAAGCCTTGGTGCAAGACGCCGAGCAGCGCCTCCAGCTCGATGTCGTGCGCCTCCAGGCCGCCGCGCCCCACCTCAGCATCGCCAGCGCCGCGCTGGTCGCCGGCGAGGTCGGTCCGGCGGTGCCCGCAGAGGCCACGGCGCTGGGATGCGACCTGATCGTCCTGTCGACCCATGGCCGCAGCGGCCTCCGCCGTCTCGTGCTGGGCAGCGTCGCCGAGGCGGTGCTGCGTCACGCCCACGTGCCGGTCTTGGCCGTGCCGCCGGAGGGCTGACCTCTTGCCGACGTCCGCACTCTATTCACGCGCGGGCGACGGCTCTCACGGGCGAGATCTGCGGCGCGCTGGGCCGTGGCTGGCGGCGGCGCTCGGCCTGGCGCTCTACCTGCCGAGCCTTGGCGGCGGCTGGACCCTCGATGACGACGCCGCCCTGCGTGGGCACCCGGTCGTCCGTGGCGACGCGCCGCTCGTCGAGGCGTTTACGCGCGAGTTCTGGGGCCGACCGTTGAGCGAGGGCTGGTCAAGCTCCTACCGTCCGCTCGTGACCTTGTCCTTCGCCGTCGAGCAGCGGCTCTGGCCGGGGCCGATGTTGCCGCGCGCCGTCGGCCTACTCTGCTACGCGCTGCTCTGCGGCGTCGTCGTCGTGCTCGCTCGCCGCTGGCTGGGGCCGGCCTCCAGCCTCGGCGCCGGCGCGCTCTTTGCCCTCATGCCGGCGCACGCCGACAACGCCGCCTCCATCGTCGGCCGCGCCGATACGCTGGGCGCGCTTTTTGGCGTCTCGGCCCTCCTCATGCTGCTGCGGGCGACGGACGTCATCGCCGCCGCCGCCGGTCCCATCGCCGCCGGTCCCGCCGCCACGAGTCCCGGAGCTACCGAGGCCGTCGTGCGTCCGCTGCGGGGCGCGCCGTGGCGTGGCGCCCTCTGGCCGAGCGCGGCGGCTGGCGGGCTCTACCTGCTGGCCCTCCTCTGCAAGGAGTCGATGGCGCTGCTGCCGGCGCTCGCCGCCTGGCTCTGCGCTCTGCACCTGCATCGCACGGCGTCGCCGCGCCACGTTTGGCTAGCGCTCGGGGTCTGTCTTTGGCCCATCGCAGCCACGGGGGCTTGCTACCTGCTTTGGCGCCAGACCCAGCTGCCGGTCGGCTTGCCGCCGGACTTCGTCGCCGCCGACAACCTGCTCGCCGCCTTGGCGCCGGCGCCGGCCCTGTTGCTGCGACTGCGGCTCGTCGCCGACTACCTCGACTGGAGCCTGGTCGGCGCCTCGCTGTGCGTCGATCACACCTACGCCGATCGCGTCGCGGTCGATATTCTCGCGCTGCCCGACGCCCTGTGTCTCGCGGTCGGCGTCGCTGCCATCGCGGTGGCCGGCGTCGACGGCCATCTGGCCTTGCGGCGACGAGGCCCTGGGCTCCTTGTCGCGGCCGCGCTGGCCTATGTGGTCGTCGGCCAGTGGGTCGTGCCGCTCTCGGTGGTGGCGGCCGAGCGGCTGGCGTTGTGGCCGAGCCTCTGGCTCGCGCTCGCCCTCTGTGGCGCCCTTGGCGCGCTCTACCGGGCCTCCGATGGCGGCAGCGCCGGTAGGAGACGGGTCCTCGTCGTCGCCGCAGGCGTCTGGGCCGTCTCGCTCGCCAGCGTCGCCGCCGGCCGTGGGCTGGAGTGGCGCGACCGGCTCGCGCTGCACCAGGCGTCGGCGATCCGCTGCCCTGCCGCCGTCCACAACCGCCTGAACCTCAGCCAAGAGTACGCTCGCACCGGCGACCTCGGCCGCGCCCTCTGGCACCTTGGCGTCGCCACAGCCGGTCAACGTGCGTTCCCGCGGCCGCTGGAGCTGCCAGCCTTCGCCATGGAGGCCGAGGCGCGCGCAGCCCTCGGTGACGACGCCGCGATCCCGGCGCTTGAGCGGTTGCCTTTGGCCGTCGGCGCCGCTCCTGCAGGCTACTGGCGCCAGCTCGCCGCCGTCGCCGAGCGGGTTCGTCAGCCGCAGACGGCGGCGGCGGCGCGCTCGCTGTCCGTCTCCACCGACCCAGACGCTGTGGACCCAGCGGCGGTGCGCCCAGGGCGAGCCCCATGACGGCCCACGCCCGCGCAGCCAGCCCACCTCCCGGCGCGCTGCTCGCCGGCCTGGAGGTCGGCCGCGCGCTCGCCGATCAGCCTGTGTTGGCCGCCCTCGCCATCCATTGTCCCGCCGATTGCGGCGCCGCTGTGGTCGAGGGCATCGCCGACGACATCGGCCTCGCGGTTCAGCTCCGCCTCGGCGCCACTGCGGTTCAGGTCGAGATCGCGCCGCGCGCCGCCGATCGACCGTTCGCGATCGAGGTCGCTGGCTACACGTTGTCGTGGCACGCCCGCGGCGCCATCGACGAGTCGGCCGGACGCGCGCTCTGCCAGATCCTCGCCGCACTGGTCGCCAGCCGGGGCGACGCGGGCCCAGCCGTAGACGCTGACGGTCGCGGCCTGCGACTCCGCCAGGGCGGGCCCCTGCTCACCCGCGTCGCCGCGCCTGGCCCGGCGTTCGACGCTCTCTCGCCCTATGTCGGCTGCGCCATCGGCTGCCGGTTCTGCTACGCCGGCGAGCGGGCCGGCGCCTGGTGGGCCCACCGTCACGGCCCGGCGCCCTGGGGTAGCTGGGTCGAGGCCCGCGTCGACGCCGCCGAGCAGCTCGAGCGCGAGCTCGTCGGTCGCCCGCCGCGGCCGATCAAGCTCACCCCGATCGCCAGCGACCCATGGCATGGCCCCGAGCGCCGGCTACGCCTGACACGTGCATGCCTGCAGGTGCTCGCCCGAACGGTGCCGGCGGTGCCCGTCATTGCGCTGAGCCGCTCACCCTATGTCCTGGACGATCTCGCAACCCTCGCCGCCATGCCCGCGGTCTGGGTGGGCGTGTCGCTGCCGACGCTCGACGACGAGGTGCGACGTCACTTTGAGCCGCGCGCCGCCAGCGTGGAGCAGCGCCTAGCGACCCTACAGGCCTTGCGCCGCCAGGGCGTCCGCGCCTTCGCCGTCGTCCAGCCGATGCTGCCGGGCCCCATCGACGCGCTCTGCGACGCCATCGCCGCCCACTGTGACAGCGCCAGCCTCGACGTCCTGCGTGGGCTCTACGCCGCCGGCGCCGACTTCCGCGGGCCCTTCGCGGCGGTCGCCACCGGCGCATGGCAGCAGGCGAGGTCGCTGGCCCTGCGGCAGGGGCTGCAACGGCGCGGTGTGCCGCTCTGGCAGGGCGAGCTGCCCCCCGAGCTCGAACGGGCGCTCGCCCAAGGCGCCTGACCGACGCGCAGCGACCGGACGGTGGAGGCCCGAGCGGCCCGCGCCGCCACGACGTCGAGATACCCTTGCAATCGCGCTGGCGCTCAGCTACAACCTCGCCCCCGCCAAAGGCCCATTGGGTCTGGCGCGGCCCGTACCCCTCGCCCTGCGGGCCCGTGCCCGAGGAGATCCGACGTGAAGCCCGACATCCACCCCAAGTACCGCCCAGTCCTCTTCGTCGACGCTTCGACCGGCAAAGAGTGGGTGAGCCGTTCCACGACCTCGACCCCGCAGAAGCGCACCATCGACGGCGTCGAGCACTCCGTGGTGACCCTCGAGATCTCCAGCGACTCGCACCCGTTCTTCACCGGTCGCCAGCGCCTGCTCGACACCGAGGGCCGCATCGATCGGTTCCGCCGCAAGTGGGCCAAGGGCTAGGCGACGTCGTGGCGGCCGGGCGCGACGCGTCCACGCCGCCGCGCCGGGCTGCGAGCGCCCAGTCTCACCCTACCTCCCTTCATCGATCACCGAGTGGGCAGCAGGCCCGCGAAGACGAGACCAAGACCATGGCCAAGAAGAGCAAGATCGCCCGCAACGAGCAGCGCAAGGCGCTCGTCGCCAAGTACGCCGAGAAGCGCGCCAAGCTCAAGGCGACGATCAGCAACCCCAACGTGGCGCCGGCCGTGCAAGAGGCCGCCCAGCGCGCCCTCGGCAAGATCCCGCGCAACGCGCTGCCCGTCCGTGTCCGCAACCGCTGCGTCCTCACCGGGCGCTCGCGCGGCTACTACCGCAAGTTCGGCCTGTCTCGCCTCGCCCTCCGCGAGCTCGCCCTCCGCGGCGACCTGCCCGGCGTGACCAAGAGCTCCTGGTAGTCGACGACGACGCCTCCAGCGCGCTGTGCGGCCGCCTCAGGGCAGCATGCGGGCCCGCAGCGCCGGCGGCATCAGCGGACAGGCCGTCGCGGGCGACTTGAAGATCCGGTGGCGCACCCGAGCCACCGCGTCATAGCCCAGATCGCCGAGCCGCTGGGGCACGATCATCAGCCCCGCGCCGAGCACACGCCACACGCCGCCGAGCCGCGCCAGCAAATAGCGCACGGCGGCGAAGCGCGTCAGCAACCGCCCGTCGCAGGTGAGCACCACGACGCTGTCCGGCAGGGCGGCCCGCGTGTCGGCGGCGACCCGGTCCTGCAGGGTCGCGCTGTCGAGCGCCGCGAAGCGAAACAGCGCGCCGACCGGGTCCTCGGCCAGCAGCCAGCGCACGGTGCGGTGGCACAATCCGCAATGACCATCGAAGAAGACGACGTCCGGCCCGTCGCAATCGACGCGTCCCACCCAAGCAGGGCGGGCGGCGGCGGCGGCGGCGAGGAGCAGGGCGAGCGCCATGGCCGGGGCGAGCCCCATCAGCGAGGCCCCGACCGTCGTCCCCGCCAGCACGACGATCGCCGCGCTGCCGTGCCACGCTGGGCGCTGCCAGCCGCCGCCAGGATCGAGCCTGCCTCGGGCATCGAGCGACCCGTAGGGCGCGGCTGGCGCCAGCCACTGCAGCGTCAGCAAGGCAGCGATCGCGGCGTCTGCGGGCGCCATGTGGCCGCCACCAGCGAAGACTAGGGCCGCCCTGCCGGCGATCAGCGCCGCGCAGAGCGCTGCCGCAGCGCGACTGCGGACGCCCACGCCGAGGCACAACGCCGCGATCAAGAGCAGGCGCGGCTGCAGCCACAGCAGCGCGACTGGGGTCGGCATCGCCGCCAGCTGGCCCAGCGCCTGCAGCTCACTCGCGCCGGCGCCGCTGGCGCCGATACCCTCCGCCGCCCGCAGCAGCAGCCACAGGCTGACGCCGATGCGCAGGAGCGATTGGTGGCCACCGGTCCATTGCACGGCCGCTCGGCCTCGTTGGGCGTCTCGCCCGTCGCTCGCGTCCTCTACCATCGCGCGCTCCTTGGACGCCGCTGGCGCCTTGGCGGACCACCCGAGGCAGCAATGGCGCGAGCAGCCGCCGCGAGGTTGCCCTCTGCGCTGGCCGCCGTACAGTGTGCGCGGCGGCCCCGCGTCGGCGTCGGCCCTGGTGCTTGGGCGCTGGTCCGGGTGCCGACAGCTGCGCGATCGATTCGGCGCTCCGGGGGGACATGGCGGCGGTAGAAGACGTGGTGCTGCGTTGGCACTTGCCGATCGGGACCAGCCGCGCCAAGGCGTGGGACCTGCTCGCTGACACCGATCGCATCAACCGCGTCGCTGGACTCCACCACCAGTACCAAGAGAAGGCGCGGCCCGACGGCGGCGTCGACCGCTTCGGCCACAGCAACCGGCTCGGCATCGCGCTCGACTGGCACGAGGAGCCCTTCGACTGGATCGCGCCCGTCAGCTACGGCGTCCTGCGCGTCTTCCTGGGTGGCCCCGCCGACCGCTACTCGGTCCAGGTCCGGCTGGAAGAGGACCCAGCGGGCAACTCCAACCACTGCGTGCTGAATTACCAGATCTGCATCACGCCACGCAGCGTCTGGACGCGGCCGATCGTCCTCGCTGACCTGGCGCTGATCACCCGTCCGGCCGTAGACATGACGCTGCGGCGGGCGGTCGCCGTGCTCGAAGGTCGCATCGCCAGCTTTGACCTCGCGCCACCGCCTCTCTCGGCCGACGCCGAGCGGAGGCTGCAGGCAGGGTTGTTGGCGATCGAGGATGACGCCCTCCGCGCCGCGATCGGCGACCTGCTGCGCCACGAAGCGGCGTCCGAGCTGCGGTCGTTGGCGCCCCTGCGCCTCGCGCGACGCTGGCGGCTCGGCGCTGACGCCACGGTACGCGCCTGCCTGCAGGCGGTGCGAGGCGGGCTCCTGCAGCTGCGCTGGACGCTGCGCTGCCCGTCGTGCCGCGTCGGCAAGGCCGAGGCGCCACGTCTGAACGCCGAGCGGCAGCAGGTCCACTGTCCGTCCTGCAACATCGGCTTTGACGGCTCGCTCCCCGACTCGCTGGTGGTCACCTTGTCGCCCGACCTGCGGATCCGCGACGTCGACGACGCCGAGCGCTGCATCGGCAGCCCAGCCCGGACAGCTCACGTCCGGGCCTCGCAACTGGTCGAGAGCGGCGCCGAGCTCGACATCGAGCTGGCGCTGCTGGCCGGCAGCTACCGCGTCCGCACCCTGCCAGCCTTGGGCGCGGCCAGCCTGCAGGTCCGGCCCGACCGCGACGAGCGGACGCTCGCCGTCGACTTGACGCCACAGGGGCCACAGCCACCGCTGCTCCGCGCCGCGCCGGGCCGCCTGCGGTTGGCCCTGCGAAACCGCACTCAGGTCCGCGTCCAGCTCCTCATCGAGCGCCTCGACGACGATCCGGACCTGCTCACGGTCGGTCGCCTGCTTGAGATCCCCGAGGCCGTCTCGCTGTTGCCCGCCGACGCCATCGCAAAGGGGGTGAGCGTCCAGACGACCTCTGCCGTCGTGCTCGCGGTCCGCCGATGTCGCGGCGGCGACGCCCACTGCAAGGACGTGTTCCAAGCGCTGCAGAGCTATCGGCCCGATGTGCTCGTCGAGCGCGGCGGAGCCGTCATCGCGGCCTTTAGCGACCCGGCGGTGGCGGTCGAGGCGGCCAGCCTGGTCGAGGGAGCGCTGCACCTCGGCAGCGGCCTCTGCGCCGGGAGCATCGTGACGCTGGGCGAGCGCGATGAGGCGCTGCCGCTCGGCTACACCGTGCAGCGCGCGCTCGCCCTAGCCTCAGGCGGCGGAGAGCTACGGACACCCCTCGCTGACGCCGACCGCGCCCCCCTGCACTTGGCCTTGCAACGCGAGGGCGTCCGCCGCAGCGCTGCCAGCGTCGAGCCATTGGACGAGCGAGAGGCCTCGCTGCAGCTGCGCATCGGTCCTCCGCTGCGGAGCTCGCCTGCCCTGCGCGAACAGCCGCAGGCTCCGCCGCCTGTCGCTGGCGATTGCGTCGCCGGCCGCTTTCGCGTCATCGGCCCGCTCGGCAGCGGCGGCTTCGGCATGGTCCTGCGCGCCCGCGACGAGCTGGCACCGCCCAGCCAGCCTGACGGCGCCGTCTTGAAGCTGCTGCACCCGGCGCTCACCGAAGACTTGACGCATCTGCAGCGCTTCTACAACGAGGGGCGGCTCGCGGCGCGGGTGCAGAGCCCAGCGGTGGCGCGGGTCCTGGACTACGGTGTCGACGAGGCCGGGCGCGTCTACCTGGCGAGCCAGCTGCTCGACGGCGAAGAGCTACACGCCCGGCTGCGTCGCCAGCGAGCCCTGGATCCCTGGCAGGCCCTGACGCTGTGTCGCGACGTCGCCGTCGCCCTGCGCGATGTTCACGCCGCCGACTTGGTCCATCGCGACATCAAGCCAGCCAACATCATGGTCCTGGATCCGCCGTCGCCTGACGCGTCTCGGAACGCCGCTGCGCCGGCGACGCTCGTCGATACCAGGCCGTGCGCTAGGTTGATCGACTTCGGCATCGCCAAGGCAGAGGGCGAGGCGCTGGCGCTCCTCGGCGCCGACTCCTTGCTCGTCGGCACGCCGCAGTACATGGCGCCCGAGCAGGCCAGCGCCGGGCCCGCCGACAGCCGCGCCGATCTGTTCGCCCTCGGCGTCGTCCTGTTCGAGTGTCTGACCGGCAAGCTCCCCTTCGTCGGTCGAACGGGCTTCGAGCAGCTGATGGCGCGCCTGCAGGACACAGCCCTGCTGCTGTCGCAGGTGACGAACGAGGCGATGCCACCCGGCGTAGAGCAGCTGCTGGCGTCGCTGCTGGCCCGCGATCCCGACATGCGTCCGGCGTCGGCCGAGGTGCTCATCGCGATCCTCGACCGCATCTTGCTGCCGATCGCCAGCGACATGCGCTGGCGCGAGCGGCGCGGCCCGACGGGCGAGGACGGCAACGCACGCGGCGCCGAGGCGTTGACCCTCGCCATGCGCGACTGCCCCATCACGACGGCGGACACCGACCCAGAGCCGGGCGCGCCGCCGGGCTGAGGCGCCGTGGCCCTACTTGAGGGTGACGCCGCTGAGCTTGCCGGCCACGCCTTGCACCAGCAGCGCGATGCTGGACGACTCCTTCTTGCCGTCGCCGTCGGCGTCGATGTCGGTCTCGACCGTGCTGTCTAGCAGCGTCTTGATGGCGTCCTTGGGCAGCGGCAGGCCCTCGTTGGGTAGGGCGTCGATGGCCGCCATCAGCTGCACCTTGGGCACGGCGCCGCCGAGGATGCCCGAGAAGGAGACGACCTTCTTGTCGCTGACGCTGATCGTGCCGGTCAGCTGGAGGTCGTAGAGGGTCAGGTTCAGGTAGACACCGTCTTGCAGCGGCAGGCTGAGCGGAAACACCGTGCCCTTGCCGCCAGCGGTCAGAGTGTCGCCGACGACCTTGCCCGCCAAGCTCGCCTTGGGCTTGCAGGTCAGGGCGTCGAGCAGGCTCGCGTCGGCGGTGTACAGGCAGCCCGCCTTCTGAATGTCGCAGCTGGCGTTGGCAGGGTCGAGCTTGCCCTGGTGAATCGCCAGCGTCACCGGACCCTGCTTGAAGTCCATCACCTCGACCAAGAGCAGGATCGAGCCGTCGGTGACCGGCTTGACGAGTTGGCCGTTGACCAAGCCTGCGATGGCGCCGAGCGCGTTGTCGATGCCGCCGGTGCAGCTCGACTTCGGCGCGCACGTCTTGGGATTGCCGTCGAGGTCGAGGCCCTGGCCGATCTGGCCGCCCTTGCCGATCTGCAGCGAGGTCACCTTGGCGACCGTCGGGCTGAACGTCGGGGTGCAGGCGCATGCGCCCGTGCCCTTGCAGGCGCCCGACTTGCAGGCGTCGGACTTGGTGCAGGGGTTGCCGTCGTCGCAGGCCTTGCCCTCTGCGGTCGGGCTGGCGACACAGCCGCTCTTCTTGTCGCAGGCGTCGAGCGTGCAGGGGTTGCCGTCGTCGCAGCCCTTCGGGTTGCCTGTCGTGCCCGCCGCCGCGCCCTGGCACTTGCCGCCGGCGCAGGTGTCTTTGGCCGTGCAGGCGTCGCCGTCGTTGCAGACCGCAGTGTTGAAGGCCTTGGTGCAGCCGCCCGTCGACGGCAGGCAGAGGTCGGTGGTGCAGGGGTCACCGTCGTCGCAGATGCTGGTGGCGCCGGTGCAGCAGGGGTTCTGCGTCGGCAGGTGGACGCAGCCGGCGAGGACGTCGCAGCTGTCGATCGTGCAAGCGTTGCCGTCATCGCAGGGGGTGGCCGCGCCGCCCTTGCACGCCGCGCCGACACAGGCGTCATCCAAGGTGCAGGCGTTGCTGTCGCTGCAGGGGTTGGCATTGGCGGCGTGGCTGCAGCCGCCCTTGCCGTCGCAAGCGTCGCTGGTGCATGGGTTGCTGTCGTCGCAGGCGAGCGGAACGCCGAGGCAGATGCCTTCGGTGCAGGCGTCCGCCTTGGTGCAGCCATCGCCGTCGTCGCACGCCTCGCTGCCGAGCAACGCCGGGTAGCTGCAGCCCACCCCTTCGCTGCAGATGTCGGCGGTGCAGGGGTTGCCGTCGTCGCACTCCAGCGGCACCCCGGCGCAGGCGCCCGCCTTGCAGGTGCCTTTGATGGTGCAGGTGACGCCGTCCTCGCAGGCGGCGCCGTCGGCCTTGGCGCTCCACGCCGTCGTCGATAGGGAGGGGTGGCAGACCTGGCAGGGGTTGGCCGGGTTGGCGGCGTCTTTGGCGTAGCAGGCGCCGGCGATGAGGCAGTTACCGGGCAGCAGCAGCCAGGAGCACACGGCGCCCGGCATCGCGCAGTCGTCGGCGGTGCAGCTGCGCTTGTCGTCGCAGGCCGCGGGATCCGGGCAGACACCCGGAGCGGCGTCTGCCGCGGCGTCTGGTGGCTCTTCGCTGTCGGCCGCGCTGTCGGCGCCGCCCGCGTTGTCTCCGGTGGCCGCGGCGTCGGATTCGGCGCCGGTGTCCTCTGCCGCCGCGCCATCGGCGCCGACGTCAGCGCTTGCCGCGCCGTCAGCGGTGGCGTCGAGCGCGGATCCGTCGAGCACACCGCCGGCGCCCTCAACGCCCGCGTCATCGCCGCTGCAGGCGCAGAGGGCCGTCAGTGTCGCCAAGAGCAGTGCAGCCTGTGCGGCCCGCCGCCTCGCGCCCGTCGTCGCTGTCGCAAGCTCACTCATCGAAACGCCTCCTGCCCCGCTGCTGCCGTGGTCCCGCCGCGGCGCTACTTCAGCTTGCCGCCGATGATGGTGTTGCCGTTCACCCGCGTCAGGACCTTCGGATCGATCGCGATGCCGGTTCCCTTGGGCAGGCCCTTGACCGTGCTCGACAGGTCAATGACCGGCAGCTCAAAGCCGCCAAGCGCCGATCCGCCGAGCACGGCGAGCAGGTTCTTCACCAGCGTGTCGGCGACGAGGCTCTCGATGACGGCCTCGCTGGCGACGAGGTGGGCCTGCTGGACCTCGACGTCGGTCTTGACGGACTTGATCTCCGTCAATGAGATCGTGAGCTTATTGGCCTCGACCGTGACCTTGATGCCGGCGACGAAGCTGGCGTGGACGACGACGTTCATCGGCTGTCCAAAGAGGTCGAGCGCGGCGTCGACGCGGAAGTCGCCGATGTGGGCGAGCAGCTCGCCGCTGTCGTTGCAGTCCGAGGCAGTCGGAGCCAGCAGCGCCTTGGTCGTCAGCTTCAGGCCGCCGATGCCGTACTGGGCGAGGTCGACGCCCTTGAGGAGCTCAGGCCCGACTGGAAATTCCAGCAGGCCGCCGAACCACAGCGCGAAGAGGAACTCGTTGAGGGTGTCGTCGGCGAGCGACAGCTCAAGCGGCTGCTCCTTGATGACCACCAGCGGTTGGACGCCCTTGCCACAGCCGATGCGCTTGGGAACCCCGAGGTTGGTCAACGAGTTGGCCTGGGTGGCGTAGACCCCAGCGCGCAGGCGGAAAATGGCGCCGGTGGCGTCGATGAGCACCTCGGAGAAGTCCGTCGTCAGCTTCGCCGTCACCTTGCCGCCCGACCCGTCGAGCCTGTCGACGCCGATGTCGAAGGCGAAAGCCAAGGCCGAGAGCGCGTCCGACACCACCGGGGCCAGCTGCGTCTTGAGGGCGTCGGCGATGGAGGTCTCGAAGCTCGTCACCAGCTGGCCCTTGAGGCCATTGACCAGGAACTGCAGCAACGAGCCGACCCCGGTGAGCTGCAGGTTGAAGTTGACCAGCGTCGCCTTGACGTCGCTGATGTCGGTCACCAGTAGGTTGTTGACGACCTTCGGCTTGACCTTGGCGCTGATTTGGATGGCGTCGATCGTCAAATTGCCGTTCAAGGGCACGAATGCCTTGGCCTGGACCTTGCCCTTGACGTTGGGGATGGTCGCCGTGAGCAGCAGCGCGCCGGGCTCCGGTGTCAAGGTGACCTTGGCCTTGCCGTACGTCAGGTCCGTGAGGTTGACGGTGATGCCGTTGCCGCTGAACACCGGGTTCGGGATGATGGAGCCGAAGTCGTAGGCCTGCAGGAACAGCTCGAAGATGGTCGCTAGGTCGTTGGGCGGCAGGCTGTGGTCGCCGTCGTCGATCGCCTGCTTGGAGAGGAAGTAGCCGACGCCCGGGTCAACCATGCCGCTCTTCGGCTTGGCGGCGTCGGGCAGCAGGTAGCTGTCTGACCAGAGGTAGGCCTGCACCCGCTTGCGCTTGGCGCCGGCGGTGTCTTCGGCCAGCAGCTCCAGGGTGTTGCCGCCGATCGCCGCCACGACCTCGTGGCTGAAGGCGCCGTCGACGCCGACCTTGACCGGCTTGCCGTTGAGCGAGAGCGATTTGATGGCGCCCGCCCCAGAGGTGACCTTGCCCTTGACCGTGATGAAGGGCAGCTCGCTCTTGATGGTCGCGCCGCGCGGCGGGTAGTCGACGACGATGATGGGCCGGCAGGCGTTGCTGACGATGAGGGCGTGCTGGCAGCCCTTTTGCTTGTCGCAGCTGTCCGTCGTGCAGGCGTTGCCGTCGTCGCACAAGAGGGCCTTGCCGAGGCAGGCGCCTCCGGTGCAGACGTCGCCGCTGGTGCAGGCGTCGCTGTCGTCGCAGGTGGCGGTGGTGGCGATGAACTGGCAGCCCTTCAGCTTGTCGCAGCTGTCGGCCGTGCACCCCTTGCCGTCGTCGCAGACCGGCTTGTCGGCGCCCGGCTGGCAGGCCTTCTTGGCGCACACGTCGCCGAGCGTGCAGGCGTTGCCGTCGTCACAGGGCAGCGCGTTGGCGACATACTGCGGTCCGGCCAGCTTGTCGCAGCTGTCGTCGGTGCAGGGGTTGCCGTCGTCGACTGCGGAGGTTACGCCCTTGCACAGGCCGACCGCGCAGGTGTCGCCCTTGCTGCAGACGTCGGCGTCGTCGCACGGCAGGGTGTTGAACGGGAACACGCAGCCCAGCTTCTTGTCGCAGCCGGCGTCGGTGCACGGGTTGTCGTCGACGCACTGCGCGGCGATTGAGGTGTTCTGGCAGCCGCTCTTCGGTTTGCATGCGTCCACTGTGCAGACGTCGCCGTCATCGCATGAGATCGCCTTGCCCTTGCCGCATGCGCCGGTCTGGCAGCTCCCCTCTCCGGTGCAGGCGTCGCCATCGTCGCAGGGGCCGTCGGCGTTGGTGGCGACGCAGCCCTTCTTCGGGTCGCAGGTATCGGTCGTGCACGGGTTGCCGTCGTCGCAGGCCTTCAACGGACCAGCCTTGCAGGCGCCGTCCTTGCAGGCGTCACCGACGCTGCAGAGGTCGCCGTCGCTGCAGGCCTCGGCGTTCGGCGTCTTGGCGCAGGCGCCGTCCTTGCAGGCGTCGGCGGTGCAGCCGTTGCCGTCGTCGCACACCAGCGGCTTGCCGACACAGCCGCCCTTGTCGTCGCAAGCGTCGCCGGTCGTGCACGGCTGGCCGTCGTCGCAGGGGCCGCTGACGACGACGAAGGCGTCCACGGCCACCATCGGCATGCAGCGGCGGCAGGGGTCACCGGCCTTCTGTGCGTCGGCGTCGTAGCATTTGCCATCGATCTCGCAGCGGTCGGCGGCGCAGGGCGGCAGGTCGCTCTGGCCGTCTGGGCCAGCGTCGACGCTGACATCGGGCTTGGCGTCGGGCGCGGCGACGTCGTCAGCGTCCGTCGAGTCTGTCGAAGCGGCATCACCCTCGGGGAGCTCAGCCTCGACGTCGACCTGGCCGAGGCCATCGGAGGCGGCGCCGTCCCCGGCGAGCCCGCCGTCAGCGGCGGCTGAATTGCCTGGCACCACTTCATCGGTGCCGCAGCTTGCTGCCAGCATCGCGAGCGCCGCCAGCCAAGGCAGGCAGGCGTGTCCAAACACGGCGTCGCGAGGCACCGCGCGGCGCTGCGGCGCGTGTGTCGCATCGCGGTCAACCATCTGGGCCTTCAGCAGCCGCTCTGTCCGGTTCAATCGCATTCCGCCGTCCTCCAAGCGCACGCCGCACGTGCTCTGCGGCTCTGCTGCGTCAGAGTGCCAGACGGCGCCCCAAGCGGCAATGCGAGCGATTGTTAGGACTGCAGCGCTTCGGCACCAGTCGCGACGATCGGCGGCGACACAGCCGAGGCGTCGCCGCCGGCGCCTGCCAGCTCTTGCAGGGCCGATGTCGACGGCCCTGGCGTCGCGTCCGGCCCTGGCGTCGCGTCCGGCGTGGCCTCGTCGCTGCGGGCGAACACGAGCCAGCCGACATCGCCCTCGAGCCTCTGGGCCTGCAAGCCGTTGCGCTGGACCACGAGCGGCGTGTCACCGGCCGTGCGGACCGCCTCGGTGACGGCCTCGCTCATCGCCAAGCGAAAGGCCTCGCCGGCAGCCAACGTCTCGAGCGCGCGGTCGTTGGCGGCGACCAGCCCACCCTCCGGGCCGAGGACGGCGGCGGCGGTCGGCTGGCGGTCGAGCAGGGCGAGGACGGCGGCGCGGTCGATCTGCGCGCGCTTGCGGTCCTCGCGCGGCGCGTCTATCGGCTTGCATTCGAGCAGCGCGTTGATGTGGTCGCGCAGCTCCATGAACTCCAGCGGCGCGTCGGCGACGCGGCACCGGCGCAGCAGGTCGCCCTCAGCGCGGGCACGCAAGGTGGCGTGCAGCTCGCCGAGCGGCACCAACAGGCGGCGGTAGAGGCGACGCATCACCAGCAGCGCCATCGCCACGCCGGCGAAGGCCAGCAGCGCCGCAGCCCATGCGCCAGCGCTGCCGAGCCGACGGGCTGCGGCGCCCGAGAGCGCCATGCTGTGGCGGTTGATGGCAGACAGCGAGCGCAGCGCCGCGACCGCCTCTCGCCGCGCACCCTGATCGCCGCCCAGCGCCCGCGACGCTACGTTCCGTACGATCGCCAGCTCAATGGTCTCGCCTGGTTCAGTGATGTTGCGCTCGGCGAATTCCAGCTGGGCGAAAAAGCGCTGCCGAGCGCGGCGGTCGCCGTTCGGCATCGCCAGCTCGGCCAGCATCTCCTCCGCCGCCGCCATGGAGGCGTCATTCTCACGCAAGAGCACAGAGATCGCTGGACCCATGCGCGAGAGCAAGCCGACGGAGCCAAAGCCGAGCAGCACCAGGAGCACCAGCAGCGCGCTGATGCCGAGGGTGACGTCTAGGCGGGCGCGCATCATCCCATCCTCTCGATCATCGCCTGCGTTGAGCCCTCACGGGCGACGACGACGAGGATGTCACCGCGCTCGATCGGCTCATTCGGCTGCGGCCAAACCAGGGTGCCTCGCTCGCCGAGGGCGCGTCGAATCGCCACGACGTTGATGTCAAAGCGCCTCGGCAGATCGAGGGTCGACAGCGTGCGGCCGACCGTCGCCGGCGGCGCCTCCAGCTCGGTGATGACCATGTCTTCGCCCAGCGGCAGCTCTTCGAGGATGCGGGCGTGGAAGATGCGGGCCGCCAAGCGTTCACCGTAGGCGCGCTCTGGGTTGACGACCTCGTGCGCGCCGACGAGTCGCAAGATGCGCTCGGTCAGCTCGTCGGTGGCGCGGCTGACGATACGGCGGGCGCCCATCTGCCGCAGCAGCGCGGTGATGATGATGGCCGACTCGCGCGCCTCATCACCGACGGCGCACACACAGAGGTCGCGTTTCTGCGGCGACGCCTGCGACAGCGCCTCCTCGCTTGTGGCGTCGAACACCGCGCCCTCACAGCCGGCACGCACGGCGTCTTCGAGCTTCCGCTCGCTGATGTCGACGGCCAAAACGTCGGCGCCGCGGGCGGCGAGGGTGCGTGCCATCGCGAGACCAAACTGGCCGACGCCGATCACCAAGGCTTGTCTGCGCATCGAAACCCCCACCGGTAGGTGACCGGCGACCGCGTCCAGGCTCGTTGGGCCTCGGCCTTCAGCCGACCGGCACCGTCACCTCTGGCCGCTTCCATCGGCTCGCGTCTTTCTGGCTGGTCAGCAAGACAAAAAGCGTCAGCGGACCGACCCGGCCCGCGTACATCGCGATCATGATGATGATCTTGCCTACGTCGTCGAGCAGCGGCGTCGTGCCGATGGTCAAGCCGACCGTGCCCAGCGCGCTCACCGACTCAAAGGCCGCCTGTTCGAGCGTCAGGCTCTGGGTGAGCTGCAGCGCGATCACGACCGCGGCGACCGACGCGATGCCGGCAGAGGCGACCGCGCCGGCCCGGTAGACCGTGGCGTGGCTCAGCTGGTAGCCGAACGCCTCGACGGTGGTGCGACCCCGCAGCGCCGCGAACATCGACAGCGACAGCACCGCCGCCGTGGTGGTCTTGATGCCGCCCGCCGTCGACGCGGGGCTGCCACCGATGAACATCAGGATGATGAACATGCTCGCCGTCGCCGGCCGGAGCTGGAGCATGTCGATGGAGTTGAAGCCGGCGGTGCGGGTGGTCACCGACTGAAACAGCGCGTTGTGCATGCGGTCGGCCCACGAGAGGTTCGCCAGGGAGTGGCTCCACTCCAGCGCCAAGAACAAGATCGCCGGCACGAAAATCAGCAGCAGAGACATGAAGATCGCCAGCCAGATCGCGGGCTGCAGGCGCTGACGGCCGATCTGCGGCAGGCTGGTGACGACCATCGGACCGAGGCCACCGAGCACGATGGTGGCGCCGATGACGTGCAAGACCGCCGGATCGGTGTTGTAGGGCACGAGGTTGTCGACCTGCAGCGCGAACCCGGCGTTGCAGAAGGCGGAGATCGCCGTGAAGACGCCGCGCCACGCCGCCATGCCGGGCGGATCGCCGTGCTTGAGGAAGAGCCCGGTCAGCAGCAGCGCGGCGATGGCCTCGGTGCCGAACGTCACGAGCAACATGCGGCGCAGGGCGGCGAGGGCCTGGCCGCGGTGCTCGGCGCCGACGAGCTCGGCGACGGCGCTCTCGTGACGCAGCGACAGGCGACGTCGCGCCAGCAGCATCGCCCCGGTGCTGAAGGTCAAAATGCCGAGGCCACCGATCTGGATGATGCAGAGCAGCAGCACCTGGCCGACCGGACTCAGCACGGTCCCGGGGTCAAAGACCGCGAGGCCGGTGACGCAGATCGCTGAGAAGGACGTGAACATCGCGTCGATCGGAGGCACCGGCTCTGCAGCCCCGCCCGTCGCCGCGATCGGCAAGCTGAGCGAGACACCGCCCAGCAGGCCGCCGCCGGCGAAGGTGACGAGCATCAGCCGGGCCGGGTCGCGCAGCAGCTCGGCGAGGGCGCCGGTGCCAACGCTCGCCTGCTCGACGCTGTAGGTCCAGGCGAGCGTCGCCAGCGGGCCAATCAAGAGCCAGGTGGTGATGGCGAACGCGCTCTCGCCGAAGCGCCAGGCGCCGAGTCCGCTCACCAGCCACGCCGCGGCGATGGTCGCCGCCCGCAGGGGAAAGCCCTCGACCAGCATCCGCACGGTCGGCAGGCCGAGCACCAGCGCGAACCCCAGCGACGCCGCCGAAGACGCCCACGCGATGGCGCTGTCGCTCGCCCCGAGCAGCGCCTGCAAGAGCCACATCGCCAGCAAGCTGACGACCGCCGCCCGCAGCTCGCTGAGGCCCTGCGAGGTGGGGTCGTGCGAGGTCGGATCGATGAGGTCGATGCTGCGTCGCCGCTCGTCGATGCCGTCGAACATCGGCCGCGCCAGCAGCCAAGCCCCGAGGCACAGCGCGATGGTCCACAGCGCCAGCAACGAGCCGGGCTGGTCCGTGGCGCCAACTGTGCCGGTCACGACGCCGACGAGGAGCGCGCCCATGGCCAGCACCCGCGCCGTGCGGTCGCCGTCGGTCCAGGACAGGCCGGCGGCGAGCTGTAGCAGGCAGGCGGCAGCGGCGCCGATCGCGGCCCCGGCGGCGGCGCTGGACGAGGGCTCGGCGGCGCCCAGCCAGGCGCGCTCGCAGACCCAGAGCCAAGTCGGCGCGGTGACGATGAGCAACGCCCGGCGGCGGCGCGTCGCGCGTTCGGCGGGGTTGACTTCGAGGTGGTGGCGCGCCATGGGCCTTTCGCTGAGCCGGTGCCAGGGCCTACTCTGGCGCCGGACCGGTCGACACCCGAGGCTGGCCCGATGACCCGGGGCTGTCAACGCTGGCAGGTTGACACAAGGCTCGCTACCGTGCGGCGCTCGGCAGCCAGCGCTCGCCGCCGCGGAGTGTCGCCTTGCATCACGCTCAGAACAGGCCGCCTTTCCCGCCTGCCAAGCCCGACTCGCGCGCCGCGAGCCAGCCCTTGCTGCTCTTGCGCGGCGCCACCGTATTTGACCCACAGCCGCGCGGTCGCTGCGACGTCCTGGTCGCCAGCGGCGTCGTCGCGGCGCTGTCGCCCAACATCGAAGCGCCGGCCGCCGGCTGGCCCTGCGAGACTTTGGACGCCAGCGGCCTGCTCTTGCTCCCTGGCCTCGTCGACGGCCACGTCCACCTCTGCGGCGGCGGTGGCGAACGCGGCCCTGAGACCAAGGTGCCGCCGCTGCCGTTGAGCGCTCTGACACGCGCCGGGGTCACCACCGTCGTCGGCCTGCTAGGCACAGACACCAGCAGTCGCAGCCCACGCGAGCTGCTCGCGGCGGTCAACGCGCTGCGGCGGCTCGGCCTCACCGCCAAGATGTGGACCGGCGGCTATCCGGTGCCGACCCCCACCTTGCTCGGCAACGTCCGCGACGACATCGCCCTCTGCGACGCGGTCATCGGTGCCGGGGAGGTCGCTATCAGCGATCACCGCAGCAGCCAGCCGACCTTCGAGGAGCTGGCGCGCCTAGCAGGCGAGTGCCACGTCGGCGGCATGCTCGGGGGCAAGGCCGGCGTCCTGCACCTGCACGTCGGCGACGGCGCCCGCGGCCTCGCGCTGGTGCGCCGCGTCGCCACCGAGACCGAGATCCCCGGACGCGTGCTGCAGCCGACGCACTGCAACCGCAACCCGCGCCTGTTCGAGGAGGTCCTGGCGCTCGCCGCCGAGGGCCTCGGGGTCGCCTTCGATCTCACCGCCTTCCCGCCAGACCCCGACGACGCGGCCCTGCCGGCAGAGGTGGCGGCGGCGCGGTACCTCGACGCTGGTCTGCCCGCCGCCAAGCTGACCATCAGCTCCGACGCCGGCGGCTGCTTGCCTTGCTTCGACGCCGACGGCCACATGCTGCACATGGACGTCGGCAGCAGCGGCGAGCTCCTCGCCACCTTGCGCCGCTGGTGCGCCGCCGTCCGGCCGCTCGAAGCCTTGCTGCCCGCCATGACGCTGCATCCGGCCGACGCCTTGCGCCTGCACGGCAAGGGCCGCGTCGCGGTCGGCGCCGCCGCGGATCTGCTACTGGTCGACGCAACGCTCGCGGTGCGCCACGTCATCGCCGGCGGCCGTGTGCTGGTGCGCGACGGTGAGGCCTGCGTGCGCGGGCCGCTGGAGCCAGCTGGCCAAGGAGACCCGCCATGACGCTCGCCCCGGAGCGACGCCTCGCCTCCATCCCAGGCGTCGTCGATGTCATCCGCGTCGCCGCGCCCGGCTTTCCGGCTGGGCCAGCGGCCGCGCTGCTCGAGCTGCCACACGGCGCCACGCGCCTGCACGACTATCACGCCCTCGCCAGCCGAATGCGTTCGACGCTGCCACCCGATCTCCAGGCGTTTTTCTGCGTCAATACCGACATCGGCACGCCCGAGGTCGCGCTGCAGCTGGCGGCGATGCTGGTGGAGCCGGCGCGCTTTGGCTGGCTCGCCCCAGGCCGCTCGGTCCTCATCATCCGATCGCACCTGCCGCGCACGCTCATCGACTGCAACCGCGTCGCCGAGCCAGGGCAGGGCAGCGGGCTCACCGGGCGCGTGCCGGACTATGTCACCGACGACGCCGATCGCGCCCTGCTCGAGTCGCTGCACGCCGCCTACTGCGAGGTCGCCCTCGCCGCCTGGGACGAGGTGCTGGCCGCCAAAGCGCCGGGCGATCGCCCTGGCCGCGGCCTCTCGCTGCACAGCTACGCCCCGCGCAGCGTGCCCATCGAGCGGGTCACGGCCTCCATCGTCGCCGAGCTGCGCCACCACTGGGCAAACCCCGAGGCGCTGCCGCTGCGCCCCGAGGTCGATCTCATCCACACCGACCCGGCCGGCGTCGTGCACGCGGACGCGGCCTGGGTGGCGGCCACCACGGCGGCCTTCGCGGCGGTGGGCATCGAGGTGGCGCAGAGCGTCAGCTACAAGCTGCACCCGGCGACCTTTGCCGGCGCCATGGCGCTGCGGGCCCCGCAGCAGGCCCTCACCATCGAGCTGCGCCGCGACCTGCTCGCCGATCCCTTCGACCCCTTCGTCGAGATGCACGTGCCCGAGTCGCGCGCCAAGGCGATGGCGGCGCCGATCGCCGCCGGCTGGCTCGCCTAGGCGCGGGGCGCGCGTCGCGCGACCCACCTTCCCACCTTCACCCACCTTCCGCCGCGTCGCCATCTGTGCTACCTCTCCGCCGCCTCAGCGCGTGCGCGCCCTCTCCGGAGCCAGATGCCCAGCCCTGAAACCAGCCCCGGCTCGCGCGGCGCGATCGTCCCCATCGGCGGCGCCGAAGACAAGCTGCACGACCGGCGAATCCTGCAGCGCTTCGTCGACATCGCCGGCGGCGACGACGCCCGCATCGCCATCATTCCCACCGCCAGCGAGCTGAGCTCGACCGGTCCCAAGTACGCTAAGCTGTTCAAGAAGCTTGGCGCTGCTCAGGCCGACGACCTCGACTTCCGCGACCGCACCGACTGCGAACGCGAGGACTGGCTGGCGACGTTGGCGGCCGCCACCGGGGTCTTCCTGACCGGCGGCAATCAGCTGCGGCTGTCGACCATCCTCGGCGGCACCAAGGTCGCCAGCTTGCTACGGAAGCGCAACGCCGCGGGGGTCCCGATCGCCGGGACGTCGGCGGGCGCGGCCTTCCTCTCAGAGCACATGATCGCCTACGGCGCCTCCGGGGCGACGCCGCACGCCGGCGCCGTCAGCATGGCGCCTGGCCTCGGCCTGACCAACCGCGTCATCATCGACCAGCATTTTCGCCAGCGCGATCGCATCGGTAGGCTGCTGACCGCGCTCGCCTACAACCCGTTCATCATCGGCTTCGGCCTCGACGAGGACACGGCGGCCTTCATCCAAGGCAACGGAGCCGTGGAGATCGTTGGCGCCGGCGCGATCACGATCCTAGACGTCAGCAACCTCGACTTCTCGGGCATCGCCGACGTCAAAGAGGGCGCGCCCGTGCCGCTGGTCGGCGTCAAGCTGCACGTACTGACCGATGGCTGCGGGTTCCACATGGACCGTCGGGTGGCCACGGCACCGCCGATGCCAGCGCGCATCGCAGACGAGTGAGGAAGACATGCAGGTTCGCGAGACGCGCGCTTATCAAGGACCGAATCTCTACGCGAACTTCCGCGTCATTCGCGCCACGGTAGACCTCGGACCGCTCGAGGAGTGGCCCTCGGCGCGCATCCCCGGCTTCGTCGACGGCCTCCTGACGGCGCTGCCTTCACTCCGCGAGCACGGCTGCAGCTATGGCGAGCCCGGCGGCTTCGTACGGCGGCTGCGCGAGGAGGGCGGCACCTGGATGGGCCACATCTTTGAGCACGTCGCGCTCGAGCTGCAGACGCTCGCCGGCACGCCGGTGACCTTCGGTAAGACCCGTTCGACCGGCGAGCCGGGCGTCTACGACGTCGTCTACGAGTATGAAGAGGCCGCGGTCGGCGAGGAAGCCGGCGCGCTGGCGTTGCGGCTGCTGCGCCACCTGTGCCCCGATGAGGCCGACGGCGTCGTCCTGTGGCCGCATCAAGGCCGCGAGCGCGAATGGGACTTCGCCGCCGAGCTGGAAGGCCTCATCCGTCGGGCGCAAAAGCGCGCCTTTGGGCCCTCGACCGCGAGCCTGATCAAGGCCGCCGAGCGGCGCGGCATCCCATGGCTGCGCCTGAATGAGTACAGCCTCGTCCAGTTCGGGCATGGGCGGCACCAGCAGCGCATCCAGGCGACGATCACCAGCGAGACCAAGCACATCGCGGTCAGCATCGCCTCAGACAAGGAGGAGACGCGCCGCATCCTGCACGACATGGGCTTGCCGGTGCCCAAGCAGGAGCTGGTCTACAACAGCCGCGACGCCGCGCGCGCCGCCCGGCGCATCGGCCACCCGGTGGTGGTCAAGCCGCTCGACGCCAACCACGGCCGCGGCGTCAGCATCGGCCTCGACAGCGACTCCGCCGTCGAGACCGCATTCGCCCAAGCCCGCGAGCACAGCCGCGGCGTCTTGGTCGAGAGCCTGATCCACGGCTTCGATCACCGCATGCTCGTCGTCGACGGCCAGCTCGTCGCGGCGAGCAAGCGCGTTCCGGGCCACGTCGTCGGCGACGGCGTCCACACCATCGAACAGCTCGTCGAGCTGG